>Ga0194127_10000172_pt1 | contig 100875 bp, 94 predicted proteins | sample TA2KigC100mmetaG_FD_148624 | JGI IMG/M metagenome (GOLD analysis project Ga0194127, IMG submission 148624) | Freshwater microbial communities from Lake Tanganyika, Tanzania - TA2015036 Kigoma Deep Cast 100m | ecosystem: Environmental > Aquatic > Freshwater > Lake | place: Tanzania: Lake...
AGTCCCCCTTTACACGCGCTAGCGGGCTACGTATGCTCCTTGGCGCAGTCGGTTCGCAAGCGCAGCTACAGGGAGGCAAGAGACATGGCCTGGAGAACATGGGGCCGAGCGGGGGCGGGTGCTCAGAGACGGTTCGTCGTCCTCCTGCTGGTTCTGTCCGCCAGCCTGCCGCTGGCGGGCTGCGGGCTTTTCGGCTGGACGTCGGCGGGCTGGCTCCTTCCGCTGCTGGCATTGCTCGGGTTGTGGCTGGCCGGTTGCGGCGGTGTGGGCAGGGAGCCTGCCGGAGGCAACGACGTTTCGGAAGGTGGCGACGTCGTGGCCGGTGCCGACACGCCGGGTTCCGAGGGGATCGGCCTTCCCGACCAGGCGTCCGAGGAGGACGGCCCCTCCGTTCCCGACGGAACGGCCCTGCCGGACGAGACGGCCCTGCCGGACACGCCGAAGCCCCCGCCGGGCGACCTGGATGGCGACGGCATACTCGACCCGGATGACAACTGTCCGCTCGTGCCCAATCCGGACCAACTGGATGCGGACAACAGCGGGTACGGGGATGCTTGCGAGTTCCCGGCCTTCATCAGCCCATGCTGCGGCCCTGAGTGCGTGCTGGACAGCGACGGGGACGACATCCCGGACGTGCTCGATCTCTGCCCCTGGATCCCCGACCCGCTGGGTGTCGAAGGCAACCTGGACTCGGACGGGGACGGAGTCGGCGACGACTGTGACACCACGGACGACTTCGACAAGGACGGAGTGCCCGACGTCGACGACAACTGCCCTCGGGTGAAGAACGCGGACCAGACCAACTCGGATGACGACGGGACCGGCTGCGACATCCACGGAGATGCCTGCGATCTCTGCCCGCAACCGGAGTGCCTGTCGCCATGCGGCGAATGGTGCTGCTACGATGCGGACGGGGACGGGCTTCCCGGAGGCTTCATCCCTCCAGGGGTCGTGGGATGCCCCTCCATGGGTACGGAAGAGGACAACTGTCCCTTTGCACCGAATCCTGACCAGGAAGATGCCGACATGGACGGCATCGGTGATGCCTGCGACAACTGTCCGGACACGGTGAATCCGACTCAGTGGGACGTGAACGGGGACGGGATTGGAGATGCATGCGAAGCAGATAGCGTTGCGACGCTCTCCCCCACGCCCCCTGGCTTCTCCCCCGCCGCTGCCGATGCAGGAGATCTGGCTCGGGTCCGGGTGCTGGTCGGAATGCTGGTGCGGGGGACGATCGACTCGACGACCTTCATCCAGGCCTTCCCCGATACTCCGGATGCGGCCAGAGTGGCCCTTGCACGGGCACTGACACTCCGGTTCCGGAGCCGGGGAATCCTCCCGCCGACGGCTTCGGAAGGATGATGCAGGCAAATACGGACTCGCTTCGCACTGCGGCATCCAGTGCTCCGCTCGCAGTCGAGGTCACCTCCCGCTGCAACCGGGCCTGCGTCTACTGCTACAACTCCTGGCGCACCGGATCGCCTGTCGAAGGGAAGGAACTGACCGCCTCCGAGCTGGTTCCGCTTGTCAACCGGGCGCTCGATGCCACCGGACGACGGGTCGTGCAGCTCTCCGGTGGCGAGCCCCTGCTGCGGGAAGACCTGTTCGAGATCGTCGAGAAACTGCGGGCCCCGGGCAGGACAATCTCGCTGGTCACGGATGGAGGCCTGGTCGACGACGGAGCGGCCGGTCGCCTGAGAGATCTGGGCGTCGGGCCGGTTCAGCCGACCCTGCTTGCGGCCCGCCGCGAGGTCCACGACCGGCTGAAAGGGGTGTTGTCCTTCGACGCGACCGTTGCGGCAATCGTCCGGCTGAGAAACGCCGGCGTCCTCGTGTCCGTGTCGTTCGTCGCCACCCGGGCCAATCATTCCCATTTCCGCGACGTGGTGGAGCTCTGTTTCGCCCTGGGCGTGCAGACCGTTGCCTACAGCCGATTCTGCAATGCCGGCACCGGCGGGGGACCGGCTGGCGAGTTGACGCCCACGCCGGAGATGATCGCGGACGACCTCGACGTGGCGGCGTGGGCACGCTCAGCGTTCGGCATGAAGGTGAACGTTGCCATCTCCCTGCCGCTCTGCCTCCCGAGTCCGAAGCACAGGACCGCTCTGAAATTCGGGCGTTGTGCGCTTGGAACGGATGTTCCCGGGTACACCATCGACCCGTGGGGCCGAGTGCGGGCCTGCTCGGTGTCCCCCGTGGTCCTGGGCGATCTTCGCACGGAGAGCTTCCAGACCATCGAGTCGCGGGCGAGATCCAGCTATTTCCGGGAGGTTGCTGCGCTGCCTGCGGAGTGCCGGGATTGCAGCGAAGCGGGCGCTTGCGGCGGAGGTTGCCGCGAGAGCGCCCGGTCCGCGTTTGGCACTCTCGAGCGGGCGGATCCTCTGGCGACGCCGTTCCGGGTCGCTCGGGGGGCTCCTTCCCGCTGATTCCGTTTGTTTCCCCGTTCCCGGTCGTCCGCCCTCCCCGCCGCCTGCCCGAGCGGACGATCTGGGCGTTCTGTCCAGCCTTGCCTTCCCGCCGTTCTTCGTCTACCATGAATCTGGTCACTGGTCCTGGGAGGAGGTCCCCATGCTATTCTCTACCCGGTTCTGTAGTTGCGGAGCGGGGCAGTTCGGAAGGTGGATTCTGCTCGCCAGCGCTGCCTTGAGCTTGACTGCCGGGGCGGTCGGCTGCCGGGAGGCCGTGCAGGACGAGGCACAGTGCAGCCCGCAGATGGAATATTGTGCGGAGCCATCCGGGCCGGCTGTGAGCGGAGTCCTGGAGACCAGGCCTGGCCCGGTGGAGACCGGTTCGGCCGCAACGGCCCGGAGCGTTGCCGACACGGCCGCTTCGGTTGCGGCCGGCGCTCGCGGGGAAGGGGCTGCCCATCGCTTCGCTGCCGCACATGTCGTGGAGGCGCTGCCGTTCGGGGACGTCGCTGCGGATCCCTTGGTACCGGCGGATCCTCCGGTTCTCGAATGTCACACGATCTGCACGCCCTACTGCAAGGGCAAGGTCTGCGGATCGGACGGCTGCGGGGGGAGCTGCGGGACATGCGGCGAGGGCCAGACCTGCAAGAACGGGAAGTGCGTCTGCCGCCCGAGCTGCCAGGGCAAGAAATGCGGACCCGACGGGTGCGGCGGCTTCTGCGGGAGCTGCGCCAAGGGCAAGGTCTGCCAGGAAGGCAAGTGCGTGTGCGTCCCGGACTGCTCCGGCAAGGAATGCGGCTCCAACGGTTGCGGGGGACGTTGCGGAACGTGCGCCAAGGGCAGGGCATGCGTTGCGAACCAGTGCATCTGCAAGCCGAACTGCAAGGGCAAGGTCTGCGGATCGGACGGCTGCGGCGGGAGCTGCGGCGCCTGCCCCGGAGCGCATGACGTCTGCCAGTCGGGGAAGTGCGTATGCATCCCGAGGTGCGGCGGGAAGGTGTGCGGTCCCGACGGCTGTGCCGGGTCGTGCGGCACCTGTGTCGGTGCTCAGGAGGTCTGCGTGGACGGGCAGTGCGTGTGCGTTCCGGACTGCATCGGGAAGGTGTGCGGTCCCGACGGTTGCGGCGGCTCGTGCGGGACGTGCTCCGGCAACCAGGAGCAGTGTGACGGCGGCCAGTGCATCTGCATCCCGTACTGCTTCGAGAAGGAATGCGGCCCGGACGGCTGCGGCGGGAGCTGCGGTGACTGCGAGCTCGATGAGGAATGCGACAACAGTCAGTGCCGGGAGGTCGGGGAGAACGGGGACTGCGAGGACATCCTCCTGTGCGCAGTGGAGTGCACGGTCTACCAGCAGTGCATCGACGACTGCTACGACATCTCCTCCATCATGGGACAGGATGCCTACGATGCCATGGTCGAGTGCGCCAACACGACGTGTGCGGCCTTCCCGGATGCTTCTGCGGCCAAACACCTGTGCCTGGTCCAGTTCTGCCCGGGGCCCTGGTCCGAGTGTCTCGGAGGTTGGGGAGACCGGGACTGCCTCTGGATCCTGCAATGCCTGCCGGGTTGCGCCGGCAACCGCCCCTGCCAGTGGAACTGCATCTTCTCCGGTACCGAGGATGCCCAGGAGCTGTACTGGAAAGCTCAGGTCTGCGTGTCGAACAACTGCAGCTACTGCGGCAACGATCCCGCCTGCATCCAGCCCTGCGCAGAGATGTATTGCGCCAAGGAAATCCTGACGTGCGAAGCCTGTATCCCCACGTGTCCGACGTGCCAGTAGCCCGGCCGGCTACGGAGTCCAGAACCGGACTTGCGGAGGTCGCCATGACGCCAACTGTGCTGCCACCTGCCATTCGACAAGCGGTGCGGATGGCCACCCGACTTCCGGCGCCCCTTGTGGGGCTGGTCGCACTGCTGGCGCTGCCTGGATGCTCGGGAGGCAACAGGACCCCGTCCATGGGAACCGAAGGGGAGCTGGTCGCGGACGCAGCGATTCCTGCGGACACGCCGACGCCGGAGCCCGATGCGCCCGGGGGCGACGGGCGGACGGGGCAGGACGGGGCCGTGATCCCGGATGCCGCTGTACCCGACGGCAGCACGGATGCCGAGGACGGGATGGCCGACGTCGACCCGGCGGATGCGCTCCCTCCTCCGCTCTGTCCCGGCACAGAGCAACCCTGGCTCAGCAAGGTGTGCTTCAAGTTCTGTGACAAGCTCCAGACGTTCAACCTCAACGATCTGTTCGCTCCGCCCGAGGAGTGCCTCGACTTCTGCAAGGAGGTGCTGGCCGAGCACCCGGACTGGCTCCCCAACTTCCTGTGCGTGACCCTGATGCAGCAGCACTACTTCTTCGGGAACTGCTGGTGGCCGAAACCCCTTTTGCCGATTCCCGGATGCGATGCCTGGTGCGGGGAGGTGCTGGCCTGCGACGTCGAGGCCGCGTACCTGATCCCGGAGGACCAGTGCCTGTGCGAGGCGACCTGCAACGGGATGTTCGCCATGACCGGCGAGGCAGCCGAGCCGCTGGTGGCGTGCGCAGCGGAAACGCTGGAGAAGACGTGCGATCCGGCCGCGATGAACGACTGCTTCTCCATGCCGCTCAACTGCAAGGAGGTGTGCCAGGGGTTGGAGCTCCATTGCGACCCCGGATACACGATCGAGCCGCTGTTTGCGGATGAGACGGCATGTATCGACCAGTGCCAGCAGTCGAGCCAGGATCAGCTCCTCGGGCTCCAGATCTGTCTGGCCGTGGACAAGTGCCACGATCCGAAGTCGTGTGCGGACATGCCCGAAGAGCCGCTTCCCGGATGCAACGAGTTCTGCGTCGCGTTCCTGGGGCTCTGTCCTCTCGCTGAGATGACTGCAGACATGTGTCCGTGGGTATGCACCGCTGCGGCACTCGCGATGAAGGCGAAGGATGCCCTACCGGCGGCCGCCTGCCTGGAGCAGTACGACACCTGCCCGGCGGATCCCAACTACGCGCTGGTCGGCTGCCTGGCCGGTCCTTGCGCCCTCCTGTGTACGGAGGCCCCCAAGCAGTGCGCAGCGGACAGCGCATGGTTCAAGCAGTTCCCCACGTCGGACGCGTGCATGGCTGCCTGCGAGGGGTTCTCCATGTTCCAGGCACAGGCAGCCGGAATGTGTGCGATCATCGGGGGATGCGACCACCCCGAGGCCTGCATGGCCCCGCCCGCCACTCCGGCCCCGGGTTGCGATGCCTACTGCTCGGCCCTGTTGAAGCTCTGTCCTGCGGTCCCCTGGCTCGATGCCTCGTCGTGCCCCGCATTGTGCACAGGCGTCGGGATGCAACTCCCGGTGGTCGACGCGGCCACCGCCCCCCTCTGCCTCGAGCAGTTCGACCAGTGCCCGGCAAACCCGGAGGACGCTATCTTCGGCTGCCTGGCCGGCAAGTGCGGCGCCGTGTGTGGCCTGTTCGAGTACTGCAAGGCTGGAAGCGAGTACTACACCGTGTTCGAGTCCAAGGCTGCGTGCAAGGAGCAGTGCGACAATCTGAGCTACCACCAGGCTGTAGCCACCGCGTTCTGCCTCTCGTGGGCGGGGTGCGACAACGCCGCGGACTGCACCTCCCCCCCGGACAAGCCCGCCAAGGGTTGCTCCCCGTACTGCGACGCCCTCCTCGAGCTGTGCCCTGACAATGGCGTCGTCAACACAGCCAATTGCGTCGATGGATGCACGGGGATTTCCATGGCTATTCCGGTAGCGGACCCGGAGGGCGCGAACAAGTGCATCAAGGCCCTGCCCGCATGCCCGGACAAGCCCGAGAAAGCCGTCTACGGATGCCTCGTTGACCCGCCGGGAGAGTGCATCGATGCCTGCGCCGGCCTCGAAGCCTGCGCCCTCACCGATGGATGGTTGTGCGAGATCTTCTGTACCGTGCTCGAGGATTCGGACGAGGACGGGTTCGAGTGGTTCACCACGTGTGTCGAGGACGCCTCGACCTGCTCGTCCATGAAGGTGTGTGTCGGACAGTAGCATTCACGGAGTCGGTTCAGCGGAGGTTGTCATGCCTTGCCGACTTGTCTTGGCAGCCATGCTTCTGTTTTCCTGTACCCGCTGCCCTCTGGTTCCGCTGAAACTCGTCCTGGACACGCCCGACGGCAAGACGCTCGAGGTTCTGTCGCTTGATGATGATGGCAACCTGCGCGTGGCCCTGAGCGGCACCAACCCCGTGGCCCGATTCGATTCCCGGGGATGTCTGGTCGGACCCGACGGCGTGTGGGTCGAACAGACCCGCTCCGGCACATTGTGGACGCAGAGAACATCGGTCGATGTCGGGGAGTGCTTCCTCAAGATGCCGGACAGGACCCTCACCATTCTTCCGGATGGCATGGTCCAGGCGGGCGACGAGGCACTGGTCGGCACGTTCCGCTTCGTCGGCTTCGACCGCCGAAGCTGCTGCGCAGCACGAATCCTGCTCCAGACCTTCCTCTCCATGATGCCCAGCATGGCGGTCTCGGACGGGAATCCCCAGGTTCTCCCGAGGCCCGAGCACTCCTTCTGTCCGGACCTGCACCGCTGACGACAGGGCCCCGCTCGGCGTCTGATGGCTTCGGATTTCAGAGCTTCGCGGCGGGCATCAGGGAGGAACTACGGACGCTTGAACTTGCTGACGTCGCCGCCGAGGTCGGCGATGGAATCGATGAGGACCTGCACCATGTAGTCGGTGTTGTGGGCCCACGCCCCCTTCTCCTTGTGCCACGCCTGGAAGTTGTGCGAGGCCCTGAGCATCGGAGCGGTCCAACCCTTGTACGAGTTGGTCGAACCCAGCTCGTCCGGATCAACGATGCCGTTACCGTTCTTGTCCGCATAGAAGTACGGGTGCGCGTTCTCGTCGTAGGCCAGCGGCTTGCCCGAGGCAGTCGCCACGGTTTGCAACTGCTTGTACAAGGCTTCGCCCAGGGTGGCGATCTCGTCGGCCAGTTTCTCGGTGTTGTTGCCGTCTCCGTCGTAGTCCAGGGGCCGGTTCTTCCGGATCTTGGTCAGGTCGCCGGCAGCCTCGGAGTGGCACCCCTTGCAGGATGCCGTCAGCTCGGGCTTGAACTTGTGGTCCTCGCCATCGAGGTTGTGGCAGTACGCACACTGGGCCGACTCGGGGCCGATGTGCGCAAACTTGGCAGCGTAGGTCTTTCCCGTGTACTCGTAGAGCACGCCGGCATCCTTTCCGTACAGGAGCGATGCTGCCGGAGCGTAGTGAATGTTCTTGAAGCTGAGCGCACCGCCGCTGGCGATCAGGGTATCGATGGTGGTCTTGGACTCGCGACCCATGTGGCAACCCGCGCAGAGGAACGAGTCATCCGGGTTTGCGGGATCGTTCTTGATCACCTTGGTGCTCGGGAAGGTGATCTGGGCAATGTACTTGCGCGGCGCACCGGTGGCGTAGTCGACGTCGGTGTGGCAAGTCATGCAGTTGAGGCCGTCCGACGGGGGCTGGGAAACCAGCGCGTCCACGCCGTACTTGGCCCACAGATCGTAGCCCGTCGGGGTGTGGCAACGGACGCAGGAAGAAGAAACGGCGCCGTCCTTGTCCCAGCGACGGAACGCATAGGAACCGGAATCGAAGTGCCCCTCGCCGCTCCGGTGCATGCCGGCCATGTTCACGGCGACCTTGGTCCCGAGGTCTTCCAGCGAGTCGTACAGGAGCTGCACGATGTACTTGCCGTTGTGCGCGAACGCGCCCGGATCCTTGTGCGAGAACTGGTAGTTGAACGCGGCCCTCAGCAGGCGTGGCGTCCATGCCTTGTAGGAGTTGGCGCTGACCGTCTCGTCCGGGTCCGGCGTACCGTTGGCGTTGGTATCCTTGAAGAAGTACGGGTGCGCCTCGGCGTAGTACACGATCGGGGTGCCGGCCACGTCCTTGGCATAGAGCTGGATCGCGGCATACAGCTTGTCACCCATGGTCTCCAATTCATCGCGCAGCCCTTCCTCGACGTTGCCGTCGCCATCGAAGTCCACGCCCGAGCCGGTCATGCGGATCTCTCCGATCTTGGCCAGGTCTGTAGCACCCGCATGGCACGCCACGCACTCGGACGTCTTGAGCTGCAGGGTGTGCGGGTCGTGGCAGGTGTTGCACCGGTCGTAGCCGGTCGCGTGCGGGAACTTCTTGTCGTAGTGCTTGCCCGTGTACTGGTAGCCACCCATCACTTCCCCGCCGAACAGCGTCGCACCGGCTGCGAAGTAGTGGATGTTCTTGAAACCGAGCTTGCCGTCACCCTGGCTGTCGGCATCGACGTAGCTGACGTTGTCCGTGATCGCCTTGTCGACGGACACCGTAGACTCGCGGCCCTGGTGGCACACCATGCAGCGGGCCTCGTCACCCAGCCCGGCCACCTTGACGCCCGACGGGAAGGTCACTTCGGTCAACGCCGTCGTTGCCGAGTTGTGGCAAGCGGTGCAGGACACGACCGTGCCGATGGGGGCGGCCTTGTCGACCGTGCCGACGGCCGAGCCGTCCACGCCCAGGTAGTCCAGGTAGCCGGGGGTGCTGTGGCACCTGGCGCAATTCGTCGGCACTGCCGGCGGGTTCGACTTGTCCCAGTAGGTGAACGCCACAGCGCCGAAGTCCGCGTGGCCGGAACCTTCCCAAAGCTGCTCGAACGGAACCTCGGGCACGAAGTCCATGACCACGATGCCCTGCTGGCCAGCGGCCAGGGAGTCCTTGCCCGTGGCGGAGATGATCGCAGTGCCGGGGGCAACCGCGGTCACGATGCCGGTGGCATCCACGGTGGCAACGGCTTCGTTGTCCGACTTCCAGTCGTAGGCATTGTCGTTCCCGTTGAACGTGGTGGCAACGAACTGCTTGGTCTCCCCTTCGATGGCCGAGAGGGGACCGGCCACGGTCACGACCGGGTCGGGCGGCGGGATCTCGTCCCACACGTACACGTTCCAGTCGGCCGTCGCGCCGCTGTCCTTGCCGGTCGCAGTGATGATGGCCGGCCCGATGGCGATGCCGGTCACGGTGCCGTCCGCATCCACCGTGGCCACTGCGTCGTTCGAGGACTTCCAGTCATAGCCGGTATCCTCGCCATACACGGTCGCGGCCTCGAGGTCGATGGTCTCGCCCAGCTTCACAGCGGCCGGTCCGGAGATCTTGACTTCCGGGGCCGGAGGCGGAACCACGACGAACGCGTACACGTTGTAGTCGTCGCTGGCGCCGGTATCCTTGCCGGTCGCGGTGATGACGACCGCGCCTTCCGTCACGCCGGTCACGACGCCGTCGGCAACCGTGGCAATCGCTTCGTCGGAGGAAGCCCAGTCATAGCCGGAATCGTCGCCGTTGGTGGTGGCAGCCTCGAGCGTGATGGTCTCGCCGACCTTCACCGCGGAAGGACCGGACACGGTCACTTCGGGCGTCGGGGGAACGATCACGAACACATACACGTTGTAGTCGTCGCTGGCACCGGTATCCGTGCCGGTCGCGGTGATGACGACGGGGCCCTCGGCCACGCCGGTCACGACGCCGTCGGCAACCGTGGCGATCGCTTCGTCGGAGGAAGCCCAGTCATAGCCGGAATCCTCGCCGTCGGTGGTGGTGGCTTCGAGCGTGATGGTCTCGCCGATCTTGACTGCGGAGGGGCCGGACACGACGACCTTCGGCTCCGGAAGCGGCGGCTCGTCGGTCTCGAACACGTAGATGTTCCATGTTCCCTTCTCGCCGGTCTGTGCGCCGGTGGCAGTGATCGTGACCGAACCCTCGGCCACGCCGGTCACCTGGCCCTTCTCGTCCACGGTGGCGATTCCGGCCTCGGAGGTCTCCCAGGTGTACCCGGTATCCTCGCCGTCCACCGTCTCGGCCTGAAGCGTGATGGCCTGGCCCACTTCGACCAGGGCCGGCCCGGACACGAACACGCGGGCAACCTTCTCGGGCTCGACTGCGGCGGCATACACGTGCACGCCCCAGGTACCGGCAGCACCGGTCTGCTTGCCGGTGGCCGTGATGATGGCCGTGCCCTCGGCCACGCCGGTGACTACGCCGTCCGCTGCGACGGTGGCGACCTTCTCATCGCTGGTGGACCACTCGTACTCGACGTCCATGCCGTCCTTGGTGGTCGCCGTGAATGTGGCGGTCTTTCCGACTTCGATTGCCACGTCTCCCTGCACGCTCACGGTCGGCGCAGGGACTTCCTTCGTGACTTCCTTGGTGTCCCCGCCGCAGGATACGACGAGCGCGGTGAACAGGACACCGGCCAGAAACATTGACAGTCGCCGCATTTCTTCCCTCCCCTTTCCTATGGTCCAATGCCGCCTTCCCACCTGGATGACGGCCCGATTCGCAATGCCAGCGCCCCCTGTGCCTTGCAGCGGAGCCATTCCTCTGCAAGCCCCGGAGGATTAATTCAACTTTTCCTAGCGTATTTCAAGGGAATTGTCCACCCCTTCTTCGACTCGGGTGCCATTTTCCTTGCGCATCGCGACGCAGGGCCATCCTGCGAAATCACTTCCGGATCCCCAGAGTGTGGCGGAATTGCAAGCGAATCACTTGCATAGGAGCGTGCCTACAAGACCCAGGCAGCGGACAGACCGACCACCCCCTCGGACGGGGTTCCCCAGGGAAGGATGCCGACGAAGCTGGCCGGTTCGGAATCCCGAAGTCGGACCGGAATGCCATGCCGGTACCGGTAGCGGCTCGAACGATGCTCGAGCATCCACTTCCCGATGAAGTACCCCATGGGTGCGCCCCAGACCACGTCCGAGATGAAGTGCTGGTTGTTGTAGAGCACGGAGACCGAGATGTAAGCCCAGGCCGCGTACCCCAGCCAGTCGAACCACGGCTCGTCGAAGTACCCCATGAGCAGTGTCGAGATCGCGAACACCGAGGCCGTGTGTCCGGACGGAGTGCCGGCGGGGAAGAACCCGGGGCCGGCGGTCGGCCCGTAGACGATTCCCAGGCCGTCCCCCTGCTCGGGCCCCTCCCGCCCCACCATGAGCTTCTGGCCCACGTGCAGGAACTGGGTTACGCCCAGGGTCTCCAGCATGAGCGACGACATCTCCAGCAGCTCAGGCTCGTCCAGAGAGAGCCCGGCCAGTGCAAATGCACCCATCAGGCAGAAGCCGAACGCGCTGAAACGCTCAGTGGTCAGGCGGGGGAACACGTTGTCCAGAAGCCGGGTCCGATGGTCCTGGATCCAGAATTGGAGTCGGGCATCGGGAGAAGGGTCGGTCGGCGCCATGAACGCCAGGGTCCCCGCTGCCGTGAGTCCCGCGGCCGCCCAGTCCCGGCCATCCCAGTACACCACGCTGACGGTCGTTCCCGCCAGCGAGGAGAAGAAGCGGGGCACGATGTGGGCCGGATAGCGCAGATCGTCCGACTTGTAGAAGGGGCGCCGGGCCTCGTTCCGCACCGCTCCGGCCTGGGTGGCCGCACAACCGGCTGCCACCGCCATCAGAAGCCCGATCGTCGCCAGCCGCAAGCCCACGACGCCTCCCCATCGTTCCGCTCCGTGAGGATAGCGCCACGATTGTCCCCTGTCGACCCGCAAAAAAGAACTTGCAGAGCGCCGCAGCCGGCGGCATGGTTGACACGTCACGGTCCATCGCTCACGGAGGATGCCATGGGAAAGCAGAAGGAAGTCAAGAAAGAGAACAAGAAGAAGCCGCAGAAGACCGCCAAGGAAAAGCGGCAGGAGAAGAAGGACAAGAAGGCCGGAAAGGGCGCATAGCAGCTGGGTCGTCAGCCCCCCCTCTCATCTTCGCGTTCGGGCAACAGCATGCGCGCTGTCCAGTTCGACTGGACGGCAAGGCTCAGGTATACTGCCGCCACCGTGCACCGGCACAAGCTGGTGCACCCGGAGGTACCGTGTCACTTTCTCCTCTTGGAATCACCGTTCTGTGTGGCGTGCTCGTTCTCCTCGGGGGGTGCGGCTCTGAAAGCAACTGTCCGTTGCCCTCCTGCCAGGATGCGTCCCGTCAATGTCCCGACGCCGCCTCGTATCCTCCCGTGGGCAAGGATGCGCTGGAGCCCGACCTCCCCGGCGCCGATGCGACAGGCATGGACGCCGCCCCGGAAACCGGTGCCGATGGACCGGCAATCGACGTTCCCCCGGCCTATCCCGCCCTCCGTCTGAACGAAATCAACTGCCATGGCAGAGACTGGATCGAGCTGGTCGGCGAATCGACTGCGGAGAGCGGCTTCCTGGCGGGATACGCAGTGACCGACGACCTCGACGACCCGGACGACCGCTTCTTCCTGGCCCCGGACGCGCTCCTGCTGCCGGGCGGCCGGTTGGTGCTTTCCCGCCAGACCGAGGATGAGGACGGCTTCCTGTTCGGAATCCGCTGCGGCCTGGACACGCTCTACCTCGTGGCACCGGACGAAAGCATCGCAGACGAGGTGAGCCCCGGGCTCGCCCCCGAAGGCCGGACCTGGGGACGCCTTCCCGATGCGACCGGAGGCTGGACCGTCACGGCCGCCACTCCGGGGGACCCGAACGAAGCGGGCCCCGACCTCGACGCCCTGGTCTTCAACATCGGTCGCGTGGCCACCATCGACATCACCCTGCCGCCTTCTTCGGTGGACTCCCTGTGGAACGACCCGAGGACCTTCGTCCCGGGAACGTTCACATACCAGGCCGACGACTTCGAGTCGGGCGAGCTGCCGGTTGCGGTCCGAATCAAGGGGAAGTGGGGGTCGTTTCGCGACCTCAACGGCAAGGCGGCATTCCGGGTGCGCTTCAACTGGGACTCCCCCGAGGGCAACTTCCTCGGCCTCCAGAACCTGACCCTCAACAACATGGTCCAGGACCCGTCGATGATCCACGAGGTGCTGGCGTACCGCCTGTTCGACGCGGTCGGGGTGAACGCACCCCGTACGGGCTATGCCTGGGTGCGGGTCAACGGCGCGGACTACGGCCTCTACCTCACGCTCGAGCGGTACGACGACGTGTTCCTGACCGGCCACTACCCTACGACGCAGCACCTCTACGAGGGGGAGTACGGAACCGACGTGGTCCCGGGCAACAGCACGGTGTTCGACGTCGACGAGGGAAGCGTGGAGGACCGGGAAGATCTCGAGACCCTGGCCGACGTGGCGTGGAACACCGAGGATTCCCACTGGATGTCAGCCATGGATGCAGTGGCCGACCTGGAACAGATGACCCGCATGTGGGCGGTCGAGCAGTTCATCGGCCACTGGGACGGCTACGCTCCTACCATCAACAACTACTTCCTCCACAGCGACGATGCCGGCCGGTTCGTCATGCTCCCCTGGGGAACGGACCAGACGTTTGCCGACTTCCGTGACTACTTCTCCGGCAGCGGCTACCTGTTCCAGCGCTGCATGGGCGTCGGCCAGTGCGGGTACACCTTCGTCATGGGTCTTGCACTGATCAGCGACGTGCTTCCCGGACTCGAGCTGGACAAGCTTGCGCAGGACCTGTCGGCATTGCTGGCACCCTATGCCGAGGCCGACCCGAGAAAGCCCTACTCGTTCGAGCAGGTGGGGCAGCACGTCGAGGCCACCCGGGATTTCCTGGTGAACCGCAAGACCAACCTGGACGAGATCCTGGCCTGCTACCTGTCACCAGGCTATGACACGGACAACGACGGCTTCGGCTGCGGTGCCGACTGCAACGACATGGACCCGGACATCCACCCTGGCGTGCCCGAGATCTGCGGCGACCAGGTCGACCAGGACTGCAACGGCTGGGTGGACGACGGCTACGACTGTCCCGATTGCAAAGAGGAGTACCGAGGGACTCACCGATATCTGATCTGTCCCGTCCCCCGGCCGCACTCCATGGCCGTCCAGCATTGCATCGACTATGGCAGTGCCCCCATCGTGCTCAACGACTTCACCGAGGAGCAATGGCTGCGCAGCCGCCTCCCGGCCTATCCGCTCGATACCCTCTGGCTCGGCCTGACCGACGAGGAAGAGGAAGGACACTTCGTATGGTGGGGCGGGCTCGAGCCGCCGTACGTGAGCTGGAACCCGGGCGAGCCCAACGACTGGGGTGGAGAGGATTGCGTCCAGCTCCTCGTGTGGGGCCAATGGAACGACCTGCCGTGCGATGCCGAGCTGCCGGTCGCGTGCGAGGACCCATGCCCTGAAGGGCTCGACATCGACGGCGACGGCTTCGGCCCTTGCGACCTCGACTGCGATGACGGGGATCCTACCGTGTATGCGTATGCACCCGAGATCTGCAATGATGGGATCGACCAGGATTGCTCCGGTGCGGACAACGACGCCCCCAACTGCCTGGGCGGCGACGCCAAACCGCTCCAGCCGATCATCAACGGCGACATCTTCTACTACCTGCCCGGCTCCATTTCCAGAGAGCTGGCCCGCCAGGTTTGCCAGACCCAGTTCTGGGGCGGGGATCTCGCCTGGTTCGAAACCAAGAAGGTCCAAGACCAGGTCCGGGCCGCGCTCGATGCGGTGGCACCGGGCAGCGAAGTGTGGTTCGGCCTCAACGATCTCGATGTCGAAGGGGCATACGTCTGGGCGGACGGCAAGCCAACGACCTACACCGACTGGGCCAATGGCCAGCCCAACAACAGCGGAGAGCAGGACTGCGTGCGCATGCTCGGCGACGGAAAGTGGAACGATACCGATTGCAAGAACCAGCATCCCGCAATCTGTCGGACGGTGGCCCCGTGATAGGCAGTAGACAGTGGGGATATCCCACACAGCCCCGACCACGCAGCAGCGGACAGTGGGGATATCCCACACAGCCCCGACCACGCGGGAGGGGCCCTCTGCGCACCGGCACGAACCGCAGGCTCTGGCAGGGGAAATAGATGGACCTGGGCGCAGTATTCCTGGTTGCGGTGGCTCTCGGCGTGGACGCCCTCGCGGTTGCCACGGCCATTGGCGTCAGTCTGGGCAGGATCTCCGGGAGACAGCTCTTCCGGCTCGGCTTTCACTTCGGCCTCTTCCAGGCGATGATGCCCGTCCTCGGCTGGCTCGCCGGCGGTGCCGTCGCCGGCTTCGTAGGAGAAATAGACCACTGGGTCGCGTTCTCGCTGCTCGCATTCGTCGCTGGGAAGATGGGGTGGGAGGCGTTCGGCCACGAGCAGGAGCGACGGACCGATGCGGACCCCACCCGGGGCTGGACTCTCATCCTGCTGTCCGTCGGAACCAGCATCGATGCCCTGGCGGTCGGCCTGAGCCTGTCCGTTCTCGGTCTGCCCATCGCGTTCCCCGCCCTGGTCATCGGGATCGTCTGTGCGGTCATGACGGTCGGCGGCATGCTGGTCGGCAGCCGCATCGGGCTCCGCTTTCCCCTGGCCCGGTTCGCAAACATCCTCGGGGCCCTGATCCTCCTGGGCATCGGCATACGAATCCTGTTCGAGCACGGAGCCTGGTAGCTTCCCCGACGCACTGTCGCCTTGCCCCCGGGCGCATCCCCCTCTGGTCCATTTTTTCTACACGAGCGACACCGATGTCCTGGCCGGATGCGTGCATCGGCCCGTCCCGTGCAGACAGGATTGTCGACCCAGACAGCGAATGCCGCATCACCGCATTGCACAAGGCCCGGCGGCATCACGACCACACTCGAGAATCCCCACGTCCGGAAAGTCCGCCTGGGTTGGCACGGGGGTTGCTTCAGGAAGCGGCGGTTTTGGCGGCAGTACACATCAACGCTCACAGCGGAGGACGGCAATGATGAAGACATTGGCGAAAAGACGGTGGTCTGTCCTGGTGGTTCTGGCGGCAGCGCTGACGCTCACCTCGTGGCTCGGATGCGACGGCATCGACCAGGGAGCGCTCGACAACGAGGAGGAGGTGGGGCGGCAGGAGCGCGGCCGCGACACCGGTTGGTACTGGCGTGAGAACGATACCGACAGCGCAGGCAACCCGGTCTGGGAGTACCACCCTTTCTACTCCGAGGTCATCCTCTCCCCCGACGGGCTCAACCTGCTGGCCATGGTCCCGGTCCCTGGCCCGGACAAGGGCTATGACTCGCCCGGCATGATCCTGGCCGTCCAGCCGCTCCCATCGGGGCAGAAGCGGCTCTTCCCCGAGGTCAAGGACATCGCCCGGCTCAACTTCTCCCCGTCGGGAGACCGGGCCTACGCCCTCGCCAAGGACCTGGGCGGGCTCATCGTGGTGAACCTGCGCAGCTTCGTGCTCGAGAAGAAGGTGGATCTCCCGGCCCTGTTCGGCGTCGTGGACGTCACCCCCGACGGCAAGTACGCGATCCTCAGCAACCTGCCTGTGGGAGACTGGGCGGAGATGTTCTACTCGCCCGATACCCAGACGTGCACTCCCTTCCAGCTCGAAGTCTCGGGCAAGGCGATGAACCACTGCCAGTTCGCGGTCGTCGACCTGGCCACCGGCGAGGTGAAGACCCACGTCCTCCCCTACCGGCTCCGGGACATCGACTTCTCCCCGGTCGGCGGCGAGGTCCTCTTCACCTACTCCTACTACCAGGAGACCCCGACCCTGTTTCTGCCCCACGCGGTCGTGCAGTTCTACTCGCCGTCGCTCAACCAGTTCGTCACCGAGACCGACTTCCCCAACTGTGCGGACGAGCTGGTCATCGACCCGACCCGCAACGTCGCGCTCCTGAGCCCGACCACCTGCGAAACACCGACCAAGGAGGAGATGGAGCAGAAGCAGCACGACCCCATCTCGGTCATCGACCTCGAGACCCGCTCCTTCGTCAAGAACCTGCCCGGCTTCGGGCCCGTAGTCATCGCATCCGACGGCTCTCATGCAGTCGGCTTCACCCGCCGGGACAACATGGTCTCCGACTGGGGCTACACGTCCCAGAACACCGAGATCGGCCTCATCGTCGTCGACCTCGAGACCCTCTCGTGGAAGGTCATGGACTACGGAAATGACATCCCCACCTATACCCTCTCCCCGGACGGCAAGAACCTGTTCGTCTACGCGGAGACGGACAATGCGCGCCGGCCCATGGGGGACGGACCCGAGGTGCTCGACCCCTCCGAAGGCATCATCCAGGTCAAGCTCCAGGACCTGTCGTGGAAGACCATCGCCAAGAGCGCCGCCATCGAGATGACCCGCTACGTATGGACCGAAGATGGAAGCACCATGTACTTCTTCAGCAAGAAGGGGCTGTTCCGGCTCGACGCCGCAAGCGGCAAGATCAGCCCCATCGCGCTCTACGGGACCCCCACGCTCATGAACCTGAGGCCGCAGCAGGACTTCCTGGTCCTCGGGGAGGCCGGGGAGCCGACGTTCTACCTTCTGGACCTCGCAAACGGCATGGAGCAGTCCTATCTGCCCGTCGGCCTGTAGCGGCCCCCCCCCAAAACAGACCTCTTGAACATTTCGCCTGATGCTGCTAACGATCGGGCGTCATCGGCAGAAACGTTCACCGCCATCGGCGGAAGGAGGAATCATGGCCGTCAGCTACAAGAAGATCGGGTTGGTCAACACGAGGGAGATGTTTGCCAAGGCCGTTGCGGGCGGCTACGCCATCCCCGCGTACAACTTCAACAACATGGAGCAGCTCCAGGCAATCATCCAGGCCTGCGTCGAGGTCAAGTCGCCCGTGATCCTCCAGGTATCGTCCGGTGCGCGCAAGTACGCGAACCAGACCCTGCTGCGCTACATGGCCGAGGGCGCTGTCGAATTCGCCAAGGAGCTGGGAGGCAACATCCCCATCTGTCTCCACCTCGATCACGGTGACACGTTCGAGCTGTGCAAGTCGTGCATCGAGACCGGGTTCAGCTCGGTCATGATCGACGGCAGCCACCACCCCTACGAGAAGAACGTGGAGCTGACCCGCCAGGTCGTCGAGTACGCGCACCAGTTCGACGTGACCGTGGAAGGGGAGCTCGGCGTCCTGGCCGGCATCGAGGACGACGTCAAGGCCGAGAGCCACACCTATACCCGCCCCGAGGAGGTCCAGGACTTCGTCTCCCGCACCGGCGTGGACAGCCTCGCCATCTCCATCGGTACCAGCCACGGCGCGTACAAGTTCAAGCCGGGCACCAACCCGAAGATCCGCCTCGATATCCTCCACGAGATCGAGAAGCGCATTCCGGGCTTTCCCATCGTGCTCCACGGCAGCTCTTCCGTGCCTCCGGAAATCGTCGCGATGGTCAACAACTACGGCGGCAAGCTCAAGGATGCCATCGGCATCCCCGAAGAGCAGCTCCGTGAAGCGGCCCGCAGCGCAGTCTGCAAGATCAACATCGACTCCGACGGCCGCCTGGCCATGACCGCTGCCATCCGCAAGGTGTTCGTCGAGAAGCCTGACGAGTTCGACCCCCGCAAGTACCTCGGCCCCGCCCGCGACGCGCTCAAGAACCTCTACAAGCACAAGTGCGAGGCCGTTCTCGGCAGCGCCGGAAGGGCGTAGAAGCCGGCCCAACGCCAGCGACTTGCAAGGCCGGTCTGTTGCTGATGCCGTTGCGGGACACGTCGGACGGCGCCGGTCGGACACGTCGGACACACGAAAGGAAGTCGGACTCGTCGGACACGTCGGACGGCGCCAGTCGGACGAACGGCCGCTGGTGCGGGGATGAAGACGTACCGTGGGTGCGGGCAACCCAACGGCCGATGCGCTTCCCGGGCCGTGAGTGGCGGACCAGCCCCGGGTTGGCCGGCAGGCCTACCCGGGGTGGAGCAGATGTGCCGCTGGTAAAGGAGGTAGATGGGCCGATGGTGCGGGCAACCCGACGGCCGATGCGGCGAGACTGACCGTGGGTGCGGGGGACCCCTCGCCACATCCGACTCCGCACTCAGCACGTCATCCTGACGCCCCCGACACACGGCCCGCTCCCCTGGCTGTGCCTTTCTGGAGGAGGCGGAAGGACCTCGACCTGGGCCCCCGCACGGCCGCAGGTCCAGCGGGCAGTTCCTTCGCACGGCCGCAGGTCCAGCGGCCGTTCCTCTGCACGGCCGCAGTTCCAACGGGCAGTTCCCCCGCACGGCCGCAGTTCCAGCGGCAGTTCCTTCGCACGGCCGCAGTTCCAGCGGCAGTTCCTCCGCACAGCCGCAGTTCCAGCGGCCGTGCGAACGCAAGAGAGGCCGGGGTCCTTCACTCCCGGCAGGACGGCAGATCTGACTTCGCAGGCAGAAGGGCCGGGTCGCTCAGGATGACGTGCCAAGCATGATGGCCGTTTGTTGCCCGCAACCCCAGCCCATCCGAACCTCCTTTGGGACTCGACCTAAGGCAATGATCCGCCAGATGACGAAGGGGCGGGCAAGGGCCGTTGCGGTCCTTGCCTTCCCAGGCAGCCGGAGAGATACTGTCGTCCAGGGAGGAAACCCATGTGCACAATCCGGCGGGCTGCGTGTCTGGCGGTGGCGTTGCTTGCGGCTGCGTGTCTGACGTCGTGCTCACAGAGCAGCGGGGGAAGCGGCCCCCCGGCGGACATCGAGATCGACTCGTCGCGCAGCCCCGATTCCGGTTTGCCCCCGGCCGACGTGACGAAGACCGACGGAGCGCCGGCCGACCTGCAACGTGGCGAATCCAACCCGGACGCCCCGGTCCAGGACGAAGGCGTCCCTCTGTTCGGCCCGTTCCCGGCGACGCCGGCGGGCAGCCCTCTCCCCCCCGGGATTGTCTCCTGCCCCGTGTACCGTCAAACCCGGTGTGACGACGGGCTGCTTTCCACCTGCGATCTCTACGACGCCGCGGCAGGGGACTGGGCCGCGTCGCCGGACGCGTACGCGGAACAGATCTTCTGGTACGACCGCTACTTCGACCTCTACCACCGGATGGAAGGGCAGCAGTCCGAGTTTCTTTACACCGAGCCCATGCCGCCCGGCACTCCGGAGAGCCTGTGGGGAGCGGCGGAGAAGGTCCAGACCTATACGGGGCACTGGGATTCGGCCGGGTGGACAGGGACTGCGCTCCAGGCCGCAGCCGCCCGCTACGCAATGACCGGCACCGAGGCCGACTACGAGCGCATGCTGTCGCAGCTCGAAGCCATGATGTTCATGTACGAGGCCACCGGCGTGCCCGGACTGCTCATGCGCTGCCACTACGCCATGCTGCCCGAAGGTGCCCCGAACCCGGTCGGCCATCCCGGAAAAGCGCTCATCCCCTATTCCCCACCCGAGGTCTGGGCTGACCGCAACCCCATCCCCGAGGGCTGCCTGGCCCGCCTGCCGGCCTACTACGCGGATGGCGTCGACATCCAGGGTACCCACTACTCGACCACCCCGTTCTGGATGGGGGATGCGTCCCGCGACATGTACGTCCGGTCACTTCCGGGCATCCTCCTGGCGTACGACTTCCTCGGCCAGGGCGAGCGGGAGGACAAGATGCGCGGCGACATCCGCACCTACCTTCCCTGCACGCTCAAGCGCCTCAAGAAGCTGCGCATCGTCAACCTCCAGAAGAACTCGGTGATCATGGAGGCGATTGCCGCGTACTTCGGCAAGAACAGTCTCCACCTCGACCCCGGAGATCTGGACCTGGCCACGCTGGACACGGTGATCGGCTACGTCATGGAGGAACCCCGGCCCGACAAGCCCGGCACTTTCGATCCCGCCTGCCCGGACTCGCTTCCCATGGAGGTCCACCCCGACTACGACTTCGATGCTTCGTCCGAGGACTTCATGATCCGGTTCCTGACCACCATGGCCCGACTGGGCCAGGGCGAGGAGCCCATCGCGTGGATCCTGTTCCCCTCGGTGCGGGGAGGCGATGCGCTCTACATGCTTCAATGGGCGCAGACCGGATACTACCTCCTCGGAGATGAGCGGTTCCTGGACTATGCCAGGCAGCTCATGGAGGAGACGGAGTTCTGGCCTGTCGTGGATACCATGGGCTCGTTCTGGCTGCCGAAGTGGTGCAAGCCGCACTACGGGCCGAGCCTGGCCTATCCCACCTTCTGGAATCTCCAGAACCGCGTCGACCGCACGCAGTTCCCCGTCTTCTGGAACAAGCTCGCCACCGCGGTCAGGGAGGAGTACCGCTTCAAGGAGCTCGTCGATGCCAACGACTGCTACTTCGGCGTCCTGTACGATTCCATGGTGGATGATGCCATCGATCCGGACGCGCATGCCTATGCCTCGGAGATGGTCGCCATGCTGCGGGAGACCGGACAGTACCAGGTCGACGACCCGTTCGAGCCACGGCGGAGCTACAATACGGACCTGATCGAGAACCCCCCCGCCGGGTTCTCGGTCAAGACGGTGCCGCTTTCGCCGGAAGACAAGAAGCTCTGCACCGAGCCGGTCGAGGTCTTCGGGATGAAGTTCGAAATGCAGAAGATGGAGGACGAGCTGCCCCGGGCGGTGAAGGGACTCCCGATCCGGTACCGCATCGGCGGGCCGTTCCAGTGGCAGGAGGATCCGTTCCAGCTCCACAAGGACTACGGCGACCGCAACGGCCGTACGCAGTGGCCCATGTCCGGTCTCAGCGCCGCATACTGGACCGGGAGGCTGCAGGGAACGATCACCGATGGTGCGGGGCTCGTGCTGGCCTGGCGCGAGGATGGCGAGACGTGCCGGGAACTCCAGGACACGCCCGGGGCCTTCCACCAGGCCGCGGACGGAACCTGGGAGGGGGGTCATGCGGCTCGAGCCCGAGGTTCGCAGGAAGCAGGCAGACGATTCCTGGCTGGTCACCGATGACCTGTACACCCGGAATCCGCAGCCCACTCCCGGGCCGGGCTCACACCTCGAAGAGGTCGTGGAAAGCGGCGGGACCGTGGTCGGCCTCCAGACGGGGGGATGCCCGGCGATCGACCAGCTCGCCGCTCTCAAGCTTGGCGGATAGCACCTTCTTCATCGACTCGATCTCGCCATCGGTGTAGCGCCGGTCCTTTGCCGGCGTAGCTCCCTTCAGATTCATCACGCTTCCCTTCGCCCTGGTGTGCGACAGGCCGAAGAAGTGCCCGAATTCGTGAACCAGCGTGAACGGCCAGGCGATCGATGACACGATGATCCAGCGCTTGCGAACGTCCTTGCGCAGCCGCCAGTGCACCCCGTAGATCTCGCCGGCCTCGTCCACGTTGTCCACCTTGCCCGGGACGAACACGTTGACCACTCCCTTGCGCCAGCGCTTCTCGCCCAGGCGGTCGCGGTCATCCTTCGATACCACGTGGTACTCCTCCAGCGGCAGGAATTCCACGCTGTCCAGCTCCAGAGCGATGCCCAGCGGCGCCAACCCCTCGTTCGCATGCGCCACCTGCTCCGCCACCCACTCCGGCTTCTGCACCGGGCCTGTGTCGTCGGTCCCCACGAACAGGGCGATGCCGAGGCAGACGACCTCCCCCTCCCGGCATCCGGGGACGGCCTCGACATAGGCCTCCCCGCTGAGCCCCGCAACCCCGCCCGCCAGCGCCTCCATCAACTGCACCTCGCCGCTGCCGGCCGGCTCCTCAGGCTGCGCAGACGGCTCAGGCTGCGCCTCGGCAGCGTCCTCGTGCGCCGCTTCAGCGGCCTTGACTGGCTCATCGGCTTGTTTTCCGGCTGCAACCGCTGCCAGCACCATCATCGCGACCAGGACCATCCTCCCCCCTCGACTCTGTCTCGCTTTCGGGCTTGGTCGCCTACTCCCCCCCCACCATGCATAACCTGGGGAACCGCTTGCCGACCTTCTGCACCAGCCTCCCGTCCGCCGTGAACAGCGACACGTCCATCCACTCGGACAGGGCCAGATACTGGGCATCGTACGCGGACGGAAGCGCCAACTCCCGGCTCAGCACCAGGGCGCGATGCAGCAGCACCGGATCGTAGACAAGCTCCATGCCAAGCGCCAGGATGTCGTCCAGCGCCTTCTCCGAAGCAGCGGACGTCAACACCCGAGCCCGTTCCAGCTGGCGAAGAGCGTTGACACACTCGAAGGCCAGGAGAGACGGTGCCAGAACCCGGGTCTGCTCCTCGGTCCACTCCCGCCACAGGGCATGGACAGCCTGCTCGCCCGCCCCCCCCACGACCAGCCTCATGACCAGACATGCATCCACGCAGACTGCGGAACTGGCGCTCACCATCTCCCTCCTCATGGCTCATCCGGGACCGGCAACAGCCTGGAGGCGACGCACCAGACTCAACTCAGGTTGTCCAGGAGCTGCTCGTCCCTGTCCCCACGTTCCCGACGAATGAGCTCGACGACATCCGGCAGTGGCTTCCCCTTGCGCCTGCGGGCGATGCCCTTGCGAAGAGCCGCCAGCCTCTCCAGCGCATCCGCCCGGGTCGCATGGGCCCCGGCCGCGGCCAGCCGCTCGTAGCTCTCCATGGACAGGACGACCACCATGGGCTTGCCTCCCCGCTCCACGAAGACAGGCTCACTGCCCTCGACGGCCATGCGCATCACCTCTCCGAACCGGACCCTCGCCTCGGTCGCGCTGACCTTCCTGCCACCCATGCTTGCCCCCCAATCCATCAATCATCGATCAATCAATCCAAGGCCATTGTGCCACCTGGCCGGCTCGGTGTCAACGCGCGGATCGACATGTCGGGGTTCCATCCATGAGCCGTGGGTGCGGGCAACCCGACGGCCGATGCACCGAGACGGGCCGGCGGTGCGGGCAACCCGTGGGCCCACGCCATTGACAGGGCCGGCGGTGCGGGCAACCCAACGGCCGGCGAGGGTGCGGCGGGTCCGTCGGGAAGGCGGTCTTGCCAATGGATTGACCTCATGCGTCCGAGTTCCCGGACCTCGCATTGGCGGTTCCGTTTTCCTTTGGCATTCAAGTATCGACATCGGCTACACTGACGATGAACATGTCGGTGAGCGGGATGGTTCGAAAGAAGTACATGTCCACCAAGGCCCTGGCCGGCTGGCATGCTGTCGTCGCGGTCACAGCAGCGCTCCTCCTGGCCGGTTCCTGTACGAGCAGGGCCGAGAAGTGCGCCAGGATCGATGCGCTCTGCTGCGCGGAGCTGGTGGCCGCGAGCGCGCCGGATCCACTGTGGCATCCTCTGCTCGGTGTTGCAGTGGGCTACAGCGAGGCGGGCCGCTACGACGATGCGCTGAGACTGGCCCGGGAGTGCAATCGTGACCAGTGGGTCCTGTTGGCATTGACTGACATCGCCCGGGAGATGGCCTCCGGCGGAGCCGCACAGAGCGTTCTGGAAGAGACCGTGGAGTACGCTCTCGAACAGGCCATGGAGACACCGGACTACAGTGACTTGAAGCCACCTACGGCTGCGCTCAATGCCGCCATACAGGCGACCAGCGTTGTCCGACTGGCGTCGCTCCTTCCTGCCGTGGGAAGACAAGACGAAGTGTCCGCAGCAGTCCGCCACTCCGAGGGACTGATCGAGATGCTGGAAGAGGCGTGGGGAAAGGCCCTTGCCTCGTGCATGGTCGGTGCAACCATGTGGGAAGAGGGCTTCATGGAGCCGGCCCGCCGCATGAGGGACGTGTGCATGGGCCTCAACAGTCGCTCAACCGGCCCGGAGTTCCCGCAGCTGGCAAAGGAATCGCTGTTCGTGACCAACGCAGAGAAGTGGGGCACCGCCGGACACCCCGAATGGGCCCGGGAATTCCTCGATGCCGCCGAGGATTGTGACGACGACGGTTCTCTCGTTCGGGGTATGTCGGAGTCAGTCGCCCAGGCTTTCGCCAAGGCCGGCTTGCTCGACGAGTCGGAGGAGTGGATGGCCCGGATTCCAGGGGCAGCCGGGCAGGTGCGGGTTCTCGTCGCCATGGGGAAGAAGCTGGCCAGCCTCGATCGTCACGAGGATGCCGCCCTGCTCGTGCCGCGCATCGAGTCCCTGATACGGGAAGCCCGGGACGACCTGGCGGTGGACGACGTGGGATGTGGCGAGCTTCGCGCCTCAATCGAGCTTGCCGAGTTGCTGCTGTTGCTCGACGAAGCCGGCCGCGCCCGAGATTTGGTGGCTTCGGCGTTGGAACGTACCGGGAACAAGCCGGGATGTGGGGCCATGCTCGAAGTCGTCGTCACCGTGCAGGTGGCGGAACTCCTGGCCGCGACCGGCGACTTCCTCGCTGCGCTGGAGACAGCAGAGAGCATCCGGGACAATGCTCCGAATCTCAGCGGCGTGCTCGCACGGATTGGTGTCCAGGCCGCCCGGCAGGGGCACACGCTCACATCCGACGAGACGGCCGTGCTGGGCCGGATCGTGGATCGGTTGGAGAAGGACGATGTTCGCAAGTAGGCTGGACGCGTTGCTGCACAGGAGCCGGCTCCTGCGAGGAGTCGGAAGCTTGCTCATCGCGTTCTTCTGGACAGTCATGCTGCTGTTCGCCCTGGTATTCGGCGGGGGGCTCTACTTCGCATGGAAGAACAGCCGGGGACGTGCCGAGATGGAGGAGCTCTGCCGGAGCTCGGCCGGACAGCCAATGGCGGAGGTGGTCGAGCACTTCGGATACCCGATTGGCACTGTGAAACGCAACGTCGATGGCCAGTTGTGCACGGACGGGGAACTCGGCAACTGCTCGGGCTCCTGGGACTGCCCCGTGGCCGACGTGTTCTACCGCTACGGGGCCGTGTGTTTCGTCTGCGTCGGCCGATCATCCGACGGGACCAAGGTCGCTGGCCAGCGACGTCTCGTCCTGGAGCCGTGAAGTGGGTGCGGCGGGGGTGCAACCTGGCCACCCCGACGCACGGCCCGCTCCTCTGCCGGCCTTGTGTGCGCTGGTGCTGGCTGCCTCCTGCGGTGGGGGCGGGAAGAACACCGACGGTTCGGATGCACGCGTCGACCCGGACAATTCGCAGGGTGTGGACCGTGTACAGGGAGACGGCCGGGGCACCGATGCAGACGGCGATGCAGCTGCGAAAGGGCCAACAACGAGGGCCCCATCGGCTGGCTGGAGTAGACCCTCGGGACGTAGCAGAAGGTCCTCTCGACCGGGATTGCAATGCGGCCCTGTTCGCGCGGAAGTCCGACATCGGAGGAAACGGAAGATGCAATGGGAGAGCGAAGACCGGCTTTCGACCGACATGGTGGCACGGGTGGTAGCCCGGAAGATCGCCGAGTCCGCCGGCCCGACAGGCGCCCCCTGGCCGAAGTGATCAACGAGTTCGTCTACCACGAGCGGGAACGGCTTCGGCGCGAAGAAGACGGCAGCGGAACTTCTCCGGATCTGGCGTTCCCTTCTTCTGTCCGGCGGGATCTTCCCAGGGCCGGGAGAGCACGAGAGATCGGGCTGCTCACCCGCATCATGGAACGTTATGCGGACGAGATCTGCAGCCACTTCAATCCCCTGGTCTACGCCCTTCGCAGTCGGCCGGAAGAAGACCGATTCCCTCTACCAGGAGGCGCTTCGGGAACACTCGACGCTGCTCCTGGAGCAAGGCCGCCACGGTCTCTTCTTCCCGGGAGGGCCGCCGCTCCCGCTCCAACCGGATCGAAACCACACGCGAAAACGGCATGCTCGGCGTCACCCTCGCAGCGTCTTTCCTGGCCGACTCGGTGGTCTTCCCCAATGCTCCACTCTTCGAGGAGGTCCACCGCTTCGTGCACCGCGGGGGCGACCCGTCCGTGGCACTCGAGCGGCTCATGCGCATTGCTCCCCATGTGAACGTCCGGTAGGTAGCCTGCGGAATTCCTTCCATTCCTCCGTGGATTCCTGTACAAGGTCTGGCATCTTGAATGGGTCCACTCGGGTCGCGCCTCCAGATTGCGGACAACGGCCTGAACCCATGAAAGGAGTCGAACATGAAGAAGTTCCTGGTAGTTGCGGCAATGCTGGCTCTCGGGCTTTGCACCGTCGGTTGCGGCAGCGGCGACAGCAGCAAGGATACCACCACCCCGAACGACACCACCACCGGCGATGCAGTCGTGCCCACGGACGACACCGTCCCGGCTGACGACACCGTCCCGGCCGATGACACCGTCCCGGTCGATGACACCGTCCCGGCCGATGACACCGTCCCGGCCGATGACACCGTCCCGGCAGACGACACCGTCCCCGCTGACGACACCGTCCCGGCAGACGACACCGTCCCCGAGGAAGTCGTGGTCCCGACCGATGCTTGCCAGAACGCGGCCGACCTCGCCATCATCCAGGCCGATGCCGATGCCATCTCCGCCAAGGCCAAGGAATGCGGCATGGGCTGCATCGCCGACCCCGACATCGTCACCTGCGCCACCCCGTGCGTCGAGGAAGGCACCGGCCTCACCGCCGCCTGCTCGAGCTGCTACGTCGGCATCATCGGCTGCACCATCCAGAACTGCATCGCCGAGTGCTTCGCCGACGCCGAAGCTCCCGCCTGCAAGACCTGCCAGGAAGAGAAGGGCTGCACCGAGGCCTTCTACGCCTGCTCGGGTCTGCCGCAGAACTAGAATAGCGCCTCCTTTCTCGTATGGCTGACCGTCATTACCACACCGGAGTAGAAGACCATGTCGATGAAGAAGATCCCCCTGATGCTGATCCTGGCGGCTCTCGTCCTTGCGGGATGCAAGGGCAACTCGGACGGTACCACCACTGGTGACGTCCGAACCGGCGACACAACCGTTGCCGACGGCACGACCGACGGCTTCACCACCGACACCACAGCCCGGACCGATTCCGGAGAGACCCCGGGAACCGACATGCTTCAAGAGTTGTTCCAAGAGAGCCTTGGTCAAGACGCCGAGGCCTCGGACATCCCCCAGACCGACCTTGCCCAGGACACTCCCGACCCGCTCGACCAGCTCGAAACGCCCGATGGCGAGTCCTCGCTGGACACAGCGTCCGACGTCGAGCCGCAGTCCGGCGTCTGTCCCGTCATCGGCTACGAAGCGTGCGGCGGGGACCTCATCGGGAAATGGAAGTTCCTGGACATGTGCCCGGATGACCCCAAGGCAGCCAACGACCTTTGCGAGAGCCCGTTCGACAACCTCCCCGCGTGCATCGGCGGAGGCAACGACATCCTCTGCGATTCCGTCATCGACGGCACGCTGGAGTTCATCGATTCCGACACGGCCAAGATGGTCTCCGAGCACTGGATCGTGTTCTCCTGGGTCTTTACCGATGCCTGCCTCGTCGCTGCCGGGCAGCCCGGAGCCGACGCTGAGGCCCGCTGCCTGTCGCTCAGCTCGGAGAAGCTTTCGTGCACCTATGCCCCCGATGCCTGCACCTGCTCCGGCGCCAGTTGGAAGGAACCGGACGATACCGAATTCCCCTACACCGCGGCCGGCAGCGAGCTGACCCTGTTCCAGGACAAAATCAATGCGTCCTACTGCATCACCGGCGACCAGCTCGTCATCGACCACTACTTCTATCATCCGGTGAGCTGGCGCTACTGGGTCCTCGAGAAGGCCACCGAGGAGCCGCCCCCGCAATCGCTGACGCTCGAACAGGCCCAGGCGCTCCTCCCCGGCGTATGGGAAGGGGTGGCCTTTGCGGACAGCAGCAACCCCATCGAACCGGTCCCTCCCGGCTTCTTCAACGTCTTCTTCGAGGACGGCAAGTTCACGTTCAAGTGCGGAAAGCCCTCCAACGTCACCTGGAAGCTCATCGAGAAATGGGGCTTCCCCACCGTGGAGGTCACGCTCAGCCCCGGCTCCGTGGTTTACTGGGTCATCCAGGAGCTCACCGAGACCTCGCTGCACTACATCGAGGGCGGGGATTCCTTCTACTACGAGCGCCGAGCGGATTGCCCCTGAACACGGTCACGTCCTCCGCCGATCAGCCGGCGATCCTGCCCCGAATCGTCATCAAGTGAGCATGTGGAACGGCCTGTAGATACCAATAGACCTCCGCGGACCCGTTGTGGCCGAGGTAGGTGGCGAGTTCGGGGATCTCGCGACATCTGCACCGGCACGGTACCAGTCGATGAGCGTGGCGACCGCGAAGCGGTGGCGTAAGGAGGCTGATCGAAGTTGCTTCGCCAAGTGAGGCCGCAACCGTCGAGACAAATGGCGAGCGCGCCCGGAGCGACCGACCGAGCCGTACCAGGAGGTACGGCGACCGAGCGAGCGAGGACGTAAGCCGCCAGACGTCCGGTGGATGCGGTCGTAACGGCGAAGCAATCTTGGGCAGCCTCCTAAGGCACGAAAAGCGGCCCCATGTGCCAAGAACAAGGCATTCCTGGTCCTACGCGAACCCCGCCCCTCCATCCTCAAGATGCTCCCGTCCAGCGCTCCTGGCGCTACGAACGACACGGGGGAGGACACCCGCCGACCTCACGCTCACCTCGGGGGGGGGGAGGGGCGCGGATAGTCGGATGGGCGGCACACACTGGGGAAGGGACAAGCGTCTTGTCAACGGTCATACCAGTCGGTGACAAGAACCCCCGCCAGCCCCCTCCCGGACGATCTCTTCAACGGCCTCACCGTCTCGGCCGCATCACCGCTGGCGAAAGGACGACCTGTCGTCTTGCTGTCGACATGTCGGGGTTCCATCCATGAGCCGGCGGTGCGGGCAACCCGACGGCCGATGCGGCAGGACAGACCGTGGGTGCGGGCAACCCAACGGCTGATGCACCGAGACGGGCCGGCGGTGCGGGCAACCCGACGGCCGGCGAGGGTGCGGTTCCTGCGGCGGTACCAGTGTGTTGCTGGTTTCGTGCCTGGATGGCGGCCCGGGTGCAGCCTCTCCTCCGTGGAGGAGTACCCCGGCGCCACGGGGCGCCGGGGGGAGGTGGCATTTCCGGGCTTCCCCTGGATCGTGGGTCTGCCTGCGCGTAACGGACCCACGGCACATGCAGCGCAGCGCGGCCCGTCGCTTACGCTCCGGGTGGTGCTGGGGGCAGAGCCGACGGCACATCTGCAACCCGCACTCACGGCACATCCGCACCCGCTCCCATGGCCTTTCCCCGGACCCCGCCTCTCGGGCACATCCATCTGCACTTTCGCGTAAGGATCGACCCCAGGAGCCACCCACCCCCGTTGCCACCTGCCCCATGCCCGTGTAGTATCGGTCACCGGGACGATGCAGATGGGGCGATGTGACCATGTCTCGACCGATGCCGGCCTTGGGTGCGCTGGTGCTGGCTGCCTCCTGCAACGGGGGGGAGGCGGGAAGGGGGCCGACGGTTCGGACGCGCGCGTCGACCCGGACAATTCGCAGGGTGTGGTCCGGGTACCGGGAGACGGCCGAGGCACTGATGCAGCCGGCGATGCAGCTGCGAAGGGCTCAACAGCGAAGGCGTCATCGGCTGGATCGAGTAGCCGGCAGACACGGAGGAGAAGATGAAATCGTATCGCAAGGAGCTGGTCATGAACATCCCCGGACGGCGAGGGTTCGTCAACATCTCCAACGACGTGAAGGAGGCGCTCAACGAGAGCGGAATCCAGGAGGGGCTCTGCCTGGTCAACTCCATGCACATCACGGCCAGCGTGTTCATCAACGACGACGAGTCCGGGCTTCACCGGGACTTCGAGAAATGGCTCGAGCAGCTCGCACCGTTCAGCCCCCAGGGGTACCGCCACAACCTCACCGGCGAGGACAATGCGGACGCGCACCTCAAGCGCCAGGTCATGGGCCGGGAGGTCGTGGTCGCGGTCACCAACGGCCACCTCGACTTCGGCCCCTGGGAGCAGATCTTCTATGGCGAATTCGACGGCGGCCGGCGCAAGCGGGTGCTGGTCAAGATCATCGGGGATTGACCCTGTGGGCGGATGCGCTCCGGACTCGCGGTTGCCGGAGGTGGCCCGAGATGGTGGCTCAGGGCCGGGGAGACACCGGTTGACACGCCGGAACGAGGGAATATAATCCGCCAACGTTCGGTTCTCAACCGGAGCTCTTGGACACGCGAATTGGCAATGGCATATTTAGGGAGGAGATCGATGAGAAACCTCGGATTGCTCGCAGCGGTACTGGCGGCCCTGGCCCTGGTCCTTTCCGGCTGCAAGGGAGAGGAGAAGAAGAAGGAAGCCCCCAAGCAGAAGAAGGAAGAGCCGGCTCCCAAGGCCGTTGAGGAGACGCCGCCGCCGGCCGAGGCGGACAAGGAAGAGGCTGCTGAGCCGGCAGAGCCGGCCAAGGAAGCCGAGGCCCCCAAGGGCGAGGAACCCCCGCCCGTTGCCGCGGAGGAGAAGCCCGCTGCAGAAGAGGATCCCGAGCTCACGCAGACGATCGTCGCCCGGGTCAACGGCAAGGACATCGATGCCGCTGACTACGTCGAGCGCCTCAAGAAGCTGACCAAGGGCAAGGTCACCCAGTCCATGATCAAGAAGACCGTCGTGGACCGCATGATCAACGACGAGCTGCTCCGCCAGGAGATCGAGCGCCTGGGGATCACCGTGTCCGACGAAGAGACCGCGGAAGCCATGAACATGGATATGGAGCGCTTCAACAAGCAGAAGGATGCCATGGGTGCGCGGATCAATGCGTTCGAGGAGCGCGTCGCTGTGCGCAAGGTGCTCGAGGCCCGCTCTCTTCTGGTCACCCCGACCGACGACGAGCTGAAGAAGGAGTACGAGCGCCGCTTCGGCCTCAAGATCGATGCCGTGACCTTCCCGCTGGCGGCGGAAGCGACAGCGGATGACGTTGCCAAGGCCGATGCCGAGGCCAACGCGGTCCTCGCTGCGGCGAAGTCGGGGCTGACCCTGCGCGAGGCGGTCAAGGACCCCAAGGACGCCACCGGCCGCCGCCTGCTGGTGAAGCCGATGTTCATCAAGAAGGGGGACGAGCGCCACATCGACATGTACACCGCGGCCGAGAGCCTCCAGGAGAAGGACTTCGCCGGCCCGATCAAGTCCGCGCAGGGGCTGGTGGTATTCCAGCTTGCCAAGCGGATCGAGCCCCGGCAGTCGTTCGACGAGATGAAGGACAAGCTGGCCAAGTCCGCGCTGAACATGAAGACCGCTCAGGCCAAGCACCAGCTCCTCGAGGAGCTGCGCAAGAATGCGAAGCTCGAGTACCTGATCGAGTTCAAGCCGACGCCCCAGATCCCGGCACTTCGAGATCTTCGCGGCGGGGCCCGGCTCGCTCCTGGCATCAACGCCGGCACTCGTGACATACTCCGCGGAGGGGTCGAGATGCGCGGTGCTGCCGCTCCGGTCCCGGCCGAGGGTGCTGCCGCTCCGGTCCCGGCCGAGGGTGCTGCCGCTCCGGTCCCGGCCAAGGGTGCTGCCGCTCCGGTCCCGGCCGAGGGTGCTGCCGCTCCGGTCCCCGCCGAGGGGGCTGCCGCCCCGGTCCCGGCCGAGGGTGCTGCCGCTCCGGCTGCTCAGCCGATCCAGTAGCTTCCGACCGCCACATACACACCATCAGCCTGTTGGTCGCTCATCCCGGGATCCGCACTGCAGCAGCTCGGGCCGGTACTCGAAGTGCATCGTGTCGAAGTGGTACCAGCGGCCGCCCCAGATGAAGCCGTGGCGTTCGAAGGCTTCGACCAGGTCTGCAGGGACCCGGTTCTTCCACGCACGCCTGCCGGTGGCGTCGGGCTTGTTCCATCGCCAGAAGTCGGCCTTGTCCAGTGCCACGTCGATCGCGATGCCGAAGCTGTGTGCGCTCAGCCGGTCGGTCCCGCGGACCTTGCGCCATGTGTAGGGTCCGGAGAGGTCACACGCGAGCTTCCGGGTCTCTTCGGGCAGCTTTTCGATGTCCCGGGCGACGGCCTCCAGCTTCAGGTTGACGCGGTTGACCGTGGTTGCCCTGAGGCGGGTCCGCTTGCAGCCGGCCACCCACTGCACCGGCCCCAGTCGGGCCTCGGCCTCGTGCGCGGTCGAACCGTACATCTTCAGGAAGAACGGCTCGTGGCGGATGCGCCCCGGGTCGTCGTTCTCCGCCGGGGGCTCCGGCTTGCGGCCCGCAGGATAGGGCTGGGACATCATGTCCTCGAGATCCGCGCCGGCCAGCTTCTCTTCGTGGGACTTCTTCTTCCCGTCATCCCAGGGCATCCGGGTTCCGTCCTTCCAGACGATGTGCCAACCGGAGTCGGTGCCGGGTTGCGTCGAGTGCAGAGCACCCTCCGCACATGGACCTTCGCACCGGGCTCCGGTGCCGAACGGCTCCGCCCCGCTGAGGAAGTCCGGATAGGCCTCGACCAGGCACTTCAGACCGGATGGCCGATCCGGCGGATTCGGCGGAGCGAGTGAGAGCAGCAGCGCTGCGAGAAACGGCATGGTGTTCCGTTCTCCCGTTCCGGTTGCCTCTGCCTGAGGTCTATGGCGCCACGTACAGCCACAGATACCGGTTACCCCCGATGTTCTGGGCAAAGCAGTTGGAAGCTTCCCAGCCGCAACTGTTGTTGACGGTAACGTTGGTGCTGCTTTCGCCGCACCCCCACGGGCCACCCCACCAGCTCGAGGAGGTGTGGGGGTGATTTCCGTCCGCGTAGATTTCGTTGATCCAGCCGGAGAAGTTCGAGTTGTAGATGAGCCCGTTGACCTGGTAGGCCCCGAGCCCGTCCCTGAACACGTTCTTGTTCACGTCGAGATAGCGGTAGCTGTTCGTATTCGCTCCGCAGACGATCCGGATCTTGTTGTAGGCCGCTCCCGTGCAGTCATTGCCCCAGGCCTTTGGGATGTCGTCGCCGCCTGGCTTGTCCAGGTAGCCCTCGCACTGAATCCAGGCCCCTCCGAAGACCGGCCCGAGCTCACCGGAGAAGCCGGGCACGGTCGGCGTCGTGAGGGTGCAGTTCGGCTCGCAGCCGTCTCCGGCCACGGCGTTTCCATCGTCGCAAGCTTCGCCGGCCTCGACCTTGCCGTTCCCACAGCACGGGGTGAAGGGGGTGTACTTGCACCCAGTGGCCGGGTCGCAGCTGTCGGTCGTGCACTTGTCGCCATCGATGCAGGTCACGGCCGGTCCCGGTTTGCACGCGCCCCCGCCGCAGACGTCACCCGCGGTGCATGCGCTGCCGTCGTTGCAGGCCGCTGTATTGGGGGCGTACGCGCAGCCGGTCTTCGGGTCGCATGAATCGTCGGTGCAGCCGTTCCCGTCGTTGCAGGCGAGGTTGCCGGACCCGGTGCATTTGCCATCTCCGCACGCGTCCGTCACGGTGCATGCGTTGCCGTCATTGCAGGGGACCGTGTTGTTGGCGTGCTTGCACCCGGTCTTGGGCTCGCAGGTATCCGTGGTGCACACGTTTGAGTCATCACAGCTCACCCAGGCCGTCCCGACGCAGGTTCCGTCCTGGCAGGTATCACCCGTTGTGCACGCGTTCTTGTCATCGCAACCACCTGCGACCGGCGTGTGGGTGCACCCTGCCTTGGGATCGCAGGCATCGGTGGTGCAGGAGTTGGCATCGTCGCAGCTCAGCCACTGGGCGGGCTTGCAGCCGCCGGCCGTGCACTTGTCACCGACGGTGCAGATGTCACCGTCGTCGCAGGGGGCCGAATTGAGCGTGTGAATGCACCCCTTTGCCGGATCGCACGAGTCGTCCGTGCACGGGGTGTCATCACCGCACGGCAGGGTTCCGGTCCCAACGCACTTGCCCGCACTGCATGTGTCCGTGGGAGTACACTTGTTGCCGTCGTCGCACGCAGCGGTATTGGGCGTGTGCGTGCACCCTCCCTTGGGATCGCAGGCATCCGTGGTGCACGGGTTCCCGTCGTCACAGCCGAGGGCCGGTCCTCCCTTGCACTGTCCGGCCACACAGGCATCGGGCCCTGTGCACGGGTTCCCGTCGTTGCACGGGGCCGTGTTCTCCAGGTGGATGCACCCCTTGGCGGGGTCGCACGAGTCGTCGGTGCAGACGTTGGAATCGCCGCACTCAAGCGCCACGCTGCCCTTGCACGCCCCGCCCTTGCACAGGTCCGACTTGGTGCACACGTTCCCGTCGTCGCAGGATGCAGCGTTGTGATTGTGCACGCACCCAAGATCGGGATCGCACGAGTCGTCGGTGCACACGTTCCCGTCATCGCAAGGCAGCAGGGACGAGCCCTGGCACAGCCCGCTCTTGCACGCGTCCCCGGTCGAGCACTTGTTCCCGTCGTTGCACGGGACCTGATTGAACACGAACTTGCAGCCGAGCACGGGCTCACACGAGTCGTCGGTGCACACATTCCCGTCGTTGCACGACTGCACCCCTGTCGCCACGCAGGCCCCAAGCTTGCACTGGTCGCCGGTCGTACACTCGTTCGAGTCGCTGCACGGAAGCTGGTTGGGCTGGTGCACGCACCCTTTGAGCGGCTCGCACGAATCGTCGGTGCACGGATTGCCGTCATTGCAATCCTGCGCTTTTCCCGACGCGCAGCTTCCCCCTCCGCACTGGTCCCCCACGGTACACGGGTTGCCATCCTCGCACGCTGCCGTGTTGGGAGCGAACTTGCACCCGGTCGCTGCATCGCAGGAGTCGTCCGTGCAGGGATTCCCGTCGTTGCAGTTGACCGGCTTGCCTCCGGCGCAGGTCCCGTCGGCGCACGTCTCCGAATGGGTGCAGGCGCTGCCGTCGCTGCAGGCCTTCCCCTCGGCAGCCGGGACGAACGAGCATTCCCCGGTCAGCGGATTGCACGAAGGAGCCAGGCACTCCGCCCCCACTCCCTTGGGCGCGGCGCACTCCACGACCGTCTTGAGGTCCACGATGCACTTGTGAGGGAGCTGCTTCGTGTCGCACACGAGCTTGCCGTTGCAGACGTCACCGTCCTCCAGCACCAGACAGTCGGCAGTGGTCTTGCAGTCGCAGGCGACAGGGTAGCCCCCACACTTGCCCTGGCTGCACACGTCGCTGACCGTGCATGGGTCGCCGTCATCGCAATCCGCCTTGTTGAACGAGTACTTGCACCCGCCCGTCGGATCGCACTCGTCCGTGGTGCAGACGTTGCTGTCGTTGCAGTTGATGCCTGTCCCGAGGCATTCGCCCGACTCACAGTGGTCGGCCAGCGTGCAAACGTCGCCGTCGTCGCATGACGTCCCCGAAAGCGGCTCGTGCACGCATCCCGCTTCAGGATCGCATTCGTCCTTCGTGCATCCATTCCCATCATCGCACGAGACGTCGTCCACCTTGTCGTTGCAGTCGTCGTCGACGCCGTTGCACTCCTCCGCCTGCGGTTCCGGAGCATCGCACGCGGACAAGCCGTCCGGACCGCACGTCCGCTCCCCCTGGCACTGCCCGAGGTCGTTCGCCGCCAGGCACAGCGTGGAAAGACCCAGTGCGATCGACTTCGTCGAGCACGAGCAGACCCCGCTGTCGGACACGCACTGCTTCAGCACCGTGCCTTCCGCAGTCACGGCATCCTTGCACGAGAAACCGAAGGGGCATGCGCCGTTGCACGGCGCCCCGCAGAACAGCCCTGCCGCACCATAGTCCACGCATACGTCCTCCAGGCCGTTGGGGGACTTGCAGTCCGCACTCGTCTTGCACGGCCGGCACAGGTGGGTGTACGGCGACACGCATGCGAACTGCAGATCCGGTCCGCCCGTCGAGATCTGCTGGCAGGTCCACCCTTGCGGACACTCCTCGACGCAGGTATCGGAGCACACGTTGTCCCCCATGTGCTCCACGCAGATGCCGGACAGGCAGTCCTTGCCGTCCGCGCACGGTTCCAGGAAGCACCCCGTTCCGGGCACGCATCCGGAACCCGTGTCGAGCCATTCCTCGACCGTCACGTCCGGGGGCTCGACCGAGGTCTCCGCCTGGTCGACGCCCACCGTCTCCACCACGGACTCAGCCTGCGCCTGGTCACTCGTGTCCTCCCCGCCGGTCACTACGGTGCCGCCGCCGGCACAGGACGCCACAACTCCGCTCACCGCCAGAATCCACAGTCGCCTCATAGTCCGAACCTCCGACTTGGAAGATCAGTAACGGGGCCTATGTTACCACGGTCCCGGTGCGGACGGAAATGGCGGCAGCGCATGAGGCCGTCCCGTGTCCGGCGCGCTTGCAAAACCGACGCCCCGAATGCAGGATCTTCCCTCGGCGTCGTGTGTCGAGGTGCAGCAGCAATGGCGAGTCCGGACCCGAAGAAACCCACTGTTCAGGCCTTCCGCCCCGAGGTTCTCGCCCCCGGCGGCAGCCTGGACGCGATCGAGGCTGCAGTCAACGCCGGGGCCGATGCCGTCTACGTCGGCGTGGGCTTGCTCAACGCCAGGACCCGCGCCGCCAACCTCACGGTCGAACAGCTTCCCGGCGTGGTGGATCTGGCCCATTCCCGAGGTGCCGCAATTCACGTGGCACTCAATGTCCCGGTAACTCCGACGACCCTGCCCGAGGCCGTCCGCGTCCTGGCGGCCTCCTGGCTGTCCGGCGCGGATGCGGTCATTCTTCGCGACCCGATCCTGATCGGGCTGGCTGCCCGGGAGCTGCCCGGTCTGGCCCTTCATGCGAGCACGCAGATGGGGATCCTGGGGCCCGCAGCCGCGAAACGGGCACATGGTCTGGGCTGCACCCGGGTGATCCTGCCCCGAGAGCTGTCGGCCGCGGACATCCGCCGCATCCGCAAGGCCGTGCCCGACCTGGAGCTGGAGGCCTTCTTCTTCGGCGCTCTGTGCTTCGGGGTATCGGGGCGTTGCCTGCTCGGCGAGGCGGTTGCCGGCCGCTCCGGAAACCACGGGAGCTGCGCTCAACCGTGTCGCCTGGAGTACTTCGCTGCAGACGGTGCTCCGCTCGGCCGGATCTTCAGCATGCGGGACCTCGACCTGTTTCCCCGTATCCGGGAGTTGGTCGATGCCGGCGTGTCCAGCCTCAAGATCGAAGGGAGATTGAAGTCCCCGGCATGGGTTGCGTGTGTGACCTCTTACGCGCGCACGGCCTCCCGGAACTGGCGGACGGGCGGCCTGGCTCCGGACGAGCTGGCGGCCTTCCACCGGGACGTGGCGGTCCTGTTCTGCCGGCCCCGCACCTCCGCGTTCTTCGACGGTTCCACCGACGTTGCGCTGCTCACCTGTCCGGCAAGCTCGGGCCAGGCCGGGCTGGCGATCGAACGCTTCGATACCATGCCCCGACCGCGCAGCCCGACCGAGCGGGCCGGCCGCGTTCTCGGTGAATCGGTCGAGCGCACACGGGAGCGCTGGCAGCGAACCGGAGCCTCCGGGGCTCTTCCGGGGATCGCGCTCCGCTTCGTCACTCCTGTCGACCTGGCGCTGCGTGACGGCCTGCTCGTCACGACCGCGCTGTCGGGTCCGGGGCAATCCGAGGCGCTTCCGATCGTCGAGTTGGCGGACGAGAATGGACGGCCGGCAGGCCGGATCCCCGCCGGCAGGGTGGCGGTGGTCACCCTGCCGCTCGACAGGCCGCCTCTGACCGTCGCCATCCACAGCGCCAACTCCGTCGAGGCCCGCTTCCCGAAGGGGAATCTCCGCCTGTCCCAGGCCAGCCGCAACGGTGAGCTGCCCGCCCCGAGCGTCACCCGCGTCGTGATGGCCCAAGACCGCATCTTCCTGACCGGGGCGATCGGCCGCTTCCGTACCTCGGCTGAGCTGCCCGTTGCCACCGAGCCGGCCCGCAACCAGGGGATGACGCCCGGGATGATGCAGCGCTACTTTCCGGAGGCCGAAGCCGACGTGGCTCCCGATCTGTACGCCAATCCCACGGAGCTCAAGGCCGTGCGGCGCGCCTTTGCCGCGCAGGGCAGGGAATCCTATCGTGCGGAGCTCGAACGGCTGGCCCGTCGTCTCCTCGATGATGTCCTTCAAAGCGAGCCCGTATTCGCGCAGGACGATGCCTCGCTGCTCGCCCGAGGTCCGGCCTGCGTATCCCGGGTGACCGGCCTGCCCCCGGGCGAGGTCCGCACCTCGGGAGGGGACCGGTTCGTGGTCGAGCCGACCCGCAGGGGCACGGTCGTGCGGGCCGTGCGCCGCCCCTGATCTGCAGAGGATCCGCTGCGGGTCGCGGTTCCGCAGAACTGACGGTGGATTTGGGGGGCCCCGCGCATTTGACACGCGCCCCGTCCCGTGCTTGACTCAGGGGGAGGGAAGTTCGGTCCGGTCGGGGGCCCCGCAATGCCCGCCGGAGAAGCCGTGAGCTTCGCTCGACGGGTGGTCGTGGTCAGACTCGTCAGAGGGGGGTGGTTCATGTCCAAGTCCGCTCCGGCAGCTTCGCCGCTCCAGGGAATGTCGAGGCTTGCGATTGCAGCATTCGGCGTCGTGCTGCTCCTGTGCGTGGCACTGACGATCGCTGTCGTGAAGCTGAGGGGGAAGTGCGGGGAGTTGGAGCACAGCCACAACGAGCTGACGGCCTGTCGCGACCGGAATGCCAGGCTGGACGACCAGTGCGCAGCGACCGGGCGTGACCTGGAGGAGACCCGCAAGACGCTGGCTGCCAAGGGGGCCGACCTGGCCGCAACGTCCCAGCGTCTCGCCGATTGCACGAGGCGGCTGGCGGAGGCTCAGGATGGTCTTCTGGGGGCCGCTCGACTTCGCGAGGAGCTGGAAGGCCGGAAGTCCGAGCTCGAGAAGGAAATCGACCGGCTGCGAAGCGGCAGCGTCCTTCTGGAGGCGGAGAACCGCTCCCTCGATAAGCAGTGGAAGACGGCCTTTGCCCAGCTCGACGGGTACGCGGGCTCTCTGGCGAAGCATCCGGGCATCCTCGAGCAGCTCCCGTTGGGGCTTGCGGTTCGTCCGAGGGCCATCGCCATGCCGCTCGGAAAAGGCAAGGGGTTCCACTTCAAGCTGTGGGTCGAGATCTCGGTGGCCCGCCAGGCCGATGTGAAGCGGGTCGTCTACCTCCTCAACCACCCGACCATCGTCGAGTCCCGGCGGCTGGAATCCTCGGATCCCACGAACAGCTTCGAGGTCCAGTACTACGGCCCCCAGGCAGCGGACCGGGTGCTCGTCATGGTGCAGGATGCTCGGGGAGGCCGGCACAGGCTGGCTCTCGACATGCATGCGGATCTCACGAAGCCCCAGGTGGATTTCGATACCGGCGCCGAGCCTGTACCGCCCGAGAAGGTCCCCCTCATCGACAAGCCCCGGCTCGAGCCATAGGAGGCTGCCCGGAATTACTTCGCCGATAGCATCCCCGTCCGCTCCGGGTCCTCGGCCCTTTCTTGCCTCGCGGGCGCGCAGAATCTATAATGAGCACGGTCAGGCAAGCCACGCCTGCAGCAGAGGTGAATGTCGATGAAAGCCGTTGTCTGGACTGCGTGGGTCATGGTCGTGCTGGCAGCGTGCTCGTTCTCCGTGAAGAAACCGGCTTTCCCGGGTGAGGACGTTGCCGACTCGGCCACCGCCGACGGGGATGGGAGCGAGGACCAGGCGGCTGAAGACCAGACCGGCGATGTTGGAACCCTGCCGGATGGCTCGGACGACGCTCGACACGATGCCCGCGCCGACGCGGTAGACGATGCCCGCGGCGACGCGATAGACGATGCCGGCAAGGACCTGGCGCCGATCGACGTGACCCGACCCGAGTGTCAGAACCATTCGGACTGCGACGACCTCGATGACTGCACCGCGGACAAGTGCGCCGCCGGGAAGTGCTTCCACGAGGAGTTCCCGGGGTGCGGGGAGTGCATCCCCGAGGGGAAGGAGTTCGAGGACCCCAACCCGGATGGCAAGTGCTGCCCTCCCTCCTTACCAATCCCGGTGAAGCAGGAGATGGGGGTCCCCTGCGCGGACCCGTTCTGCTGGCCCAACTACGACTGTGCGGAAGTCGATTGCCAGTGCTTCGTCTGCGCCCAGTGCGGCGACGGCAAGTGCAGCACGGGGGAGAACCGGTGCAACTGCCCCGAGGACTGCGAGAAGCCGTTCCCCTGCTCGGAGGCAGGAGGCAACTGCACGCCCGAACCCTTCTGTCCGGACGGCATGCTGGGCATCTCCCCGTCCGACTGCGGCGTCGACTTGTACTGCTGTCCTCCCGGCGGCGGGTGCGCCAAGGCGGGCGAGCCCCAGGGGGTGGGGCCCGAGATGATCCCCTGTTGCGACGGGCTCGCTCCGATCTCCTGGGCGGACTGGAATCCCGAGGACGGCTGCGTGGCCATTCCCGGTGACGACATCTGCTCCGACTGCGGCAACACCGTTTGCGACCCATGGGAGAATCCCTGCAACTGCAAGCAGGACTGCCCCGAGATCGGCCAGGAGACCTGCTCCAAGAACGGACCCTTCTGCGCTTTCGGCGCTTACTGCCAATCCGAGCCGGGCAAGTGCGTCGATGCCACGGCTCCCGGCGCCTGCGTTCCCGTTCCGGAACAGTGCCCGCTCCTCTACTCGCCCGTCTGCGGTTGCGACGGGAAGAGCTACGGAAACGAATGTGAGATGGCCAAGGCTTCGATGTCCATGGCCTACAAGGGGGAGTGCAAGGTCGAGTGCGTCGAGGAAGGAGAGACCTTCGTGGACTTCGACCCGGCGGGCAAGTGCTGTGGCGGCCTTCCTGCCATCGAAGCGTGCAAGCCCTCAGAGGACAACAAGTCCTGCGTGTGCGACAAGGTGGCGACGCACGTCTGCGTCCATTGCGGAAACAAGATGTGCGGTCTCGGCGAGAGCTGGTGCAACTGCCCCGGGGACTGCCCCGTCCCTGCCGGCGTAACGTGCCTCACCGCCAAGGGGCAGTGCGTCCCCAAGGACCCTTTCCCCCAGTGCTTGCCCGGCTACTTCCCCCTTCCGCTGCCGGGATGCAACCTTCCGTTCCCGGCCGCCTGCTGCATTCCCAAGTAGGAGGGGACGCATGACTTCGCCGGTCGAGGGAGCACACCGCCCCAGCCACATGGTCCGCATCTTCCAGACGTCGACAGAGGCTGAGCGCGAGGAGGTCTTCTCGTTCCGATATCGCGTCTACGCCCTGGAGCTGCGCAAGGGGCTGTCCGGAATCGACCACGCACGCAAACGGTACGTGGATGAGCTGGACGACTGCGGCGTCCTGCTCTATGCGCGCGACATGGTCTCGGGCCAGGTCGTGGGAACGGTCCGCCGCAACGACCTGAGCAGCGGACGGCTTCCGGACAAGCTCGCTGCCCGGTTGCGCCTCGGGCCCATGATCGAGGCCTTCGGCGAAGAGCGGGTCAGCTACTCCAGCGCGTTCATGGTCGACCCGACCTTCCGGGGGAAGACGGTCGCCTCCCTCCTCGCAATGGGTTCTTACAGAGACGGCATTTGCAGGGGAATCGCCCTGGACGTCTGCATCGCGGAGCTGGGGCTCGTGCACCTGTACCACCAGCTCGGCTACCGGACCTACGAAGCCCCGTTCCGCACGTACGCGGGAGGTGGGTTGCGCGTCCCGCTCGTCCTCGCCCCCTTCGATCAGGCCTGGCTCGAGAAGGTCGAAAGCCCGTTCCGGCACCTGCTGCCTTCCGACAAGGGGGACGGCGGGGCCACGGCGGTTGCGCTCCGGGGCATCTACCCCGAGTGGCAGGACCCGGCCGTCACGCCGCTGGAGAGCCGGGCACTCTGGGCCGCCCTTGCCCACCAGGAGCCCGACGGCGCAGCGCAAACCATCTTCGACGGCTTCTCGCAGGACCAGATCCAGGACATTGTCGGCAGTGTGCCCACCGTGAGTCTCTCCCGGGGAAAACGCCTGTACCGGGGCGGCGAGCACGAGGCCGGCATGGCCTACGTCATGTCCGGGCGGCTCGGGCTCGCTCTCGAGGATTCCAACGACCCGCACTTCGTAACGGTGCTGGGTCCGGGCCAGCTCCTCGGCGAGATGTCCGTCCTGACCGGCGGCGACCGCACCTCCACCCTCGTCGCGCTCGAGAAGACCGAAGTGCTGCTGCTCCCCGCAAACCTCCTCGACCGGTTGGAAAAGAAGGACCTCCCCAGCGCCTACCGCATGTCGCGGAATCTGTGCTACATGCTGGCCCAGCGCCTCCACTCCATGAACATCCGGGTGCTCGGGCTCTACGACCGCGTGAAGGTCTCCAACGATGCCTTCGAGCTGACCCGGGAGAACATCCCGGACGTCGACTGACGCGGTGGCCATGCCCATCCCGCTCCCCCTCGATTCCGCCCGCGAGGAGATCCTTGCTGCCCTGGCCGTCAACGGCAGCCTCGTGCTCTCCGCACCGACCGGGTCGGGCAAGTCCACCCGCATCCCCCCGATGCTGCTGGGCGAGGCACGGGGGAAGGTCCTCGTCCTCGAGCCCCGCCGCCTCGCCACCCGCCTCGTTGCCGCCCGGGTTGCCCAGGAGATGGGCTGCCCCCTGGGCGGGCCGGTCGGCTACCAGACGCGTCACGAGGGCCGGGTCGGACCGGATACGCGGCTTCTCTACCTGACCCAGGGGCTGTTCCTTCGGATGCTGTTGGACGACCCGCGGCTGGACAAGGTGTCCGCCCTGGTCCTGGACGAGTTTCACGAACGCCACCTGGATGGCGACATCGCACTGGCCATGGCGCTGCGCCTGCGCCGGACGACCCGCCCCGACCTTGCCGTGGTGGTCATGTCGGCAACGCTCGACACGGAGACGCTGTCGGACTACCTCGACTGTCCCGTCGTCAAGACCCGGGGACGGGCATTCCCGGTGGAGGTGCGGCACATCGACGCAGCGGAAGACCGCCCCCCATGGGAGGCCGCGGCCAGGGCCGTGCGGGAGATCGTGCGGGCAGGAGAAAGCGGAGACATCCTCGTGTTCATGCCCGGCGGCTACGAAATCCGCAGGACGGTCGAGGCCGTGCGGGACCTGCATCTGCCCGAGCCCCTGACCGCGTTCCCCCTCCACGGCGAGATGCCCGCTGAAGAGCAGGACAGGGCACTGGCTCCCGCCACGAACCGGAAGGTCATCGTGGCCACCAACGTGGCCGAGACGTCGATCACGATACCCGGCGTACGGCACGTCGTCGATTCCGGGCTGGCCCGAGTGGCGCGCTTCGATCCTCGCCGGGGAATCAACATGCTGACCGTGCAGAAGATCAGCCGCGCCTCGGCCGAGCAGCGGGCCGGCCGAGCGGGCCGGACCGAACCGGGCACCTGCCGCCGGCTCTGGTCGCTCTACGATCACCAGGGGCGGTCGGAGCACGAGACGCCCGAGATCGGCCGGGTCGACCTCTCTCAGGCACTACTCCTGCTGAACGCACTGGGCGTGAACGATATCGGAACGTTTTCCTGGCTCATTCCACCTCCGGATGCGGCGGTCCGATCTGCCCGGGATCTGCTGGCCTCACTCGGGGCCACGGCCCCCGATGGCGATCCCGCCGATCTGGACCACCGGTTCCCGCCTCCCTCGGGCAATCTCACCGAGCTGGGGCGGCAAATGGCCCGTGTCCCCGCGCACCCGCGACTCGCCCGCCTGGTCCTCGAAGGGGAGCGCCGCGGCTGCCGTGACGACGCGGCCCTGGTTGCCGCACTGCTGTCGGAAAGGACCATTCTGCGGCCGGGACCCAGGAACCCCCTGGCGGCCGCATCCGACGACCTCTCCGATCTCCTCGCCCGCTTCAGCCAGGCCCGGGAACACGGATTCGACGATGCCTTCTGCCAAGGCCGCAGCCTCTCCGCATCGGCCGCACGCCAGGTCGACCGGACCTGGCGCCAGCTTCGACAGACCGGGCAGGCCCGGCACCATCGCACGGCCCGCGCCTGCACCCACGGTTCGGCCGATGCAGGACGGCCCGCTGGCTCTGCCTCGAATCGAGGGTTGTCTCCCCCGTTTCGGTCCAGTCTCTCCCCGGACCCCGAACCCCGGACCCTGCCTCTCTGCCTCCTTACCGCGTTCCCCGACCACGTGGCTGCCCGCTCCAGGCCGGGAAGCCCCGTCTTCAATCTGACCGGCGGCCGTCGGGCAACGCTGAGCCGTGAGACGCTCTGCACGGATTGCGACCTGGTCCTGGCGTGCGAGATCGCGGAGATCGAGGGAGGCTCGGGCCTGTCCACCGTCCTGTCTCTGCTCGTCCCGTTGAAGCCGGATGACCTGCTCGAGATGTTCTGCAACCGGATGGGCCTGTCCTCGGAGCTGTCCTGGAACCGTGAGACCCAGGTCGTCGAGCAGATCGAGTCGACCCGGTTTTTCGACCTCGCCATCGAGGAGACCCGGGGCATTCCAACCGACCGCACCGCCGCTGCCGCTCTGCTTGCCCGGCGCATCGTGGCGGAAGGGCTCCATCTCTCCGGCTTCGACGACCGGGTCGAGGCCTGGGTCGAGCGGCTCCGCTTCGTCGCAACGACGTTTCCGGAGAAGGGGCTGCCGGTCTTCGACGACGCGGACCGCCAGCGGGCCATCGAGGCTCTGTGCGGAGAGGACTACCGGTATGCGAAGGTCAAGGATCGTCCTGCGCTGGAGGCCGTGCGCTCGCTGCTGTCTCCGGCCCACCGTCGTTTTGTCGACGAGATGGCCCCGGAGCGCATCCAGCTTCCCCGCGGCCACCGCATACGTGTCTCGTACCCGCAGGGGCAGCGCCCGACCGGGAGGGCCCGCATCCAGGATCTGTACGACCTTCCTTCGACTCCCCGGATCGCGGGTGGGCGGGTGCCGCTCCTGCTGGAAATCGCCGGCCCCAACAACCGCCCGCTCCAGGTGACCGACGACCTTGCCAACTTCTGGAAGGTGCTCTACCCCCAGCTCAGGGCCCAGCTCCAGCGTCGCTACCCGAGACACGAGTGGAGGTGACTCATGCTACGCAATGCAGCGATCCCGGTGTGCATCCTTGCTCTCTCGGCCTGTTCCGGCAAATCGGACCTGCCCGATTCCGAAACCGTGGGGGCTGACTCGGCAATGACCGACGCTACCGCGGATCTCACCCTGCCGGACCTCGTTCCGGAAGAGACGGCAGCCGACCGCGCCTCGGACCCCATCGATCCGCCGGACAGGGCCGTCCCTCCGCTGCCCTCCACGGTCGGCGAGGATCTGGACCTGCAGATTCCTCGCACGCTCGAATCCTCGTACGTGCTTCCCGACGAGTGGTACGGGGCGCTGGAGTCCATGGGGCTTGCGCTCGACAAGCTCTTCATGCCGGACATCGGGCTCACCGCCGACTGGGACTTCAGCCGCCTGCACTGGACGGACACGATCCGTCACCAGGGGCAGCTCGCACCCACGTTCGCCTACATGGTCATCGAGGATGTGAATGATGCCTTCGATGCCGACGACGTCACCCTGGCCCGCGAGCTGCTCGTCGCCCAGAACACCTACAACACCCGGGATTCCTTCGTGGTGAGCCGCTTCGACAAGGCGGTGACGCTCCTTTCCGAAGACGGTGTCCTGATGGAGGCGCTGCACCAGTTCTGCATCCGGCCCGGGGTCGCCGGCGAGTGGTCGGGGCCGACGTGCGGGGAGCAGGAGGCGGACGTCGCCGCTGCAGCGGCCCTCGTGCCGCTGGAGCAGCAGGTCGCCCTCGCCCAGGCGATCTACGGCCTGCTGGCCGCGGTAGAGCTGCGCCAGGAGGCCCTGCTGGCCAAGGGGAAGATGACCATGGACGACTGGGCCGTGCAGCACTCCAAGATCGTGAACGGCGGCACACCATACGACTCATCGGTGCTCGACGGGGCTCATCCGGGCTTCGACTTCGAGCAGATGTCACGGGCGGCGCAGCTCGCGGTGCGATCCGTGGAAAGCCTCCGAGCCGCCCTCACCGGCACCGACCCTGTCCCCGGCGCTTCGTTCGAGCTTGTCGGCCCGCTCGGTCGCATCGCAGTGGACCTGACCGACCAGGACAACACGTGGAAGCACGCCGACGGGTTCCTCCTCGTGGATGGCCACGGCAATGATGCGTACTACGGCCGCGTCGCGGCGAACGCAAGCATCGCCCAGCCCGTCTCCGTGGTCCTGGACCTGGAGGGGAACGACGTCTATGCACCGACCAAGAAGTGGGAGTTGAAGCAGGACTACCTGGTGGGTGCCCGGCTTCCCATGCAGGGGGCCGGGCTGTTCGGAGTCGCCATCCTGTCCGATGCGGCCGGTGACGACGACTACGGCTGCCTGACTGCGTGCCAGGGCTACGGGATCTTCGGCGTCGGCGTTCTGCTCGACCACGGCGGGACCGACCAGTACAGGGGCTACGACTTCGCTCAGGGAGCTTCGGAGTTCGGGTACGGGCTGCTGGTCGATCGGGGACAGGGGAACGACAGCTACGAGACGCTCCAGCACAGCCAGGGCTACGGCGGCCCACGTGGGATCGGATGGCTCGTGGACGAGGGGGGGGACGACCAGTACGTCGCCATCGCGGAGCCGATCATCTTCGACTGGGCCGGAGAAGGGACCAACTTCTCCGGCTCGCAGGGATTCGCCTTCGGGTTCCGGGGGGGGCCCTACTGGTCCGGCGGCCTCGGAGCGCTATTCGACCTGGCTGGAAACGATACCTATCAGTGCGCGGTCATGTGCCTCGGCTTCGGCTACTTCTTCGGCACCGGGCTCTTCTTCGACCAGGCCGGAAACGACACCTACGTCAACACGCACAAGTACACCCTCGGCTCCGCCACCCACCAGTCCGTCGGGCTCTTCGTCGATGGCGAGGGGAAGGACTCCTACGCCCTCATCGGAGACGATGAAGCCATCGGGCTCGGCTACGACCACGGCGTCGCCTACCACCTCGACCGAGGGGATCAGGATGACACCTACACGGTCGAGAACATCGGCGATTTCACCCTCGGATTCGCTCGTCACCCCGCGATCGGAACCCTCATCAACGAGGGGGGAAACGACCACTACGACATCGCCGGCACCGGCGAGGTCACCTGCGGCCGGAGCTGGGTCGACCCGGACGACCGCAAAGGCGCCCTCGCCAAGATCATCACACTGGCCGTCTTCCTCGACCTGGGCGGTACCGGCGACATCTACGACATCCCCCGCGACGAGGTCGGCAACGGGAAGAGCTGGCACCAGACCGCACCGCTCGGCGGCGGTTGGACCTCTGACCTCGACTTCGCCTGGGGACAGGACAGCCAGTAGGGGTGGTGCCGCGGTTCGGGGCGAAGCCCACCGGCCGTCATGTCTTGGCCGAAAAGTGGGGGCGGTGCGCCCGCGGCGTGATGGGTCCAGGCTCAGCCTGGCGGTGCGCCTGCGGCGTGATGGGTCCAGGCTCAGCCTGGGTTCTTCCGCTTCCGCCTCCAGCGGGCGAGACGCAGCAGGCCGTAGCCGAGCCCGCCGAGGACCAGCAGCCACGGAAGCGCGGCCAGCGCGAGGATGCTGCCCACCTTGATCGCATCCCCCAGTGCCTTCAGCGAGTCCATGAACTTGTCGCCGAGCTCCTGGAAGTACGTCCGCTCGACCGGCGGCACGAAGTCGGCCTGAACCGAGATGGTAAGCGTCAGCGTGGAGAATGCTACGCGGTCCTGGAGCACCTTGAACTGAGCGGTCAGCGTCTCGATCTGCTCGCGGACCCTGGCCAGCTCCCGCTCCACCTCCACGATGTCCTTCAGCTCCCTGGCGCTGGTCTCCAGGTGACCCAGGAGACGCTGCTCCACCTTCTTCTGGTTGGACAGGCGGGCATCGAGATCGACGTACTCGAAGGTCACGTCCTCGATGTTCATGGACTCATTGGTGTAGCTGCCGATGGTCTTGACTTCGCCGACGAATTCATCGAAGCGGTCGGCAGGGATCTTGAGGGTGTACGTCATCTGCCGGACCTCGCTGGGAGCCAGGTACCGGGCGTGGGGGATCCAGGCTTCGGCCTGCTTGCCCGCGACGTAGCCGTCGTACTTCGTCACCAGCTCGGCAAGCTTCTCCTGCGCCTTGCCCGCCTCTCCCACGATGAGCGTCAGCGCTCCGGTCTTGACCAGGATGCGCCCCTGGACGGCCGGCCGGGACGGCTCCGCTGCTTCGGCCATCCTCCCGGCAGAGATCTGTTTGGCCTCGTCGCCGAAGCTGGCTCCCTGCTTGGTCGGCAGCTCCATCGGCCCCCTGCCCTGCTCCAGTTTGGCGCACCCGGCTGCCACGAGCAGCGCCGCTGCCACAGCCATCCTCGAAACGAACCGGAGAGTCCCGTTCATCTGCCACCTCGCTGTTGGGGCTCGGCATCCCGCCGAACGCAGGTCGGTCACCGGCCCATCCTACCACCAGTACGGGCCCTGCGAAAGCGTCCCGCCACACCGTCGTGCACCCCCCGCGGATCGTCGGTGCTTTCGGGCAGGGACGATCCGTGCTACCATCTGCGGCGGTGGATTCGAATGGGAAGGTCAACGATGAACCGAAAGTGCCTGATGGGATTGGCGGGGCTCCTGGTAGCGTGCTCCGGCGGAGGGCAGACGCTGCAACCGGACGTACGGGACGTTGCGGACGTGCGCCAGGAGGAGGCCGCAGTGGAGACCGCGACGCCCGCGGAAGTCGACGTGGCGCCGGTGGATGTGCCTCCGGATCCCGGGGTTCCTGAGACCATCGAGGAGACGACCCCGGCGTGCCAGCCGGGAAGCGGGTGCTTCCTCGACCCGTGTGCCGACAGCGGTGATTGCGTGATGGGGCCGTGTGTGGAGCACCTTGGCGGCAAGGTCTGCTCCCAGACCTGCATCGAGGAATGCCCCGGAGGCTGGACGTGCAAGCAGCTTGCCGGCGAGGGCCGCGACCTGGTATTCGCCTGCGTCTCGCCGTTCACGCACCTGTGCCGTCCCTGCGCGTCCGGGGCCGACTGCAAGTCCGAGACCGGCGTCGAGGACGTCTGCGTGATCTACGGCGATGAGGGCAGCTTCTGCGGTGCGGATTGCCAGGATATCCCCTGTCCGCCGGGGTACTCGTGCGTGGATTCGGTGACCACCGAGGGGTTCGCCAGCAAGCAGTGCAAGGCGGACGTCGGCCTGTGCGGCTGCTCGGAGCTTTCCCGCAAGCTTGGGCTGTCCACGCCCTGCGTGGTGACCAACGCGCACGGGACGTGCAAGGGGCAGCGCACGTGCACCGGCCAGGGGCTGTCCCCGTGCAGCGCGCCGGCTCCGGCTCTCGAAGTCTGCAACGGCCTCGACGATGATTGCGACGGTACGATCGACGGAGAGATCTGCGACGACGGCGATGCATGCACCAAGGACTCCTGCGTGGCCGAGACGGGCTGTCAGCACGAGCCGCTCACCGGGACCTCCTGCGACGACGGCGACGTCTGCACGCTGGCCGATCACTGCGACGACGGGACGTGCACCGGGTCGGGAATCGACTGCGACGACGGCAATCTCTGCACCAGCGACTCGTGCGACCCGACCGGGGGATGCGTGTACACCTTCAACAATACCGCCTGCGACGACTCCGACCCGTGCACCGTGGGCGATTCCTGCAAGGAGGGAAGCTGTCAGGGTACCTCCGTCCCCTGTGACTGCCAGGACGACTCGGATTGTGCCAAGCTCGAGGACGGCAACCTGTGCAACGGGACCCTCTTCTGCGACGTCGAAGGCTTCCCCCAGAAGTGTGCGGTGAAGCCCACGAGCATCATCGAGTGCCCCGCCCCCTCGGGCATCGATGCCCCCTGCCTGGTGCCGCTCTGCGACCCGTTCAACGGCCAGTGCTCGTTCGCCGCGGCCAACGACGGGAAGTCGTGCGACGACGGCAAGATCTGCACCACCGGGAGCCATTGCGTCGCGGGTACCTGCGCGGGTGGAATCCCCCTCAACTGCGAGGACGGCAACCTCTGCACCGACGACTCGTGCGACCCGGTCGAAGGGTGCATCCACCTTCCGAACTCGCTCCCGTGCGAAGACGGCAATCCCTGCACCATGAAGGACACGTGCGAAGATGCTGCCTGCTCGCCCGGCCAGCCGGCCAACTGCAACGACGGCAACCCGTGCACCGATGATTCGTGCGACCCGACCTCGGGGTGCATCCACCAGGCCAACGCGGCACCGTGCGACGACGGGAACGTGTGCACCACCGGAGACAAGTGCCAGAACAAGGGATGCAAGGGAATCGGCATTCTCCCGTGCAGTGACGGCAACCTCTGCACCGACGACTCGTGCGACCCGACTGCGGGCTGCCAGCATGCCAACAACAGCCTGCCTTGCAGCGACGGCAACCCCTGCACTCCCAAGGATGTCTGCATGGACGGCGCCTGCGTCGGCATGGGAGTCAAGGACTGCGGCGACGGCAACCCCTGCACCGACGATGCCTGCCACCCCACGCAGGGATGCCTCCACCAACCCAACACCGCTGCCTGCAACGACAACAACCTCTGCACCACGAGCGACGTGTGCGCCAACGGTGCCTGCACCGGGACGGGCCTTCTCGCGTGCAGCGACTCGAACCACTGCACTGACGATTCCTGCAACCCCGCCAAGGGGTGCATCTACACCCCGAACAAGACCTCGTGCGATGACGGCAACGAGTGCACCCTGGGAGATGTCTGCAAGGGCGGCCAGTGCTCGGCCGGGACCATGAAGGACTGCGAGGACGGCAACCCCTGCACCAAGGACTCCTGCGTGCCGCTCACCGGGTGCATGCACGTTCCAGGAGCCGGGCTCTGCGATGACGGCAATCCCTGCACCATCGCAGACAAGTGCGCGGCAGGTACCTGCCAGCCCGGCGCTCCGAAGATCTGCGACGACGGTAACTTCTGCACCGACGACTCCTGCGGCAAGGAGGGAATCTGCCAGTTCGTGCCCAACAAGGTCGCCTGCAACGACGCCAACTCCTGCACCAACGACGATCTGTGCGCAGATGGGAAATGCGCCGGAACCCCCATCGACTGCGACGACGGCAATCCGTGCACCAAGGACTCCTGCGCTCCCGCCACCGGCTGCGTGTACACCTTCAGCACCGCACCGTGCGACGACGGCAACCTGTGCACGACCAAGGATGTCTGCGACAAAGGGGCCTGCACGGGCTCCGTCGCCCTGCCGTGCGACGACGCAAATCCCTGCACCGACGACTCCTGCGATCCCAAGGTCGGCTGCCTGCATAAGCCCAACCAGGCTCAGTGCGACGACGCAAACGCCTGCACGCTGACCGACCAGTGCAGCGCAGGATGGTGCCAGGGCCTGCCGCTCGGCTGCGACGACGACGACCCCTGCACGACCGACTCGTGCAACCCCGCCACCGGCTGCGTCCACACCACCAACACCGCCCCCTGCGACGACGGGAACCTCTGCACCGTGAACGACACCTGCCAGGAAGGCATGTGCGTGGGCGGGAAGAACGTCTCGTGCAACGATTCCAACGATTGCACCGACGACTCGTGCGATCCCGCCAAGGGGTGCACCCACTCCAACAACAACGGAGCATGCACCGACGCCAACTTCTGCACCGAGGGCGATTCGTGTGTCGGCGGCAACTGCATCCCCGGCTCGGCCGTCACCTGCAACGACGCCGAGGTGTGCACCACCGATGCCTGCCTGCCCAAGTCGGGTTGCTCCTTCACCCCCGTCCCCAACTGCTGCCACAACGATGCCGAATGCAACGACGGCAACCCGGCCACCACCGACAAGTGCAGCAACAACCAGTGCAAGCACCTTACCGACCCGGGGCTCCCGCACAACAGCGCTCCGTTCTCCCCCGAGTACACCAGCAACGGCGGCTGCGGCGACTACTCCAAGTGGTACACCCGCAGCTTCGGCCAGATGACGTTCTCCCAGTGCGAGGCCAAGGCAAACCTCACCGGCGCCCAGTATGTCGGAGCACCCAACCTGTACGACTACACCGCCCCCTACGCCTCCAGCGAGAGGTGGGTCGGCGACAAGGACGTCACCAACGGCTACGTCAGCGCCGGCGGGTGGGACTCCGTCGGAACCCGCAACAAGAACGACAACAGCCTCTGCGTCCTCGGCTACGCCAACGGCAACGCCCCCGGCAACTCCACACTGACCGATTCCAAGGTCGTGAACGGCAGAACCTACCAGTACAAGGACTTCGGCACCATCAGCGAGAAGACCTGCTACGACTACTGCCGCGAGTACGGCGCCCGCCCCCTCAATCCTCAGTACTTCGGCGTCTCGGGCGTCACCCACATGGTCGAGAACCACAGCTGCCACGGAAGCGTGCAGTACAACGGCAACGGCTACACAACCGACGGCAGCGGTGCCCACACGTACCGCTGCTTCATCGGCTACTACTCGGAATGATTGGCGTTCACTCCTGGGCCTTGCCCGTCATGGGAACGAAGCGGACCGGGTAGAGCTCATGCTCGACGATTCCGCTCTTCGTCTTCCGGTACAGCACGAGATCCTGGCTGTAGACCCCGACCGGAGCGATCAGCAGCCCCCCCTCCTTGAGCTGCTCGAACAGCGGCCTGGGAACCTCGGCCGGAGCCGCAGTGAGCATGATCTTGTCGAACGGCGCCTTCTCCGGCCACCCGGCGTAGCCGTCTCCGATCCGCACGGAAACGTTCCCGTAGCCCAGCTCGGCCAGCGTCTTCTCCGCCTGGAGCCCCAGCGGCTTGACGATCTCGATCGTGTAGACCTCCCCCGCCAGCTCGGCCAGCACCGCGGCCTGGTATCCGGAGCCGGTTCCGATCTCCAGGACCCGGTCGGTCGGCTGCGGGTCGAGTGCCTGGGTCATGCTCGCCACGATGTACGGCTGCGAGATCGTCTGTTCGAAGCCGATGGGCAGCGGATGATCCTCGCAGGCCTGCTCGACCAGCTCCTCCGGCACGAACCGGTGTCGCGGGACCTTCTCCATCGCGGCCAGAACCCGTTTCGACGTGATGTCCCGGTTCGCCATCTGGGTGCGGACCATCCGGCTGCGCTCCGCGGCGAACGGATCCGGTGCCGGAGGAGCTCCGTCTGCGTGGGGGGGCTCCCTGCACGACAGGGCTACGAGCGCCACGCACACGAGCAACGCCGTACACACCGACATGGCTTCCTCCGCTGGCCGGCTCCCCCTCGCCCGACCCGGGTCAGACGGGCTTCCCGCGGGACAGGAGAAACACGTCGTTCCACCAGTACTGCCGCTGACCGGAACGCCGGGAGCCGAGGGTTCCGCCCTGTTTCTTGAGGGTCTTGAATCCCGCGGAATCCCGGAGCCTGAGCTGCTTGCCGGTGGAATCGACGACGCAGGTCCAGTGGGAGATGTCGTCGTCGTCGTAGACAACGATCGCTGCACCCTTCTGGTCCGATGTGAGGTGGGAATCGAGCTCCTTCCAGAAGCTCTGGATCTTCTTGCCCATGCCGCTCCCGGAAAGCCCCCGGCACCATTCCAGATCGAATCCGAGCTTCCGGCGGGCAAACCTGCCCGCAGTCTCCACCATGGCATTCACGTCCGCCGGGCTGGTTCCGTCCCACACGAACCGGATGCTCTTGCGATCCTGCGGAAGCCGCCGGTACACGGTCCTGACCAGCAGGTTGAACAACTCCTGCTGGCGCTCCCGCCCGAACTCGCCGTTGAAGGTCAGCTCGCCGATGGCGTTGACCACCGCATATACGCCGCACAGCCCGTCCAGGCCGCCCTGGCGTTTCGGGTTGCTCTTCATCTTTCGCCTCCCCCGCGCCCATTATGGATCGGGTTCGACGTCCAGGGCAAGCGGCAGTTGCCTGACCCGCGCCGGAAGCAGGGGTGAGCCCTCTTTTGCCCCCTGGGCTTCGTCCCCGCCGGCCCGGTCGCAGAGCGTCACTGACGCGCCCCGTGGAACCGCCCCCCGGAGACCGCCTCCCCCAGTTCCGGTCTGACTGTTCCGACGGAGACCTTGTCGCACGCCGGGCCGGATGCTATTATTGAGGTCGCATTTGTCATATAATCGCCGGCGGTCGGCGCAGGAGGGCCAGATGGGCAAGAAGATCCTGATTGTGGATGACGACAGCGACCTCGTTGAATCGACCTCTGCTTTCCTGGTATCCCGCGGCTACACCACCGTATCGGCCTCGAACGGGACGGAAGGCCTCGCGATGCTCGAGCAGGAGAAGCCCGACCTGATCGTGCTGGACATGATGATGGACCAGCGGGGGGACGGATTCCTGTTCTCGCGGAAGATGCGCAAGGAACCGGCCTTCCAGAAGACCCCGATCATCATGCTCACCGGAATGCGGCAGGCCACGGGATTCCACTTCCTGACCGAAGATCCCCGGCACCCGACCTTCCTGCCCGTCGACGAGTTCATGGAGAAACCCGCGGATCTGGAGGAGCTGGCCAGGAGAGTAGCCAGACTGATCGGCTGAGAAACGTGCTCAACCGGGAAGAGGCACGGTGAAACTGAAGGTGGAGCCCTTTCCCGGCTTCGAGCGGACCCAGATCCGGCCGCCGTGCGCCTCGACGATGTGCCTGGCAATGGCCAGCCCCAGCCCGGTGCCCTCCCGCTCCCGTCCGTCCTGCGCCCTGACCCGGTGGAATTCCTCGAAGACCTTCTCGATCTCATCGGCCGGAATCCCGATTCCGGTGTCGGCCACTTCGAATCGAAGGAACCGCCCGTCGACGAAGGCCGTGAGCTTCACGCTCCCGCCGGAATCGGTGTACTTGACCGCATTGCTCACGAGGTTCTCCAGGACCTGGGAAAGCCGGTCCGGGACACCCTCGATCGAGGGAAGAGCCTTCTCCAGCTCGAAGCTCAGGGAGATCCCCCTGGCATCGGCAGCCTCCCTGTGATTCTCGGCGGCCTGCACTACCATCTCGGCCGGGTCGACGGGAATCCGGTTCTCCATTCCCTTGCCGCTCTCGATCGCCGTGATGTCCAGCAGGTCCGTGATCAGGCGTACCTGGGAATCCACCCGGGCCCGCGACCGCTTCAGGTAGGTGACCTGCTGCTCGCTGAGCGGCCCGACCGCCCGGGCCAGAAGAACGTCGACGTAGCCGCGTACCGCGGCCATCGGCGACTTGAGGTCGTGCGACGCTATGGCCAGAAAGCGCGACTTGGTCTGGTTGAGCCGGATCAGCTCCTCGTTCTTCCTCTCGAGCGCTGCCTTGAGCTCGACGATCCGCCGCTCCCGGCCCCGGAGCTTCTCCGTGATCGAGGTCGCTATGTACGAGGAGATCACCAGGGTGGCCGACAGGAGGAACGCCCGGGCCTGCGCAGCCCCCGCAAGGCCGGGACACTCGTACACCACGTTCGAGACGAAGTCCGGATGTGGAATCCAACCCGAGAAATGCAGCACGGTCAGCCCGGTGTAGAACACCACCGCCAGCGCCGTCTGCACACGCCCCCCCCAACGGGGAAGGAGCTTGCTCGAGATGATGACGTGGAAGATGTAGAAGAAGGCAACCGGGCTCTCCGGCCCCCCGGTCAGGTGGACCAGGACCGTCAATGCCGCGATGTCGATTCCGCTTTGGAGATGGGCGATCAGCCTTGAGCGCCTCATGAACGCAGCCCCATCCAGCCGGCGGGACCTTCGCACCAGCCACAGGAACGCCAGGTTGTAGAACGCTATGGTCACAGCCACTGCCCGGATGGGCCAGGCATCGAGACGCATGCCGATCGTGAAATGGGACGCCTCCGGAGAGAGCAGCACCGCAACGGCAGCCAGCCAACGCAGCTTGATGAACCACTCCAGGCGCTCACGGAGCTCCGCGTCCCGGGATTCGTCCGGAGATGTCACGCCGTCGGAGCTGCCGCTCTGACCTTCCATGCCTCGTTTCCTGTCGCCTGCCCCCGGAAGTGGGTTGCTTTTCGAGTCTAGCCTCGGCCCCCTTCCCACGTCAATCCCGACCCCTCCGATTCCGCCTGCCGGAAGGCGGCGCCGCACGCACAGCCCGCACGAACCCCTGGCAACGGTGTGCGGCCGGCGGTCATCCGGAAAAGGAGAGCGGGGGAATCCGGGGAACCGATGGACACTTGCCAGGTCGACCCCATGTGAGCATACTCCGGTCCGGCGGCGATCCGGCCGTCCCTGGCCCGAAGCAGGTGCTCCCGGCATGCGATTCCCGATACCGCATCTACTGCTCCCCCTGATCCTGCTCTGCGGCTGCTCCCCGGCCGGCTCTCACGCCGACATCACCGAGGAGGCAGGCATCTTCCCCTGGGGAGACGTCTCTCAACGACAGGATCACTCCTCCGCCTTCCCGGACCACCCGCCGCACCCGCTGGGCGACTACGTCCCTCCGGACGGACTCCAAGTCATCTTCCTTGACGTCGGCCAGGGCGATGCCGTCCTGGTCCGCTTCCCGAAAGGGGCCACCATGCTGGTCGATGGCGGGAAGAACGGCAGGGGAACCGAGAAGATTCTGCCCGCGTTCGAGAAGCTTGCCCTGGCAGACCTGGACTACATCGTCGCCACCCACGCGGACGCGGACCACTGCGGCGGACTCGATGAGGTCGTCGAAGGTGTCGCGGTGGAAGAGGTCTGGGAGAACGGCGTCGGCAAGAATACCGCTGCCTGGTGGGACTTCTCGGATGCCGTGGACCAGCACGGCATCCCCCGGGTCACCGTCCAACGGGGAGACGTGCGGGAAATCGACACGTGCCGGGTCGAGATCCTCAACGCGGACGAAGGCTGGGGCGATTCCAACGGAGACAGTATCGTCCTGTCCATCGAGTGCGAAGGAGTGGCCGTTCTGCTCACCGGCGACGCACATGCCGGGACGCAGGCGGACCTCATCGACGTGTACGGGGCCGACCTCCAGGCCGACCTGGTCAAGCTCCCTCACCACGGCAGCCCGGACCATGACAGCGAGCTTCCTTCGTTCGTCCTGCCCAAGGTCGCGGTCTGCAGCGTCGGAACCGGCAACAGCTACGGCCACCCCGACAAGGACGTGGTGGCGGAGTGGAAGGCCGTCGCCCCGGAGTTCTACCGCACCGACCAATCCGGCACCGTCACCGTCGACGTCAGGAAGGGAATCCCGACCGTCAGCACCGAGTGGTAGAACTTGGGCGGCCTCGGGGATTGGCCTCGGCCCGGGTTCAACCGGAGGCCGTTCGATGCCCCCGGCCCCGCTCCGGATGCTGCTTCCGGCTCTGACTCGTGTGTCGCCAGCTTGAGGGTTGCGGGCTTGAACTCGACGTAGTGGTCGATCCCATGCAGTTGTGCGGGCTGAGCCAGGGAACGCAGGGGGTGTACCTGGCTGCGGTGAAGGCGCCAAGAAAGGGGTTGACAGGATTGGTTGAACCATTTAGACTGGCGGTTGGTCAGGAGGTGGACCATGGCAAGGAAGAGTAAAGAGGCGAGCCTCGTCACGGGGTCGTGTGGTTTCATCGGCAGTCACATCGTGGAAACGCTGGCCGCGGCGGGGCACGAGGTCATCGCGGCCGACATCGAGGCAGCGTGGAAGACCGATTCGGTGCCGCAGGCGCGCTATCCCGGCCTCGTCCGGAAGCTGGCGGCGCGTTGCGAGACCATCGACCTGGCGAAGCCCGAGACACTGAAGGCCCTGCCGACCGAGGTGGACTACGTGTTCCACGTGGCCTCGCTGTTCACCTACTCGGCGAAATGGGATGCGCTGTACCGGGTGAACGTGGAAGGAACCCGGGCGCTCCTGGCACGGTACGCCGGATCGAAGCGGCTCAAGCGCTGGCTCCAGATCGGTGCGGGCGGAGTCTACGGTCTTCCTTCGGAACGGCAGAACCGGACGTTCACCGAGGACATGGCCCCGAACCCCAGCAACGACTACCTGCGCTCCAAGTGGGAGCAGGAATTCGCGATCATGGAAGCCGGGAAGCGGGGGGAGATCAACTGGACGATCGTGCGGCCTACGACAGTCTACGGCCCCCGCGGCGGGTACGGCTCGCGCAAGCTGTTCCTCGGCATGGATGGAATGGCGGTGGTCGCGGGACCGGCCAACTTCAAAGGGCACATCCCCTTCATCCACGTGGAGGACCTGGCCCGGGCGTGCCTGCACCTGGCCCAGCACCCCGACGCCGAGAACCAGGTGTTCAACCTCAACGACGACACGGACATGACGAACCTCGAATACATGGAGACGATGGCTCGGCTGCTCCATGTTCCGTTCGTGAAGCTGCCCCCGGTTCCGGCCAGGAAGCTCATCGATGCGCTCATGCCTGCGCTGAAGTTCCAGCACCGATTCTGCCGGGACGTGCTCAAGAAGCAGTCCCCCATCGAGCCGGACATGATCGCCTACTTCCCGGAGGACTTCCGCTATTCGAACGACAAGCTGAAGAGGACCGGATTCACGTTCCGCTACCCGGACGCGCGGCTGGCATTCCCGAGCACGCTCCAGTGGTACCGGGACAACGGGTAGAGGAGGGCGTGAGGGAGGAACCGACATCGGCAGGGGCCCCCCCACAACCCGGAGCGTCAGCGACGGGCCGCGGGTAGTCACACCTGCCATCGACAGAGAGGAGGCGCCATGGCAGCCACGAAGACAGGAAAGGACGGACAGGCCAGATACGACCACAAGGCGATGTGCCTGCTGCCGGACAGGATCCTGGAGGAGCTTTTCCAGCGGGGTACTCCGCCGGAGCGCAGTGCGATCGTCGGCTGGGAGTTCGACGGATACAACACCGGCACGCTGGCCTTTGCGATCCGGAAGTTCCGCAAGGGCTACTATGAAGAGCCGGCCTACGAGAAGGACGAGTTCGGCGGCTACAACGTGAACATCCGGCAGAGCCGCCTGGACCAGCCCTGGGTCGCCGTGATGAAGAAGGACGGGGAACCGCAGAGGCATTCCTACTTCCGGGTCTACGGCGTGCGCGGCAGTGAGCCGGACAACTACTACCCGAACGCGCTGCTGCTCAACTACCACAGTCCCAAGACGCCGGCCTGGAATCCGGCCAGCCGGTTGCGTGACTACCTGGTCCAGGTCTACCCCGACAACCCCGACCTGCTGCTGGGCAAGGCCTACGCAGCGCTGCCGGGCGGAAAACGCCTGTTCGTCTCGTTCTTCGTGCTCCAGCGGGCATGCAAGGGGATTGGCTGAGCCCCCCTTTCTGCCTGCGAACCTCAACCCGCGTGTGACGCCGTCCGGCTGCGGACCGCACCGTCATTCGCTTGACTTCGCCCCCCGCTTTCGTTTAGTCAGTCCGTGGCTTGACAATCCCCCAGATCGACTGAGGTGCCATGGGACATCTGACCTACGGGAACTACCGGCGCATGCAGCGCCGCCTCAATCAATACGTACCCGGCAATGCGGATTCCACCTCGCTGTACGAGATCCTCAAGGTGCTCGTGACCGACGAGGAGGCGCACCTCTGCTCGCTCATGCCGGTGAACCTCACCGCGTCCGCGGACCTCGCCCGGATCTGGAAGATGGCGGAGTCGGAGGCCGTGTCCGCACTGGACGCGCTCGCACACAAGGGGATCGTGTACGTCTTCGACGCCGGCGGGACCATGAAGTATGCTCTCGCTCCACCGGTCCTCGGCTTCTTCGAGTTCTCCCTCATGCGCACCGACGGGCGGTTCGACGCGGAAACCCTGTCGAAGCTCTACTACCAGTACAACAACGTCGAGGAGGGCTTCATCCGTCAGCAGGGGGCTGCGTGGCCCTCGTTCACGAGAGTTCTGCCCCACGAGGACATGCTGGAGGATTTGAGCTCCGAGGTCATGTCGTGGGAACGGGTCAGCGACGGCATCGACAGCGCAACGTGCATCACGACAGGGCAGTGCTTCTGCCGCCACAAGATGGAGCACATGGGCCTTGCCTGCGATGCTCCAATGGATGTGTGCCTGACCTTCAATGACACGGCGAAGTACCTCTCCACGCACGGCATCGCACGGGAGATCTCCAGGGACGAGGCACGCCGGATCATCCGGGAGTGCATGGATGCCGGGCTGGTGCAGATCGGCGAGAACAAAAAGAGCAACCTGGTGATCATCTGCAACTGCTGCGGCTGCTGTTGCGACCTGCTGCTGGGCTACAAGAAGTTCGGCCTGACCGACATCGTCAGCCCCAGCAGCTACGTCGCCACCGTCGAGAGTCAGGGCTGCTCACGATGCGGCACGTGTGCGGAGCGCTGCCCCGTCGATGCCATCACGCAGACCGAAGCGCAAATACCGGTCGTGGGTGACCGCTGCCTCGGCTGCGGCGTCTGCACCCGATTCTGTCCGACCGGCTCGTGCCGCCTCGCTGGCCGGCCGGAGAAGATCTACGTGCCGGAGGACTTCCTCGAGAAATGGACGCTCGGCGGGATCCACCAGGCCAAGCTCGGCAACTTCTTCTTCGATGATCAGACCAGCAGCCTCCACCGGATCCTGCGCGTGCTGACGAATGCGACGCTCAGACTGCCGTTCCTGCGTTCGTTCCTGCTCAGCAGGCCGGTCCGCACGGCCCTCATGTCCGCGATTCGAAACAGCCGGCGCTTCCGGGAGTTCAAGGACCCGGCCCCGCCAGCCGCAGTGTGACGGGGGGCGCCGGCCGCCCCTATCGGACTTCTCCGTGCTTGACGTCTTCCTGAACCTCGCCTAACGTCAGGAAGAACGCAGCATCTGACTGGAGGGTTCGTATGCGGAAACTGTCCCTGGCACTGTTCCTGTTGCTTGTCTCCTACTCCTCTACCGCCCTGGCCGAATGGCCGGAGGGGGTGACCACGGTGAAAGTCGAGAAAGGAACGACGGTCGAGGTCAAGGGCAACCTCGACACGGGCAAGCTCATCGAGGACCTGACGTTTGCGTCGAGGAGCAGCGTTGCCTGCTTCCCGGGCACCCAGAACGAGCGTTTCCGGGGAAACCACGTCTTCTTCGCCACCCGGATCCCGCCCCAGTCCATCATGAAGATCACGGTCGTCCCGGACGATACCTCGGCCGACATGAGCATCTACGCATACGAGATCGGCACCACCAACTTCACCCTTCCGCCCGACCTCGCCCAGTGCGTCACCTGCGAAGCCGAGCACAAGTGGGACAGACCCAAGAAGGGCAAGACGCAGGACCACACCCGCACGGTATCGGTCAATGCGATCAAGAACCCGTACAACGTGGTGATCGGAGTTGCCGGCCCCAAGGACGTCAAGTCCGGTGCGTTCACCCTCAAGATCGAGCTCCAGTAGCATCCCCCATGTGCTGGTTGCCATTGATGTTGCGGTGCGGACCATGTAGGGTATGTGACGGGGCAGCGTGGCTGACCGGCCCGTTCGACGTCGACTTCGTGAAGCCCGACTACGTCGAGGCCTCCTGTCCGGACCACAAGGTCACCGGCCAGTTCGGCGTACCGGTGTGCCTATAGATGGAGCAGACCATGCGTTCGGACATCACCATCGAGAACGGCAAGGCTTACCACATCGGGGTCGCTCCCCACGAGATCGCTCCACGCATATTCCAGGTGGGAGATCCGGCACGGGCGTTCAAGGTGGCGGACCGGTTCGACCGGGTGGACTTCGAGTGCAGGAACCGCGAGTACGTGACCCTCACCGGTACCCTGGCCGGCAAGCCGGTCTCGGTCATGGGGACGGGCATCGGCCACGACAACGTGGAAATCGCGTTGCTCGAGGCCTACACGTTGCTGGCCTTCGACCTGTCCACGGCAACCCGCAAGACCCGGGTGCCGGAAATCACGGTGATCCGGATCGGCACGTCCGGAGGGGCGCAACCCGACGTCGAGCCCGGCACGATGGGCATCACGTCCTACGCCATCGGGCTGGACACCACCGGCATCTACTGGGACGTGCCTGTGCCGGACCAGACGGCAGGCAAGCTGGAGATCGTGGCAAAGAGACTCCTGGATGATGCCACGGTCCCGGGCTCCCGCTTTGCCGGATGGGTCCGTCCGTACGCCTCCCGCGCCACACCGGAGATGGTGCGCCTGCTGGAGCACTCGGCCCGCGAGGCCGCTCCCCGCTTCCCCCTCGTGACCGGAGTCACCGTGGCGGCGCCGGGCTTCTATGGTGCCTCGGGACGCCGCATGGAGGGTCTGTCCCTCTCGGTCCCGGGCATCAAGGAAGTGTGCGCCGGAATCGAGGCCGACGGCCACCGGGTCGTGAACTTCGAGATGGAATCGAGCCTCATCTTCCACCTGGCCCAGGGCCTCGGCTGGCGGGCCGGAACAGTCTGCCCCATCATCTCGAACCCGAAGCGCCAGGGAAAGGTGATGGACTACCGCCCATGCGTCGAGGCAGCGATCGACATTGCGGTGCGGGCCATGGAGCTCGTGTAGGGTTGATGCCGGGCGGGAGAGCTGATGCTCCAGCTCGTCGTCAGAAGTCCTGTGCGCACGGAAGCACATCGGGATCGTCGGGTACACGTGCGACAGCGTCCGCAGCCGCGGCGGCAAGACCGAGATCGACCTGGTCGTGCGCAGCCGCAGGAGGACAGCCTTCATCGAGTGCAAGTGGCGGGCGGAAACGACGGTTCCGTCGAGTGTTACGACTTGCCGGTCGGCCCCATCCCCCCGCACGCGACATTCCGCTTGACTACTTGAAAATTTCACGATAATCTCAGGTCATGATTGCGAGAGGACTCCGACTTCCGAAGGCAGGCACCGAGACGTTCTTCCTCTGGGGACCGCGGCAGACCGGCAAGTCCACGTTGCTTCGGGCGGCTTACCCGCAGGCGCTCTGGATCGACCTGCTCAAGTCCGACGAGTTCCGCCGTTACATGGAGCGGCCCGAGTTGCTTCGACAGGAAGTCGCTGCGATGCCAGTTCCTCCCCTCGTCGTCATCGACGAGGTGCAGAAGGTCCCCCTCCTTCTCGATGAGGTCCACTGGCTTCACGAGAACCGGGGCATGCAGTTCGCCCTGTGCGGCTCGAGCGCCCGCAAGGTGAAGCGCGGCCAGGCGAACCTGCTCGGGGGAAGGGCCATCCGGTACCAACTCCTCGGTCTCACTTCCGCTGAGTTGGGGAACGACTGGGATCTTGTACGGATGCTCAACCACGGATACTTGCCGCGGATCCATCTTTCGGACCGGCCAGAGCACCTTCTCAAGTCGTACGTCGCGGACTACCTCAAGGAGGAGATCGCAGCAGAGGGATTGGTGCGGAAGCTCCCGGTCTTCTCACACTTCCTGGACGTGGCGGCGCTGTCGGATTGCGAGCCGGTCAACTTCTCGACAATAGCGCGTGATTGCGGCGTGTCCAGCCAGTCTATCAAAGGGTATTTCGACGTGCTGACGGACACCCTCCTGGGTGTCTGGCTGCCCTCCTATCGCCGCCGCCCGAAGCGACGTGTCCTGGCATCGCCGAAGTTCTACTTCTCCGATGTCGGAGTGGTGAACTTCCTGGCTCGGCGGGGACAAAAGGAGCCAGGCTCCGAGCTGTTCGGCAAGGCGTTTGAAAACTGGGTCCGGCACGAGCTTGCCGCCTACAACGAATATGCACAGCGCAACGCATCGCTCAGCTACTGGCGCCTCACGACCGGTGCCGAAGTGGACTTTGTCGTGAACGACATGGAAGTCGCTGTCGAAGCCAAGGCCACCCGGCGCGTAACCAGCGACCACCTCAAGGGGTTGCGACAGCTCAAGGCGGACCATCCGAAGGTCCGCCGGCGGATCGTCGTGTCCCTCGAGGACAAGCCCCTGCTGACCCCGGACAAGATCGACGTGATGCCCGCTGCCGAGTTCAGCTGCCGGCTCTGGGGGGGCGAGCTGTTCTGAGCGCCCGGCGCGGCAGCAAGTGCCGGCAACCCGACGGCCGATGCGGCGAGACGGGCAGTTGGTGCGAGCAACCTGACGGCCGATGCGCTTGAGGCGGCTCCGTCAGATTGGCTGCGCTGTGCGCCAGCAGATCTGTGGCCGCGGGCAATGCCGTACTTGGCTTCCCCCGCTGGGGGAGGATGCCCGGAGGCCCAGGCCTCCGGGCAGGAGGGGGGCTGATAGCTTCCCCAGATTCGTGGGCCGACCAGTGACGGTGATTCGGGCGAAACTAGCAGCCCCCCCGCTGCGCCAGCCTCCGCCACGGCGTTGGCGTGGCTTGCTGCCCCCCGGAGTGGGGCTCCAAGCACGGCAGTGAGAATCCCCGTGACCTGACAGGCGCACAGTGCAGCCGATGCGCCCTCCAGGCGTTCTGCGGCGGCACATCGGGGGCCCGCGCCCACGGTCGTGCCGACGCCAGGGCCGTCAGGGATCCCGCACCAACGTCAGAAGGCTACCTTGATACGACTTGGCCCTCCGCCCCTTCTTCCCCGATGGCTACCTTGTGACGACTTGCCGGTCGGGCATTCCCCACTGGCCGCTGCCACGAAGCCAGACGCACCGGTTCTGCTGGCTGCGATTCAACTTGACTTTGGGCAAGTTGATGTCACGATAGCAGACATGAGACCGTTCGTGAACCGAACCGCCGAAGTTTCCGCACTGCGCCGCCGGCTCGCAGCCAGGAGATCGTTCGTCCTCCTGTACGGGCAGCGCAGGACCGGCAAGACATGGCTCCTCCAGCATGTCCTGGAGGGAGACGGTGATTGCCTCTTCTTCACTGCGGACGAGACCACGCCGAGGATGCTGCTCGAACGTTTCGTAGTCCTGGCGGCTGCCCAGAACCGGCTGCCGGGACAGGTGACACCGTCCGCTGTCGGGGACTGGGGGACGGCGCTGACCCTCCTGCTGCAAGAGGCTGTGCTCCGGAAGCGCCGGCTGGTGATCGCTCTGGACGAGTGCCAGTACCTTCTCGACCGGGAGCCGTCGTTCCCTTCGGTGCTCCAGCGCCTCTGGGACGAGTTCAGACCACGCCTCTCCCTGCACATCGTCCTGTGCGGCTCGGCTCTTGGCACCATGGCACGCCTGGGCGATAGCCGGCAGCCGCTCCACGGGCGGTTCGACCTGAAGCTGCAGCTCCGGCCCTTTTCCTATGCGGATGCCGGACTGTTCGTTCCCTCGTGGTCTCCGGTGGACAGGCTCCGGCTCTACGGGATCTTCGGCGGTCTGGCGAGGCACCTGGCCTACGTGGATCCCGGATGCGATCTGGCTTCCAACCTGTGCCAGGTCGTTCTTGATCCGCTGTCCCCTCTGCACGATGCTCCGCACGACATCCTGCGAACCGAGAGGCTCTCGGCCCCAGCAGAAGCCGATGCCATCCTGGGGGCGATGGCACACGGTGAAAACCGCTTCAACGCCATTGCGGCACGCACCGGGCTTGCGGCCCCCCGCCTGGACCGCGTCTTGAGCGAGCTGCAGTCTCTGGACATCGTGCGCAAGGAGGCCCGGATTGGAGACAGCGACGGTTCCCGCTATGTGCGGTACCGATGCGCCGACCCCTTCATGCAGTTCTGGTTCCGCCTCGTCGAGGGAAACCGGACTGCCCTGCAATCCACGCCGGCAGCGCGAGTGTACCAGGAGCGTATTCTCCCGCAGCTCGACACCTGCATGGGCAGTGTCTTCGAGTCGATCGTGGAGCAGGCCGTGCGGCGTGGCGTGCTTTCCGCTCACATGGATCCCGTCGACGAAGTCGGCTCGTACTGGAGCCGCGACGGCAAGACCGAGATCGACCTGGTCGTGCGCAGCCGCAGGAGGACAGCCTTCATCGAGTGCAGGTGGCGGGCGGAAACGACGGTTCCGTCGAGTGCGTTGTCGCAGCTTCGCGAGCACGCGGCCCGCACCCCGTTTGCTGCGCAGGAGGCAATCTACTGCATCGCCTCCGCAGGCAGCTTCTCGAAGGGGCTGCGCCAGTGCGCCGGCGAAGGCAAGGTCGTTCTCATAGGGCTGCCCGAGTTGACAGGGCTCCCCGGCACCGAGGCCCGAGACAACATGGGGCCCATGGTTAAGACCTGGTCCTGAATCCGGCCCAAGTCATCATATGCGGCCCGCTCAGGCAGTTCCCCGCTTCCGGCCCAGTACAGCGTCCAGCTCACGAAGAACTCTGGCAAGCAGCGCGGGTTTGACCGCACCGAACGAGCGCAGCACCAGGGTGCGGCTCAGGCTGTAGACCTTGTCGGCACGGACCACGCTGTCCGCTTTCAGGCGACCGCTTGCGAGATCCTTCTGGCGCAGTGGAACCGCATGGGCTCGTTCTTCAAGATTGGACGTGACCGCCATTCCCAGGAAATCCGGGGAACCGCTGTTGTATGCGTCGCACGAGATGACCAGGACGGGCCTCGTCTTCTCTGACCTGAGGTTTGAAAACGGAAACGGAATGAGCACGATGGTACCCTGGTCAGGCATCGTTCCATACCTCGTCGTCTACCGGGTTGTCCCAGAAGGCGAGGCTGCTCTCTGCTGCCTTGAGCAGGTCGTCCCCAGGGGGAACATCGCTGTCCAGCCGTTTCGCCAGGCCGTCGAGGACGTAGTCTCCCAGGCTCATGTCCCTCTTGGCGGCGGCCACACGCAGCCGCCGCTTGATTTCCGTCGACACGTAGATCGTCAGGCGGGTCTTCTGCGCCGGTTCGCTCATTTCCGTCACCTCCTGCACAAGAATGACAATAGCAACCTGGTGACATGTTGTCAACGGGTCGACGGTCCGTCCCCCTACATCCCCCCCGACTTCCGTATCCCCAGCACGACCCACAGGGCCACCAGGAACGACGCGGCAAGGCTGGCGGAGGAGAGCCATTCGGGGAACCGGTCGCTGCCTCCCATCCACATGGACGCGGCGACCCCTGCGCCGGCAAGAACCGCAGCGGCCAGTCGGTTGATGGAAGCGGCCTTCTCGTGAGCCGCAACGAGGGTGTTCTCGTCCTCCACCTTGATCGTCAGGTCACCGTCGCGTACGCGGCGGACGAGCTGGCTCAGCTCCTTGGGGAACGTACGGCCGAACGACAGCCAGTCGAGCGCCACGTCGACGATCTGGGACGAGTGCTGCGTCGGGTCGAGCGCACGGTTAAGGAACAGCGAGATGAGATAGGGTTGCACCGCGGCCAGCGGCTCGAATTCGGGGTAGATCTGCCGTGCGAGCCCCTCCATGGTCCCGAGCGCCCGCCCCACCATGAGCAGGTCCGACGGCAGCGAGACCTTGTGCCTGTACATCACCTCGACCGACGTCCGGATCAGCTCGTCAAGCCGGAGCGCTCCGATGCTCAAGGTCGAGAACCGGTCCATCATGATCTCGGCATCGCGCCGGAGGCTGCGGATGTCGGCCGAGGCCGGCACCAGCCCGGCTTCGTGCAGGCTGTCCACCAGCATCCCGGAGTCGTTCGAAACCAGCGCCACCATGAAGGAGAGCATCTCCTCCATGCGCGCCTCGCTGATGTACCCCATCATCCCGAAATCGAGCAGGCAGACCTTGCCATCCTCCGCTATGAGGAAGTTCCCCGGATGGGGATCGGCATGATAGAACCTGAACTCGAACACGGACCGCAGCAGCAGCCTCGTCCCGATCTCCGAGATCTCCTTGGGGCTGAGCGGGAAGATGGTCCAGTCCGTCACGGCGGTGACCTTGGTCCCCTTGAGGAACTCCATCACGATGAGGTTCTCGGTGCACAGGTCGTCGAACGTCCTGGGAATCCGGACGTTGGGCTCGCCGACCAGACACGCGGCGAAGCGCTCCATGTTGCGCACTTCGTTGCGCAGGTCCATCTCCTGGGTGAACGTGCGGGCGAACTCGTCCACGAGCTGCCGGGGGTGCATGTGCTCCACCCCGTCGAAGTTCTCCTCGATGTACCCGGCGATGTCCCTCAGCACGGCCAGGTCGTCGCGCACCACCTTCTCGAGGCCGGGGCGCTTGACCTTCACCACCACGTCCTCCCCGCTGATCAGCCGGGCTCGGTGCACCTGTGCGATGGAGGCAGCGGCCAGCGGCTGCCGCTCGATGTCCGCGAACACGTCCCCGGGCACCTGCTTCAGCTCCTGGGCCAGGATTGCCTCGACCATTTCGAAGGGAAAGGGCGGTACCTGGTCCTGCAGGCGCGCAAGCTCCCGGATCACCTCCGGCGGGAGCAGATCCGGGCGGTTGGCCAGGACCTGTCCGAACTTGATGAACGTCGGCCCCAGCTGCTCGCACGCGGCTCGAAGCCTGGCCCCGAACGAGGGGGTCGCCCGCTCCTGCCACCGACCCAACGAGACTGCGCGGCGCACCCCCTTCCAAAGCCGCGACAGACCCGTGCGGGTCGCGACGTCGGCGAACCCGTGCCTCGCCAACACTCCTGCGATGTCCCGATACCGCCGGAACTTCTTGTAGGACCTCTGCAGCAGGAAGAACCGGTACAGGGAGGAGCTCATGTCTTTCCCCCCGGCTTGATGATGCCGCTGACCAACTCGTGCATGACCTGAGCGATGAGATCCCGTTCCTTTCGACCGCTTTCTTCCACTTCGGACAGCCGCGCCTCGATGTCGGCCCGCAGCTTCTCCATCTGCTCGGGGGTGAACTTCTCGGTCCGGGACAACCGTTTCCAGAGCTCGTCACGGTCCAGAGTGAGCAGCGCCTTGGCCACGGCCGAGCTCAATGCCCGCGACGCGATCTGTTTCCACAGGAATCGGTACGACATGGGTCCACCTGCCGCTCGGCGCCGAAGTCGGTTCAGCGTTCCCGGATGGGGGGATTATAGCGCCAAAGGGGGGGAATGCAACAGCGGGCGGCCTACTCCTCGGCCTTCTCTTCTTCCTTCTTCTCTTCCTTGTCGAGCTTCTTCTCCATGGCTGCCGTGGTCACGTGCTCGGAGCCGATGAGCTCGATGATGCCGGTCTCGGCCGCGTCACCGCGGCGCTGACCGAGCGGGATGATGCGGCTGTAGCCGCCGTGCCGGTCAGCAAAACGCGGTGCGATCTCCGAGAAGAGCTTGGCGACCGCGGCATCGGTGAACAGCGTCTGCGCGGCCAGGCGGCGGGCATGAAGAGTGCCTTTCTTGCCGAGCGTAATCAGCTTGTCCACTTCCTGCTTGAGCACCTTGCAGCGCCCCAGCGTGGTCTTTATCGAAAAGTTCTCGATGAGGGAGGTCAGGAGGTTCCGGACCAGGGCCTTGCGGTGCGACGGGTTCCGGCCGAGCCGGTGAATGGGTTTGCGGTGTCTCATGGCAACCTCTCCTACTCCTTGGGCGCGTTGGGGGCCTTGCCGGGGTCGAAGCCCTCGAGCTTCATCCCGAGTTGGAGCCCCATCCCGGCCAGCACTTCCTTGATCTCCTTCAGGCTCTTGCGGCCGAAGTTCTTGGTCTTGAGCATGTCCGCTTCGCTACGCTGAACCAGCTCGCCGATGAAGCGGATGCTTGCGTTCTTGAGGCAGTTGGCGCTGCGGACGGACAGCTCCAACTCCTCCACCGGGCGGTAGAGGTTGGGGCTGAGGATATCCGCGTGATCCCGCTCTTCGTGGTAGTCGACCGGGACCGCTTCGTCGAACCCGATGAAGATCTGGAGCTGGTCCTTGAGGATCTTGGCAGCCAGGCCGAGCGCATCCCGGGGGCCGATCGACCCGTCGGTCTCGATCTCCATGACCAGCTTGTCCAGGTCGGTATCCTCGCCGGCACGGGCGTTGGTGACGCTGTAGTTGGCCTTGATGATGGGGGAGAACAGCGAGTCCACGACCACGGTACCGATGGGGAGCTCACCGAGACGGTGCTTCTCGGCGGGAACGTAGCCGCGGCCCATGGAAGCGGTCATCTCGACCCGGAGGCGTCCCCCCTCGACCACCGTCGCGAGATAGTGGTCGGGGTTGAGGAGCTGGACCGTGTGGTCCCCGGCAATGTCCCCGGCATGGACCCGTGCGGGTCCCTTGATGTCGAGGGACAGGGTTCGCGGCTCCCCTTCCGGAACGGTGAGGCGGACCCCCTTGAGGTTCAGGATGATGTCCGCGACGTCTTCCTGGACTCCGGGGATTGCAGAGAACTCGTGCAGCGCTCCGTCCACCTTGACCGTGACGACGGCCGCTCCGCGCACGGACGAGATGAGAATCCTGCGCAACGCGTTGCCGATGGTCACGCCGAATCCGCGCTCGAAGGGCGCGCAGGAGAAGATGCCGAGGCGTCCGCTCCTGCCGACCTTGTCGGCTTCGACTTCCTTCGGCCTTCTCAGCTTGACCCAATGTCTGTACATGCGCTTCCTCCCCGTCCGTTTCGCCTTACTTGGAGTACAACTCCACGATGAGGGATTCCTGGACCGGCAGGTCGACATCCTCACGTGCCGGCAGTGCCACCACCTTGGCGGTCATCTCCTTGCGGTCCACTTCAAGCCAGCCGGGGGCTTCCCGGGAGGGGCTTTCCACGCGCACCGACAGGCTGCCGTGGGTCTTGCTGGTTTCCTTGACCGTGACGGTCTGCCCGGCCTTGACGACATAGGACGGGACGTTGACCATCCGGCCATTCACCAGGATGTGCCGGTGCAGCACGAACTGCCGGGCTTCGGCGCGGCTGGCAGCGAACCCGCATCGGTAGATCACGTTGTCGAGCCGGCGCTCCAGGAGCTGGAGCATGTTGGCACCGGTGATCCCCTTCATGCGCACAGCCTTGGCAAAGACGATCCGGAACTGCCGCTCGAGGATTCCGTAGGTCCGACGGACCTTCTGCTTCTCCCGGAGCTGGATTCCGTAGTCCGACTTCTTGCCACGCGACTGGCCGTGCTGGCCAGGGGCGTACTGGCGCCGTTCGAGCGCGCATTTCTCGGTGCTGCAGCGGTCTCCCTTGAGGAAGAGCTTGATGCCTTCCCGCCGGCACAGCCTGCACTTTGCTTCGGTATATCTCGCCACGTTGCTCCTCCTTGCCGCTACACTCTACGACGCTTCTTGGGACGGCAGCCGTTGTGCGGCATCGGCGTGATGTCCCGGATCAGGGTGACCTTGAGGCCGGCTGCCGCCAGGGCGCGCACGGCAGCCTCGCGGCCGCTGCCCGGACCCTTGACGAGGACGGTCACGCTCTGCATGCCGTGCTCCATGGCCTTGCGGGCAGCATCTTCCGCGGCGGTGGTGGCTGCAAAGGGGGTGGACTTCTTGCTCCCCTTGAAGCCCTTGACACCGGCGGTGGACCAACTCACGGTGTTGCCCCGGAGATCGGTCAGCGTGACCACGGTGTTGTTGAAAGTGGACTGAACGTGCGCTACGCCCACCGGGATGTTCTTCTTGATCTTCTTCTTGCCTGCTCTCGGTGCCTTGGCCATGGCTTCCCCCTTACTTCTTGCCGCCGATCTTCTTCTTCTTGACTGCCGCGCGCCGCGGGCCCTTCCGGGTCCGGGCGTTGGTGTGGGTACGCTGTCCCCTCACCGGCAGCCCCCTTCGGTGGCGGAGCCCCCGATAGCAGCCGAGGTCCATGAGCCGCTTGATGCTGGCAGCCACGTCCCGGCGAAGCTCGCCTTCCACCTTCACTTCGGAATCGATGACCTCACGAAGCTTGGCAACTTCGCCGTCCGTGAGGTTGTCCGAACGCACCGAGCCATCGACACCGGCCTTATGGCAGATCAGATCCGCCTTGAACCGCCCGATCCCGTGGATGGCGGTACGTGCGATGTCGATGCGCTTGCTTCTGGGTAGGTCAACGCCCGCAATACGTGCCATGTCTACACCTTCCTAGCCTTGCCGCTGCTTGTGTCGGCGGTTCTCGCAGATGACCCGCACGACGCCCTTGCGCTTGATCACGCGACACTTCTCGCAAATCTTCTTCACCGACGAACGAACCTTCATGACACCACCTATTTCGGTTTCCCGACCGAGCGGTACACGATCCGCCCGCGGGTCAGGTCATAGGGTGACAACTCGATCTTCACGCGGTCGCCAGGGAGGATCCGGACGAAATGCATGCGCATCTTGCCGGCCACATGAGCCAGGACACGATGGCCGTTTTCCAGCTCCACCCGGAACATTGCGTTGGGCAACGGCTCGACGACCGTCCCTTCCACCTCGATTCCTTCTTCCTTCGCCATAGTCCGTCCTCAGCTCCCCAGGAGCCCCTTGACCGCGTCGAACACGGCCTCGGGGGTCTTCCCGGTGCCGTTCACCTCCTTCACACTGCCGAAACGGCTGTAATACTCCACCAGCGGCATGGTCTGCTGGCGATAGACTTCGAGCCGGTTGCGCACCGTGGCCTCGTTGTCATCGGCCCGTTGCACCAGTGCTCCGCCGCAGGCATCGCACGTCATGGCGACCTTGGGTACCAGGAACGTGCGGTGATACATGGCCCCGCACTTCGGGCACGTCAGGCGGCCGGTGAGCCGCTCGACGATCTCGTCCGCATCCACCACGATGTTGAGGACCAGGTCGATGGGCACCCCCATTTCGTGGAGTGCCTCGGCCTGGGCCAGGGTGCGGGGGAAGCCATCCAGGATGAAGCCCCTGGCCATGTCCGGGGCCTTGAGCCGCTCGGACACGATGCCCACGACGACGTCGTCGGGGACCAGCTCGCCCGCGGCCATGCGGCGTCCCGCCTCGAGCCCGAGAGCGGTCCCCTTGGCCTTGGCCTCGCGCAGCATGTCGCCGGTCGAGACCTGCGGGATCCCGAGCCGCTCCATGATCTTGCGCGCCTGGGTGCCCTTTCCGGCCCCCGGAGCCCCCAACAGGATGATCTTCATATCGCTCTCCTGCCCTTGATCCGAGGCCCTCGCCCGCCTGCGAAGCCCTCGTAGTTGCGGGAGATGAGGTGATACTCGATCTGCTGCGCCGTGTCAAGCGCAACGCCCACCACGATCAGGAGCGACGTGCCGCCGAAGTAGAACGGGACGCCGAAGCTCGCCTGGAGATAGGTCGGGAGCACGCAGATGGCCGACATGTACATCGCGCCGCCGAACGTGATGCGGGACAGGACCCGCTCGATGTAGTCCGCCGTCCGCTTGCCGGGCCGGATACCGGGGATGAACCCGCCCTGTTTCTTCAGGTTGTCCGCCACGTCGACGGGGTTGAAGGTGACCGCGGTGTAGAAGTAGCAGAAGAAGACGATCAGCGCCACGTACGCGACGTTGTAGACGAGCTGGCCGGGCACGAGCTTGGCATTCATCCAGTTGACCCAGGTCGCTCCGGGAAACAGGTTGCCCAGCGTGCTCGGGAACATCAGGACGGACGATGCAAAGATGGGCGGGATCACGCCCGCGCTGTTGACCTTGAGCGGCAGCATCGTGGTCTGGCCGCCGTACACCTTGCGTCCGACGACCCGCTTGGCGTACTGGACCGGGATGCGGCGCTGGCCCCGCTCGAAGAACACGATGGCGCCGATGACGGCCAGCACGAGCACGCCGATGAGGACGAGGGTGATGGGTTCGAGCTTGCCCCCTTCGAAGGTGGACAGCTTGAGCGTCTGGATCAGGGCATCGGGCAGGCTCGCCACGATGCCGGCGAAGATGATGATGGAAATGCCGTTTCCGATGCCCCGCTCGGTGATCCGCTCACCCAGCCACATCAGGAACGCCGTGCCGGTGGTCAGGGCGAGCACGGTCAGCAGCTTGAACCCGATGCCGTGCGAGAGCACCATGCCCTTGGCCACCGAGCCGGAGAGGCTCTCGAGCCAGGAAGCGATCGCGAACCCCTGGAACAGCGACAGGAGCACCGTGCCGTAGCGCGTGTACTGGTTGATCTTGCGTCGCCCCTGCTCCCCTTCCTTCTGGAGACGTTCGAGGGACGGGATCACGACCGCCATGAGCTGGAGAATGATGCTCGCGCTGATGTACGGCATGATACCGAGCGCAAACACCGAGAGCTGGCTCATGGCGCCGCCGGAGAACAGGTCGAACAGGCCGGCAAGGCCCGTGCTGCCAGTCCGCATGTACTGGTCCATGATGGTGCGGTCGACGCCTGGCACGCTGACGAACACGCCGACCCGGTAGACGGCCAGCATGAACAGCGTGTACAGGAGCCGCTTGCTCAGCTCGGGCACACTGCCGATGTTCCTCAGGCTAGCCACGGGTTACCTCCGCCTTGCCGCCCTTCTCCTCGATCTTGGCGACCGCGGACTTGGAGAAGGCATCGAGCTTCACGGTGAGCCGCTTCTCGAGAGTCCCCTTGCCCAGGCACTTGACGCCGTCGGGGCGCCCCTTGACCAGGCCGATTGCCCGGAGTGAGTCCAGGTCCACCACCGCGTCATCATCGAACCGGTTGAGCTGGGAGACGTTGATCCAGACGAAGTCCTCGGCGAACACGTTGTTGAAGCCGCGCTTGGGCAGCCGGCGGTACAGCGGCATTTGGCCGCCTTCGAAGAACGGACGGACCTTGCCCTTGCCAGCCCGGGCCCTCTGCCCCTTGTGCCCCTTGCCCGACGTCTTGCCCAGCCCGCTGCCGACGCCGCGTCCGACCCGGCGGCGAGTCTTGGTTGCCCCTTCCGGAGGGGTGAGATTGGACAGCTCCTTCATGGTCAGACCTCCTCGACCTTCAGCAGGTGGATGACCTTGTTGACCATTCCACGGTTGGCTGGAATGTCCTCGAGCACCCGGACTTCGTGGAGCTTTCGAAAGCCGAGGGAGCGGATGCAGTCGTGCTGGACCTTTTTGCCCCCGATGGTGCTCTTCACGTACGTTACCTTGAGCTTCTTTGCCATGGCAGCCTACCTCGTCCGGATCTCTTCCACCGACTTGCTCCGCCGCGTGGCCATCTGCTCCGCGGACGTGAGGGTCATGAGCGCCTTGAGCGTGGCCTTGACCACGTTGTGTGCATTGGTCGTGCCGATGACCTTGGTCAGGATGTTCTGCACGCCGGCTGCCTCGAGCACGGCACGCATGGCACCACCGGCGATGATGCCGGTACCCGGCCCGGCCGGACGCAGGACCACGCGGGCGGCCCCGAATTTCACGAAGGTCTCGTGTGGGATGGTCCCCTTGATGATGGACACCTTCACCATGCTCCGCTCGGCACGCTCGGAGGCCTTCCGCATCGCCTCGGGGACTTCGCGGGCCTTGCCGACGCCGATGCCGACGCTCCCGTCACCGTCGCCCTTCACGACGATGGCAGCGAAGCTGAACCGACGGCCACCCTTGACGACCTTGGCCACGCGGTTGATGTAGACCACCTTCTCGATGAACCGGTCCTCTTCCTCAGCGGGCCCTTTGTCGCCGCGGCGAGAGTCGAGAGATGCCTGATACGTCTTCTCAGCCATCGAATCCTCCTAGAACTTGAGCCCGCCCTTCCTGGCTCCGTCGGCCAACGTGGCGATGAGTCCGTTCTTCTTGTAAATAAAGCCGTTGCGGTCGAACACGACCTGCGTGATCCCCTTCTCCGCACAGCGCTTCGCAATGAGCAAGCCGACCGCCTCGGCAGCCGGCTTGCCCGTCTTCTTCCCCTCGCCCGTCTTGAATTCGGGCGAGAGGCTGCTGGCCGAGGCCAGCGTCGAGCGCGTGTCATCATCGATGACCTGTGCGTACACGTGCTTGTTGGACCGGAACACGCACAGCCGGGGACGGCACTCACATCCCTTGATGTGGGCCCGGACACGCTGCTGCCGCTTCCGCCTCGAAATCATTCTTCCCGACGTCTTGTTGCTCACGTCATCCTCCTAAGGTCCGCGCCTACTTGCCCTTGGCGGTCTTGCGCACCGCGTGCTCGCCCTGGTAGCGGATTCCCTTCCCCTTGTAGGGGTCCGGCGGCCTCACCGCCCTGAGGCTCGCAGTCGTCTGCCCGACCAGGTGCTTGTCGATCCCGGAGACCACCACGGTGTTCGGGTTCGGCAGCTCCAACTTGATCCCGTCCGGGACCGGGAACTCCCGCGGCTTGGAGTATCCCACGGTCAGCAGCAGCTTCTTGCCCTGGAGCTCCGCCTTGAAGCCTGCGCCGTGGATCTCGACCGTCTTGGTCCACCCCGTGGTGATGCCCAGGATCATGTTCGAGATCAGCGTGCGGTAGAGGCCGTGGCAGGCCCGTGCGGGCCGCGTGTCATCGACGCGCTCCACCACGACCTTGTCCGAGTCCACGCGGACCTTGACGAAACGGACTTCCTGCTCGAGCTTCTTCTTCCCGTCCGAAGACGTCACGGTCACCAGGTCCCCAGCGACCGTCACCTTGACCGTCTTGGGGATCGGAATCGGCTTGTTCCCAATCCTCGACATATCGGCCTCCAACTAGTACACGCGGCACAGGACCTCACCGCCCACCCGCTGCTTGCGGGCTTCGCGGTCGGTCATGAGTCCACGGGAAGTGGACACGATCGCAATCCCCATCCCTCCCAGCACCCGCGGCAGGTCGTCCACGCCGAGGTAGATGCGGCGGCCTGGACGTGATACCCGCTCGATGGTCTGGATGGCCGGGATCTTGTTCACGTACTTGAGGTCGATGCGGATGACCCCTTGCAGCCGGTCGTCCAGCACCATGTAGTCCTCGATGAACCCCTCTTCCTTCAGCAGCTTCACGACCGCGACCTTGAGCTTCGATGCGGGAAGCTCGACCGCCTCGTGACGCGCCTGCTGGCCGTTGCGTATGCGGGTCAGCAGATCAGCAATCGGATCCGTCATGCTCATGTCAATCCTCCTACCAGCTTGCCTTGCGCACTCCGGGAAGATCCCCCTGGAGGGCCAGATTCCGCAGGCAGATCCGGCACATGTTGAACTTCCTGTAGAACCCCCGCGGCCGGCCGCACAGCGGGCAACGGTTCCGGTATCGCACCTTGAACTTCGGCTGGACGCCGATCTTCATCAGAAACACTTTCCTGGCCACGAAAGTCCCTCCTTCCTACTTGCGGAACGGCATGCCAAGGTGAGTCAGCAGGCTCTTGGCCTCGTCGTCGTTCCTGGCCGTCGTAACGAAGGTGATGTTCATCCCCTTGATCTTCTCGATCTTGTCGTAGTCCACCTCGGGGAATACGATCTGTTCCTTGAGGCCCAGCGTGTAGTTCCCCTTGCCGTCGAACCCGCGACGCGGGACGCCGCGGAAGTCACGCACGCGGGGGAGGGCCAGGTTCATGAGCCGATCCACGAACTCCCACATCTTGTCCCGGCGCAGCGTCACGCACACGCCGACCGGCATCCCGGCGCGGACCTTGAATGCGGAGATCGACTTGGTCGACCGCGTGACCACGGGCTTCTGGCCCGTGATCTGCCCCAGCTCCCGGGCGCAGGCTTCGATGAGCTTGGGGTTCTGGATGGCCTCACCCAGCCCCATGTTCACCACCACCTTCTGGAGCCGGGGGATCTGCATCGGGTTTCCGAACCCGAACTCCTTGACCAGCTCGGGGCAGATTTCCTTGAGGTACCTCTCCTTCAACCTCGGTGCCATGCTCTTCTCCCTCAGTCAATGCTCTCGTTCATCTTGTGAGAATGGCGGACCTTCTGCGTCTTGCCACTCCGCTCGATGACCTTGTAGTTCACGCGCACGGGACGGTTGCCGGCACGGACGCTGACCACCATCACGTTGGACACGTGGATGGGGGCCTCCTTGTCGACGATGCCGCCGCGGGGTTCCTTCTCGGTGGTCCGCGCGTGCTTCTTCATGATGTTGAGCTTCTCGACGAGCACCCGGTCCCCCTTGACGACCTTGAGCACCTTGCCGCGCTTGCCCCGGTCCTTTCCCGCGATGACCTGAACCTGATCCCCTTTCTTGACCTTCATGGACGTCCTCCTTACAGCACTTCGGGGGCAAGGGACGTGATCCGGGTCAGCTTCCGGGCCCGCAGCTCACGGGCAACCGGGCCGAAGATGCGCGTCCCGATGGGCTCGTTCTGCTTGTTGAGCAGGACGACCGCGTTGTCATCGAACCGGATGTAGGAGCCGTCGGCCCGCCGGACGTTGCTGCGCACGCGCACCACGACGGCCGGATGAACCTCCCCCTTCTTGACCTTGCTCTTGGGGAGCGCTTCCTTCACGGTCACGATCACGATGTCCCCCAGAGATGCGGTCCGGGCGCGGGTGGCCCCCAGGATCTTGATGACCTGGAGCAGCCGGGCCCCGGAATTGTCCGCGGACTCCAGATAGGTTTCCGCCTGTATCATGGCACCCTCCTAAACCTCGGCACTAGGCCGCCTTCTCCACGATCTTGCGGACGCGCCAGCACTTGTTCTTGCTGAGCGGCCGGCACTCCACGATGACCACGCGGTCCCCGATGCCGCACTCGTTCTTCTCGTCGTGCGCCATGAAGACCTTCTTGCGGGTCACGTACTTCTTGTACACCGGGTGAAGGAAGCGGCGGACGAACTCGACCCGGACGGTCTTGTCCATCTTGTCGCTCACTACCACGCCCATCACGACCTTGTGATTCCCACGCTCCGTCATAACCCACCTCGCCTCACGCCTTGGGGGACTGCTGGCGGGCATTCATCTCCGTCAGCACCCGGGCCAGGTCTTTCTTGAGCTTCTTGATGGTGGCCGTGTTGGCCAGCCCACCGACGTGCTTCTTGAAGCGGACCTTCTGCAGCTCCTGCCGCATGTTCTGCTCCTTGAGCACCAGCTCCTGCTCCGTCAGATTGCGAATCTCGGTCGGTTTCATCACGCCACCATGTTCCGCTTGATGATCTTGGTCGTAATCGACAGCTTGTGCGCGGCCCGAAGCAACGCGTCCTTGGCCATGTCCTCGGGGACATCAGCGACCTCGAACAGCATCCGGCCGGGGCGGACCACCGCGACCCAAACATCCGGCGTGCCCTTGCCCTTGCCCATTCGGGTTTCAGCCGGCTTCTTCCCGATCGGCTTGTCCGGGAAGATGCGGATCCAGATCCGGCCGTACTTTCGGATCTTGCGCATGATGGCAACGCGGCTGGCCTCGATTTGCCGGGCCGTGACCCAGCCGGATGCCGTTGCCAGGAGCCCGTAATCCCCGAAGGAGACGTCGTTTCCGGTGTACTCGGTACCCCGGCGCCGTCCCTTCTGCTGCTTGCGATGCTTGGTTCTCTTCGGTGCCTGCATGGCCCCCTCCCGCTCTTCCTAGAGAATGTCACCCTTGTAAATCCAGCACTTGATGCCGATGACCCCGTAGGTCGTCCGAGCGATCCCGGTGCCGTAGTCGATATCCGCCCGCAGGGTGTGCAGCGGAACCCGTCCCTCGCGGTACCACTCGGTGCGGGCCATCTCCGCTCCGCCGAGCCGGCCGGAGCAACGCACCTTCACCCCCAGGGCGCCGGACTTGAGCGCGGTCGAGACCGCCTTCTTCATGACCCGGCGGAACGAGGCCCGGCGCTCGAGCTGTGCGGCGATGTTCTCCGCCACGAGCTGTGCATCCAGCTCGGCCTTGCGCACTTCCTGGATGTTGAGGAACACTTCGCCCTCGGTCATCCCCTGCACCTTGGCCCGCACCTGATCTGCGCGCTGCCCCTTCTTCCCGATCACGATCCCGGGGCGGGCGGTAAAGACGTTCACCTTCACCTTGTTGGAGGCCCGCTCGATGTGGACGCGGGAGATCCCGGCGTCGAAGAGCTCCTTCTTGACCACCTTGCGGATCTTCAGGTCCTCGTGGAGCCACTTGGCATACGCCCGCTCCTCGAACCACTTGGAGTTCCATCCCCTGGTGATGCCGACTCGAAACCCGACCGGGTGAACCTTCTGCCCCACGTTCGTCCTCCCCTACAGTTCAGCAACGACGACAGTCAGATGTGCGGTGGGCTTGGCGATCCGAGTCGCCCGACCCATGGCCCGAGGGATCCACCGCTTCCAGATGGGTCCCTTGTCCGCAAAGATGTCCTTGATGTAGATCCGGGCCGGATCCACCTCGTTCTCCTTGGCCACCTTGAGGTTGGCCACCGCGGATTCCACCAGCTTCTTCCAGTACCGGGAAGACTTCCGCGGGACCACCTGCATGACCTCGTACGCCTGCTCGAGGCTCTTGCCCCTCAGCTCGTTCGCCATGAAGCGGGCGTGCTGGGCGCTGATTCGAGCGAATCTCCATTGGGCCTTGGCTTCCATCATCCACCTCGCCTACTTCGCCTTCTTGTCGCCGCCATGGCCGAAGAACTGCCGCGTCGGGGCGAACTCGCCCAGCTTGTGGCCGACCATGTTCTCGGTCACGAACACCGGCACGAACTTCTTGCCGTTGTGCACGGTGATCGTCAGTCCGACCATTTCCGGGACGATCGTGGACCGCCGGGACCAGGTCTTGATGACGTTCTTCTTCTGGGTGTTCTGGGCCTCGTTGACCTTCTTCATCAGGTGGTCGTCGATGAACGGCCCTTTCTTGAGCGATCTGGTCACGTGTCTCCTCCCTACTTCGTCCGCCGGGCCACGATGAACCGCGTGGACGGCTTCTTCCGTTTGCGCGTCTTCTTGCCCTTGGTCGGAACGCCCCACGGGGTGCAGGGATGCCGGCCGCCCGAGCTCTTCCCTTCACCACCGCCCATGGGGTGGTCCACCGGGTTCATGGCCACGCCGCGGCTCTGCGGGCGCACGCCCAGCCAACGGTTGCGACCGGCCTTGCCGATGGAAACGCTGGAGTGCTCCACGTTGCTGACCTGGCCGACCGTGGCACGGCAGTTGGCCAGCACCCGGCGCAGCTCGCCCGACGGGAGGCGCAGCAGGACGTACTTGCCTTCCTTGGCCATGAGCTGTGCAGAGCTGCCTGCCGAGCGCACGAGCTGTCCGCCGTGCCCCTGCTTGATCTCCACGTTGTGGACCACCGTGCCCTGCGGCATGTACTTCATCGGCATGGTGTTGCCCGGCTTGATGTCCGCCTTGATGCTGGAGACCACGCGGTCACCCACGTTGAGCCCGACCGGGGCCAGGATGTACCGCTTCTCGCCGTCCGCATAATCCAGCAGCGCGATGCGGGCCGACCGGTTCGGGTCGTACTCGATGCTCGCCACGACCGCCGGCACTCCCAGCTTCTCGCGCTTGAAGTCCACCACCCGGTAGTGACGCTTGTGCCCGCCACCCCGGTGACGGGACGTGATCCGCCCGTAGCTGTTGCGCCCCGCTGTCTTCGGCAGCGTCCTCAGCAGGCTCTTCTCCGGCTCGGTCCGCGTGACTTCCTCGAAATCGGAGACCGTCATGAACCGGACGGCGGGAGAAGTCGGCTTGAACTTTCTGATTCCCATGGTCTATCCCCCCGAGTCCTCTCACACACCTTCGAACAGGTCGATCTGGTGTCCTTCCATCAGCGTGACGAAGGCCTTCTTCCAGTTCCGCCGACGCCCGGCGGTCTTGCCCACGCGGCGCATCTTCCCACGCACCACGTTGACCCGGACTTCCTTCACCTTCACGCTGAACACCTTCTCCACCGCGGTCTTGACTTCGAACTTGTTCGCGTCCGGGTGAACCTCGAACGTGTACACGTTCTCGAACTCGCGCTGGCCGTCGGCCTTCTCGCTGATCACCGGCCTGAGTACGACGTCGTAGATGCTGTTCATCCCTTCAGCCTCCCCTCGATCGCTGCCACCGCCTGCGGCGTGAGCACCAGGCGATCGTAGCGCAGGATGTCCTCCACGTTGAGCCCCTGCACGGGCAGCACCTTGATGTGCGGAATGTTCCGGCCGGACAGCGACAGCTTCTCGTTGTCCTGGTCGACGATCAGGGCGCTTGCCAGCTCGAACTTCTTGAGGAAGTCCACCACCCGCCGGGTCTTGACTTCCGGCAGCTCCAGGCGATCCACGACCACGACGCCGTTCTCCGCCAGGCGGCGGGAGAGCGCGGAGATCATGGCCTGGCGCCGGACCTTCTTGGGCACGTTGTAGGAAAAATCCCGCGGGTGCGGGCCGAAGACCCTGCCGCCGCCGCGCAGCACCGGCGACTTGATGTCACCCCGGCGAGCCCGTCCCGTTCCCTTCTGCCGGAACAGCTTGCGTGTGGCGCCGGAGATCTCTCCGCGGGTCTTGGTGCTGGCCGACCCGGCCCGACGACGGGCCTGCTGCCACCGCACGACTTCCCAGAAAAGATGCTCCTTCACCTCGGCCGAGAATACCTCGTCGGCCAGCGTGAGCTGCCCGACCTTCTCCCGGTTCATGTTGAAGATGTCGATGGTCGCCATCCCCGTCCTCCCTACGATTTGATCTCGACGTCCACACCCGCGGACAGGTCCAACTTCATCAGCCCGTCCAGCGTCTGCTGCGTCGGTTCCAGGATGTCGAGCAGGCGCTTGTGCGTCCGCACCTCGAACTGCTCGCGGCTCTTCTTGTCCACGTGCGGCGATCGCAGCACCGTGAAGCGGTTGATCCTCGTCGGCAACGGCACCGGACCGGCAAGCTTGGCACCGGTTCGGCGCACGATGTCCACGATCTCCGCCACGGACTGGTCGAGCACCTTGTAATCGTAGGCCTTCAGTCTGATCCGGATCTTGTCCATCGCCACTCCTGTTACAGTCTCGCCGGGGCTCTAAGGGGCGCCATTGCAACCCCTCGTCGCAGCATCGCAACCGCTGCGACATCCTCCCCACGCACAACTTTTCAAGAACCAGGGCGAATCAACCGCCCTACCACCGGTAATGGGCGAATGCCTTGTTGGCTTCCGCCATCCGGTGCGTATCGTCCCGCTTCTTCACCGTGGCGCCACGGTTGGCAGCGGCGTCGACCAGCTCATTGGCCAGCTTCTCGGTCAGGGACTTCTCCCCCCGAGCGCGGCACGAGGTCAGCAGCCAGCGCATGGCCAGGGCCAACGCACGGTTCGGCCGGACTTCGACCGGAACCTGGTACGTGGCGCCACCCACGCGGCGGCTCTTCACTTCCAGGTGCGGCCTGGAGTTGCTGAGCGCCTGCTTGAACACGGACAGCGGTTCCTGCTTCGTGATCGCTTCCACCCGCTCGAGGGCCCGGTAGAAGACCCGCTCGGCCACCGACCGCTTTCCGCAGTACATCAGCTTGCTGACAAACTTCGCGACGGTCACGTCTCCGAACTTCGGATCCGGATCCGCCCGCCGCGGCTCGACCGACTTCCTTCTCGGCATGGTCTCTCCTTACTTCTTGCCCCGCTCCGTGCCATACTTGGAGCGGCTCTTCTTCCGGTTGGCAACGCCTGCAGAGTCAAGCTGGCCACGAACGATGTGGTAGCGCACCCCCGGGAGGTCCTTCACACGACCGCCGCGGATGAGCACCAGGCTGTGCTCCTGGAGGTTGTGCCCTTCACCGGGAATGTAGGCCGTGACTTCGATCCCGTTGGACAGGCGGACACGGGCCACTTTCCGCAGTGCCGAGTTCGGCTTCTTGGGCGTCGTGGTGTACACGCGGGTGCACACCCCGCGCTTCTGCGGGCACGACTGGAGCGCCGGAGCCTTGGTCTTGGCCTTTACTCCTCGGCGTGCCTTCCGGACAAGCTGGTTGATCGTCGGCATCTACTTCTCTCCTCTCCTCTCCCCGCAACAGGGGGAGTCCATAGCAGTGCGGCAGTATAGCCAGCATCGCAGGGGTGTCAAGCAAAATCTTCGGGGCTCTACTCTTCTTCTTCCAGCGTGTCGCCCATGACCGACATCTTCAGGCCACGGTAGAGCGGGAAGCCGGTGCCCGCGGGGATCAGGCGGCCCATGACCACGTTCTCCTTGAGACCCTTCAGCCAGTCGGCCTTGCCCTCGACTGCGGCTTCGGCCAGCACCTTGGTGGTCTCCTGGAACGAAGAGGCGGACAGGAAGCTCCCGGTCGACAGCGCCCCCTTGGTGATGCCCAACAGCACGGGCTCGCCGGTGGCGGGACGCTGGCCGAGGCGCACGACGCGCTCGTTCTCGTCCTCGAACACCCACTTCTCCACCTGCTCGTCGGTCAGGAAGCGGGTGTCCCCCGGGTTCGAGATCTTGATCCACCGCAGCATCTGCCGGACGATGACCTCGATGTGCTTGTCGTGGATCTTCACGCCTTGCAGGCGGTAGACCTGCTGCACCTCGTCCACGAGGTACTTGGACAGCTCCTTCTCGCCGAGCACGCGCAGGATGTCGTGCGGGTCGGAGGCGCCGTCCATGAGCTCCTCGCCGGCGCGGACGAAGTCCCCCTCGTGCACGATCACGTACTTGCCCTTGGGGATGGTGTACTCCTTCTTCGTTCCGAGATCGGGAGTGATCACGATCTTGCGCTTGCCCTTGGTCCCCTTGGTGAAGCTGACGCGGCCGTCGATCTCGGAGATCTCGGCCCTCTCCTTGGGCCGCCGGGCCTCGAAGAGCTCTTCGACCCGGGGCAGGCCGCCGGTGATGTCCTTGGCTTTGGTGGTTTCACGCGGGATCTTGGCGAGCTCGTCACCGGCCTGGACTTCCTGTCCTTCGGTCACGACGATGTTGGCGCCGACGGGCAACATGTAGCGGGCCGGGTTGCCGCTGCTCGGGATCTTGAGCGTGGTCTTGGGGTCGGCCAGGTCCTTGATCGAAATGCGGGGCCGGGCTTCGGGGTCGGTCGGCTCGATGATGACCTTGCGGGCAAGGCCGGTGACGTCGTCGAGCTGTTCGACCATGGTGGTCCCTTCGATGATGTCGCCGAACTTCACGAGGCCGCCGACTTCGGCCAGGAACGGCATGGACCAGGGGTCCCACTTGGCCAGCACGGTACCCGGCTTGACCTCCTGGTTCTCCTTGACCTCGAGGCGGGCGCCGTAGTTGACCGCATAGCGCTCCTTCTCACGACCGTTGGGGTCGAAGATCTGGATCTCGCCGTTGCGGTTCATGACGACGAGGCTGCCGTCGCTGCGTGCCACGGTGCGCAGCTCGGAGAACTTCACGACGCCGCCGGAGCGGCTTTCGAGCTGGCTCTGTGCCGCCTGGCCCGAGGCAGCGCCGCCGATGTGGAACGTACGCATCGTGAGCTGCGTTCCGGGCTCACCGATGGACTGTGCAGCGATCGTGCCGATGGCCTCGCCGACGTTCACGATCTGGCCGCGGGCCAGGTCACGGCCGTAGCACAGCGAGCAAAGACCTCCCTTGGTGCGGCAGGTCAGTGCGGAGCGGATCTTCACCGGCTCGATGCCCGCGGCCTCGATGATGTCCACCTTGTGCTCGTCGAGCTCGTCGTTGGCGTAGGCCAGGACTTCCCCGGTGTACGCGTCGACGATGTCTTCCAGCGCGACACGGCCGAGGATACGTTCGCGCAGCGGCTGCACGATCTCGCCGCCTTCGGCCAGCGCCTTGACCTCGATTCCCTCGAGGGTGCCGCAATCCCACTCCTTGATGACCACGTCCTGGGCCACGTCGACGAGACGGCGGGTCAGGTAGCCGGAGTTGGCCGTCTTCAGGGCGGTGTCGGCCAGCCCCTTGCGCGCACCGTGGGTCGAGATGAAGTACTGGAGCACGGTCAGCCCTTCACGGAAGTTGGCCGTGATGGGGGTCTCGATGATTTCGCCCGACGGCTTGGACATGAGGCCACGGATGCCGGCGAGCTGACGCATCTGGGTCTGGCTGCCGCGGGCGCCGGAATCGGCCATGATGAAGATGCTGTTGAAGCTCTGCATCTTCCTGGTCTTTCCGTCCGCGCCGACAGCGGTCTCCTCGGCCACTTCCTTCATCATGGCATCTGCGATGAGGTCGGTGGTCTTGGACCAGATGTCGACGATCTTGTTGTAGCGCTCGCCGTCGGTGATCAGGCCTTCGCTGTATTCGTCGTAGACTTCGGCGACGCGCTTCTGCGCCTCCTTGACCATGGGCTCCTTGGAATCGGGGACGTGCATGTCGTCGATGCAGACCGAGATCCCGGCGAGGGTCGAGTAGGTGTACCCCAGGTTGCGGAGCCGATCGGCCAGCAGCACGGTATCCTTGCTGCCCGAGTAGCGGAAGGTGAAGTCCAGCAGCTTGGCGAGCGACTTCTTGTCGAGCACCTTGTTGTACTGTTCGAACGGGATGCTCTCCGGGACGACCTCGGACAGGATGACGCGACCGGTGGTGGTATCGATCATCTTGCCGTCGATGCGGACCTTGATGCGGGCCTGGAGGTGGATCTCACCCGCGTCATAGGCCATTCGGACCTCTTCCGGTCCGTAGAAGCGCTTGCCCTCGCCCGGTGCGAACGGCCGTTCACGGGTGAGGTAGTACAGCCCGAGCACGATGTCCTGGGTGGGCACGACGATCGGGTTGCCGCTGGCGGGTGACAGCACGTTGTTGGTGGAGAGGATGAGCACGCGGGCCTCGAGCTGGGCCTCCAGCGAGAGGGGCACGTGCACCGCCATCTGGTCACCGTCGAAGTCCGCGTTGTACGGGACGCAGACGAGCGGGTGGATCTGGAGGGCCTTGCCTTCGATCAGCACCGGCTCGAATGCCTGGATGCCCAGGCGGTGGAGGGTGGGGGCGCGGTTGAGCAGGACCGGGTGCTCGCGGGTCACATCCTCGAGAATGTCCCACACTTCCGGGTCCTGGCGCTCGACCTTCTTCTTGGCCGCCTTGATCGTGTTGGCGTAGCCGCGCTCCTCGAGCTGGTTGTAGACGAACGGCTTGAACAGCTCGAGGGCCATGGTCTTGGGCAGGCCGCACTGGTGCAGCTTGAGCTCGGGGCCGACGACGATGACGGAGCGGCCGGAGTAGTCGACGCGCTTGCCCAGCAGGTTCTGCCGGAAGCGGCCCTGCTTGCCCTTGATCATGTCGGACAGCGACTTGAGCTGGCGGCGGGAGGGGCCCGCCGTCATGACCTTGCTCCCCTCCTTCTGGCTGTTGTCGAACAGCGCGTCCACCGCTTCCTGGAGCATCCGCTTCTCGTTGCGGATGATGATGTCCGGTGCGGACAGCTCGATGAGGCGCTTGAGGCGGTTGTTGCGCGTGATCACGCGGCGGTACAGGTCGTTGAGGTCCGACGTCGCAAAGCGCCCGCCGTCCAGGGGAACCAGCGGACGCAGGTCGGGCGGCAGCACGGGCAGGCGGGTGAGGACCATCCACTCGGGCTTGTTGCCCGAGTCCTTGAAGGCCTCGACCACGCGCAGCCGCTTTGCGATCTTCTTCTGCTTGGGAGCGTGGCCGACCGCGGCGTCGAGCTCCTCGCGAAGCCTTGTTGCCAGATCGTCGAGGTCGATCTCCATCAGCAGGGTGCGGATCGCCTCGGCCCCCATCCCTGCGGTGAAGCTGTCTTCGCCGTACTCGTCGAGCAGGTCCTCGTACTCCTCTTCGATCAGGATCTGCTTCTTCTTGAGCCCGATGACGGGGTCACCCGGGTCGATGACGATGTAGGCCACGCACGAAAGCACCTTCTGGAGATCCTTGGTGCTGATGTCGAGCAGGGTCCCGATGCGGGACGGAAGGCTGGGCAGGTTGCGCATGAACCAGATGTGCGCCACCGGAGCGGCCAGCTCGATGTGACCCATCCGCTCCCGTCGCACCTTGGACGAGATGACCTCGACGCCGCACTTCTCGCAGGTGATCCCTCGGTGCTTCATCCGCTTGTACTTGCCGCAGTTGCACTCGTAGTCCTTCACCGGACCGAAGATGCGGGCGCAGAACAGGCCGTCCCGTTCCGGCTTGAAGGTGCGGTAGTTGATGGTCTCCGGCTTCTTCACCTCGCCGTGGGACCATTCCTTGATGGCATCGGGGGACGCAAGACCGATCTTCACCCCGACGTACGACGACGGATCCTTCGGCTTCTCGAAGAAAGTCAGCATATCTCTCAAGGCAGCCTCCTTATGGAGTCGTCCGCAAACCCGACCAGTCCCGATTAGATCGCCTTCTCTTCCCGCCCCTTCTCCAGGAGTTGGATGTCGATTCCCAGCGAGCGGATCTCCTTCATCAGCACGTTGAAGGACTCGGGGATCCCGGCCTCGAGCACGTTCTCCCCCTTGACGATGGCTTCGTACATGCGGGTTCGCCCCACCACGTCGTCCGATTTCACGGTGAGGAATTCCTGGAGCGTGTAGGCAGCGCCATAGGCCTCGATTGCCCACACCTCCATTTCGCCCAGCCGCTGTCCGCCGAACTGGGCCTTGCCCCCCAGAGGCTGCTGGGTAACGAGCGAGTAAGGTCCGGTGGAGCGCGCATGCACCTTGTCATCCACCAGGTGGTGCAGCTTGAGCATGTACATGATGCCCACGGTCACGTCCTGCGCGAACGGGTCGCCGGTACGGCCGTCGAACAGGATCTCCTGTCCGCGGGTCGACACGCCGGCAGCCTCGAGCATGCCCTTGATCTCGCTTTCCTTGACGCCGTCGAAGACGGTGGATTCCACACGAAGCCCGTTGCGGATGTCGCGCACGAGCCGGTAGAGATCCTCCTCGGAAAGGTCGTCGATGAGCTTGCGGGCAGCGGACGAGTCGTAGTGCTTCTTCAACTCCCGCCTCACCGCCTTCTCGCCGCCGACCTCCTCCCACATGGCCGCAATCTGCCGGCCCAGGTTGTAGGCGGCCCAGCCCAGGTGCACCTCGAGGATCTGCCCCACGTTCATTCGAGAGGGCACGCCCAGCGGGTTCAGCACGATATCCACCGGCTGGCCGTTGGCCAGGTACGGCATGTCCTCCATGGGCAGCACGCGGGAGATGACTCCCTTGTTGCCGTGTCGTCCGGCCATCTTGTCGCCGACCGACAGGCGGCGCTTGACGGCCACGTAGGTCTTGACGATCTTGATGACGCCGGGGGGCAGGTCCTCCCCCTTGCCGAGCCGGTCGATCCGCTGGTCGAAGAGGGTGCGGCAGGCCTGGACCTGAGCATCGCGGTTTCCGAGCAGCTTCTCCAGCTCCTCCTGGGCCTTCTCGCTGGCGAGATTGAAGCGGAAGCGGAGCTCTTCCGGGACCTTGGCCAGCACACCCGCGTCAAGGGTCACCCCCTTGCTCACGACGGTCTTTCCCGAATCATTGACCAGCCTGGCCGAGGTCGTCTGGCCGGAAAGCAGGTCCACGGCCCGACGGGCGGCCGCGTCATAGATGATCTTGATCTCGTCGTCGCGATCCTGTTCGAGCTTCTTCTTCTCCACGTCCTCGAGCGTGCGCGAGCGCGAATCCTTTTCTACACCCTTTCGTGCGAACACCTTGGCGCCGATGACGGTCCCCCACACGCCGGTGGGTACCTTGAGCGAAGTGTCGCGCACGTCGCCCGCCTTCTCGCCGAAGATGGCTCGCAGCAGCTTCTCCTCGGGGGACAGCAGGGTCTCCCCCTTGGGCGTGATCTTGCCCACGAGGATGTCGCCGGGGCCGACCTCGGCGCCGATGCGGATGATTCCGCTCTCGTCGAGGTTGCGCAGGGCCTCGTCGGAGACGTTCGGGATGTCCCGGGTGATCTCCTCCTTGCCCAGCTTGGTCTCTCGCGCGACGCACTCGTATTCGAAGATGTGGACCGAGGTGAACACGTCGTCGTGGACCAGGCGCTCGGACACGAGGATCGCGTCCTCGAAGTTGTACCCCTTCCACGGCATGAACGCGACCAGCACGTTCCGGCCGAGGGCCAGCTCGCCGTGATCGGTGGCCGAGCCGTCCGCAATGATGTCGCCGCTCCTCACCCGGTCCCCGCGGCGAACCAGCGGGCGCTGGTTGATGCAGGTGTTCTGGTTGGAGCGGGTGTACTTGATGAGGTTGTAGATGTCGGGCTTGGCAATGGTTGCGGCGCTTCGACCCTCGCGACGCACCACGATGCGGCCGGCATCCACGTACTCGACGACTCCGTCGTGCTCAGCGACGACGGTCACACCGCTGTTGCGGGCCACGATTCCCTCCATGCCGGTTCCCACGATGGGGGCTTCCGACACGAGCAGGGGGACCGCCTGGCGCTGCATGTTCGAACCCATGAGGGCACGGTTGGCGTCGTCGTGCTCCAGGAAGGGAACGAGCGCGGCAGCCACGCTGACAAGCTGGGTCGAGGAGACATCCATGAGGTGGACTTCCTCGGGCTTGACCAGCTTGGGTTCCCCCTTCTCACGGGCGGAGACCATGGGCCCCTTGAGGCGCCCCTTGGCGTCGGTGGGCGCAGTGGCCTGTGCGATGGTGTAGCGTCCTTCCTCGGTGGCCGAGAGAAATGCCACGTCCCGGGTCACGACGCCGTCGACCACCTTGCGGTACGGGGTCTCGATGAAGCCGAAGTCGTTGACCTTGGCATAGGTCGAGAGGGACGAGATGAGGCCGATGTTCGGACCTTCCGGCGTCTCGATGGGACAGATGCGGCCGTAGTGCGTGTTGTGCACGTCACGCACCTCGAACCCGGCCCGCTCACGGGTCAGACCGCCCGGGCCGAGGGCCGACAACCGCCGCTTGTGGGTCATCTCCGACAGCGGGTTGGTCTGGTCCATGAACTGGGACAGCTCGCCCGAGCCGAAGAACTCGTTGACCACCGCAATCACGGGCTTGGAGTTGATGAGGTCGTGCGGCATGAGCTTGTCCAGCTCCGCGCTCTGGCTCTTCATCCGCTCCTTGATGCTGCGCTCCATGCGCACCAGGCCGACGCGGTACTTGTTCTCGAGGGACTCGCCCACAGAGCGGACGCGGCGGTTGCCCAGGTGGTCGATGTCATCCACCTCGCCCCGGTTGTTGCGCAGCTCGACGAGGTAGCGAACCACCTCGATGATGTCCCGCCTGGTCAGCACGGTGTTGTCGATGGGCTCGTCGAGCGCGAACCGCGTGTTGAGCTTGAGGCGGCCGACCTGCGAGAGGTCGTAGCGCGCCCGGCTGAAGAACAACCCTTCGAAGTACTTGCGCGCCTGGGCAGGGGTCGCAGGATCACCGGGACGGAGCTTCTTGTAGATCTCCATCACGGCCTCGTCCTGCGACTCGGTCTTGTCCGCAGCCAGGGTGTTGCGGAAGAAGGGGCCGACATTGCGCTCGTCGAAGAAGAGGATGTCGAACTGGTCGACCCCTCGCTCGCGCAGCGCCCCGAGCGCCGTCTTCGAGATCGGCTCGTTCGCCTCGCAGAGCACCTCGCCGGTCTGCTCGTCGACGATGTCCTCGGCAAAGACCTTGGTGAGCAGCTCGTCCTGCAGGATCGGGACCTCGAAGATCTCCTGCTTCTCGAGCTTCTTGAGCTGCTTCTCGGTGAGGCGGGCCCCCTTGCGGACCACCGTTCGCTGGGTCTTGGGATCCTTGTAGTCCGCAGTGGCCCACTTGTCCTTGAGCAGGTCGAAATCGAGCTTGCGCCAGTAGTTGGCCTCCGAATCGACCCGTACCGTCTCCCGCTCATAGAAGTAGTCGAGCAGGTCCTGGGTGGAGTAGCCGAGGGCCTTCAGGAACGTGGACGCGTACACCTTGGCCTTCTTGCTGCGGTTGCGGTCCACCAGCACCCAGATGAAGTCCTTCTGGTCGAACTGGAAGTCGAGCCAGCTCCCGCGGTAGGGGATGAGCTGCGCGGCGTACAGCAGCTTGCCGACGCCGGTCTTCTTTCCCTTGACCGCCTTGAAGAACGCGCCCGGCGACCGGTGGAGCTGGTTGACCACGACGCGCTCCACGCCGTTGACCACGAAGGTCCCGTTCTGGGTCATGAGCGGCATGTCCCCGAAGTAGACCTCCTGCTCCTTCATGTCCTTGATGCTCTTCTCGCCGGTCTCCTCGTCGACCTCGTAGACCGTGAGGTTCACCTTGACGCGTACCGGCGACTGGAAGGTCATGCCGCGCTGGCGGCATTCTTCCATCTCGTACTTGGGTTCCTCGAGTTTGTACCACTCGAAGTCGAGGCTTACAAGATCGTTCATCCCGCGGATCGGGAACACGCTCCGGAACACCCCCTGCAACCCGGTCTCCACGCGGCGGTCGGCCGGCACGGTGGTCTGCAGGAAGCTGTTGTAGGATTCCTTCTGGACGCGGATCAGATCCGGGGGGTCGATGATCGTCTTGACGTTGCCATAGGTCTTTCGCAGCCTCAGCTCGGTGGTGGTGACGGATCCCATTCGCTCCCCCATTCAGAATGCCATGGGAGGGCGGCCCGGACAGGCCGCCCTCCCGATTCGAACCCGAGAATCTCAGGATACCGGCCGAGCGCTTACGCGACCGGCTTTACGTCCACCTTGCCGCCAGCGGTTTCGATCTTCTTCTTCATTTCTTCCGCATCCGCCTTGTTCACCCCTTCCTTGAGCGGCTTGGGAACGCCGTCCACGAGGTCCTTGGCCTCCTTGAGGCCCAGGCCCGTGATGGCCCGCACTTCCTTGATCACGTTGAGCTTGTTCTCGCCGAACGCGGTCAGGATCACGTTGAACTCGGTCGGCTCGGCAGCGGCCTCGGCCGCGGCCGGGGCAGCGGCGCCACCCACGGCAGCCATGGCCACGGGGGCAGCGGCGCTGACGCCCCACGCCTCTTCCAGCTCCTTCACGAAGCCGGCCAGCTCCACCACGGTCATTCCGCTCAGAAACGCCTTTACCTGTTCCTTGGTCACTTCCGACATTTTTTTCTCCTTTTCCTTTTCTTTGGGAATGTTATCCCGTCGTTCTTCCAATCAGTACTACGCCTTCTCCGCCTTCGCCTTCAGCACGCCGAGCAGATTCCTGGGGGCTGCAAGCAGCAGCGACAGGAACCGCTGGGCCGGGGCCTGCAACAGGCCCAGGGTGCGTGCCCGCATCTCCTCGATGGACGGGAGGGTCGAGAGCGACTCCACGCCGGCCAGGTCGAGGGTCTTGCCGTTGAGCACGGCCCCACGAACAATGAGCTTGTCCTCCTTCTTTGCGTACGCCAGCAACTCCTTTGCCAGAGCCGGAGCATCCTTGGCCGTGTACGCGACGGCCACGGGTCCTCCGGTCAACTTGGTGAGCTGCTCGTTGCGCGTCCCCTGCACGGCGATGGAAAGGAGCGTGTTCTTCACGACTTGGAAGCCTGCTCCCTTCGCGCGAAGCTGCTTGCGGAGTTCGTGGACGGAACCGACGGTGATTCCTTTGTACTCCACGACCACCACAGCTTCGGCCGAGCCGAGGTCTTTCTTGAGCTGCTCTACGACCTCCGCCTTCTGCTGTTTCTTCACGGGTCCTACCTCCCTGTTTGGCGAAGCCGGGTGGGCTGGAGAACGAAGGGAAACGCAAGTTGTTGGCCTCCGCAGGGTTTATGCAAGCCGTCGTCCCGCTACCCGCTTCTCAGACCAGAACCTGCTTCGCCTGGTTAAAAGAGCCTATCGGAAACGAGCAACCAGCTCGTTTACGTCCACTTTCACACCCACGCCCATGGTCGTCGAGAGGCCGATGCTCTTGACGTAGGCCCCCTTGACCGTGGGCGGACGCAACTTGATGATGGTCTCGATGAGCGCCAGGACGTTGTCCTTGAGCTGCTCGTTGGTGAAGCTCTTGCGGCCGACGACGCTGTGGACGATGCCGGCCTTCTCGACCTTGAACTCGATGCGGCCGCCCTTGGCTTCCCTGACCGCGGTGGCCACGTCGAAGGTGACCGTGCCGAGCTTCGGGTTGGGCATGAGCCCCTTGCGGCCGAGGATCTTGCCGAGCTTGCCGACCTTGGCCATCATGTCGGGTGTCGCGATGGCCTTGTCGAAGTCGAGGAACTCCTCTTCCGCGATCTTCGCGATGAGCTCCTCGCCGCCGACGAATTCGGCACCGGCAGCCGTGGCTTCTGCGGCCTTCTCCCCCTTGGCGAACACGAGGACCCGGACCGGCTTTCCGGTCCCATGGGGCAGGGAACAGGCTCCCCGCACCATCTGCTCGGAGTACTTCGGGTTCACGCCGAGCCGGATGGCCATGTCGAACGACTCGTCGAACTTGGCGAAGTTCGACGTGCGTGCCAGGTTGATGGCCTCCTCGAGGACATAGACCTTGCGCGGATCGATGTTCTTGCGGTTGCTTGCGTACTGCTTACCTCTGGTTCCCACGGCATCTCCTCCTTTGCGAAAGCGCTGCTGCCGGCTTTCTCCTGCACGCAGACCCGCCTAGTCCACGACGTCGACCCCCATGCTGCGCGCAGTCCCCTTGATAGTGTTCACCGCGGCAGCCTCGTCCGCGGCGTACAGGTCCGCCATCTTCTGGCGGGCGATGTCCTTGACCTGCTCGAGCGTGATCCTGCCGACCTTGTTCCGGTTGGGAATGGCCGATCCCTTCTCGATGCCTGCGGCCTTCTTGATGAGGTCGGAGGCAATCGGCGTGTGCACCGAGAACTTGAACGAGCGATCGGAGAACACGGTGATGTCCACCGGCACGGTCAGCCCGCCCAGGTCCTTGGTATCCGCGTTGAACGCCTTGCAGAACTGCATGATGTTCAGGCCGTGCTGACCGAGGGCCGGTCCCACGGGTGGCCCCGGGCTGGCAGCACCGCCAGCGATATGCAACCGGATGTTCGCGATGACTTTCTTTCCCATGGCTCACCTCAAATCTTTTCGACCTGCATGAAATCGAGCTCGACAGGGGTCGCCCTGCCGAAAATCGTGACCAGGACGCGCAGCTTCTGGCGGTCCGCCTTGACCTCATCCACCTGGGCGGTGAAGCTGGAGAACGGCCCATCGATGATGCGAACCGACATCCCTTCCTCGAAGGAAACCACCGGTTTGGGCGCCTGGGTCCCTTCATCCCGCTGCTTCATGAGCTTGGCGACCTCGCGGTCGCGCATCGGCCTGGGATTGCGGGCATCTCCCACGAAGCCGGTGATCTTCTCGGTCTCGCGCACGAGGTGCCAGGTCTCCTCGTTCAGGTGCATCTGGACGAAGAGATAGCCGGGCATGGAGCGGCGCTTGGTGCTCTTCTTCTTGCCATCGACCACCTCGGCCACAGTCTCGGTGGGGACGACGATGGCGAAGTGTCCCTCGCCCGTCTCCAGATCGGTCTCGTAGCCGAAGTAGCGCTCCATCTTGCCTTCACGGATCCGCATCTCGAGGAAGCGGCGCGCCTTCTCCTCGTACCCGGAGAGGGCATGGACGGCATACCACTTGAGCTCGATCTTCTCCTTGGCGGTCATGGGCCGGGCCTCCAGGCTAGCCGAGGCTGTAGATGGCGGTGGATACCAGGGCCCAGATCATGTCGAACACCCCGAGGATGATCGCCATGACGATGGACGTGATGATCACCACCACGGTGGACAGCCGGGTTTCTTCCCAGGAAGGCCACGTGACCTTCTTGAGCTCGTTGGCCACCTCGAGTGCCCAGGTGTTGACGACCCGGTTGAGCTTCAGGGCCACCCCCACCGCGGCACCGCAGATCAGGCCGAGCAGGTCGCTGCGCGCGAACTCGGTTCCGATCAGCGGCCTGTCGAAATCGCGGGAGAAGAGGTCGAAGATCGCCCCGAAAAGGTGCGCGCAGATAACCCACGCCAACAGACCGGCCAGCACATAGGCGATATTGACGAAACGCTGCAAGTTCATGGCTGCGTCCTCAAGTACACTGGCAGGCCAGGGGGGATTCGAACCCACAACCTTCGGATTTGGAGTCCGACGCTCTGCCGATTAGAGCTACTGGCCCGCAATCACCAACTGCTACCTCGTCTCCTTGTGCACGGTATGCTTGCGCTCGAACTTGCAGTACTTCTTCAGCTCGACACGCTTGGTCGTGGTGCGCTTGTTCTTGACCGTCGTGTACCGCGACACGCCGGGTGACGTGCTGGTCCGGCAGGTGGTGCATTCCAAATGGATGACGACTCTTGCGCCTTTCTTTGCCATGGCCGCTCCCCGGCAACGGACGGGGACCCGTTGTCGAGTCCCCTCCCGAGCCTGATTGCTTCAACTACTCGATGATGTCGGTGACGACGCCGGCACCGACGGTCCGTCCGCCTTCACGCACGGCGAACCGGAGCCCCTTCTCCATGGCCACCGGGTAGATCAGCTCCACGTTGAAGTTCGCGTGGTCACCCGGCATCACCATCTGGCGATCGCCTTCGAGCTGGATGCTGCCCGTCACGTCCGTGGTCCGCAGGTAGAACTGCGGCCGGTAGCCCTGCTGGAACGGGGTGTGACGTCCACCCTCGTCCTTGGTCAGGACGTACACCTGGGCCTTGAACTTCTTGTGCGGAGTGATCGACTTGGGCGCCGCACACACCATGCCGCGCTCCACGTCGTTCTTCTCAACACCGCGAAGCAGGAGGCCGATGTTGTCGCCGGCCTGCCCGGAATCCAGGATCTTGCGGAACATCTCGACGCCGGTCACGACGGTCCGCCTCGGTTCCTTGGAGAGGCCGATGATCTCGATCTCGTCGCCCATCTTGACCACGCCGCGCTCGACACGCCCGGTGACCACGGTGCCGCGTCCCTTGATGGAGAACACGTCTTCCACCGGCATCAGGAACGGCTTGTCGATCTCGCGCTGCGGCATCGGGATGTAGGAATCCAGCGCCTGGAGCAGCTTCACGATCGGCTGGTTGTCCACGTGGCTCTCGTCGCCATCCGTGTGCAGCGACTTGATCGCGCTGCCGCGGATGATCGGGACATCGTCCCCGGGGAACTGGTACTTGTTCAGCAGCTCCCGCACTTCCATCTCGACCAGGTCCTGCAGCTCAGGGTCGTCCAGCAGGTCGACCTTGTTGAGGAAGACCACGACCGCAGGAACGTTCACCTGGCGGGCCAGCAGGATGTGCTCGCGGGTCTGGGGCATCGGGCCGTCATCGGCACCGACCACCAGGATCGCTCCGTCCATCTGCGCAGCGCCGGTGATCATGTTCTTGATGTAGTCCGCGTGGCCCGGGCAGTCCACGTGCGCGTAGTGCCGCGTGTTGGACTCGTATTCCACGTGCGACGTGGCAATGGTCAGGATCTTGGTCTCGTCCCGACGGCCGTGGGCGGCCGATGCCTTGGCGACTTCGTCATAGCTGATGTAGGTGGCCCAGCCCTTCTTGGCTGCCACCTTCGTCAGCGCGGAAGTCAGCGTCGTCTTGCCATGGTCCACGTGACCGATGGTCCCCACGTTCACGTGGGGCTTCGTCCTCTTGAACTTTTCCTTCGCCATCTCCTCTCCTCCTTACTTGGGCAGCGCCATGGAGCCGAATCACTCCGTAATAGCCAAACCAACCAGCAACAGAGCCTACGATCGGGATTGAACCGATGACCTCATCCTTACCAAGGATGTGCTCTACCATCTGAGCTACGTAGGCCCGAATGTCAAATCATTACAGGGAGCAGGCACCACCCATCCGCTTCGCCCCCTTCGAGCGGGAGACGGGGGTCGAACCCGCGGCCCTCAGCTTGGAAGGCTGATGCTCTACCAACTGAGCTACTCCCGCAAAACCAGTGGCGAGGGGAGGGTTCGAACCTCCGTAGCCGTACGGCAACAGATTTACAGTCTGCCCCCTTTAACCACTCGGGAACCTCGCCTTGGTCAAGCTCCGCCCAACGGAGCTGGCGGGGGGATTTGAACCCCCAACCCTCTGATTACAAATCAGATGCTCTGCCGTTGAGCTACGCCAGCGCAAGTTGTCAAAGACGCTGCGGCCCGCATTCTCTCTCTGCGCGCAAAGAGAGGCACTGCAGGCTGGACGCTTGTACACGCCGGTTTGTCGGGTGTCAAGGATTTTTTTGCGCCCCCCTCCCCCGGGCGTTTCGCCCCCTCCTGGCGATGACGGGAGTGGTTGCGTTGCCGATGCCGGGGGGGGAAGACACGGGGCTCAGGGGGATGGCGTCGTCTGCCGGCTCCACTCATACAGCAGGACCGAGGAAAAGGCAGCGACGTTGAGCGATTCGAACCGGCCGGGAAGGGAGAGAATCTCGTCGCACGCACCTGCCACGGTCGGGCGGATCCCCTTTCCTTCGCTCCCGAGAACGAAGCAGCTCTTCTCGGGGTACTTCTCCTCCCAGATCGTCCGCTTCCCGGAAAGGCCGGTCCCGTAGATCCAGAAGCCTGCCTCCTTGAGCTGCTCGAGCGAACGGGTCAGGTTGGTCACCCGGGCGATCGGAAGCTGGAACGCGGCTCCGGCGCTTCGGCGCAGCACCGCAGAGTTGACCGCGGCCGAGCGATGCTCCGGGAGGATCAGCCCCGCACCGCCGAAGAACCGGATCGTGCGGATGATCGCCCCCAGGTTGCCCGGATCAGTCACTTCGTCCAGGGCGACGAGGAAGTTCCTCCCTTCCCCTGAGTTGAGAACCTGCTCCAGGCTCACATAGGGGAAGGGCTTGAGAACGGCGAGGGGGAAGCGGGCCTCTTCGCCGGCCATCCGCTGCAGGTCCAGCCGCTCCGCTGCCCGCACCGGAACCTTCAGGCGGGAAAGCTGGGCGAGGAAATCGTCCATTCGGCGGGAATTGCCATCCACCAGGACCTCCCGCACCAGGCCGGGGACTGCCCGCACCACTTCCAGGATGTGGGTTTCGCCCCAGATGGTCAGATCGTCAGTCATGGGGAACCCCATGGGCGGCGGCGTCCTATTCGTCCTATCCCCCTCACTGCCCCCCCGCCTCGCGCACCCGCTGCGCCACGATCCCTGCGGCCTCACCGACCGGAACCTTCTCGCGGGTCCCGGTGCGGCGGTCCTTGACTTCGACCAGCCCTTCGGCAAGGTCACGGGCACCGGCCACGATCTGGAACGGGATGCCGACCAGGTCAGCGTCCGCGAACTTCACCCCCGGCCGCTGGTCGCGGTCGTCGAACAGCACGTCCACCCCGGCCGCCTGCAGGTCGGCGTACAGCTTCTCGGCCGCGGCGGACACGTTGGGATCCGCCACCTGGAGGGCCAGCACGGCTGCCTCGAACGGAGCGATCGGAACCGGCCACTTGATCCCCCGCTCGTCGTGGTTCTGCTCGATCGCGGCCGCCATGATCCGTGTGACGCCGATGCCGTAGCACCCCATGACCATGGGCTTCACGTTGCCCTCGATGTCCTGGAAGATGCACTGCATCGCGGCCGAGTACTTGGTCCCGAGGTAGAAGATGTGCCCCACCTCGATGCCCCGGAACAGGGAGTAGGCCCCGTCCGCACAGTGGGGACACGGATCGCCGGCCAGCGCGTTGCGGACGTCCAGGAACTTCTCGACCTGGAAGTCCCGGCCCGGCACGACGTGCCTGAAGTGGTAGTAGTCCCTGTTGGCCCCGACCACGATGTCGCAAAGCCCGTTGACCGAGTGATCCGCGACGATCCGGATCTTCTTTCCGGACGCGGTCGGCTTGAGCCCGACGGGGCCCGCGAACCCGACGATCGCACCGGTGACCTTCTCGACCGTGGCATCGTCGGCCAGCTCGACCGAGGTGGCCCCGAGCGCTCGGCGCAGCTTCACGTCGGACAGGTCGTGGTCGCCCCTCAGCAGCACGGCAATCGGCTCGCCGTCGGCCACGCAGATCAGGGTCTTGACCACCTGGCTGGTGGTGACGCCGAGGAAGGCCGCCACGTCCTCCACGCTCTTCTGGTCGGGAGTGTGTACCGGCTCGAAGGGGGGGATTCCCAGGGCATCGGCGCTCGCTGCGCCGTCGACCGGCCCCCGCAGCGCGGCCATCTCCTGGTTGACCGTGTGGTCGCAGGACGGACAGCGCAGCACGTAGTCCTCGCCGGTCTCGGCCACGACCTGGAACTCGTGGGACATGCTTCCGCCGATGTTCCCGGTATCCGCCTCGACGACGCGGAAGTCGAGTCCGCACCGTCGGAAGATGGCGCAGTAGGCATCGTACATGGCCTGGTAGGACTTCCTCGCACCGTCCGCATCGGCATCGAAGGAGTAGGCATCCTTCATGATGAACTCGCGGCCGCGAAGCAGCCCTCCGCGGGGCTTGATCTCGTCCCGGAACTTGGCCTGGATCTGGTACATGTTGACCGGCAGCTCACGGTAGGAGCGCAGGTCTCTGCGGGCCAGGTCGGTGATGACCTCCTCGTGCGTCGGCCCGATGCAGAAGTCGCGCTTGTGCCGGTCGACGACCCGCAGAAGCTCGGGGCCATAGTGCTGCCACCGGCCCGATTCCTGCCACAGCTCCGCCGGCTGGACCGCGGGCAGGAGCACCTCGAGCGCGCCCTTGCGGTTCATCTCCTCCCGGACGATGTTGCTGACCTTGTGGAGGACTTTGACCCCCAGCGGCAGGAAGTCGTAGATGCCTGCGGCGAGCTGGCGGATGAAGCCGCCCCGCAGCAGGAACGTGTGGCTTGCCAGCTCGGCCTCTTTCGGGGCCTCCTTCAACGTAGGCATGTGGTAGCGAGAGACTCTCATGGTTGACCCGATGGGTTGAGGTTGAGGACGGGGAGGCTACTGCTCTTCGATGTCCGGGGAAACCACAAGCCCGCTGACCGAGGTGTAATCGTAGGTCTTGTGGAGGCCGCGGATGAGCTCGAGGAGGCTCGAGTACTTCTGGAGCTTGCCCGCACCGGTCATGTAGTCGGCCTGCAGGTCTTCCAACGTCTTGAAGCCGGCCAGCACCTCGTTGGCCCGGTTGATCAGGTAGTAGGCCGTGTCGAACGTGTTCTCATCCCCCAGTTTGTACGCGATGTAGGTCTTTCCGGTCATGGGGTCGGTGAACTCGGCCTTGGCCGCATCCGCGGGGAGATCCACCGCGTCTTCGTGTCCCTTCAGGAAGATGCGTGTGGTATCCATGAAACGCCGGTCGTAGTCGTCGATGAGGAGCGACATGCCGAAGTAGGCGGCCAGCATGGGGATGCGGAACCAGGTCGTGGGGAACGCATAGTCAGGCTCCTCCGGGTAGAGGTACTTGCCGTCCTTGCAGAAGCCCGGATCATTCATGTTCGATACGTCGCGAAGCCGCAGGTAGCTCGGGTTGCCGTTCTCGTCCTCGACGACGCAGGCGGCGTAGTTGGCCTCGCGCTGGGTGGTGATGCCGCCCAGGAGGTTGATCATGCGGTCCGGGAAGAAGGTGAAGAAGCTGATGAGGTACTTCCGCACGTCGGGAATCTCGTCGATGGCGAGGAAGTCCGTGGTCGGGTCGCACAACGAAACGAACGCGTTGAGCCGATCATAAATGGCCCCGCCGGAGGTGAACCAGATCTCGTCTGCGGTCAGCATGATGCCGCCGTA
>Ga0194127_10000174_pt1 | contig 99848 bp, 80 predicted proteins | sample TA2KigC100mmetaG_FD_148624 | JGI IMG/M metagenome (GOLD analysis project Ga0194127, IMG submission 148624) | Freshwater microbial communities from Lake Tanganyika, Tanzania - TA2015036 Kigoma Deep Cast 100m | ecosystem: Environmental > Aquatic > Freshwater > Lake | place: Tanzania: Lake...
TCGCCGATTTCGAGGAGTACCGGATCCGCGAGGCGGTCGCCGAAGCCGAGGGGAACACGCGCGCCGCCGCCCGCCTCCTCGGCATCTCGCCCCAGCTTCTTCGCTACAAGATCAAGCGCTACGGAATTTCCTACCCGAACTCTTGAACGCCGGCAACCTCGGACAAGAGGTCTCGCGAGGAAAGAGATCGCCCATCGACGCGCGCGCGTCTTTCTTATGTTATGGTGAGGCTCGGCCGGCCGAACCTTGGACGGGAAGGCCGAGAGAACCGGCGGACCCCGGATCGCGCGACAACCCGAACCTATTATCAGGTAACGCGTTATGCAAGACGACCACCGAGACCGATCGATCGATGCCGCCGCGAAACGGGTCGTGACCCGCCGCGGCTTCATGAAGGGGGTGGCCGGCGGGATCGCCGCCGCGAGCCTCGGGTTCCCGCTCGCCTCCTGCGCCTCCACGAAGTCCGCGACCAGCCGGAGGGTGATCGTCCTCGGCCTCGACGGGCTCGACCCGACCCTCATGCAGCGGCTCATCGACACCGGGCGCGCACCGAACTTCAAGAAGCTCCAAGAGACAGGAACGTACAGTCGGCTCGGCACCACGATGCCGGCCCTCTCGCCGGTCGCTTGGTCGAGCTTCATCACCGGGCTCAACCCGGGCGGGCACGGGATCGCGGATTTCATCGCGCGCGACCCGAAGACTTACATGCCGGTCTTCTCGATCTACGTCGCCGAGGATCCGGGGCGGATCCTCTCGCTCGGCGACTTCCGTCTCCCGCTCTCAGGAGGCGACGTGAAGAACCTCCGCAAGGGGAAGCCGTTCTGGGCGTACCTCACCGAGCAGGGAATCCCCGCGGTCGTCGTCCGCATCCCGACCAACTTCCCCGTCGACGAGACAGCGACCCGCGCGGTGAGCGGAATGGGAACGCCGGACCTCGTCGACTCGTACGGGATGTTCAACTACTACACGACCGACACGTTCGAGGACTACCCGAACATTTCAGGCGGCAACGTCCACTACCTCGAGAAAAAGAACCACCGCGTCGACGCGTTCCTCCCCGGCCCCGTGAACGCGATGCGCGCGCCGAAGGAGACGCGGCGCGACAAGTTCGCGAACCACGCGAAGGTCCCCTTCACCGTTCACGTCGATCCCGAGCGCGATCTCGTCCGCATCGACATCCAGAATCGGAGGGTCCTCCTCAAGAAGGGTGAGTACAGCGATTGGGTGCGCGTCACCTACGACATGCTCCCCGTCTTGAGCAGCGTGAGCGGGATCGCGCGATTCCTCCTCAAGGAAGCGCACCCGCACCTCAAGCTCTACGTCACGCCGATCAACATCGACCCGGAGAACCAGGCGATGCCGGTGACGCACCCGATAAGCTACGGCTCCGACCTCGCCCGCGCGACCGGGCCTTTCTGGACGAAGGGGCTCCCCGCCGACACGAAGGCGTTCGACTACCGGATCATCAACGACGAGGAGTACGTCGGACAGGCGGAGCTCCTTCTCAAGGAGCAGATCGCGCAGTTCGACTACGAATGGTCGCGCTTCCGCTCGGGATTCCTGTTCTATTACATCTCGAACACCGACCAGGACGCGCACATGCTCTGGCGGAACATGGACGAGACGCATCCGATGCACGGTGCGAGCGACAAGCGCTTCGCCGGCTACATCCCGCATCTCTACGAGGAGATGGACAAGCTCGTCGGCAAGGTTCTCCCCGCTCTCGACGAGAACACGCTCCTCCTCGTCTCGTCGGACCACGGCTTCGCGCCGTTCGGCCGCCAGTTCCACTTGAACTCTTGGCTCCGCGACAACGGCTATCTCAAGCTGAAGCCGGACGCGGAAAGGGCGCGCGAGTCGACCATCCTCGACGTCGATTGGAAGGAGACGCTCCTCTACGGCGTCGGCTTCAACGGTCTCTACGTGAACCGGAAGGGGCGCGAGGGAGAGGGATTCGTCGACGACGCGAAGGCGGCCGAGATCGTCGCGCGCGTCTCTCGCGAGCTCGAGGCGATCACCGATCCGGAGACCGGGATCCGCCCGATCCACAAGGTGTACCGCCGCGAGGAAATGTATAGCGGAGACGAGACCCCGATGATGCCCGAGATGCTCGTGGGCTACACGCCCGGATACCGTTCGTCGTCGCCGTCGGTCCTCGGCGAAACCGGCAAGGCGATTCTCGACCTGAACCCGTGGGCTTGGAGCGGCGACCACTCGATGGCGCGCGACCTCATCCCAGGGTCGCTCGTCTCGAACCGAGCGCTCCCGGGGCGCGACCCGAACATCCTGGATCTTCCGGTGACGATCCTCGACTTCTTCGGGATCGCGAAGCCGCCGCAGATGGTCGGCAAGAGCCTCCTCCGAAACGCGTGACCGTCGCGATCGTTTACTGCACGTAGCCGAGCGAGCGGAGCTGCTCGAGCGTCTCCGCCCCGACCGCCGCCGAGTCGCCCCCTTCGAAGGAGAAGAGCTCAACCTTCTCCTCCCACGAGCGAAGATGCCGGAGCAACACGTCGGTCCGGTCCGGCTCATCGCCCGCGATATCCTTGAGCTCCAAAGGATCTTCCATCAAGTTATAGAGCCTCGTCGTGTGGAGATCCTTGCTGAGGATCATGCGGTACCCGCCGAGCGCGACCGCCCGCTGCTCCCCGAGAAGCGGCGACTCGCTGAAGGCGATGTAAGGAGGCCGGCCCTCCCCGCGGATGAGGGGGACCAGGCTCTCCCCTTGCACATGCGGAGGAAGAGGCGCCCCCGCGAGATCGAGAAGGGTCGGCATGAGATCGATCGTCTCGACGAACTGCTCGACTCGCCCCGCCGATGCTCCGCCGGGGAGACGAATGAGAAGCGGCACCCGGGTCACCGTCGTGTGGAGCTTCTCGTGGAGGACCGATCCGTGCTCCTGGAACTCCTCGCCGTGGTCGGAGAAGAGGACGACCGTCGCCCGCTTGTCGAGGCCGGTCTCTCGAAGAACATCGAGAAACTCCCCGACCCAGGCGTCCACGTAGTGAATGCCACCGTCGTAGAGCGCCTTCGCGTACTCGAGGTCGGCCTCGGCGAGCGGCCGCGGCGTCCCCGCGTGAAACGACTCACGCACCGCCTCCATCGCCTCCGCGGTCGCCTCGAACCCTTCGGTCGGCGCCGCGAGCCCCTTCAAGAAGAGGCTCCGGTGCGGCTCCGGCGGATCGTAAGGAGTATGAACATCATAGGTGTGAATCAAAAGGAGGAAGTTGCCGGGCGCGTTCTTCCTCATCCAGTCGAGCGCCTTCGGACCGACCGCCGCGAGCCCCCCGCCCTGGTTGTTGTCGTAGAGCGCGAAGCCCTGCTCGAAGCCGAATCCCGGGCTCAGGTACGCGCCGTCGACGAACGCGGCGGTCGCGTAGCCGCGCTCGGCGAGAGCCTCGGCGAGCGTGGTCGCCTCGTCAACGAGGCGGCTCCCCTCGTCGATCATGCGGTGGCTGCTCGGGTAGATGCCGGTGAAGATCGACGCCTGCGACGGGGCGGTCGTCGGCGCCTGGCTGAACGCCCACTCGAAAACAACCGACTCCGATGCCAGGCGATCGATGTTCGGGCTCGTCGGGCGGGAGTACCCGTACGCTCCGAGATGGTCCGCGCGCAGCGTCCCGATGTCGAGAAGGATGATCGGGTGCGGACCGGTGGGGATGGACGCCGTCTTTCCGGCTTCCCCGCCTCCTCCGCAGCCGGAAGAGAAGACCAACGATGCCGCGAGAAGCGAAGCGAGGATGAGCGGGTTCCTCATCGTATGTCCTCCTTGTCGCGAGGAGAGAAGAGCCGTCCGCGGCCGTTTCGGACCGAGCGCACCGCCTTTCGCCACGAACGGGGAGACCATAGCACGGATGAGCCTCGTTGAGAACCGCGCACGTCCGTGCGGAATCCGACGATCGGCCTTGCCGCGCCCGTCGGGCGCAACTAGACTGAATCCGTCGGAAGTGTGCTCCTTCCGCAACCGCCGGGGCACGGGGCAAGGGGGTGAGCCGGCGAGTTCCGCAGCGCACCGGGCCCTGCCGATCCGGCCACATGCCGTGGGCTCGGTGCGCGAGGACTGTCTGAGCCGGCACCCCCTTGCCCCGCGCCCCGGCCGAAAGAACACCGGTCGAGTTCCTGTCGGACGAAGGCTAGACTGAACACCCAGAGGCAACGAGCGGTCCGGGGCCGATTCGGCGAGGCTGCGCGATCCCATGCGGCGAACGATCGTTCTTCTCTTTCTCGTCGCTTTCGCTCTTCGGATGGGAGCGGTGCTCGCGATCGGCGAGTACAAGCGCCCGAACACGTGGGAATCCGGTCTCGTCGCCGACGCGCTCCTCGAGGGGAAAGGGTTCGCCCTCGATTGGCGAACAATGCTCGGGAAGCCTCCTGAGCCGGACGCCGCCTCGACCTGGTGGTCGCCCGCATATCCCCTCCTCCTCGCGGCGTGCCGGATCGTCGCGCCGGGCGCGCCCTACCTTCTGGTCAGCATCGTCCAGGCCCTCCTCCTCGCGGCGGTTCCCGTATTGATCTTTCATATGGGAAGGAGCTTGTTCGACGAAAGGGCGGCTTGGATCGCGGCGCTCCTCGCGGCCGTCCACCCGCCCCTCCTCGGCTACGCGGCCCTCATGCAGACGGCGGCGCTCGAGATCTTCGCGCTCACCCTCTCTCTCGCTCTGGCGACTCGGGTCTTGCGCGAGACTCCCGCGATCGGCGAGGCGGCCGGCTCTCCCTCGCGGGGCGGGCGGGACGCGTTCCTTGCGGGGCTCTTCCTCGCCCTCGCCTCTCTCACGCGGGGCCCCGCCCTCGCCCTCCTCATCCTCGCCCCGATCGCGTGGCTCGCGGCAGGGATTCCCGCGCGCCGCGCGCTCGCCCTTTCGGGGTTTCTCTTCCTCGGCGCCCTTCTTCTCATCGGACCGTGGACCGCGCGGAACTACCGCGTCCGGGGGGAGTTCGTCCTCATCTCGTCCAAAGGAGGCTGGAACCTCTTTCGCGGGAACAACCCGTCGAACACCCCCTTCGCCCCCTTCGACAACAAGCGAGCGATCCAGCCGGACCTCCGGTCGAAGCTCATGGAGATGAACGAGGTCGAGGGAGACCGCGCTCTTCGCCGGCTCGCGCTCGACTACATTCGCGCCCAACCCGAGGATGCTTTTCGGAACATGCTCGGGCGCGTGAAGCAGCTCGTCTGGTTCAACGAGGAGTTCGGTCGAAGCAGCGGGTACGCGAGCCTTCTCCGGAGGATCACCCGCCCGGTGTACATGACCGCCTGGCCCCTCCTGCTCGCTTTCGGAGCGCTCGGGATCGCGTGGACCCGGAGATCGTGGCGGCGGCTCCTCATCTACTACGGGACGATCGCGACGATCGCCGGGGTGATCCTTCTCACCTACTTCGAAAACCGATACCGCGCTCCCCTGGAGCCGATCCTGATCCTCTTCGCGGGGGCGGCCCTCGCGCGGATCACTGGGCGTTTCTCCGCCGGACGGTGAACGTCCCTCGCGCGCGCGGCCGTTCCCCCTCACCTTCTCTCGCGCCCTCTTCCGCGAAACGGCTCGATGTGATATCCTCTCCCTTGTTCCGCCCCCCGAGCTCCAGCCGCGGCCGCTCGCGGGGGCGCTTCTGTGTAAGGATCTGCGTAAGGAGGTGAAACGGATGTCGGCAGCTGTTCGCGTCGTTTTGCTCGTCTGAGGGACGGCCGCCGGGCGCGGGTTCGCGCCCACGGCAGAAAGCCCCGCGGAGCGCGGAACGGCGGGGACCTGCGGCGGATGTCCCTCCCCTCTCGGGCAAGGAAATCGCTTCGTCTAGGTCTCCCTCTACCGTTCCCCGGCCCCGCGAACGACTCGTTTCGTGCCCCCTGTCGGCTCGTGCGCGCAGCGGGGAGAAGGGAGACCGCACCGTGTCCGAAAACGACTACACCGACATGTGGACGAACCTCGGGATCGATCTCGAGGCTCACGATCGGCTCATGAAGACCCTCGGGCAGTTCTATGGAGACATCTACCTTTCACAGACGAACCGTCCCGAAGGGATGAAGTACTTGGATTTTGTCCTCTCCGAAATCCACGGCCTTCGCATCCGAGAGCTTCTTGAAGCGAAGAACGAGGGACGCAAGATCGTGGGGACGTTCTGCCTCTACGTCCCCGAGGAGATCGTGCTCGCGGCCGACGGAGTGTGCATCGGGCTATGCGCGGGCGCGGAGGTCGGGACGGAGCAGGCGGAGCAAATCCTCCCGAGGAACACCTGCGCGCTCATCAAGTCCTTCTTCGGGTTCAAGCTCGCCCGGCTCTGCCCGTACACGGAAAGCTGCGACCTCGTGATCGGCGAAACGACCTGCGACGGGAAGACGAAAGCGTACGAGCTGTTCGCCGAGCTGGCCGACGTCTTCGTCATCGAGGTGCCGAACACCAAGGGAGACGCGGGGCGTTCTCTCTGGAGGAGCGAGATCGGCCGGCTGAAGAACAAGATCGAGGAGCTGAGCGGGAGAACGATCACCGCGGACGGTCTTCGCGCGGCGATTGAAACCGTGAACGCCAAGAGGCGCGCCCTCGCTCGCCTGAACGCGCTCCGTGAGACCGTTCCGGCGCCGATTTCCGGAAGGGACGCGCTCCTCATCAACCAGGTCCAGTTCTACGACGATCCCGTCCGCTTCACGGCAAAGCTGAACGAGCTGTGCGACGAGCTCGACGACCGCGTGCAGAGAGGGATCGGGGTCGCGCCGGCGGAGGCTCCTCGCATCCTCGTCTCCGGGTGCCCGATGGCCGCCCCGAACTGGAAGGTCCCCTACATCATCGAGAAGAACGGCGCGGTGATCGTCGGCGAGGAATCGTGCGTCGGGGAGCGCGGCACCCGGAATCTCGTCCCCGAGACCGGGAGGTCGGTGGACGAAATGCTTGACCAGATTGCCGAGCGCTACTTTCGGATCGATTGCGCCGTCTTCACGCCGAATGAAGACCGCATGGGACATGTGCGCGAGATGTCGGAGAGATACGGAGCGAACGGGGTCGTGCACTACGCCCTCCAGTTCTGCACGCCCTACGCGATGGAGGCCGGCAAGGTGGAGCGCGCCCTCAAGGCGGACGGGGTGCCCATGCTTCGGATCGAAACCGACTACGGCATGGAGGACTTCGCCCAGATCGAGACGCGCGTTCAGGCGTTCCTAGAGATTCTCCGGTAGCGAAAGCGGGGAGGACAGGCGATGAGAACCGCAGGGCTCGATATCGGATCGCGGAGCGTCGAGCTCGTCGTCGTAGAGGCCAGGAGCGGAGCGGTGGTCTCGGCCCAAGAGGTCGAGACCACCCCCGCCCTTCGGGAGGATTGCCGGCGGCTCCTCGCCGAAGCCTCGTACGACCGGCTCCTCGTCACCGGATACGGGAGGAACCTTGCGGAGATCGCATTCGACGCCCCGAGCGTCACGGAGATCAAGGCATACGCCCGCGGCGCCCGAGCGGTTCTCGATGAGTGCCGAGTCGTGCTCGACATCGGAGGCCAGGACACGAAGGCGATCGCGCTCGACGGGGAGGGCCGCGTCGATCGTTTCGAGATGAACGATCGATGCGCCGCGGGCGCCGGGCGCTTTCTGGAGATGATGGCCTCCGCCCTCGGGTGCTCGATCGAGGAGTTCGGCGAGGAAGGGCTTCGCGGCGAGAACGGAATTCATCTCTCCACCATGTGCGCGGTCTTCGCCGAGTCGGAGGTGGTGGGGCTCATCACGCGGGGCGCGCGCCGACCGGACATTGCTCGCGCCGTCCACCGCGCGATCATCCGGCGAACCGTGGCCATGCTGAGTAGGGTCTCGCGAGAAGGACCGCTCGTCTTCGCGGGAGGGGCGGCGCGGAATCGGTGCCTCGTCCTTCTCCTCGAAGAAGAGATCGGAGGGAGGGTCTTCGTTCCGGAGAGACCAGAGATGCTGGGGGCTCTCGGGGCCGCCCTCCTCGCCGCGGAAGCGATCCCCGCCGGGCCGCGGTCGGATCGCGGGCGGGAGAGGCGACGCCCGCCCCTCGCTTGAACGGGGGGACCGCACCGGGACGCGGGCCCGTCTGCGTGCGCGACGGCCGAGGTAGAGCGAGAGGACGATCCCCCAACTTCAATCGAAACAACGAATTGCCGAGGGCGGCGCTCGGGGTGGGCGGCCCGCCCCTCTCTGAGGGCGCGTCAGGGCGCTTCAACCTATTGGCTGGAAATATGTTACGCCAGCACACCCTCGGCCGGTCGCTCGGGAACGACAGAGAGAGGCGGGTGGCCGAGACGAGCCGCACTGGCCGATCTTCGAGCGGTTTTGTGATTTACTCTCAAGCCGTGCATATGATATACTGCCCTCGTCAAAAAAGAGCATTGCCCCCCCCAAGGCAACGTGTTGTGGAACCGGTGAATCGCGAGAAAGCGACACCTTGAGTTCTGACGACATGGCGGGCGGCTGTCCCACGACCGCCAGAAAGGAGGGCCGACCCGACCAGACAGCCTACGGCAATCCAGAGATGGAAGTGGTGACGTAGTTCTTTCTGTCTGCATGAGGAGTAACCGAGCATGAAGTACATTGTGTTGGCTCTCTTGTTTGTGGCGAGCTTCGCCTCGGCCGACAACGCCCTCACCCCGACGAACGTGTTCGACGGCGTGAAGGAGTCGGTCCCCGGCCAGAACCCGTTCAATCTGCGCCAGGGCGGCGAGACGATCGCGCTCGCGACCGTGATTCCGGGACTTCCCTACACCGACGTCGGGACGACCTCCGGATACATCGATAACTACAACGAGGTGTGTCCGTACACGCTGACCGGCGGCCGGGACGTGGTCTATAAGTTCACCCCGACCACGACCATGCAGATCACGATCGATCTTTGCGATTCGTATTACGACACGAAGGTCTACGTGTACCGGAACAGCCATACCCCTGGAGCCCCCTGGGCCTGCAACGACGACGCCTGCAGCGGACCGAACTACCCGTACGCGTACCTCTCCTACTTGGAGTGCGTGCAGGTTTACGCGGGGGATACGTACTACATCGTGGTCGACGGCTACAGCAGCTCCGACTATGGGACGTACGTGCTGAAGGTCAGGCAGTGCGTGCCGTGCGAGACCCCGTGCCCGCCCGGCGGGATCGCCGAGGGCGAGCCGACTTGCTATCCTGGCTACCAGGATCCGTACAACGGCGGCTGCAACTCGACCCCGAACGTCTTCCAGACGGTTTTGTGCCCGAGCAACCCGGTCGTGTACTGCGGCGAGACCGGCAACTGGCTCGACTACTACTACTACCGGGACACCGATTGGTATGAGATCGTGATCCCGGGACCGGATCCCAAGTTCGTCACCGCGACCGTGGAAGCCGAGTTCGGCGTGCTCATGTTCCTCATCGCGGCGGGGCCCGAGCCGACGCCGTGCACCAACTACTCGATTCTCACCAACGGCACGGCGAACAAGTGCGTGCCTCTGTCGCTGTCCTGGAACTTCAACCCGGGCAAGTACTGGATCTGGGTCGGTCCGTCGTCCTTCTACGCCGGAATTCCGTGCTCCGGACCGATGAACCGGTACACGCTTGAGATCGACGGCTACTGCGACGTGACCGCCATCGAGAACAGCTCGTGGGGGAACGTGAAGACGTTGTTCCGGTAGTCGAACCTGCTTTGTGTTCTTTGAGGGCGGGCGTCCCACGGGCGCCCGCTCTCTCTTTCGCCTGGAGGTTGCGCGCGTTTTCTGCTGCGAACGCGGATGGCGGCCTCCGAGGCCTCCCTTCCGTCGCCGCTTCCTCACCGTAGCTCCAGGGCTACGCTTCCGGGAGCGGCTCGTCCAGGTCGGCCTCTCGGCACGCCCTCCGCCCCCTCGCGACGAAAACGCGCGCAACCTCCAGGCTTCCTCGGAACGCCCAAACCTGCGAACGCGGATCTCCCTTCGCGCTTCCGCGCTCCGGGAGCTTCCTCGGCGACCCGTCCCTCCGGGACGGGTGCCCGCCTCGGTCGCGCGACAAGACGCCTCCGAGGCCTCCCTACGAGCGCGTCTTCGTTTTCGCCGATCGAGGTTTGTAGGAAGGGAGCATCCTGCGGGCGGGCTCGAAGTTCGGGTCGCTGTCGAGCGCGGCTTGCAGCGAGCGGATGTGCTTCTCCTCCTCCCCCTTGCTCTTCAGCGCGAGCGCTTTCCCGTAGTGGGCGTGCGGAAGGTCGGGCCGATGCGCGAGCGCCTTATCGTAGAAGCGGATCGCCCCGTCCGGGTCGCCGGCGCTGAGGCGCGTGTTCCCCAAGTTCACGTAAGCGGGGGCGTAGGTCGAGTCGCTCGTCAGCGCCTGGAGGAAGCACGTGAGCGCGCCGTCGGTCGCGGCGCCCGCCCTTCGCAGAATGACGTTGCCGAGGTTGTTCCACGTGGGCGCATGCTTCGCGTCGACGGAGAGAAGTCTGCGAAGATACTTCTCCTCTTCGTCGAAGTTTCGGTCCCTTCGGTGCCAGGAGGCGAGGGACTCCAGCACGAGGATGTTCTCCGGATCGACGGCGATCGCCTGCTCGAAGAGCGCCTTCGCCTCCGCGAGCTTCCCTTCCTTCTCGAGCGCTTCACCCTTCAAGAGCATCTCGTGCGCCGGATAGCGTTCCGGCGGATGGGGAAGGTTCTCGTCCTCGGTGATCGGGAAGCTCGGCGCGACGTAACCGAGCGCCTCGAGCATCGCGCGCTGCTCGGCGGAAAGCGCCCCTTCGGCTTCCCCCATCTCCAGCTCCCGATGCCGGCCGCGCGTCTCCTGGAGCAAGACCGCGAGACGCGCGACCGCGTCCGGGTTCTCGCGGGAGACGTCGCGAGACTCTCCCGGATCCGAAGCGAGATCGTAGAGCTCGTCCTTCGAGCCGCGCACGAGCTTCCAGTCCCCCTCGCGGACCGCGTAGAGCGGCGCCCAACGATAGGAGACGTTTCCGAAAAAGCTCTCCGCGTATTGCGGACGCTCGGGATGTTCTCCCGGCTCGCCGAGAAGCGGGAGAAGGTTTCGCCCTTGTCGAGAGGGATCCGGCTCCAGCGCGAGAAGGTCGGCCAGAGTCGGGAGAAGATCGACCGTCTCGACCCCCTCCTCGATCAGCTGACCCGAGGGGCCCCCTGGGAATGACAAGATCCACGGCGCCGAAACGGTCGTCTCGTAGAGAAGAAAGCCGTGCTCGGTCTCGCCGTGATCGCCGAGACCTTCTCCGTGATCGCCGACCACGACGACGATCGTTCGGGCGAGGCTCCCCTCCTCTTCGATCGCGTGCAACACGCGCCCGAGCTGGCGATCGGCGAACGCGACCTCGCCGGAGTACGCATCCCCGCCCGCGACCTCTTGGTACGGGGCCGGAGGGTTCAGAGGGCGGTGCGGATCGTAGAAGTGCACCCACGCGAAGAAGGGACGCGATCGGTTTCTCTTCGCGAACCAACGAGAGAACGAATCCACGACGAAGTTCCCCTTCCGCTCCGGCTGCTCCCGCTCGTGGAGATCGGTCTCCGTCTTCTCCCAAACGTCGTCGTAGAGGTCGAACCCCTGGTGCAAGCCGTTCGCGCGCGAGAGCACCTGGCTCGCGAGGAACGCCGCGGTCTCGTAGCGCTTCGCGCGGAGAAGCTCGGCGAGCGTGGTCGCCTCCTCGGGAAGCCTGCGCCCGTTCACGCGGAGGCCGTGGGAGGCCGGATGGAGGCCGGTCATCATGGTCGCGTGCGAAGGCGCGGTGAGCGGGACGGAGACCTGCGCCCGCGTGAAGAGGACACCGGAGGCGGCGAGCTGATCCATGTGCGGTGTGAGCGGTCCCGGCTTTCCGTAGCAGCCGACCGCGTCGCGGCGAAGCGTGTCCATCGTCACGAGCAAGAGGTTCGGGCGCTCGACATCATCGACCGCCGGCGCGCACGCGAGGACGAGGAGAAGCGCGGGAAGGAACCGAACGATCCGCATGCTTCGATTGTACGGCAAGAAACGGTGACAGCCACCTTCTTCCTCAATGGTGTCTGTCACCATTAGAACGGCCCCGCCTCGAAAGACGGGGCCGTCATCAAGCTCGTTTCGGTGGCGGTGGGTTCCCCCGTTCGCGGGGCGACCCTCTAGCCTGGATTATGCACGCGTTTTCGTCGCGAGGACGCGAAGCGCGTGCCGAGAGGCCGACCTAGACGAGCCGCTCCCGGAATCGTAGTCTCGGCCCCCCCGGCGCGCTAGGACTTGTCGCTCGTAGCCGTCGCGACAAGGTCCAAGCGCGCCACGGGTCCCTGATGAGGAAGCGGCGACGGAAGGGAGGCCTCCTAGGCCGCGATCCGCGGCCGCAGCAGGAAACGCGTGCATAATCCAGGCTAGGCCACGCTCGTGGAAGGCACCCCTACGGGGCCGCCACCTCCACTAAGCCGCATCGGTCACTATTCACCGGACCACCTCCTCTCCGGGCGCGAAGCGATCGGCGAGTCCCACCTCGCCCGGCGCCTGGCCCGCCCGAGGGCGACGCGCCGCCGCGGCGATGCCGCAGGTTGCCCACGCGGTGATTATACCGCGACCGGTTACGGTCGTCCACACCAACGTCGGCGGAGCGGCTCGAAGGGCGAGCGTTTCGAGATGAGTCGACCGGCGCGCGCTGTGACGTGCGCCCCGGAAGGCTTGATGATAGGATGCGTCGGAACCGACCGAGGAGAGCGTTTGACACACAATCCTCGGCGTCCCCACCGGAAGGAAGTGCGATGACGTTCCGTGCCTTCGCCGTCCGGCTTTCGCTCCGAGCGATCGCCCTCTTCGTCGCGCTTTCGTGGGCCGTCCGCGTGTCCGGAGAGTCGCCGCAACAAGAGGAGGCGGGCGGGAATCTCGACACGCTCGACGCGGACAAGGTCCTTTCCCCTTTCCCGGTCATCGGCGAGCGAATCGGGCGGAGCGCCGGTCCCGGGCGGGTCCGAATCGACGGCCCGGCCTTCGAGGCGCGGGACGCGATGTCAGCGGAAGAGATCGGCCCCCTCCTACCGTCGACCAAGGTGAACTTCAACTCGCGCGGCGAGGCGCTCTTCATGATCCGGGGCGCTTCCGAAAGGCATGCCGGCGTCTTCCTCGACGGCATCCCGCTCGTCATTCCGTGGGACGAACGGGCCGATCTCTCGATGATCCCTCTCGAAGCGATCGCGGGAGCCCGCGCGACGCGAGGCGTGGAGAGCGCTCTCGACGGGCCGAACATCTTGGCCGGCTCCGTTCGCCTCGAACCGTTCGAGTTGACACGGACCGGCTATCGAACACGCCTCTCGGTTCGAGCCGGCGAGGCGGGGGCGCTCTCGGTGCAAGGCTCTCACGCGGCGCGACAGGGTCCCTGGCACGGGCTCCTCGCCGTCGCTCGGCGGGAGCGGGCGGCGTTCTTGGTCCCGGCCGGCTACGATCCTCCCTACCATCAGAACGAGACGCGCGCGCGCATGAACAGCGATCTCGAGCAGCTCTCGGGTCTTCTTCGCGGCGGCCTCGACCTTCCGGGGGGCGGCAGGGTTCGACTCCTTCTTCTCGCGTCGGACGGATCGAAGGGGGTCCCGCCCGAGACCCACACCGAGGACGCGCGGTTCTGGCGCGAGCCGCTCGTTCGAAGGCTGTCGATCGGCGCCTCCGCGATGCTTCCCTTCGGCCGAAGCCGGGAGTGGACGATCGAGGCGTCCGGTTCGTCCGACTTTCTAAGGCAGGAGATCCGCTCCTTCGATGACGCCTCGTACACGACCCCCGCGCTCGCGCTGGGGACCTCGTACGAAACCGGAAGGAACCGTTCCGAACAGGGGGCGGCGCGGCTTCTCCGGCGCAAGGAGGACGGCATTTCGTTCGCACTTCAAGGAATGTTTCGCCGCGCGCGCCGCGAGGAGACCCTCGAGGTGGACGGCCCGGTGGACCGGTACGCGCAGAACCTCGGATCGGCCGCCGGGGAGATCGCCGTGCCGCGCGGGATGTGGTCGCTTCGGATCGGCGGGGGCTACGAGGCGGCCTCGACCCCGGAGACCGGCGACAAACCTGCGCGCGGAACGAGCGAGGCGCCGGTTCTTCACGCGCGGCTGGAGCGGACGATCGGTGGAAAGGCTCTTCTCTACGCCTCCGCGTCGCGAAGGAGCCGCTTCCCCTCGCTCCGGGAACTCTTCTCCGGAGCGCTCGGCCGCTTCGTTCCGAACCCCGATCTCGGCCCCGAGCGGCAGGATCTCTGGGAATCGGGCTTCTCCTCGAGGGGAGATCGGTTCGACGCGACGCTCGCCTTCTTCGAGAGCCGCCTCCAGGACGGGATTGAGCGGGTCGTTCTTCCCGGCGGAGAAGGCCTCTTTCAACGGGTCAACGTGACCGAGATCCGCGCGCGCGGCGCGGAAGCGGTCCTCACCCTCCGGCCATTCGCGGGAGCGGCCCTTTCGGCGGACCATCTCATCCTTCATGTACGAAGTAAAGAGGACGGCGTGTTCCGCGCGCCGGTCGAGGACCGCCCCGACTATCTCTCCACGATCGCCTTCTCGATCGACCGGGCCTCCGGACTTGGCTTCTCCTTGGAGACGATCGCGGTGGGGCCGCGCTGGAGCGCCGACGCCGCCGACGCAATCGACGGAAGAACGCGCCTCGGCGCGAACGCGCGATGGAACCTGCGGGCGTCCTATCGGAGGTTCCGCACCCCTCCGTCCCGAGGAGACGCGGAGATCTTTCTTCGAGTCGACAATCTCTTCGACCGGCGAGTCGAAGCAGAGGTCGGACTCCCGGAGGCGGGAAGGATCCTCTCCGGCGGGATCAAGCTCGGGTTCGGCTAGTTCAACCTCTCCGGAACGCCGGACGGGGTTCGATCGACGAGCCGGCTTCCCGACGCCCCTCGCTTCACGAGATCGAACGCGTCGTAGAGCGCGCCGGTCGCGTCGTACGCCTCGAAGCGAAGCGTGTCCTGATCCACGGAGAGGACTTGGTAGAGCTGCGTGTTCTCCGCGGCGCGGTCCATCCACCGCTCGGAAGTCAGATCGTACATCTTGGGTCCGCTCACCGAGACGACGTACATCGGACCTTCGGCCGCTTCCTCGCTTCCGGGGAGGTTCTTCCCCCGCGCGTAGACATGATCATGCCCTTGGAGAACGAGATCCACGCCGTATCGCTCGAAGAGCGGCTTCCAAAGACGCCTCAGCTCTTCGTTGTCGCGGTCCCGCGCGCCCGAATAGACGGGATGATGAAAGAGGGCGATCGTCCACGGGTTCGGGTTGTCGGCGAGGACTCCTTCGAGCCACGACGCCTGCCGCTCGATCTCCTCGCATGAGTTCAGCACGACGATCCGAACCCCGTCGTGGTCGATGAAGTAGACCGTCTCCTCGAGACCCGGCACCCCGTTCTCGGGAAGCGTGAACTGCGCGCGCCAATGATCATTTAGCTTGTCATCGTTTACATATTCGTGGTTGCCCGCGGCCGGGATCCCGGGAATCGTCGCGTGGATCCATCCTCCCGCGCGGAACCACTCGCCCCAGAGCGCGTCGTCCGCGCCGTCGGTCACGAGATCGCCCGCGTGAAGAACGAAACGCGCATTCGGCGCCGCCGCGAACGCCGCGCGCACGACCCGCGACCACTGGGCGAGGATGTTGTTCTGCGCATCGCCGAGATAGATGAAGGAGAACGGGCGCCTCTCTCCCGCCGCCGTTCGGAACTGGAACCACTCGCTCCAACCCGAGTCGCTCCCCACGCGGTAGGCGTAGAAGCTGTTCGGCGAGAGATCGGTGAACGCGACCGAATGAAAGAGCGCCTCGCCGCTTGCCGTGCGAAGCGTCTCGGTCTTCGCCGGAACCCGCCGAGCCCCCTCGTGGAAGTCGGGCGACGCTCCGGCGCGGGCGATCTCCGCGAAGGCCACGGCGGCATCGGCGCTCGTCCGCCAGGTCACCGCTTGCGTCGTGGCGGGATCTCCCGACCACGTGAGCATGATCCGGTCGGGAAGAGGAGAAGGAGAAGAATCGAGCGCGGCCGACGGTCCGTAGCCCCCGGCGAGGGCCGGGCGTCCCACCGAGAGAACCGCGAACAGAGCGATCCACGCCGAAGCGAGAGCCGCCGGCGATCGACGCAGGCTCGCGGCGTCTCTTTTCACAAGCATCCTCACGATAGTCTCTCCCTTTTTTCTCCGCGCAAGCGGCTTCCGACTCGGGTGCCTTGCGCGCGGTTCCAGAGATGAGCCGTTTCCGTTCGGCCGCGGCTTCGGGAAGAGGATCACCGAGAGGCGGCGTGCTCGTTCACGTCGCATCCGCTCCGCTCCCGCCATGCACGCGGCCGGAATCGCGGTCGATTGTATCGTCTTTCGAGAGAGGATCGATCCGGAAACGACGCCGAGAACCGCGTTTTTTCCCTTGCGGGTCGCCTCGGGCCTCCGCGTATATTCGAGCGGTTCGAGGACCGCGTTCGGCATTCTCCGGGCCATCGGTTCCGGAGCCCGGACGTCCGTGTTTGCGAGGGACGCCGGATCGGCCGGCGCCCGCTTCTTCTGGAAAGAGAGGGGGACAATCGATGAGGAAGATCGGTATTTGGACTGCGGTCGCCTGCTGCGTGCTCGCTGTCGCCGGCGAGTCGTACGCCGGGCGGAGCAACACGGGCTGCGGGATCGGCACGATCATCTTCGAGGGGAAGGAAGGTCTGCTCTCCCAGATATGCGCGGCGACGTTCAACGGTTCCTTCGGGAACCAGACCTTCGGGATCACGTCGGGAACGCTCGAGTGCGAGCGCGCCTCGGCTCTCGTGGCCCACGAGAAGCTGAACAAGTTCGTCGGCGACAACATGGACAACCTGGCGATGGACATCTCTCAGGGGAAGGGCGAGTACCTGGCCACGCTGGCGGTCCTTCTCGACGTGCCGGTCGAGGAGAGGGCCGAGCTGTACAAGCGGCTCCAGGCGAACTTCTCGAGCATCTATCCTTCCGAGGACGTCACCCATATCGATGTTCTCAACAACATCGAGAGCGTGTTGTCGGCGATTTGAGGATCTTGCCGATTGCGTAGCGAAGTGGGGAGCGCGCGGACGATCTTGAAGCTCCGCGTGCTCCCCTTGCTCTTTCTCGTCCCGGCCGTCACGATCTTGGCCGCGTCCTCGGCCGCCGGCTCGGAAGAGTCCTATCGATCCGCCCTTTTGGAAGAAGCCTTCCGCGCGGAGCTTCACCGGGACCCATACTGGCACACGCTTCTCCACTACAAGAAGGGAACCTTCGGAGGGAGAAGCCTCGTGGACGATCCGGACTTCTTTCTCGCCGAAAACGGGAAGCGCGAGCCGAAGGCCGAGATGGAAGCGACGATCCGATCGCTGTTCATGCCTGCCGCGGACGGGGAGAGACATCCGGTCTGCCGTTTCCCCGCCCGCTTCGAATGGCTCAAGGAACGGTTGTCGATCGACGAGAGCAGGCTCCCCGTCCCCGCGTGCGCTCCGTTCGAGGAGCTGATGGAGCGGATCCGGCCCGAGTCGGTCACCCTGATCTTCCCCACGTCTTACATGAACAGCCCGGCCTCCATGTACGGGCACACTCTCCTCACGGTCCGAACGGCCTACGCGAGCGATCTCCTCTCCTACGCGATCAACTACTCCGCGATCACCGACGAGACGTTCGGGCTCTTCTACATCGCCAAGGGGCTTCTCGGGCTCTACGAGGGGTACTTCTCGATCCTCCCCTATTACGCCAAACTGCAGGAATATCGAGACGTCAACGATCGCGACATCTGGGAATACTCCCTGAACCTCGACGGGGACGAAGTGCGCCGGCTCCTTCTGCACATGTACGAGCTCCAGGATATCTACTCCGACTACTTCTTCTTCAGCGAGAACTGCTCCTACAACCTCCTCTTCCTGTTGGACGCGGCCAGGCCCGGCCTTCGTTTGACCGACGAGTGCGCTTGGTGGGTAATTCCGCTCGACACGATCCGCGAGATCAAGAAGGCCGGGCTGATCGGAGAGATCGTCTACCGGCCGTCTAAGTCGACGCGCGTGAAGCACCTCGCTTCTTCCCTCCCGCCCGATCGGCGAAAGGACGCCCTGGAGATCGCCCGCGGGGCGCTCGAGCCGGATCGTTTCGCGGCTCAGGAATTTCCCGCGGATGAGAAGATCCGCACGGTCGACCTCGCCGCCGAGTATCTTCAATATCAATACTCGAAGAAGGAACTGCCGAAGGAGCAGTACGTCGGACGATTCCTCGGCGCGCTGGAAGCCCGGAGCTCCCTCGGAGAGGCCGAAGAACCGCGAGACTCGATCCCGCCTCCCGGACGGCCGGACGAGGGGCACCGCTCGAACCGGATCGCCGCCGGCTTCGGCTTCGTCGAGGACCGGCCCTTTCAGGAGATCCGCCTGAGGCCGGCCTACCACGCGCTCATCGACAACGCGAGCGGATACAAGCGGGGGTCGCAGATCGTCTTCCTCGACGCCGCGATCCGCTACCGTATGCTCGACCGGAAGCTCGAGCTGGAGTCGATCGATCTCATCGACATCGTCTCGATCGCGCCGCGGGATGCTTTTTTCAAGCCGGTTTCGTGGAAGGTGAAGACCGATCTCTTCCGGAGAAGGCTCGAGAACGGCGGGGAGCACCTCGTCTACCGTTTGAACCCCGGCTTCGGACGCGCGTACGAGAACCGCGTGCTCGGGTTGTGGTACTTGATGCTCGAAACGGATCTTCACGTGGGGGGCGCGCTCGAGCGGAGCTGGTCGGTGGGGGCGGGGGGCTCGACCGGGCTTTTCAAGGACGCGACCGGGTGGTGGAACCTGCACCTCTTCGCGAAGGATCTCTACCACCGGCTCGGCGATCGGGACAATCTCTTCTCGGCGGGCCTCGAGCAGAACTTCCGGATCGGCGCCGACACAAGCGTGTCGCTGGAGGTTCTCGTGAACTCGCTCCACGACGAGGCGGTCTTGGAATCGGCGGCGCGCTGGAACGTCTTCTTCTGACGAGGGCGGAATGCGGAGGTTTCTCCTCCTGCTTCTCCTCTTTCTTGCGGCCTGCTCGGTCGCGCCGAGGAGCGGGCGCACTCCCCCGCCCGAAGCGGTCGGTGGTTCGTCCGTCGCGCCTCGCGAGGAGCGCCGGGACGGGGGGCGCGACGAAATCCTCGCCCACGCCCTCGATCTCCTCGAGAAGAGCGCCGCCGACTCGTGCGCCGTGTGTGCAAGGGAATCGAGAGCGAAAGCGTTTCGTCTCCTCGCCGAACGCTTTCCGCCGGGGCGGATCGTGAGGACCGACGGGGAGTGCCGGTTCCTATCCGATCCAAACGGAGAGAACGAGCTGGTTTATGCTTCATGTCCAAACGAAGATCCTCGCGTGACCTTCCGCTTTCACACCGCCGACAACCATCTCGCCGGGATCGCCGAGCCCGATTGGACGGAAGCGCCGATCGCGGATCGCGTTCGATCCGCCTCCGAGGGGACCCTGTTCCAAGGAACGCTTGAAATCGTCCGGTTCGCCTACGGAGATGGGCCGACCATCACCGATCGTCCGTCGATCCGCCGCCTTCAGGTTCACGTCAAGATCTTGACGATCGCCCCCGAATAACGACGGGCTCCTGGACCTCTCGGCTCATCGGGCCTCCCACAGCACGCCGATCGGCACCGCGTACATCTTGCCTCCAAAGCTCGCGCGGGTCTCGCCGTCGTACAGGACGACGCCGGCCGCAAAACGCCGCCCCGCGGCCGCAGCGAGCTTCTTCAGCCCGCGGAAGTCCGCCGCGGTGACGGTCGCGGCCGCCTTCACCTCGACGCCCGCGAGCGCCCGGCCGCCCCGCTCGAGCACGAGATCCACCTCATAGCCGTCCTTGTCGCGAAAGTGATGAAAGCGAAGGTCCTCTTCCAAGGCGCTCGCCTGTCGGCGGATTTCCTGGTACGCGAACGTCTCCAGCAGTTGTCCCAACACCGCCCGATCCTCGTACAACGCATTCGAGTCGAGACCGAGGACCGTCGAGGCGACTCCCGTGTCGCCGAAGTGGAGCTTGGGCGTCTTGATCAGGCGGCTCAGCCGGTTGCTGTGCCAAGGGGGCAACTCCTCGATCAGGAACACGCGTTCGAGGAGCGTCACATAGTCGCGAATCGTCGGCCGGCTCAACTGGAAGGGCCCGGCCAGGTCCGTGACGTTCAAGAGGCGCGCCGTTTGCCCGGCGGCCAGCGCCAGAAGTCGAGGCAGCGCGTTGAGCGAGGCGATACGCGCCAGGTCTCGGACATCGCGCTGTACGATCGTCTTGACGTAATCCCTGTACCAGGCCGTCCGGCGGCGCGGGGCTGTGCGCGCGAGCGCCGCGGGATAGCCGCCCGCCACGATCCGCTCGGCAAGGCGGCATCCCAGGCGCTCGGCGCGGCGCACCCTGAAGTCCGCGTTGAACAGTGCATCGAGGAACCCCGGCGCTCGTTCCTCGATCTCGCATTGCGCGAACGGGAAGAGCCGGATGATCTCGATCCGGCCAGCCAGCGAGTCGGCAAGCTTCGGTACGAGCAGCACGTTGGCCGATCCGGTGAGGAGGAATCGTCCGGGCCGGCGATCCCGATCCACGGCGACCTTGAGCGCCGCGAAGAGGTTCGGCACTCGCTGCACTTCGTCAAGGGTGGCGCGCGCGGGCAGATCGCCGACGAAGCCCACCGGATCGGCCTCGGCCGCTCCGCGTGTCACGTCGTCGTCGAAAGTGAAGTAGGTATAGCCCAGCTTCGCGCCGATCCGCTGGGCGAGGGTTGTCTTACCGCTCTGGCGCGGCCCGTGGATGAGAACGACCGGGCTGTCGCGGAGCGCGGTCTTCAAGCGGGCTTCCACCATGCGACGCCGAATCCGAGTGGACTCCATGACGGCCGATCGTAGCCGCTCTCGTCGGCTGATTGCAAGGTTATCTTTCGGCCAATCGTAAGGTCTCCGGCCGGTCGATCGAAACCACACCCACCTACGCGACCGCCCAGCGGATCGTGAAGAGGATCAATGAACCTGAGAGCTCGCCGCCCTCGGAACCTTCAACTACGGACGGTGCAAGGCCACGAGACTGCCTGATGGTTTCTTGGGGAGACAATGACTCCCTCGAGGACCGGAATAAGGACGCGAAAGCCGCTGACGGCGCTCAGCGGCTTCAATATTGGTACCGCTACGGGGATTCGAACCCCGGTTTTCTGGCTGAGAACCAGATGTCCTAACCCCTAGACGATAGCGGCACCCAGGATGACTCGGTTCTTCGGGGAGTATAGCGAGCGGCGGAAGGGCGCGCAAGATCAAACGCAAGGGGACCGCTCACCCCTCCGCCGGCGGGGCGGCCTCGCCAACATCTTGAAGAAGCTGAAGTTCCCGGAGCCACGCCACGACCTCCCGGACCAGCTCCTCGAGAAGCGCTTCCTTCTCAGGGAGAACATGGCCCCCGCCGAGAAGGACCACGGTCTTCGGATCCCTCGCCGCGTCGTGTAGAGCGCGCACCGAGGCGGCGGGGATTCGCGGATCATCCTCGGCGCTCACGAGGAGGAGCGGCGCGGGGGCGATTCCGCCGGCGGTTCGTGCCGGATCGAGACGGGCGAGCAGGCGCCCGAGCGTTCGTCCGGCGAGCGCGCGAAGGGTGAATGGACCCGATGGAAGGGCCCGCGCGATGATCGGCCCGATGTCGCCTCCTCCGTAGAGAAGCGCGACCGCGTCCGGCTTCTCTCCGATCGAGGCGAGCGCCGCGGCGAAGGGGACGCCGAGGCTGACCCCGATGAGGACGTTCGACGCGCCGTCCCCTCGCGAGAAGATCGCGCGCTTCGCGAGCCCGAACGAGACGAGGCTTTCCGCGGTTCCCTTGATGAGCGAAGGAATCGACGCGGCCTTCGAGAGCGCGTCGCCCCGCGGGAGCCGCGCCGCGAGCGGATACTCGAACGAGTAGATCTCCGCGCCGGGGAACGGGACGACGAGCCGGGCCGCGTTCTCTCCCGTTCCGATTCCGCCGATGAGAAGAACGCGAAGCCGAAGATGATCTTCCGGAGAGATCTCGCGTCGGAGACCGATGGCCCGCTCTCCCCCCGCTCCCGTGATCCGCACCTCGGCGATCCCGTCCCGCGCCTCTCCGATCTCGATCGCTTCGACTTCGATCGCGCGGGCGCGCTCGATCGCGCGCTCGAAGGATCGATCGGCCATCCGAACGAGCCAGGCATACCCGGCCGCGAGCAGAAAAAGAACGACGAGAACCGCGGCACCGATCGTTCGAACGCGAAGCAAGCCGAAACCTCTCTCGTGCGCGGCGCGGGTGCGCGGCGCCGGCTAACGGAAGTAGAGAACCCGTCCGACGCGCGCTTCCCCCTCGAATGCCACGCGGTAGAAGTAGACGCCGGCCGAGAGACTCGCTCCCGACGGAGCGCGTCCGTCCCAAGGAAACGCGTGCGCTCCTCCGGGGAACGGCCCGCGCGCCAGGAGAAAGAGGTAGCGGCCCGCTACGTCGAACAGCTCGATCGCGACCGTTCCGCCCGGATCAGGGATCTCGAAGCGGATCTCGGTCGCCCCATTGAACGGGTTCGGGACGCTCCCGATGAGACGGAACGCGTCGGGGACTGGCGGAACCGGCGGGCGCGGCGACTCGTCCGACGGCTCGAGCCGCACGCGCGCCCTCTCCCCTTCGGAGAGCGAAACGCGCGCGACCACGACGAGCGCGGTATCCGCGTCGATCTCGCGGATCACCGTCCCCCCGCTCGCGCCGTACGGCGCGCTCGCCTTGGGCATCACGAACGAGACTTCGGCGAACTCGAGCGGCTGGTTGTGCCCGTTCACGATCGTCGCGGCGTTCGCGTCGCGCGATCCGTCGTTCGGCGCATCGAACTCGATCGTGAGAAGCTCCCCTCGGCTCCCCGCCCGGAGCGTCGGCCTCTCTCCAAGCCGCCCGTCTCTCACGCGCACGATCCGATAGGCTCGCTTTCCATCCGCGCACGCCTCCGTGGCGAGCACCGGCCTCGGATCGGTGATCGAACCGGCGTCCCGGTGGATGTGGCCGTAAAGGGCGAGGTCGATCGCGCGCTCCGCCGGATCGCCGATCTGGTTCGCGAAGTCGTAGTGGTAGAAGGCGACCACCCGGCTCCCCTCCGGTCTCGAATCGGCCGCCTCGCGGAGAAAGTCGAGCTGGTGCCCGAGGAAGGAGCTCGCCCCGTAGGTCCCGCTCCGCCACCCGTCGTAGTTGAGGTACGCCTCGAGACCGATGAAGCGGACCGGGCCGTAATCGAAGAAGTAGTTCTGGGTCGTCACTCGGTCCGGAGGATCGTCGAGATACGGCCACCCGAAGAAGCGCCACCAGTTCCTCCGCGCGGTTCCGTCCGGGGGCGGGGTGTCGCGCCACCCGCCCACGTCGTGGTTCCCCGCGACGAGGAAGACCGGAACGTCGAGCTCGAGGAGGAGCCTCTGCGCGCGCGAGTAGGCCCGGTACTCGTTCAGGTCTTCGGCCTCCCCCTCGTTGACGAAGTCGCCGGTGAGGAGGACGAGCTCGGGGGCGATCAGGTTGAGATCGTCGATGACCGCGCGGAAGTCGGCCATCTCGGTCGAGTCTGCCTCCCAGCCGCGGCCCCCGTAGTACGTGTGCCCGGGGAGGTGGGTGTCGGTCACGTGGGCGAAGCACCAGTCGTCTTCGTAGCGGGAGAGGATCTTCACCGCGCGTCGGGTCGTGTCGGCGACGCCCCCCGCCGCGTGCACGGCAAGGTCGTAGAGCGTCTCGGGCAGATCGAGCGGGATCGGCGCGCGAAGCGTCCAGAGCTTTCTATATGAATTGTACGTCGCGCCTGCGACATCGAGAGGGAAGGAGCATGGGGGCCGGAGCAGCTCGACCGACCACCCATCGGTCGAGGGGGGCGCGCTCGCGTTGATCTCGAGCGTCTCCCCCGCGGCGCGGATCGCCGGCACGCCGAGGATCGGGCGCATGATCACGGTGAGCGTGTCGCCGATCGGCCGGGCGAACACGGCGGGCGCGGCAATGAAGAAGAGCGCGGCGGCGGCCGCCAAGAGCCACATGATGCCGCTCCGACGAACCTCTCGGGGGGATACGCGCGCGGGGCCTACTCCAGCGCCAAACGAACCGGCCCGCAACGAATCAAAGGATTGTCCGCGAGACGCTTCCTCTGCTCGACGATCCGGTCGACCGGCCCCGCGTAGGCGTACGATCCCTCGATTTCGTAGTGGTGAGCGGGCGCGTAGGCTTCGATCCCTGCCGCCTCGTCGCGCCGGTCTTCTTGGAGCGTGAAGCCGGGGAGGATTTTCACCCCGTCGGGAGGGTTCTCGACCGCCCGGCGGATCTCGATCCCCTCGCTTTCGGAGAAGGTCTGGAAGCGCGCCTCCAATCCGGCCTCTTTCACGGCGCGAGAAGCCGCGACCTCGAGACGAAGCTCCTCGCCCGCGCTCTTGAGAGCATCGAGAATCGGACCGTGCAGGCTCTCCTCGACAACGACGGCCGTCGTCATGTACTTCTGGAGACCGATCCAATCCGCCAGCTTCTCCGCCAAGCCTTCCTCGGTGCCGAAGTCCACCTCGATCTTGTCCTGCTCGCAGTAGTAGACCCTGCCCACCGCCCCCTTCCCCGCGAGAAAACCGGAAACGAAGCCGCGCACCAAGGGATACGGCCCGCGGACCAGAACGGCGCGAAACCTGCGGTCCATGACGTCCTCCTCTTCCCCCTCGATTCTACAAGAAGAGCCACACCACGAGAAGGAAGCACGGGATGAGGATCGGGATCGAGTACTTGAACATGTACCCGAAGAAGCTCGGCATCCGCACGCCCGCTTCTTCGGAGATCGACTTCACCATGAAGTTCGGTGCGTTCCCGATGTAGGTGTTCGCTCCCATGAAGACCGCGCCCAAGGAAATCGCCTTCAGGTAGAGCCCCCGCTCCGCGATCAGCGCGTGGATCGCGTCGATCTCCCTCATTCCCTCGTAGAACCTCCCGAGAGCCGTGTTCAGGAACGTGAGGTAGGTCGGCGCGTTGTCGAGGAAGCTCGAGAGCGCACCCGTGATCCAGAAGTAATCGGCCGGCTCCTTCGCCGCTTCGATCAAGAAAGCGAGGTGTCCGTGAGTGCCGGCGCGAAGGATCGCGAGGGCGGGCACGATCGTCATGAAGATCCCGGCGAAGAGATACGCCACCTCCTTGATCGGGAACCAGCTGAACTCGTTCGCCCGGCGGATCGCCCGCCTGGTCGTCCAGAGGGACAAGAGCCCCATCAGGATCAGCATCGAGTCGCGGAAGATGTTCTGGTACGGCACGTGCACGCCGAAGATCGAGACGTGCCCTGCGTGCCAAACTCCCGAGATCAGGACCGCCGTGAGGATTCCGCCGAGGAAGAGGAGGTTGTGGAGGCCGTCCACGCGGACACCTTCCGTCCTCACGCCCTCCAAGTTCCCACGGAATATGCCGTCCTTCCGGTAGAAATACGTGTCGATCGCGAAGAAAAGAGCGAGAAGAAGAACAACGACGAAGCCCATCATCGGGAAGAGGCCCATCGTCCAAAAGAAAGGAACCCCGTGGACGAACCCGAGAAGGAGCGGCGGGTCCCCGAGGGGCGTGAGCGACCCGCCGATGTTTGAAACCAGAAAGATAAAGAAAATGATGATATATGCCTTGTGCTTCCGCTCCTTGTTCATCCGAAGAAGGGGGCGGATCATGATCATCGAGGCGCCGGTCGTCCCGACCCACGAGGCGAGCAGGGTGCCGATGAGAAGAACCACGACGTTCCCGAGCGGGGTCCCGCGGAAGCTCCCGCCGATGCAGATCCCCCCCGCCGTCGTGAAAAGAGACCAGAGGACAAGAATGAACGGGATGTAGTCGACGATATAAATGTGAAGAATCTCGTAGAACGCGGCCGATTTGTAGACGAGAAGGAACGGAACGGCGAAGACCGCCGCCCAAGCAAAGGAAATCTTCGGGAAATGCCGGTGCCAGAAGTGGGGCGCGAGAAGGGGAAAGAGCGCGATCGAGAGAAGAATCCCGGCGAAGGGGATCACGCTCCAGAGAGGGAGCCGTTCGCCGAGCTTGGTTCCGTGCGAGTGTTCGCCCCCGTGCTCCGCCTGCTCCGCCGCGAGCGCCGCACCCGGGAGGAGGAGGAGGAGCGCCAGCAAGAGGAAGAGAGAGATGGCGAAAACGGCGCGGCCGCCGAGAAGACGGAGCCCTAGCGAACCCGGGGCGGATCCGGCGCGACCGTGCGGGATGTTCTTCGTCTTCATCGATCTCCGTTTGGTCGAGATGAGAGCCGAATAGGGATACGAATGGAGGTATTGTCGCCTCGAACCGAGCGGCGCGTCAAGGAGAGACGGATCGGTCTTCCCGCTTCCTCGCGGGCATGATAGAATACGCGCGTCGATCGCTTCCGCCCTTCAACCGCGAGGTTCGCCATGAACCGAAGAACGATCCCGCCTTTCCCCGCGCGTCGAGCGGAGAGCGGGGAACGACCTCTTGGCGCTCCCTTGTCCGCGGTCCTTCTTGTCGTCGCTCTTTCTCTCCCCGCCTGCGATACGGGGAAGATCGGGGGACCTGGGGAACCGTCCGAGGCGCGCGCCGTCTTGGCGGACAGCCTCCCGCGGGTCTTCGCCGAGCGGGACGACGCGGCGTACGAACGCCTCTTGCATCCGGACTATCGGTTCACGTTCGCCGCGGGCGACGCCCCCGCGGATCTGCCGGGTTCGTTCTGGGGGAAGAAGACGGAGAGCGCGGTCGTCGAATCGCTCTTCTCGCACGCGGAGATTCAGGTATTGGACTTCGATATCGCGATCTTCGACGATGCGTTCACGCTCATCCCCGGAACGAGCGGCGAGCGAGACTACCGCGCGGGGGCGATTCTCGGCGCGGCGATCGTCCGGCAAGATACCGCGGGGGGAACGATCGACACGGTGATCGTTCCGGTCATCGAAACCTATCGCCTCCGCGTCGATCCCGCCGACGGATCGTGGAAGATCTACGACGAGATCGAGCAGGGACCGGCCGGCAAGACGGCGGGCGCGTCCGCGGAGACGAGCCGCTGGGGCGCATTGAAGGCGGCCTTCTACGCTCCACTCCCCCTTCCGGCGGAGCGGACCGTGAAGGGGATCGTCCGCTTGGACGACGAGGCAGGGACGCCGCTCGAGGGGGCGACGGTCGAAGCGGGGACGGAGAAATCCGTCACCGATGCATACGGCGCGTTCTCGATTCCCGGCGTTCCCCCCTCCGTGACCTCGCTCCGCGCGAGCCACGCGAGCGCGCTCCCGGCCGTCATTCCCGTCGGCGGCGGAGACGATGTCTTCCGGGTGGATATCGCGCTTCGCGCACTCCTTCTCCATGAGACGCCGGGCGCGATGCTTGAAAGGGATTTCGCGGCGGCGTACTCGACAAGAGACAGCCTGCGCTACGCCTTCCTTCTCGACTCGCGCTATCGCTTCACGCCTCTTCTGGACGAGATCGATCCGGACGACCCGCTTCCATACTGGACCCTCGACGAGGAGCATGCGATCGCGGGGCGGATGTTCGCGGGCACGGCGAACTCTCGGGGACAGATCGTCAAGCGGATCAAGCTCGTGCTCGACGTGAAAACGTCCGCCGTGGACGACACCCCCGACCCCGAGAGGCCGCCCGGCGAGATCTGGCACAGGACGACGACCTTCGTCGATCTCCTCGTCACGGTCGACGATCCGGAGGACCCTGAGGGGATCATGCACTATGTCGTTCTGTCGGATCAGGTCTTCATCACCCGGCCGGATCCGGCGCGGGCAGGTCGCTATCTCGTCGTCCGACAAGAGGACCGGCATCCGATCAACCGAATGCCGAAGGGTCCCTCGCGGGGGACGGAAGGAACTTCTTGGGGTAGCATCAAGAGCCTGTGGCGGTAGCCGGCGGGGCGCTCCCGACCGGATCCTTCGGCTCGCGCACAGATCCGCGGGCCTGATCGAGGTCCGTGAGACAACCCGGCCGGCCCGCTCATCCGAAGGAGACATCGATGCTCACGCCGGACGATTTCCGCGTGCGGACGCTGGGCGAGCGCCGCATTCATTCGCCCCTCAACTATTCGACCCGGCGCGGGGACGGCATCGGAAACTTCATCCTCGACGAGACGATCGTGCGGGCGAAGATCGAGCTTCGTCCAGGAGAGGATCCACGCGAGGATCTCTTCTTCGAGAAGGCGGGGCCCCGAGAGCGCCTCTTCTTCGATCCGGCGACGACGAGGGCGGCGATCGTAACCTGCGGGGGCCTCTGCCCGGGGACCAACAACGTGATCCGCGCGCTCGTTCTCGGGCTCCACCATCGCTACGGCGTGCGGGACATTCTCGGTATCCGCTACGGATTCGAAGGTCTGAATCCCGCCGTCGGCCTTCCACCGATCCGCCTCGAACCCGACTTCGTCGAGTTCATCCACCGACGCGGCGGCACCGCGCTCGGCACCTCGCGCGGCGAGCAAGACCCAAAAACGATGGTCGATTTCCTCCGGGGAGAGCGCATCGACATCCTCTTTTGCATCGGGGGGGACGGCACGCATCGGGGCGCGCACGCGATCTGGGAGGAGATCACGCGCCGCATGGAGCGAATCGGCGTCGTCTGCGTCCCCAAGACGATCGACAACGACATCCCTTTCGTTCGGAAGAGCTTCGGGTACAGCACCGCGCTCGAGAAAGCGCGCGAGGTGATCGACGGCGCGCACATGGAGGCGAAGGGAGCCCGCAACGGCATCGGGCTCGTGAAGCTGATGGGGAGGGACGCGGGGTTCATCGCGGCGGGCGCGACTCTCGCGAGCCAAGAGGTGAACTTCACGCTGATCCCCGAGGTTCCCTTTCGGCTCGAGGGGCCGGATGGGTTCCTCGCGGAGCTCGAAAAGAGAATGGCCGCGCGCGGCCACGCGGTGATCGTCGTCGCCGAGGGCGCGGGCCGGCATCTCTTCGACAAGGAGCCGGTCCTTCGCGACAAGTCGGGGAACGTGCGGCCCCACGACATCGGCGTCTATCTCAAGGAGCGCATCGTCGCCCACTTCGCGGAAATCGAGAAGCCGGTCACCCTCAAGTACATCGACCCGAGCTACATCATCCGCAGCGCTCCCGCGGACGCGGACGACAGCGTCTTCTGCAACGCGCTCGCCCGCCACGCGGCGCACGCCGGGATGGCCGGAAAGACCGGCGTCACGATCGGCTATCAACACGACATCTTCGTCCACGTTCCGATTCCGCTCGTGCTCGTCCGGAAGAAGCGCGTCTCGCCCGAGGGGAGATTGTGGGTGTCGGTGCTGGAGGCGACCGGCCAGCCGGCTTCCTTCGGCCTTCCGATGGGGGAGGATTTGGGAGCCGATCTCTTCTGAGCGAGAGCCTGGAAACCACTTGATATGCAAAGAAAGACTCCGCGCGTGCTCGGCGTCGACGACGGTCCCTTCCGCAAGGGACAGAAGGACTCCGTCCCGATCGTCGGCGTTGTGATGGAGGGATCCTTGCTCGTCGAGGGGGTCGCGATCGGATCGTTCCCCGTCGATGGAGACGGGGCGACCGAGTACCTCTCCGAGTGGATCGGCGCCATGCGATGGGCGCCCGCTCTTCAGGCGGTCCTCCTCGGAGGCGTCACGCTCGCGGGTCTCGGGCTTGTCGACATCGAGGAGCTTTCGCGGCGCCTCGGCGTGCCGGTCCTTTCGACGACCCGGCGCGAGACCGGGACGAGCGCTCTCGGCGATGCACTTCGCGCTGCGGGTCTCTCGGAACGCCTCCCCCTCCTCGATCGAATCCCCCCCTGCCGGGAAGTCCGGAGCGGCCTCTTCGTCACTCATGCCGGAACGACCGCCGGCGACGCCGATGCGATCGTCTTCTCCACCCTGGGCCTGTCGAACATCCCCGAACCGATCCGCATCGCCCATCTCATCGGGGCGGCCCTCGAGCGCGGGGCCTCTCGGGGCCGCGCGTGACCGCCTCGGGACCGGCGGATCGGGCGCGCGACGGGGCGCGGATCGTGGTACAGTTTCTGGACCGCGCCAGGTCGCGGCGGCCAATCCACTAATCTTGGGAGTGACGAATGAAGCAGCGCACGCCTTTTCCGCCGGTCTTCTGGGTCGCGAACCTCATCGAGGTGCTCGAGCGGTTCTCGTACTACGGCATCTACTTCGGCTTCGGGATCTACATGGAGTATCTCGGATACACGAGGGGCCAGCTCGGGATCGTTCAGAGCATTTTCCTGCTCATCTCGTACACGGTTCCGCTGATCTCCGGGACGTTCGCCGACCGTTTTGGCTTCAAGAAAGTGCTCATTATTTCATACCTTGCGTATCTCCCCTCGATCCTTCTTCTCATCGTGACGAAGTCGTTCTCGGGGATCGTTCTTACGATGCTCAGCATCGGGCTCGCCGCGGGGATCTTCAAGCCGCTCATCTCGGGGACGGTGCGCGCGGTGACCGATTCCACAAACAAGACGCTCGGCTTCGGCGTGTTCTACGCGATGGTGAACGTCGGCGGGTCGTTCGGTCCGGTCATCGCGGGGCGGCTGCGGGCGATCTCCTGGGACTACGCCTTCCTCGCGTCGGCGATTTCCATCGGCGTCATGCTCCTTATCACGATCTTCTTCTATAAGGAGCCGCCGCGCGAGATGGAGGGGGCCACGCTCAAGTCGAAGTTCAAGGAGCTCGGCGTCGCCCTCTCGGACGCGAAGTTCGCGGTCTTTCTCGTTCTGCTCGGAATCTGCTTCTGGCTCCCGTTCTGGGCGTTCTTCAACCTGTGCGCGGTCTATGTCGATCGGAACGTCGACACGGCCCGACTGTATCTCGCCATTCGAAGCGTTCTCGGCGCGGGATTCGCCGACTTCCTTTCCCATCGGGACGAGGCGGGCGTGCGGCGCATCCTCGGGGAGACGATCGCCCACACCGGCTACATCATCATGATCCTGCAGGTATTCGTCTCGCGCATCTTCGAGAAGTTCAAGCCGATCCCGTCGTTCCTCTTCGGGTTCGTGATCGTGGCGGCCGGGTTCGTCGTTCTCGGGCTCGCGAGCACCGGCCCCGCAACGCTCGTCTTCCTCGGCATCTTCCTCTTCGCGGTCGGCGAGATGATCTCCTCGCCGCGCATCCAGGAATACATCACGTGGATCGCTCCGAAGGAAAAGGCGGGGCTCTACATGGGGTCCAACTTCCTCGCGGTCGGAATCGGAGGCGCGACGAGCGGCGTGATCTACACATCCGTTTACGGGTACTTCCGCGACGGCGGGCACCCGGATCGCGTGTGGTACGTGCTCGCCGCGCACACGATCGCGGCGATCTTCGCGCTGATCGCTTTCCAGAAGATCGCGGGCGATTTCCGCGAGCAAGATTCATAGCCTGGGTCCAGGCGAGCCGGAATCCGGAAGGCGGGGCAGCGTTTCCGGGGCGAGAAATCCGTCTGGAGTCCGTGCCCCTTCCTGTGGTACAAAGGACCGAGCACCCGTCACCAGAGGAGAGGATGGAGTATGAGCGAGCATGAAACGCCGAGGCCCGCGCAGCTTCCCGAAAACGCCTACCGCGAACTGAAAACGGGGGAGAAATACGTCCCGATCTTGAGCGCCGAGAAGGGCGTGCCCGAGATCACCAAGCGGTCGATCCTCTTCGGGCTCGCGATGATCGTCGTCTTCTCGGCCGCCGCGGGCTACATCGCGCTGAAGCTGGGCCAGGGGATCGAAACCGCGATCCCGATCAGCATCCTCGCGGTCGGCTACTCGGCGATCATGGCGCGGAAGAGCGGGCTCGTCGAGAACGTGAACATCCTCGCGATCGGCGCGACGTCGGGGATCGTGGTCGGCGGCTCGGTCTTCGTCATGCCGGCGATCTACATCCTCGGTCTCGAGGGGAACTTCTTCCGAATCTTCATCGCGCCCTTTCTCGGCGCGGTTCTCGGCGCGCTCTTCCTCATCCCCTTCCGGCGTTACTTCACGACCGAAATGCACGGCAAGCTCCCCTTCCCGGAGGCGACGGCGACCACGGAGATCCTCGTCACCGGCGAGCGGGGAGGGAGCGCGGCGAAGGTTCTTCTCTACGCTCTCGGAATCGGCATCGTGCTCGACTATCTCGCCCTCGCCTTCCACACTTGGAGCGAACGCTTCACGACCGCGGCGATTCCCGCGCTCGACACGCTCACGAACCGCCTGAAAGCCGTCTTCTCGATGAACACTTCGGCGGCGGTTCTCGGGCTCGGGTACATCATCGGGATCCGTTACGCCTCGATCATCATGTCCGGTTCGATGCTCGCGTTCTTCGTGCTCATTCCTCTCTTCGGGTATCTCAGCCCGCGTCATGGCGGGCTCTCGTACAACGAGATCTTCTTCGGTGCTGAGGGGGGCGCGATTCCCGGCGTCCGGAACATCGGCATCGGCGGGATCTTCGCGGCGGGGATCATCTCGATCATCAAGATGTCGCCGGTGATTCGCCAGGCGCTCCGGCAAATGATCGGCCAGCTCTTCACCAAGCATGAAGGCGCGGTCGAGACGAGCCGGCTCGAGAAAGACATGAAGATGACCACGGTGGTCGGCCTGATGCTCCTTCTCGCCGTCATCATCTTCGGGTACTTCCGCTTCGTGGTTCTCGCGGGCGAGCCGGGCGCGACGGCGCTTTCGCTCATCTCGACGCTTCTCGTCTATCTCATCGTGTTCCTCTTCTCGGCCGTTTCTGCGTGGGCGATCGCGATGATCTCGGTGACGCCGATTTCGGGGATGACGCTCACGACGCTCATCATCGCGGCGGTGAGCCTCTCCGCGCTCGGCCTCAAGGGACAGGCGGGGATGCTCGCCATCCTCCTCATCGGAGGCGTCGTCTGCACGGCCCTCTCGATGTCGGGATCGCTCGTCACGCAGTTCAAGATCGGACAGTGGCTCGGCTCGACTCCGCGATCGATTCAGTGGAGCAACATTATCGGGTCAGCGGTGGCCGCCGCCATCGTGACCGCGATCATCATGCTCTTCGCGCACGTGTACGGCTACGGAGCGCCGTCCGCGGAGAATCCACGGCCGCTCGCCGCCCCGCAAGCGACCGCGATGGCCGCCGTGATCGACGCCTTCCTCGGGGGGCAGGGAGCCCCCTGGCCTCTTTACGGGATCGGCGCGGCGATCGCCTGCATCGTCACCGTGCTCGGGATCTCCCCCCTCGCGTTCGCGCTCGGGATGTACCTTCCGATCGAGCTGAACAGCCCGATCCTCTTCGGCGCGATCGTCGCGTGGCTCGTTCAGAAGTCCGCGAAGGACGGAGCCCTTTCGAAGGCCAGGAACGACAAGGGGATCCTGCTCGCCTCCGGTCTCATCGCGGGAGGAGCGCTCGCTGGGGTCTTCGACGCGCTCACGAAGATGCTCGAGGAGGCGGCGGGCGGAGCCCTTCCGAAGCTGGGCCTCCCCGCAGGCGTCTCGAACTGGTTCGGTTTTGTCGTGTTCTTCGGGCTCGCGACTCTGCTTTACCTCGACGCGAAGCGCGCGAAGGCGGAGTAAGGAAAAGAGCGGTCCGAAAGAGAACGGGGGACGCTCGCCGATCGAAACGGGCAATTGCCCGATCGACCGGAGAGCGTCCCCTCGTTCATCGTGGCGAAGAAACCGTTCGTCTACCGGCCCCGTCTCGGCGCTTTCTTCGGCCCGATAATCCCCGCGAACGCTCGGGCGAGCTCATCGCGAAGAATGCCGGGGAGCACGGCCCGGATCTCCCTGCGAAGAAGATCGGCGCCCGCGCCCTTCGCCGCGATCGGACCGCGCGCTCTCGCCGCCTTGGGCTTCCCGCTCCGCTTCATCCAGCCGTAGTAGGTCCACTTGTTGACGCCGTACTTCTTTTCGACCTGCGTCGCCGTGAGTCCCTTCGCCTTGGCCTCGGCCATGATCTTCATTCGGTCGGCCCTCGGCAGAGCCTTCCGCGCTTTTCTCTTCTTGGGCATGGCAAACCTCCTTTAGTACCCAACCTGTCCCTATTAGGAGCCCGTCCATTCCCTTTGTCAAGAGTTGTTTGGGATCGAGGAGCGAGGCGGACGGATGCACAACGCGGTCTTCTCGCGGAACGTCCGGGTTCCGGGAATCGCTCCGACAGCCGCATTCGGGGCGTCCGCGACCCGGCATTCCGGACGCTGGAATCGAAGCGCGACTCCGGATACAATCCCCCCAAGACTCGAGAACGCGAAGATCGCGTTCGGCCGCTGCCCGGAGCGCGTGGAGAGACGCCATGTCCGACCCGACGATCGAAAGAACCCTAAGACGCTACTTCCCTTTCGGCTTCCCCCTCACGCTCGAGGCGATGGTTCGCTTCGAAATCCTGCCGCTCGTCGCCGACACGAGCCCCGAGCCCGGGGACGAGAGCGTCCTCGAGGTGCGGCAACTCGTCCATCTCGTGAACCGAAAGAGGGCTCTTCACACGTACCACCCGAAACCGTTGCGAGCGGAGGACCTCTTCGCGCTCGGCCTCATCACGGACGCGCTCCGCTACGTGGCGCTCTTCTACTGCCACCGCGAGCAGCCGGGCGTTCTCGCTCGAGGACGCCGTCGCGGGGTCGCTCGGATCGGCGAGCCGAGCGTCGAGAACGTGGCGACGGTCTTCACGAGGCTTCTTCCTCCGCACGAGGTGATCCGCCGGACAACGCCGGACGGAGCGCCGGGCCCCGCCGTCGAGCGCGCGGTCGAAACCATCCGCGAGACAGCGGACTATCTCACGCGATCCGCGGAAGGGGTCCCGAACCGCGACGCGGCAGACATCGAGACGGTCCTCCTCTCGCTCACCGCGCAGAACGCCGCGACCGAGCCCTTGCGCGAGTTGTTCGACGACGCCAGGTTGCAGCAGGAGGCTCCCTATCTTCCGTATGTGGTCGGGCTCGAGGAGTTTTTCGAGGAGCAGCCGCCGTTCCGGCCGCTCGGGGAGACGCTCTTCCGATGCCTGCGCGCGCCGATGCTCGCCTCACCGCACTCCCTCGAGGGACAGCTCCGATACATCCGCGAGCGCTGGGCTCACTTCCTCCCGCGCCGCATCCTCGATCGGATAACGCTCGCGCTGGACATCTGGGAGGAGGACCGGCGGCTACGCGGGCTCGGCCCGGGAGCGATTCCCGTGCCCACGTTCGGCCTCGGGCGCGCCGGTCTAGGCGAACCCGAGTTCGAGGCGTTCTCGACCGACCGCGATTGGATGAGCAACGTCGTCTTGATCGCGAAAAACGTTCATGTATGGCTCGATCAACTATCAAAGATATACGGCCGCTCCCTGCACACGCTCTCCGACATCCCCGACGAGGAGCTCGACCGGCTCGCCCGATGGGGGTTCCGGGGCCTCTGGCTCATCGGCATCTGGGAGCGGAGCCGCGCCTCTCGGAAGATCAAGCAGTACATGGGAAACCCCGAAGCGGTCGCCTCCGCCTACTCGTTGCACGACTACCGGGTCGCCGACGATCTGGGAGGAGACGGTTCTTGGCGGAATCTCCGGGACCGCGCGTGGATGCGGGGGATCCGCCTCGCGAGCGACATGGTGCCCAACCACATGGGGATCGACTCGCGCTGGGTGATCGAGCATCCCCACTGGTTCATCCAACTCGACTATCCTCCCTACCCTTGGTACACGTTCGGCGGCGGCAGTCTCTCCGACGATGCGCGAGTCGGCCTCTACATCGAAGACGGCTATTGGGAGCGGCGCGACGCGGCGGTCGTGTTCAAGCGCGTCGATCACCACACGGGCGAAACCCGCTACATCTATCACGGCAACGACGGCACGAGCATGCCCTGGAACGACACCGCGCAGCTCAACTACCTCTTGCCCGAGGTGCGCGAGGCGGTGATCCGAACGATCCTGCACGTGGCCCGGCACTTCCCGATCATCCGCTTCGACGCCGCGATGACCCTCGCGAAACGGCACTATCAGCGCCTCTGGTTTCCGCAGCCGGGCGACGCGGGGGCGATTCCGTCGCGCGCCGAGCGCGGGATGAGCAAGGAGGAGTTCGACCGCGCCTTCCCGGCCGAGTTCTGGCGCGAGGTGGTCGACCGCGTGGCGGCCGAGGCTCCCGACACGCTTCTCCTCGCCGAGGCGTTCTGGCTCATGGAGGGCTTCTTCGTTCGGACGCTCGGGATGCACCGCGTGTACAACAGCGCCTTCATGAACATGCTGAAGATGGAGGAGAACGCGAAGTATCGCCAGACGGTCAAGAACGTGCTCGAGTTCAGCCCGGAAGTTCTGAAACGCTTCGTGAACTTCATGAACAATCCGGACGAGCGGACCGCGGTCGAGCAGTTCGGGAAGGGAGACAAGTACATCGGGGTTTGTCTTCTCATGGTCACGATGCCCGGCCTCCCGATGTTCGGCCACGGACAAATCGAGGGCTTCACCGAAAAGTACGGCATGGAGTACAGGCGCGCGTATTGGGATGAGCCGGTGGACGAGCATCTCGTTCGGAGACATGAGGCGGAGATCTTTCCCCTCATGCGCCGGCGGCGGCTCTTCAGCGGGGCGGAGAACTTCGCGCTCTTCGACTTCGTCCGTCCCGGCGGCGGCGTGGACGAGAACGTCTTCGCTTACTCGAACCGCGCGGAGAACGACCGCGCGCTCATCCTCTACAACAACGTGTACGAGGGGACCGCGGGGACGGTTCATACATCAACTGCCATCAACGTCGGGAACGCCGACTCGCCCCGCCTATTGCGCCGTTCGCTCGCGGAGGCTCTCGCTCTCGACTCGTCCGAAGGATGCTACTACGCATTCCGCGATCACCGGACGGGGCTCGAGTACTTCCGCTCGGGGAAAGAGATCGCCGAGCGCGGTCTCTTCGCGGAGCTCGCGGGCTACCAGTGGCACGCGTTCGTCGATTGGCGGGCAGTGCGCGACGCGGACGGACGTTGGGGAGAGCTCGACCGGCGGCTCGGGGGACGCCCGGTGGAGAGCATCGAAACCGCGCGCCGCGAGATGGATCTCGAGCCGATTCTCGCGCCGTACGGGCGCGTCCTCAGAGCGGCGATCGCCCTCGCGGCGGAGCCCCGCGAGGCGGTGCGCGCGGCGGAGCTTGAGCGCGAGCTTCCCCGCTTCCTGACGGCGGCGGCCGCATTCTCCAGCTCTTCGGGCGCGGACCCCGGGAAGCCCTCGGTCGCCGAGAACGCCGCGAGAAACGCCTCCTCGGAAGTCGCCCTTCTTATCCATCCAGAGCGGATCTTCGCCGAGCCCGGTCCCCAACGCGGAGCGGGAGGATGGATCGAAGCGGAGCGGGATTGGCGGAACAGCTCCTCGCTCCTCCGATCGCTTCTTCTTTCCGTCGCGCTTCGCGCGGCGGGGAGCTCCGCGGAGCCTGAGAGCGCCGGGAGTCCGGCCGGAGCGCGACAACCGCTTTCTTCGCTCATCAAAGATTGGCTCCTCGACCGGAAAGCCACGGCGGCGTTCGCAGGACCCGCGGGGGACGCGGGCGCCGCCCGCATCGAGGCTCTCCTTGCGGAGATCGCGGCCGTCTGGGGAGACGATTGGGCACGGGAAGCGTCGCGCACGGCAAGCGGGGCGTTTCTCTCGGATCTCTTCGCCGATCCTGCCGCCCTGGAGTGTCTCGCGGTCCACGAGCACGCGGGTGTCTTCTACTTCAACAAAGAACGTTTCGAGGATTTGGCGCGGGCGCTCGCACCGGCCGCGCTCCTCTCCGTGCGAAGAGCGGGACGGCTCGACGAGCGGTCGGTCCGGAGGATCTTCGACGCGGGAGACCGGCTTCTCGCCGCGGCGGAGGCGTGCGGCTACCGGGTCGCCGGCATGCTCGAGCGCTCCGAAGGGTAGGACGCGCCCACTTCCGCCGGAACGAGACCCCGCCTCAGCTCAGCAATCCCCGGATGATCCGCTCGACCGCGTCGTCCTCGGTGAGACCGCGGGCCATCAGAGTTTCGAGCTGCTTCGAGTCGACGCTCCCGATCGACGCTTCGTGGGTGACGTGTGCCTTCGGGTGGTTCACCTCGACGATCGGAATCGCGGACGCGGACGCCTCGTCCTGAACGATCTCTTTGCAGTCGACGTGGCCGCGGGCATAGGCGGCGTTCGCAACGAGACGGTTGTGGACGTCCGCCTTCGCCCGATCGCGCAAGGCGATATGGCTCTTGAGGACGCCGCGCGAGCCCTCTCCGTCGAGAATCCCCGTCTCGCCGATCCGAATCCGATCGTTCCCGCGCCCGCTGATCCGCGCGACCATCTCGAGAACGCCTCCCGGGCCGACATACGTTTCGTAATCCACGTCGATCATCCCGACGCGCCCTTTGATCAGCTCGAACTCGGTCTTGAAGCGCGCGTTCTCCCCGACGCGGACCCGCGCCTTCGGAAGGACGAGAACCCCGCCCTCTCTTCCGTGGACGTGGCGCTCGAAGTAGGAGTAGTCCGCTCCGTCGCCGACCTCGATCTCCGCGTCCATCGAGTGCGTGATGTCGAGGGCGTTCGGGAATACGCAATGCGCGAGGATCGAGGCGGCCGCCCCCTTCCCCATCCGCACGCGAAGAACGATATGCTGCTTTCCGGTTTCGGGGAGCATTCCGAAGCACATATGGATCGGCGTCTCGATGCGCGCGCCTACCCGCACGGAGATGTCCGCCTCGATTCCGTCCGCCGTCTCGCGCGCGTCCACATCGAGACCGCGGACGAGACGGCTTCCGATCACGCGGTTTCCGTGCACGACGACGCGCGCGGTGTCCGTCCCCGGCTCGTGCAGGCCGGCCGAGTCGAACAGCGCGCGGATCGTGGAGTTCTCACTCAAGATTCGCGCACCGGAAACGGCGAGAGCGACTCCCGGCCGTCTTGATGATCGCAGGGGAGGCACTGGTTCTCGAAGTAGCGGCCGATCCGATCGACCGAACCCTTGTCGATCAGCTTGCCGTTGCAGAAGAGAAACGCGTGCTCGGCCTGCTTGAGAACGGTGAGGCTGTGTGTGATGAGGATCACGGTCGCCCCGCGCGCCTTGAGATCCCGAATCGCGTCGAAGATGCGGTTCAGGGCATCCACGTCGATCCCGGAATCCGGTTCGTCCATGAGAACGATCCGCGGCTTCATCGCGAGGATCGAGGCGAGCTCGATGCGCTTCCGCTCCCCGCCGCTCAGGGTCTTGTCCACCGCGCGCGAGGCGTACCGCTCCGGATCGAGGCCGACGCGGAGGAGCGCGTCCCGCACCTTCTCGTCCGAGCCGTTCTTCGCGCCCGCGAGGATGTAATCGCGCACGAGGAGCCCCTCGAAACGGGCGGGCTCTTGCCAGCCGAGCGTGATCCCGCGGCGGGCCCTCTCGTCGATCGGAACCTCGCGAAGCGACTCGCCGTCGAGAAGCACATCCCCCTCGTAGTCCTGATAGCCGGCGAGGCCCATGATCGTGTTCGCGAGCGTCGACTTCCCCGCCCCGTTCGGCCCGATGAGCGCGTGCACATGGCCCGGCCAGAAATCGATCGTGACGTGCTGAAGAATCGGCTTCCCGCCGAGCGTCATCGATAGGTTCCGGATCTCGAGACGGCCGTTCCCGGTCGGTTTCTCCCCGGCGGGGGTTTGCTCTCTATTCATTTCTTCCCCTTTGGCTGCGATCGTAGCACAACGGCCCGGCGACGGGAAGATCCGAGGACGGCTTCGAATGAAAGCCCGCAGCCGAGTTGGTGAACCCCGGTCAACGGTTGACGGAGCATCCTTGTTTCATGTCTCGTGGGAACCGTGCGATTGATACCCGCTGCCGCGAGAGCGGCGCGATCCTCTCGGTTGCGCCCTCTCTCGTTCGTCGAAGAGGAGGGGGTATTGACAGTTGGCCCGCTTCGCGCTAAGCTGTCAACATCGGTAGAGGAGCGGAGCGTCGGGTCGGTCGTTTCTGCCCGAGAAACAATTTAGTCTTTTACGTATCGAAAAGGAGAGCATCAACCAAGCGAGGCATCTTTGTCTCTGTTTCCGCCGGGAACGGATGCGGGGACCCGGGCGGCGGCCCGGAATCGGGTGCGAGCGATCGGTCCGACAGCCCGAGGAGGGTGAAGGACCGTGGACACGAAGCGCGTTCATCGATTTGGATACCGATGGGGAGAGCGTCCCGATCGAAAGGTGGACCTCCACTCGCTCAGAGACGGGGAGGCGTTCAACCTCATCGCTTCCGTGTTCTACGAAGAGGGCTATCTGGGCGGCGAGATCTTCATCAACACACCGATTCCTGAACCTGAGAACCTCGTTCCGGTCGACGATTCCTTTCTGAAGCCGTCCGACATTCTGCTCGTGACCACTCGTCTCCCGATGGACGATGTGTACAGCAAGCCTCGCAGGGCCTCGTGCCCCAGCTACACGATGCTCGAGGCCAAGATCTTCGAGTCTCTTCGGGTGTGCTTCGAGATGTGCTCGAGGGACATGATCAAGCTCGCGCGGTTCCTGGCGGATCGTCTGCCCCAGAAATACGCGGACCGAGCGCAGATCCAATTCCGGCAGAACCAATCCGCGGATTACTTGTTCGTCAGAAGCCACGAGAAAGCTCGCTGGAGGGAGTTCGAAGAAGGCCGCCGCACGGCCCTCTTTCTCATCTTCCTCGCCGAACCGTGGCCGAACGGCCCGCAGCTTCTGGCTGCTTTCGGCGTCGGCGGCAACGAAACGCTCTTCTGGGCACGCCTCCTTACCACCCGTCTGCGAAAGGAGCTGGAGATTCGATCCTCGCGGTTCGTTATGGCGGAGATGAAGCAGGGGCGGATTCCCCGTCGCCCGAGCGACCTTCGTTTCGTGGACGATTGGGAGGTCCGCATGCTTCTGAATGTCCCGATCGAGGAGGCTACGTTCCGCCGCGCCAGCTAGCCTCGGTCTTTCTATCCTCTCGCCCGCGGAGCCAGCGTTGCACCACGCCGGCTCCGTGCGGTTTCGCGGCGAAACAAGTTTCGCGGCCGGTTTCTTCCCGCACCAATCTCACAGGGCAGACCTTGTGTTTTACGATGTTAAGGGAGCTTCGATCCGCCGAGCGCTCGGAAAGCACGTTTGGGCTTCCCGAAGGAAAGCGCCCAGATCGATGAGCCTCCGCCGCGCGCGGAGTTCGAAGACGCGATCCGAACGGCCGCCGGATCGCGTTTCCCGCGCGGGCCGCCCGATCCCCCGTCGGACCGGAGGAGACCTCGCATGTTCATGCCCGAGAAAGACCCGAAAGTCGAAGCCCAGGAGATCTTGAACAAGATGATGGAGGTCATGGAGGCCATCATTCGAAAGGAGAGAGAAGTCGTGCGTCTCTCGGAGCGAACGGAGCTGTTGGCAGACGATATCGCGCTCGAGGTCAAGGATTGTGTGGATCTCGCCCGCGGGCTTCTCTCAGTGCTCGCCGACGACGCGGTTCGCCTTCCGATCGCGATGGATGGGCGCTGCATCCCGAGACCCCGATCGAAGAGGAAGCGGAGGCTGCTCGAAGAGATCGCGCGCCGCGGCGTCGCATCGCTCACGATCGATCAGACACCGGACGGATCCGCGCGCGTGCGCGTCGAGGGCGGCGACTCCTTCGATATGCCGCGGATGGGCGCCGAGCTTCTCGCTCTTCTCGCGGAGCCCGGAGGAAGGAACTCGCCCGACGGCTTCGTCGGATGGAAGACGCCGGACGAGATCCGTTTCGCTCTTCGCAAGCGTCTCGGGAAGAAGGTCTCGCCCCGCGCGCTGGCTCAGGGAGTGTGCAGGCTTCGCGACCGGCTCAGCCGAAACGGCGTGAATCCGGAGCTCGTTCAGACGCGAAGAGGGGACGGGTACCGTTTCGCTTTGCGTATCAAGGAAACGCCCGGCCGCTTGTGATCTCCGAGAGACCGAGCGTCACCGGGCCCGAATCGAAAACGGTAACCCGAGGCGCGGCAACAGCCCCGGGACCTCCCCCCGCGGTGATCGCGCCCAGGTCCGGCCGGTCGGGGCCGGCAAGCCTCACAATCGCTTCCGGGCGAACGTGCCGCGCACGCGAAGGAGAAACACCCGTATGGCGCGTCTTTGGATCAAGGATGACGCGGGGGAATGGGCGGCTCTCCCTCTCGATTCGTCCGCGAGCTTCTACCCCCTCTCCGTGAACCCTCCGAGGGCCCTGGAGACGGCAGGGACGATCGACTCGGCCGCATGCGAAACGGTTCTTGTGTCAAGCGATGCCCCGGACGCCGCCGGATGGAACGAAGGTGCGTGGTTTCTTCTCTCTTCGTTGCGGAGCGGCGTTCTCGTCAACGGACTCCCCGTTTCCGCGGGCATCCGGTTGCTCGAAGACGGCGATGAGATCCGCGTGAGGGGATCCGGGATCTTCTATTTCTCCGCGGAACGCGCGGCGCGGCCGGAGACGTTCCAATCCGACTCGAAAGAAGCACGGTCCGTTCGGTGCCCGCGCTGTCTTCGGGAAATCCGGGACGGAGAGGCCGTTGTCCGGTGTCCCCGTTGCGGCGTTCTTCACCATCACCTCCCCGGCGAAGGGTACCCGTGTTGGACCTATGCCGGCGGATGCGCCGTCTGCGGCGGGAGCACATCCCTCGCGGACGAGCCGGAGTGGAGTCCCGATGAAATCTGAAGCATCAAGCATCGACGCGAAGGGGAATCACGCGCCCCGACCGGGGAAGCGAGTGGCCGTCGTCGGAGCGGGCGGGGTGATCGGCTCGCATCTCCTCCCCCATCTGGCGCGGATGACGGATGTCGAACGTGTGGTCCTCATCGACGGGGATTCGTACGAGCCGTCCAACCTCTACAGCCAGGACATCGCGCTCCCGGACATTGGCGAGCGGAAGGTCGCCGTTCAGGCGAGAAGGATGCGCCGCGTGAACCCGAGCCTCCAAGTAATCGCGCTCCCCCACCGCGTGGAGGAGATCCCCGCCGGTCTTCTTCGCGCGGACGCGGTGCTCGCCTGCCTCGACTCGCGGAGCGCCCGGCAGTATGTGAACGAGATCGCTTGGCGGCTCGGCGCGCCTTGGATCGATGCGGGGGTGGACGGCGACAATCTTCTCGCGAGGATCAACGTCTATCTCCCGAGCCGGGAGAACCCGTGTCTCGAATGCGGGTGGGGACCGCGCGACTACGAGCTGATCGAACAGAAATACGCGTGCTCGAGCTTGGAAGGCGCCGCTTCGCACGGGTTTTCGACGAACGCGCCGTCGCATCTCGGGGCGCTCGCGGCGTCGCTCCAAATCGCGGAGTGCCGAAAGGTGCTCGACGGCGTCTTCGACCCCGCGTCCGCCGCCGAAGAGCTTCTCGTCGATGCCAGGCACAAGCGGCTCTTTCGAACGAGCGCGAGGCGGAATCCGGACTGCCTCATGGATCACTCGGTCTGGGCGCTCGACAAGGCGATCGGCGTTCCGGAAAGCGCGCCCCTTTCCGAGTTGCCGGCATTTCGAAACGGCGCGCGCGGGAACGCGGGGTCGTTCTTTCAGGTCCTCGGAAGCCGGTTCGTGAAGAGGCTCACGTGCACCGCGTGCGGCACGGCGGAGGAAGTCTGGCGGCTTCAGCGGTCGATCGCCGCGGCGGATCGCAATTGCCCCGCTTGCGGAGGAATGCGGGTCGCCGCGGGATTCGACGTCGCCGATCGTCTTTCGAGCGAGGAGGTCCCGGAGTCGGTTCTCCGAAGGCCGCTCGGCGAGGTTGGAATGCGGCGCGAGGACATCCTTCGCGTCCTCGAAGCCGGGGAAGAGCATTGGATCGAGGTGATCGCAGGATGATCGCGGGTGATTTCCGATCGCCCGCTCGGGAGAAGCACCCGAGGCTCGGCCGCTTGGCGGCCCGGCCGGCGGTGATCGAGCCGTCCACGGGGGAGCGCCTCCCGCCGCGGTGTAGCCTCGTATCGGAGCGCCGCGGAAACGCGTGCGAAACGAAAGGGACGATGCCATGACCGATCGAGTCTACGAGTCGTTTCTCGCCGAGCAGCAGGAAGAAGGGCTTGCGCTCGCCGCGTCGTCCGATCTTCTCGATCTCGCGCCGATCGGGCCGAAACCCGCGCGCCGATACCTCGCGACGTTTCGCTGCAAGGGCCTCGTGAAGAATCGAAACGGCGAGATCGCGACCGCGGAGCGCTTTCAGGCGGGGATCCACTTCCCGCCCGACTACTTGCGATGCGCGAATCCGGCGGAGGTGCTCCACTGGATGACGCCCGAGGCGTTTCACCCGAACATCCGCTTCCCGATGATCTGCATCGGACGGCTCAAGCCGGGCACGCAACTAGCGGATCTTCTCTATCAGATCTTCGATCTGGTGTCGGGGAAGAAGCGGACGCTCCGCGAGGACGACGCGCTCAACCCGGAAGCGTGCGAATGGGCGCGCAATCATCCCGAGCGATATCCGGTGGATCCGCGGCCGCTCAAGAGACGGCGGGCCGCGGGGGGAGAAGAGCGGTGACGCGGGAACGAACCGCTGAACGGATCGAGGCGATCCTCGCCGGGCTCGCGGGAAACATCGAGAGGGCCGGAGCCGGGCGATGGCGCCTCGCCGAGAGAAGAGGTGAAGGAGCGATGGGGAGCGCGGAGCTTCGCGGCTCATGGGTTCTTCTCGAGGTCCCCGCGCGGACGCCGGACGAGGCGTCGAGCCTTTCGTTCCTTCTCGCGAACCGGCTCCTGCCGGGCGCGGGGAAGGCTGTCCTCTCGGACGCGGGTGAGACGATTCTCCGCGCGGAGATCCCCGCCGAGAACGGCGTCGATTGCGAGCAATGGATCACGGACACATGGTTTGGATTTCAAGAGTTTTCGGGCATTCTCGACCGGGTTCGCGGGGAGGAGCCGAACGAGGGACGCCTCGCGCGCGCCGGCGGCGAGCCCGGAGCGCCGGACGACCCGGAAGAGAAGGCTCTCGCGGCGTCGATCGAAGAGGCCGGCTGGTCTTTCGAGAGGCGCTCGGACGGCGTCTTTTCGGTCGATCTCGAGACCTCGCGCGGGCCTCGGCGGGCGCTCGCGAGGCGCATCGGGGATGGGAGCGTCCGCCTCGCCTCGCGGATCGGACGCTTCGGCTCGGGAGAGGAACGCGTTCTGGAGACGGCCGGTCTCTTCCTTCTTCGAGCCTTCTTCGGGATTCGGCTCGCGAGACCGGCCGCGGAGAAGGAAGACGACGGCGGGTTCGCGCTCGACTTCGAGGTCGCGCTTCACGGCTCCCCGTCGGCCCGCGCGATCGATCACGCGCTTCAGGCGCTCTCCGCCGCGCTCTTCGCTTGCGGCAAGGAAACGCCGAGCTTTCGAACGGAACGGATCGCTTCGGCGTACGCGCGCTCGCTCGGATGGGCTCTTCAGCCCGTCCCGGCGGCGCAGGAACTGGGACGAACCTAAGACACGAGGAGGACGACCATGTCGACACGGGAAAGCACGCTTGCGATCGAGGCAACGGACGTCAGCCGCCAGAAGAAGTTCAGCCTTTCGGATCTCGAAGAGGAGATGACGGTCGGCGAGCTGGTGGAGAACCTTCTGGAGGCGATGCGGATGCCGGCCGCCGACACGGCTGGACGGCCTCTCGCCTATCACGCGCGGCTCGAGCGCGAGGGGAGGCACTTGCACGCGTCCGAGACGGTCGGCGAGGCGCTCGAATCGGGAGATCTTCTCACGCTGCTCCCGAACATCGAGGCGGGCCGCCGCTGATCCGCGCGGTCTCTTTTGTGCGGGCCGCCCCGCAAGTGGCCGCGGAGAGTGGAGCATGAACGAGCACGAGTACCGCCTGGTCTTCTTCGGAGACGACGGCGGCCGGTTGGACGAGGTCGCGGTCCGTCCCGACTGGGAACCGGCGATCGAGTGGGCGCGCTTCTCCGCCCTTCGAAGCCTCCATCTCCCCGCGGAAGCCACGGGGGAGCGGATCGCGATTCGTCCCGACTGGGATCCCCGCGCGGGAGAGCCGTACGTGGAGAGCTTCGTCGTGGAGATCGAAACGAACGGCGCGCGAGCTTTCTCCTCGCTTCCGATCGCGTACCTCCGCGGTCAAGCGGAGAAAGAGGCCGAGCGCCTGGTCGAGAAGAAGCTGCTCCGCGCCGGCGATCCTTTCCTGTACGCGGTGAAGGCGCTTCGCTCCTTGGCGCCGCCGATCGATGATCGACACGTGAAGTTTCGGATCGTCGAGACGAGGACCTCGTTCCCCGCGCGGGAATCGAGGCTCTCTTCGTTCCTGGGGCGCTCGACTCCGGCCGGAGATCCGGCGGAGGGGGACTTCCCTTTCTTCATTCCTCATTCCGTGCTCGAGGAGGCGACGGCCCTTTGCCGCGCCGCCGCGGAGAAGGGAGTCGAGACGGCCGGCGTCCTCGCCGGATACCTCCGCCTCGACCGGAACGTTCCCGAGGCCTTCGTCGAGACGACCGTGCAGATCCCCGCGCGGCACACGAGGGCGGAGAAAGAGAAGGTGATCTTCACGCCGGAAACCTGGACGGATTTCCGCCGAGTTCTCGCGCGAAGAAACCGCGGGGAGATCCCGATCGGTTGGTACCACTCCCACCCGGTCGGAATCTGGGGACGGGAGAGCGCGGAGGGATCGAACGGGGGCGAGAAGTCCCGCGCGCGCGCGGACGGGTTCTTCTCCTCCCAGGACCGGCTCGTCCACCGGGCCGCCTTCCCGGCCGCCTACCATCTGGGGCTCGTGGTCACCGACCCGGGCGACTCGGATCCGACGATCGCTTGCTACGGATGGAGACGGGGAGAGATCGCGCGGCGCGGGTTCCACGTGACGAGACGCCGGCGTCGCGGGGGGGATCGCGATTGATGGCCGAACTGCCGAGGTATGAATCATGAGCCGTAGGATTCGAGAGACAATCGAGATGCGCGCGTTTCTCCTTCCGCTCCTCTCGTCCCCGGGGAACGGGCCGAGCCTCGACCAGAGGATCCGGCACCTTCAGATCTTCCGGGGAGACGGGACCGACCGCGAGAAGCAAGAGAGGATCGACCGGTTCCTTCTCGAGGAGATCGCTCGTTGTCGGGGCGGTCTCGAGCAGGCGGAAGAAGCACAGAACCAAATGAAGGCGCTCTTCGAGAAGGTCCTCGCGCCCCCTCTTCATCCGGCGGTCTTCCTCCGCTACGTGTCCGACGAAAGGACGCGCGCGCTGGTCGGCTGCCACTCCTCCCGCCGGGTCGTAACCATCTCGAACGAGAGCGAGGTCGGGCCGCTCGAGATCGGGGACGAGGTGCTCCTCAGCAATGAACAGAACACGATCCTCTCCCGCTCGGCGTCCGGCGCGCTCCCGCCGGGCGAGACCGCGCTCTTCAGCCGTCTGACCGCCGACGGAAGGCTCGTGCTCACGTGCCGCGGCGACGAGGAGGTGATCGTCGATCGAAGCGCGAGGCTCCGCCCGGAGACGCTCCGCGCCGGGGATCTCGTCCGCTACGACCGCGCCCTCTGGATCGCGCACGAGAAGATCGATCGGTCGAAGGGAGAGAGCTGGTTTCTGGAAGAGACCCCGAGGGAGACGCTCGACGACATCGGCGGCCTCGACGAGGAGATCGAGACGCTGAAGAGGATGCTCGCGTTCGGATGGACGCGCCGCGAGACCGCGCGGAAGTACGCGCTTCGGCGAAGGGGATCGGCGCTTCTCGTCGGGCCTCCGGGGAACGGCAAGACGCTCCTCGTCAAGGCGATCGCCAACTGGCTCGCGGCGGGCTCGCCGTCCGGCCGCTCGCTCTTCATGAACATCAAGCCGGCGAGCCTCCACTCGATGTGGTTCGCGCAGAGCGAGGCGAACTACCGCGAGGTCTTTCGCATCGCGCGCGAGGCGGGAGCCGAGGATCCGGACCGTCCGGTGGTCCTCTTCTTCGACGAGATCGACGCGATCGGCGAGGAGGGGCGCGGCGGAATCGCGCGCGACGTCGGCGACCGCGTCCTCAAGGCGTTTCTCACCGAGCTCGACGGTCTCGAATCGCGCGGCAACATCGTGGTGATCGGCGCGACGAACCGGCCGGACCGGCTCGGCCCAGCGCTCACCCGGTCCGGGCGGTTGGGCGACAAGCCGATTCGCATCCCGAGGCCGAACCGGGACGCGGCGCGCGAGATCTTCGAGAAGCACTTCGAACCGGAGATTCCCTACGCGTCGAACGGATGCGACGCCGCCGAGAGCCGCCGCACGATCATCGAGGCGGCGCTCGCGCGCATCTACTCGCCGAACGGGGAGAGCGATCTCGCGTCGCTCACCTTCCGAGACGGATCCAGAAAGACCGTTCGCGCGCGCGACCTCATCAGCGGGGCGGGGATCGCGAAGATCGCGCTGGCGTCGAAGGAGAGCGCGTGCCTCCGCGAGACGGAGCGCGGCGAGGAGGGGATCCTTCTCGAGGATGTGCTCTCGGCGACCGCGGAGGAGTTGGAATCGCTCGCGTCGTTTCTCACGCCGAGGAACTGCCGCGACTACCTGGCGGGTCTGCCGCAGGATCTCGACATCGTCGCGATCGAGCCGGTCCGGCGGAAGCTCCCGCGCATCCACCGCTATCTCGACGCGCGCTGACCGAGGCGCGTCCCGCGGAGGGATTGACATGAAGCGGCCGATCGTTCTTCCGAAACTGTGCGGCGCCGACGTCGAGGTCGCCAACTTCGTCGAGGGCGCGTGGAGCGGCTCCGGGAGCGGGCGCGAAGCTTCCCGCGCCCTCCTTCGCGAGATCCGCGGAATCCCGGGGCGAAACGAACGGTGGACGCGAACCGGCGGCGGAAACGGCTCCGGTAGGGGAGGCGTGCGCGTGCGGGGCGGGGAGCCGCCCGCCGCCGGAGAGGATCCGCGGGAGATCGGCCGCGTCTTTCTTCCTGAAAACGGAGGTTGCGCCTACATCGACCTGGATCATCTGGAGCTCTGCCTTCCCGAGGTTCTCGATGCGCGCGAGCACGCGGCGGCGTGGCACGCGATGCTTCGGATCGCGCGCTCGGCGCTCGTGAGCGCGAACGCGCGGAGGGACGGGGAGCGCAAGATCCGGATCCTCGTGAACAACAGCGACGGCCTCGGGCATTCGTACGGGGCGCATCTCGACTTCCTCGTCGCGCGCCGCGCCTACGAGGACATCTTCGACCGAAGGATGCAGTATCTTCTCTGGCTCGCTTCGTACATGGTCTCGAGCATCGTCTTCACAGGGCAGGGGAAGGTCGGGAGCGAGAACGGAGCGCCCGCGGCCGACTTCCAGATCTCCCAGCGCGCCGACTTCTTCGAGTGTCTGGTCGGACCGCAGACGACCTATCGCCGCCCGATCGTGAACAGCCGCGACGAGGCGCTCGTGGGCGGATGGATCCGCGGAAGCGCTCTTACGCTCCGCGATCTCATGGCGCGGATGCACGTGATCTTCTACGACTCGACGCTCGCCTATGCCGCCGGCCTTCTCAAGGTCGGCGTCTACCAAGTCATCCTCGCGATGATCGAGGCGGGCCTCGCGGGAGAGACGGATCTCATCCTCGAGGATCCACTCGCGGCCCTGCGCCTCTGGAGCCGCGATCTCGAGTTCCGGAGGCCGGCCCGGCTCCTCTCGGGGGAGCGGCTCACGGCGGTCGAGCTTCAGCGACGTTTTCGGGAGAAGGCCGCCCGTTTCGCAGAGCGGGACGACTGCGGCGGGGCGGTCCCCGGCGCGAAGGAGATCCTCGATCTCTGGGGGGAAACGCTCGAACGCCTGGAGGGGCGGGATCTCTCGGCGCTCGCTCCCCGCATCGATTGGGCGCTCAAGCTCCTGATCCTTCGCGGCGCGATGGATGCGCACCCTGAGCTCGACTGGGGATCCCCGAAGATGAAGATGCTCGACCACCTCTACTCGAGCCTCGACCCGGACGAGGGGCTCTTCTGGCCGTACGAACGGGCCGGCATGGTGGAGAAGCCGGTCCCCGAGTCGGCAGTCGAACGGTTCATGCATGAACCTCCGTGCGGGACGAGGGCGTTCACGCGGGCGATGCTTCTTCGCCGCGCGGATCCGGAGACGGTGGAGTCGGTCGACTGGGATTCGATTCGCTTCCGAATGTCGGACGGCGCGGTCCGAAGAACCGTCCGTCTCTGGAACCCGCTCGGCTTCGGGAGATCCGCGACCGAGCCCCTGTTCCGAAACGGATCGTCGATCGAGGAGATCGTGAGGAATCTGGCGGAGGGTCCGCCGGTCTAGCGTCAAGCCGTCAGAAACGTGCTCTTTGCGGAGCCGCGGGGCACAGAGCGAGGGGGTGCCGGCTCAGACAGTCCTCGCGCACCGGGCCCAAGGCATGGCGCCGGATCGGCGGGGCCCGGTGCGCTGCGGAACTCGCCGGGTTACCCCCTCGCCCCGTGCCCCGGCGAAGAAGACACGAGCGGTGTTTCTAACGGATCGAGGTTAGCTCGGATTCAAAGCGTTGCGAACCGGGAACGTCGGAGCCGAGAGGAGAAACGAAGATGGAAACGCGCGAAAGGCAGAGAGAGGAAACGGCGGCGATCCGGACGGGAGCGCCGGGGGACGGAGGCGGGGGAGACCTCGCGTCGCTCCGCGAGGCGGGGGCGCATCTTCTCCGAGCAGGAGACGAGGCGATCCGCAAGGTCCTCTCAATGGACAGCGAGAAGTTCCTCGAGGCGACGCGGCAGGAAGGAGGCGAGTAGTCTTGTCTTTCCCGCTCATGGGGGTCGAGACGGAGTATGCGATCTCCGGGTTCGACGCCGCGGGGAGCGCCGTCGGTTCCGGCGCGCTCGCGGAGGCGATGCTGAGGACGGCCTTCCGCAATCTTCGAGGGATACCCGCCCATCACGGGCGCGGGCTCTTCATCGAGAACGGCGGGATGTTCTACATCGACGCCGGGGCGCATCCGGAGTTCTGTACCCCCGAATGCGACGACCCGCTCGACGTGGTCCGCTACATCCGCGCGGGCGAGCGGATCGTGCGCGGGCTCGCCGAGGAACTCCGCGGGGAAGGAGCGTCGGCGCGCCGCGTCTTCCTCACGAAGGGGAACATCGACTATTCGGGAAGCAAGAACACGTGGGGATGCCACGAGTCGTACGGCTATCAGTGCCGCCCGGGCCTCATGGCGGAACAGATCGCGCCGCACCTCGTGAGCCGGATCGTCTTCACGGGCGCGGGGGGGTTCGATCCGCATTCGGCGGGGATCGTCTTCTCCCTCTCCCCCCGCGTCTATTATCTCGAGCGCGGATCCTCCGAGGTGGCGAGAGGCCGCGCGATCGTTCATCGCAAGAACGAGCCTCTCTCCGCAGGGTTCAACCGTCTGCACCTCGTCTGTGGGGAGAGCCTCTCCTCCGACCTCGCCTCGTGGCTTAAGATCGGAACGACCGCGCTCGTCGTCGCGTTGATCGACCGCGGCCTCTCCCCCGCGGCGCGCGCCGCGCCGCTCACTCCTTACCGCGCGATGAAGGCGTTCGCCAAGGACCCGACGTGCCGCGTCTCCGTGCCGACGCGATCCGGAAGAGAGACGGCGATCTCTCTCCAGCGCCGCTTTCTCGAAGCGGCGGAGGCGCATCTCGGCGATGGAACACTCCCTCCGTGGGCGGGGAAGCTGTGCGCCGCGTGGCGCCGCGTGCTCGACGACCTCGAGGCGGATCCCGCGCGGCTCTCCGCGTCCCTCGATTGGGCGATCAAGAGAAGCCTCTACGAGCACCGCGCGCGCGAAGCGGGGATCGATCTCGATTCGATCTCCGTTTGGAACACCGTTCTCCCGAGGCTCATGCACACGGTCCGTTCTTCCCCCTTCCGCGGAAGACGCGTGTTGGTCGAGGAGGTTCTTGCACCGACCGCTCCCGAGCCGGTTCGGGACTTCGTCGAGAAGTCGGCCCCTCTCCTCCGCCGACACGGGACGCGATGGGAAGACCTCCGCCCGCTCGTCGATCTCCGAAGGGAGCTCTTCGAGATCGAGACGCGGTTCCCGGAGCTCTCCGACGAGGGGATCTTCGCGGCGCTCGACCGGGCGGGAGTTCTCCGGCACCGGGTTCCCGATCTCGGCGACGTGGACCGCGCCCTCCACGAGCCGCCGGAGAGAGGGAGGGCGCGGATCCGCGGGCGGGAAGTGAGGCGCCTCGCGGGCGAGCCGCGGAACGGCTACCTGTGCGATTGGGACCGGATCGGCGACATCCGGAGAAGACAGGTGCTCGACCTCTCGGATCCGTACGCCGAGAGCGCGGAGTGGAAGCCGATCGGCGAGGCTCCGCCGGAGCGGATCCGGCTCTTTCCGTTTTGAGCCCGACGGTTGCGCGTGTTCTCCAGCCGGCGCGGATCTTCCTTCGCGCCCTCGCGCCCCGAGTGCTCCCTCAGAGGCCCGTCCCTCGGAGACGGGCGCCCTCATCAGTCGATCGAGGGGACGCCCCTGAGGGCCAAGACCCATAACGCGCTTTCCGACAACGTTTTCGAGCGCTCGCCCGTTTCGGAGCTCTCCCCCGGCTGTTGATTCGCCCCCGCCCGAGCGCTTCCGCACCCACGAATCGGGCTTGACGGTTGTTGGCAATTTTGCCAAAATGCCAACAACCTGGAGGGAGCGATGGACCCGAACACGAAAGCGCGCAACGAAGCCCGGGCCCGCATCCTCAAGGCGATGGCCCACCCGACGAGGCTTTTCATCGTCGACGAGCTCTCGCGGCGCGAGCGGTGTGTCTGCGAGCTGGCGGAGATGGTCGGGGCGGATGTCTCGACCGTCTCGAAGCACCTCAGCGTTCTCCGGAACGCCGGGATCGTGCTTCAGGAAAAGCGCGGAAACCAGATCTTCTGCTCGCTCCGCTGCCCGTGTGTCCTCGATTTCTTCTCGTGCGTGGAGTCGGTATTGAGCGCGTCGGGCGCGGCGCGCCCCGCCGACGTTCTGCCGTAGGACGAGGGACTCGGTGTTTTCGCGCAAGGAATACAAAGCTCTCGGTCTCATCGTCGCGGTGTTTCTCGCCAGCTTCTTCCTCCCCGTCGAAGCGCTTCAAGAATCCGCCCGCTTCACGAACGCGCTCTGGGAATCCCTCCATCTGGTTCGATGGTACGCGCGCGAGCACGTTCTCTTCTGTCTCGTTCCCGCGTTCTTCATCGCGGGCGCGATCGCCGTCTTCGTGAGCCAAGCGGCGGTCATGCGCTATCTCGGCCCGCGCGCGAACAAGGTTCTGGCCTACGGCGTCGCGAGCGTTTCCGGGACGATTCTCGCGGTCTGCTCGTGCACGGTTCTCCCTCTCTTCGCGGGGATCTACCGGATGGGCGCGGGGCTCGGTCCCGCCGCCGCGTTCCTCTATGCCGGTCCCGCGATCAACGTGCTCGCGATCATCCTCACCGCGCGTATCCTCGGCGTGGAGCTCGGGGTCGCACGCGCCGTCGGCGCGATTCTCTTCAGCGTGGTCGTCGGTCTCTTGATGCATCTTTTTTTCCGCAATGAAGAGATGGCGAAATCGGAGGCCGCGCTCTTCGCGCCCGAGCCGGAGGTTCCGCGCCCGCTCGGCCAGAACGCGATCTACTTCGCCTCGATGGTCGGGATTCTCGTCTTCGCGAACTGGGGGAAGCCGGAGGCCTCCTCGGGCGCGTGGCACGCCGTCTACTCCGCCAAGTGGGTTCTGACCGCCGTCTTCGCGATCGCTTTCGCCGTCATCCTCGCCGCGTGGTACGGAGTGAGCCGCGCGCGGCTTCTCGCGGCGGCGTTTCCGGTCCTTCTTCTCGCGCTCCTCTTCCCCACGAAACCGCTCCTCCCCTTCGGCGCCGGCGTGATCGGGATCTCGCACGCGCTTCTCTCCGGAAAGGGAGAGACGGAGGAGTGGTTCTCGGCGAGCTGGGGTTTCGCGAAGCAGATCCTTCCGCTTCTTCTTCTCGGGGTTCTCGTCGCGGGGGCGCTTCTCGGGAGGCCCGATCACGAGGGGCTCATCCCGTCACGATGGGTGGAGCGGGCGGTCGGAGGGAACTCCCTCTCGGCGAACCTCTTCGCCTCCGTGGCGGGCGCCTTCATGTACTTCGCCACGCTGACCGAGGTGCCGATCCTGCAGGGGCTCATCGGAAGCGGGATGGGGAAAGGACCCGCGCTCGCGCTTCTCCTCGCGGGGCCTGCGCTGAGCCTCCCGAGCATGCTCGTCATCCGGAGCGTGATCGGAACGAAGAAGACGGTGGTGTTCGTTTCGATCGTCGTGGTCATCGCGACGGTGAGCGGTTTGATTTACGGAAACCTGTAGGGCATCCACCGAATCGGAGAGGTGAACGATGAAGGTGCAGGTTCTCGGAACCGGCTGCCCGAAGTGCCGGCAGCTCGAACAGAACGCAAGGACCGCCGCCCGGCAGCTCGGCGTGGAGTGTGAGGTGGAGAAGATCACGAACCTGAAAGACATCATGACCTACGGCATCGCGATGACCCCCGGCCTCGCGATCGACGGGAAGGTCGTCTCGTCCGGCAAGGTGCTTCCGGTCGAGGAGATCGTTTCGCTCCTCGCGAGCGCGGAGGAGAAGTAGTCGCATGAACCGAACCGCCCGCATCGCGATCTTCGCGGTCGTCGTCGCCGCCGTCATCAGCTTCGCCATCGCCCGCGAATCCGGACGAAGGGGAACGGGCGGCTCGTCCGCTTCGACCCGCGCCGGGATCCCTCGTCTCGTCGACCTCGGCTCGACGACGTGCATCCCCTGCAAGATGATGGCGCCGATCCTGGAGGAGCTCGAAAAGGAATACGAGGGGAGGCTCATCGTCGAGGTAATCGACGTGAAGACGGATCGAAACGCCTCGGCTCGATACGCAGTCCGCGTGATCCCGACGCAGATCTTCTTCGACAGCACGGGGCGCGAGCTCTTCCGGCACGAGGGCTTCTACTCGAAGGAGGATATCCTCGCGAAATATAAGGAGCTCGGAATCGACCTCGGAACCGGTTCGACCGGAAAGAAAAGCTGACGCATGGAAGGATTGTTCACAACGCTTGCGGGCGCCGTCGAGGGATCTCTTCTCGCGGCTCTTCTCGCTTCGTTCGTCTGGGGCGTCCTCAGCATCGTGCTGAGCCCGTGCCACCTGGCCGGCATTCCGCTCATCATCGGCTTCATCGGCGAGCAGGGAGATCGTTCGAGCGGGCGCGCGTTCAGCTTATCCGCGATCTTCGCCGTCGGCATCCTCACGACGATCGCGGCGATCGGCGCGGTCACCGCTTCTCTCGGCCGCATGTTGGGGGATGTCGGCCCGTACGTGAACTATGGCGTCGCGCTTGTCTTCTTCGTTCTCGGTCTCCACTTCCTCGGCGTCTTCCCGCTTCCGTGGACGGGAGCGGGGGTGGGAGACAAACGCGGGAAGGGACTTCTCGCAGCGTTCGTTCTCGGCCTCGTCTTCGGGATCGGGGTCGGCCCGTGCACGTTCGCTTTCATGGCGCCGATGCTCGGGGTCACGCTCAAGGTCGCGACGACGAGCTGGCTTTTCGGGATGGCGCTTCTCCTCGCCTTCGGAGTCGGCCACTGCTCGGTCATCGTCGGGGCCGGAACCTCGGCCGAGGCGGTGCAGAAGTATCTCAACTGGACGGAGAACTCGAGAACGTCGGACATCCTTCGAAGATGCTGCGGCGTTCTCGTGATCCTGGGGGGGATCTATCTCCTGTACGCGGCGACGTAGCGCGACCCGCGCCAGGCCTTCCTTCCGAGGGGTGCGGCTGGAGAGAAGAAGGGATGTTTGCTATTCTCCCATGTGCGGAGAAACGACCCCCGAGGAGATGACGATTGGCAGCGGAGAGCAAGACCGGAACGCACTCGAAGGAGAACGCGCCCGTGAGAAAGAGGCGGATGCTCCTCGGGGGGCTTGCCGCCGCGGTTCTCGTCGCCTCGGGAATCGTCTATCTCGGGATCGCTCGCCCCTTCGAGCCGAGAGTCTTCACCATCCTCTATACGTGCGACTCGGCGGGCGAGCTGAAGCCGTGCGGCTGACACTCCAAAGGCAAAGGCGGGCTGGCCCGGCGGGCCGGCGAGGCACAGGCGCGGCGCGAGCAGCATCCGGTCGTCCTCATCGACCTCGGGAACTTCGTCGCGGGAAGAAAGGGAGGCTACGGCTTCGACAATCCGGTCACGATGGAGAGTCTCGCGAGGATGTCCTATGACGCGCTCGTGATCGGAGAAGGCGAGGTGATGGCCGGGCTCGACATGATCGATAGCCTTCTCGACGCGCACCACCTGAAGGGGATCTCGAACAACATCCTCGACAAGAAGACCGGGAAGCTCCGCTACGAACCGTACACGATCGTGAAGGCCGGACGCTTGAAGATCGGCCTGACCGGGATGATCTCGCCGAGCGCGAGCCTCGCGCGCAGGATGGAACATCAGCAGATGGAACATCAACCGGAGGAGATCGAGTTCACGCGCGGGATCGAGCGATCGCGCGAAGCATTGAAGGCGCTCCGCAAGAAGAAGGTCGATCTCGCGATCCTCGCCGCCCATCAGGTCCCGGGGTCGCTCCAGGCGCTCGCGGATTCTCTCCCCGGCTACGACGTGATCCTAACCGGAGCCAGGCGGCGCACGGACCGCGAGCCGGAGAGGCACGGAGACGCCGTTCTCGCCGGAACGGCGGGAGGGTGTAGTTATCTCGGGGAGCTTGTCCTCACCGTCCGCGGCAGGAAGATCCGCGACTTCCAAGGACGATCGTTCGAGCTCGGCCAAGACGACGGCCCCGTCGACGAATACCTCAAGACGTTGACCTATGAAATACTCGAGCTCGACGAGAAGGGGGAGAGACTCCCGAAGGAACTCGTTCGGGATCGGAAGACGGAATGAACCGCCGGTCGCCGGAACGGCGCGTGCTCTTCCTCTGCACCGGAAACTCCTGCCGGAGCCAGATGGCCGAGGGTTGGGCGCGGCATCTCTGGCCTTCCTCGATCGACGTCCGCTCGGCCGGCGTGAAGCCCGGCGTTCTCGATCCGCGCGCGGTTCGCGTGATGGCCGAGGTCGGGATCGACATCTCCAATCAACGACCGAAACACACGGACGAGATCACGAACCATCCGTTCGATCTCGTCGTCACCGTGTGCGACCACGCCCGCGAGACCTGCCCGATCTTCCCGGGCGCGCGACGAACCGTTCACCAGAGCTTCGACGATCCGCCGCTTCTGGCCGCGAGCGCCCGGTCGGAAGAGGAGGCGCTCTCCCACTATCGGCGCGTCCGCGACGAGATCCGCGCCTTCGTCGAGAAGATGCCCGACACTGCATTTATGAAAGATTGACCCGGTGTCTTCTGAGGCGTGCATAATCCACGCTCGCGCGCCTCATCAAGCTCGATTACCGCGACGCGGCTCCCGCGGCGATGATCGGCGCCTCGAATCACTTCGAGGTGGCGATTTTCACCGCGACGCTTCTCTTCGGGCTCTCGTCCGGAGCGGCGCTTGCGACGGTCGTGGGCGTTCTCATCGAGGTGCCGGTGATGCTCATGCTCGTCCGAATCTGTCTTACCACGCCGCACTGGTTCGCAAAACAGACAAAGGCCCGGAAGGCGTGCGCCCTCCGGGCCGTCTACGCATGAACGCAATCTTATTGGATCGTGATCCGCTCCTTGTTCGCGGCGATCCAATCGGCGAACGTTAGCAGCGACGGGTTCAGCTTGCGCGCCTCCTCAATCGCGCGCGATCCGCGGAAGACCTCTTCGAAATCGTGGTTGAACTGAAACATGTTGCCGAGATCCTCGGCGCCCGGAAAGCCGAGACCGCGATAGACGTCGAACGGGACCGGGTTGTAGAGGACCTCTCGTCCGAGCGCCCTCGTGAGCGCAGCGGCCATCTCGGCTCCGCTCAGATGCTCGCCCGAGACCCCGACCGTCCGCCCCGCGCGCCCGTTCCCTTCCCGGAAGATGCCGTAGGCGCACTTCCCGATATCCTCGGCGGCGATCCCCGGAAGCTTCCTCTCCCCCATCGGCAAGTGGAAATACACCCTGCCGTCCTCTCCCTTCTTCGGGCCCATGCCGAAGTGGACCAAGTTGTCCCAGTAGAACGAGGTGAGGAACAAAGTGGTCGGAACGCCGCTCTCCGCGAAGAAACGGTTCGCCTCTCCCTTCGCGTCGAAGTGCGGCACCTTGTACTTCTTCATGAGCGTGGGCATGCGATTGTCGGTGAGGGGAACGTGCCGGCGCGTGTCCTCGAGCGTGGACCAGATCACGTGCCGGAGGCGCGCCGCCTTCGCCGACTTCGCCATGTTCCCCGCCTGCGCAAACTCCCTCTCGGGCGACATGTGCTCCCAGAAGTTGGTGACGCAGTACGCTCCGTGGGCGCCCTCGAATGCCTTCGTCAAGCTCGCCGGGTCGTCCGCGTCGGCCGAGACCACCTCGACTCCCATCGACGCGAGCGCCCTCGCCTTCTCCGAATTCGGATTTCGCGTGATCGCCCGCGCGGCGAAACCGCCGCCGGGATCGTGCCGAATCGCGCGGACGAGGCCGCCTCCCTGCGCGCCCGTCGCGCCCAGAACCGCGAGTATCTTCTTCTCAGCCATTGTGACCTCCGTAGCCTGGATTATGCACGCGTTACCATCAGCGAACGACGATGGGGGGGATTCATCACCCGGTCGAATCGGGGCGACAGGAATATAAGAAGAAACGCGGACGCGCGCCAAGGGGGAGAACCGAAAGAAGAGCGTCGAAGGGATCGGTCGCTCAGCGCACCCGCGCGAGAACGATCGTCAGAACGACGGCGAGCATGAGAACCCCCGCCGCGATCCATCGGAACCACGGGAAGGGACCGCGCGCTTCTTTGTAGTGGTCCGGCCAGTACTCCGGCGGGCGGTTCACGCCCCCCTCGATCCACTGTTTGTTCGGGTTCTCGATGTTGATGATCGAAGGATGTTCGCCGGGAAGCACGAGCGGCGGGCTCGCGGCGAACGCTCGGACGCGCCGTTTGCGAACGGCGTCCTCCGCGTAGATCCGGTCGATCGCCTTTCCGGGCCGGCGAGCCGCGTCGAGGAGCTTGCGGGCGCCCGCCGCCGTGACCGCGTAGGCGGTCGCGGAGAGCGGGCTGTATGGAATCACCGTTCGGGGGGAGAGGCGGCGCGCGCGCCGGCGCACGTCGAAGCATCGGAAGAGGAACCACACCTCCCAGCCTTCGGGAAGATCCGCGTAGGCGGCGGCGAGGCGCGCCCGCCAATCGGACGAATCGCCCTCGAGCGCGAAGTCGTCCTCCAGAATAAGCGCGCGCGAAAGCCCTCGATCGAGAATGTTCTCGAGAGCGGCGATGTGGCTTCGGGCGCACGCGATCTCGCCGCGGTGGGCGCGCGGATCGAACCCGGAGAGATCGGTCGAGATCCGGCCTTCACGCTGGAGGCGGCGCAAGGTTTCGTCGTCCAGAACGCTTCCGTCGACCGCGTCCCAGCGAACCGGGTCCTCGATCCCGACCTCTCGAAGCTGCCTGCGCGCCGAATCCCAGCGTTCGGGATGCGAGCGGACGTTGATCACGTACACCGCGTCGAACGGAAGCTCTGGATTAGCCGAGCTTGTCATCGAACAGCATCTCGTAGGCCCGAAGCTGCTTCGAGGCCAGATCGTCCCAATCGTATCGGGACTCGACGAGTCGGCGCGCTCTCTCCGCCATCAATCGCGTCTTCTCCGGCTCGCGGAAGATATCCGCGACGCGCGCGGCGAACTCCCGAGGCCGGTCGGCGATCGCGAGGTGCTCTCCGTCCGCGGCGTCGAGACCCGCGGCGCCGATCGAGGTCGAAACGATCGGACGGCCGAGCGCCATCGCTTCGAGGATCTTGAGCCGGGTTCCTCCTCCCGCTCGAAGCGGCACCACGCTCGCGAAGCATCGCTCATAGTAGGGCCGAACGTCCGGGACCGCACCTGTGACGTGGACGCCGTCGGCGCGAAGATCTAAGACCGCGCGGGCCGGCTCCCGCCCGACGATCCAGAACTCGAGGCCCGGAATCGCGCGGCGAGCCAGCGGGAGGATTGTACTCACGAAGTAGGTCGCCGCGTCGACCGAGGGCTCATACCTCATGTCGCCGACGAAGAGCACTGCGCGCGAGCCGCTCGGGGGCGGCCCCAGAAATCGATACGCCTTCGTGTCCGCTCCATTCGGGATCACTTCAATCTTCAAGGCTGGGTTCTTCTTGAGCAGAAAGCGGCGGTCCCGCTCCGAGACCGTGATGCAGAGATCCGCGCTCGCGCCGAGACGGGGTTCCCAGAACTCCAGGAGCCGGGCGTTGCAGGCGTACCACGCTTTGAGAAAGGGGTTTCCGGTGATTCCGGGGAAGGTCCGCCGTTGATCGAAGCCGATGTTGTGGAAGGTCACGGCCCGTTTCGCCGGATATCCCCGCGGAAGGAGGTCCAGGTACGGCGCCATGAAGTACTCCTCCGCGTGGACGATGTCGAAGCGCGTCTCCGAGACCATTCTCCGAATCCCTGCGGTGAGCTCCGGCGACCGCCAGAGAGCGAGCTCCGGGGGACGCCCTTTCCCAAGACACCGCAACATTTCGGGTAGCAAGCGAACGCACGGCCTCCGGTGCACGCGCCCTCCCGTGACGCGGGTGAAGTGCTTTTCGAGCTCGGCGACGACCGCTTCCTCTTCCGGGTCCCAAAGATGACACGCGAGATGAATCTCGTGGCGCTCGGCGATCCGCCGCAGGATGTTGAAGACGCGGAGCCGCGCTCCCGAGTTCGCGGGAAGAGGCGTGAGGTTCGTGATGCTGAGAATCCTCATCGGGAGGCTTCCTTCCCTCGCGAGCTCCGCCTCTCCGCGGCCGCCGCGTAAAGATCGAGCACGGCCTCGAGCGCATGATCGGCGCGGAGTCCGTTCGCCTCGTAGTCGCGGCGCGCCGCGGCTCCGAGGCGCTCGCGAAGCGATTCGTCGCGGGCGAAGCGCAAGATCCCCCGCGCGAGGGCGGCGGGATCGCCCGGCTCCACGAGAAGACCGTTCGCCTCGTGGCGGATTCTCTCCGGAATCCCGCCGACCCGCGTGGCGACGATCGGCTTGGCGAAAGCCATCGCCTCGGAGAGCGTAATGGGAAGGCCCTCGGTGAGCGAGGGGAGAACGACGATGTCCGTGTCCGCCATCAGCTCCTCGAGCTCGCTCGGAGCGAAGCCCCCGAGAAAGCGCACACGGCTCTCAAGACCGAGCTCGCTCGCGAGCGCCTTCAGCTTTTCCCGATCCGGCCCGTTCCCGGCGAGGATGAGAAGAGCCCGCGGCTCGCGGTCGACGACCTCCCGCATCGCGCGAACGAGAGGCTCGGCTCCCTTTTCCGCTTGGAGCCGCCCGAAGCACGTGATGCGGACCGTCGAGCTCGGCGAGGGATGCGGGGCCGCTTTCCGGCGCGCGCCCGCCTCGCCGAGCCCGCCCACGATGTGCGGGATGATCTCGACCGGCACGCTCCTCGGGATGAAGTCGTAGAGGCTCTCCCTCGAACGCTCGGAAACGCAGGTGATCACGTCGGCGAGGAGAAGGTTTTCCGGCGCGTCGTCTTCCCAGAGCGAGCCACAGTCGGTGATCGTCCCGTGCTCGGTGTAGACCGAGGGGACTCCTCGCTCGCGCGCCCAACGAAGAGCCCACGCGTGATCGAGCCGGAACCCATGAACGTGGATGAGATCCGCGGGGCGACGCCGTTGATGCCGATCGAGCTGCATGCGCGCGAGCCGGCGCGAGTAATCGCAAAAGACGATCTCGTTCACGACATCGACCATATCGCGCTTCGAGCCGGGATACCCGCGCACCTTCCACGAGAGGCGTTCCGCGGCGATCAGGGGAGAAAGCAACCCCCAGAGAGCGCGGCGAACGGTCTTTCGCGCCTGCTTCGAAAGAGCCGCGCCGCGAAGCCATCCCGGCGGCGCGACCACGCGGATCCCTTCACGTCTAAGCTGCCGGCCGTAATGGCTCCCGCGCCGCATCGGCATCTGGCTGAACACGACGACCTCGATCCCCTTCCGCTTCAGCGCGGAGGCGAGGTTCGCCGTGTGCTGCTCCATCCCGCCCGCGTCGGCGAACCACCATTGGGCCAGAAAGACGCGGCGAATCGTCACGGCGCGATCTCCCATGCGCGCGTCTCCTCGCCCACCCAGAAGCGGGGGATCTCGAGCGGCGGCGTGTTCCTGCGAAAGCGGCCGCGCGCGGTGGTCACGGCGACGCGCACCCCCGTTTCCCGAAGGGCCGCCAGCGAAGCCGCATCGTAGTCCTCCTTCCGCCCGTTCGGATACGCGAAGAGATCGGCCGGCCGGCCGGTCAGCTTGCGGAGCGCGACCGCGGACTCGATGATCTCCTCCCGTTGTTCCTCGGGAGAAAGGAGGCTGAGAATCGGATGCGTGCGCGTGTGCGAACCGAACTCGACGAGCCCCGCATCGACCATCCGGCAAATCTCGGAACTCGACAGGACTCGATACGGAGAGCCCGGGAGGATCGGCGCGTCGGGATCGACCGAGAGAGAGCGCGCGATCTCCCGGACCGCGGCGCGAAGCTCCCGCGGGGGCATTCTCTTGAGCGCGTTTTGAAGGAAAGCGGAAGCCTGCGCGCGCCGCCGGGAGTTTGAAAGATCGATCAAGGCCCCGCGCCAGAGGAAGGACGGGCGGGAGGTTTCCGCGATCGCCTTGTGCACGCGGCAATACCAGAGCGTCTCCTCGGTTCCGACGAGACCTGTGACGAGAAAGCAGACCGCCGGGATGCCGAAGTCGTCCAAGATCGGATACGCGACCTCGTAGAAGTTCGCGAGCCCGTCGTCGAAGGTGACGGCCGCCGCCGGACCCCTGAGATCACCCCGCGCGATATCCTCGATCCCTTCGCGAAGGCCGACGATTTGATACAAGCGGCGGATCGCCTCGAGATGCGCGAGAAACGTCTCCCGGTTCATGAAGCCGAGATCGGGAACGGGGAGCGGATCGGCGACGACCCCGTGGAAGTTGAAGACCGTGAGAGAATCGCGGCCCGCGCGGTTCGTCCGTCCGCGAATCCAACGATAGAGCCTCGTTCTCACCGCTCGTCCGTCCTCCCTCGATGCTCGCGCGCGTTTCGTCTCACGATGCCTCCGCCCTTTCTGCCGGCGACGCGTCGCACACGTCGCGGTAGAGATCCTCGATTCGAGGAGCGATGCGTCCCCATCCGAACGTGAGCGCTCGTTCCCGCGCGAGGCGAGAGAGCCGCGCGCGCGTATCGGGCTCGTCCCGGAGACGAAGGATCGCGGACTCGAACTCCTCGAGCGCGTTCCCCGGAATCCGGATCGCCTCCTCCCCCGGCACGTAGTCGCGGATCGCGGAAAGATCGGTGACGATCACCGGGAGCCCGCAGGCGATCCCCTCGAGAAGCGCGTTGTTCGCAGTCGCGTTCTTGAGAGGAAGAAGGAGCGCGCTCGCCTCTTGGTAGAGGCGTCGAAGCGTCGCGTCGTCCACTCCTCGATGGAGAACGACGTTCCCGGGAACCTCTCCCCGGATTCCGGAAGAGACGAGATGGAACTCGATGTCCGAGAAGCGGCGCATCCGTTCCGCGAGCTGAAGAACGATCGCGTAGTCGCGGAACCACGACCCGACCGTGATGCAGCGGAAGCCGGGCCGTTTCGTCCCGGGGGACGGCGGGTGGAAGAAATCGACGTCGATCCCGTGAGGGATCCACGAGACGGGGACACGCGGAGCGAGACGCTCGAAGAACTCTTGCTGGTCGCGGGAGACCACGGTGACCCGATCGACCGAGCGGAGGTTCTCCTCGCGCACGATGTCGGCGAGCCAATCGGGCGGCTGATGGAATGTCGCCACGACGCGCGGCCTCCTGCGAAGAGAGCGCGCGCGCCTGAGAAGATCGGGAAGAAAACCGATCGAGTGATCCCCGTCCAGGTAGTGAATCACGTCGGTTCCGATCATGAGGGCGCGCGCGAAGATGAGCGCGTCGGCGGCCACGTCGAGCGATGTGTACCAGGTGACGCACCGCCCGCCGGCGAGCTTCTCCGCGATTCGCTTGGAAAGACGATCGAGCCACCTCGGCTCGTTCGGATGAAGCGGCACTCGTTGAACGCTCAAGCGAACACGCTCCCGATCGAGGAAGCGGGCAAACTGATTGAACCCTGAATAGTTCCCCCAATGGCGGTAGTGGATCCGAACCACGTGAACCGCCGGGGGGGACACGCGCCTCGCCACGTTCGCCTCCCGCCTGTTTCTGAGCGAAATGCTGCCCGCGAGGGGCCCCCGAATCAAGCCGGACCCGCTTTTCACCTCAATCGAAGGATCGGCCCGCCGCCCCGCTTGCAAGAGAGGCAGCAATCGATTGCCCAGCAACATCTTGCGGGCCTATTCCGCCGCGGCGCGCGAGGTTCGACGGGGCGGGGTTCCGGTGGGGCGAGCAGGGAGAAGGGATCTCATGAGAATGCGGCTGGGGGGATGGAGGCCCGTCTTCGCTCGGCTCTCCCCCGCTCTTCTCACGGAAGAGATCAAGGGGCGCGATTGGACCGCCGGGATGTTAGGAACCACGAAGAAGATCGAGGAAATCAGGCTCGGCGTGCACGAGCGCGCAACCTCACGATCGATCGGACGTTCTTCTGCAAGACCCGCAGGCGCTCCGCCGGCGTCAGGCGAAGCATCCACCGAATCAGCGTAAGATCGACCCTCTCGGGACTGAACGCCCCTTCGGAGTCGATCTCGCCGGGAGCCTGGGACGATTCCTCGGACTTCATGCCCCGACTCTACAGGAGACCGGAAGGAGGAGAAAGCGGGGAACTGGGGCTTCGGTGCGCTCCGGTTCTTGTTTCTCCGCCATCACCCGCGGTTTCGATCCGGTTTCGTCGCGAGGGTTCGGGGCGCGAGGCGAGAGGACGCTTTGGACGAGCCGGCACCCGGAATCGTAGCCCTCGCTACGATGAGGATGCCGGCGAAGGAAGAGCGGCCTCGGAGCCCGCGCCCCGAAGCCGCAGCAGGAACCGGATCGAAATCGCGGGTGAGAAGTGGCTGGGATGCAGGGATTCGAACCCCGATACCGCGGTCCAGAGCCGCGTGTCCTACCGTTGGACGACATCCCAGCTTGATCTGGTATTTTAGCGGAGCGGCGGGGGACGGTCAACCGCTCGCCCCGAACCGCTTTTCGGACGGGAGCTCGGCATGCTAGAGCAGCTCTTCCGCCGCTCGAAGCCGCGCGGCGGCGCGCTCCCTCCCCACGATCTCGAACACATCGAAGATGCTCGGGCCGACGTTCGTTCCGGTGAGCGCCGCGCGCGCCGCGTTCATGAGCGTCCCGATCTTGAGGGCGTTCTCCTCGGCGAACGCACGCACGATCGGCTCGATCGCCGCCGCCTCCCACGGCTCGACCGCCGCCAGGCGGTCCGCGAGCGCCGCGAGCCGCCCGCGAATCTCCTCCGCCTTGCCGCGCAGGTTCTTCTCGAGCGCCTTCTCTTCCATCTCGAAGGCGTCTGAGAAGTACGGCCGCCCGCGCTCCGCGAAGTCGGCGAGCGTCCGGCATCTCTCGCGAAGAAGATCGATCGTCCGGCGGAACCACCCGGCGCGTTCTCCCTCGAACTCGTCCCTCCAGAGAGATGCGCGCTCGAGAAACGGCCGCACGATCGGAAGAAGCTCGCCCAGCGACATCGAGGCGATGTACTCTGCGTTCAGCGCGATCGCCTTCGGATCGGTCCAGTTCCGCTCGTCCCCCAGGGCGAAGTTGAAGACCGCGTTCGACAGGTTCACGCGTGAAAGATCGAAGTGCTCGACGAGCTCCGCGCGCGAGAGCCTCTCGCGGTCTCCCCCCGGCGACCAGCCGAGAAGCGCGAGGAAGTTCACGAACGCGTCCGGCACGAAGCCGCGGTCCCGATAGAACGTGAGGCTCACCACCTCGCCGTGCGTCCGCTTCGAGAGCTTCGCCTTGTTCGGCGCGAGAAGAAGAGGAAGGTGCCCGAAGACGGGGACCGGGTTCCCGAGCGCGCGATGAAGAAGGATCTGCTTGGGGGTGTTCGAGAGATGGTCCTGCCCGCGAATGACGTGCGTGATCCGCATCTCGGCGTCGTCCGCGACCACGCTGAGGTGGTAGGTCGGCGAGCGGTCGGAACGAAGAAGAACGAAGTCCTCGATGTCGTCCGTCCCTTTCGACGTCGCCTTGTACACGATGTCGTCGAACGCGACCGTCTCCCCCTCGGGCGTCCGGAAGCGAATCGCGAACGGCTCCGACGCCCCGCGTCTCTTCGCCTCCTCGGGATCCATCGCGCGGCACGCGCAGCGCACCGCCCCCGACCGCTTCTCCGCGATCGCCTGCTTCCTCGCCGCATCCAGCTCCTCCGCCGAGCAGAAGCAGCGATAGGCGCGGTTCGCGTCGAGAAGACGGCGCGCGCACTCCCTGTGCGCGTCCACCCTCTCCCCCTGGAAGTACGGCCCCTCGTCCCAGTCGAGCCCGAGCCATCGGAGCCCGTCCACGATCGTCGCGACCATCTCTTCCGACGAGCGCTCGCGGTCCGTGTCCTCGATCCGAAGAACGAAGACGCCGCCCCGCTTCCTCGCGAAGAGCCAGTTGAAGAGGGCCGTTCTCGCCCCGCCGACATGAAGGTATCCGGTCGGGCTCGGCGCGAAACGGACTCGGATCTCGGTCAAGAAGGACTCCTTCCTTCCGATGGACGGGACCCGCTCGGTCGCACGCAAGCGGTCCTCGGGCGGCAGGCTCCGCATTCCTCCGGGGGCCTTCTCGACGAGGCCGGAACCGACGAGGGGAGGCCGGCGGCCGACCCTCGTTGGTGGCCGAGCGAGCAGAGCCGAGAGCGCGGAAGCGCTCGGAGGCGTGCCCCCGGAGGAATGCGGAGCCCGCCGCTCCGACAGCTCGCCGCCGTCACCACGCGCGCGCCTACCCCTTTGGCCCGTAATAGTCCGCGATGTTCCGCGCGGTCTCGTACAAACGGATCCGGTGCAGCTTCGCGCCGCCGACGTTCTCCCCGAGCCGATCCCAAATCACCCGCGCGATGTTCTCCGCCGTCGGGTTCAGATCCCGAAACTCCTCGACGTCCGAGTTCAGATGCTTGTGATCGAGATATTCGATCACGAGATCGTTCACGACACAATCGATCTCGACGAGGTTCCCCACCGTCCCCGTCCGCGGATCGACCGCCCCTCCCACCGTCACCTCGACCACGTAGTTGTGCCCGTGACCGTGCGGGTTGTTGCATTTCCCGAAGATCTCGCGGTTCCGATCGTCCGAAAGCCCCGGCTCGTGGAGCCGGTGCGACGCAGAGAACTCGAACACCCTCGTCAGAAACACCTCGCTCCTCCCTTCCACGCGATCGACGAAAAGAGTCTCGTCCTCGTAGAGCCGGATCCGCCAGAGCTTCCCCTCCGTGAAAGCCGGCTCGAGGCGCTCCCAGATGAGCGCCGAGATGTTTTCGAGAGTCGGCGGCTCCTCTCGAAAACGATCCACGTGCTCGTTCAGGAAGCGCTGGTCGAGGTCGGCGAGCACGCGCTGCCGAATGATCTCCTTCACCGTGACGAGGTTCTCGACCATCCCGGTTCGAGGGTCGACCGGCCCCCGGATCGTCGTTTCCAAGACGTAGTTGTGGCCGTGAACCGCGGTCGTCCCGAAGAGCCCCTCCGCCTCCTCGCGGGAAAGCCGGGGGACACCGTAGTGGTGCGCCGCCGCAAAACGTTCCTTGCGTGTGAGATACGCCTGGGTCACCATTCTCTCCTCGCTCCGAGCCACGGTCGCCCGCCCGCCCCAAAAGACACGCGCTTTCGCGAGGCGCCCGGGGGGAAGTCAGGCTACCATCCCGGCCGCTCCTCGGCAACCGCCGCGCGCGAAGAGGCCCGGCGGACGCCCCCCGTGCTATTCTGCGGGCGGGGAACGCCATGACCGAAACGCAGCCATTCGGACAGGGATCCGTCGCCGCGATCGTCCTCACGGCCGGATACTCAAGCCGGATCGGGAGGCCCAAGGCGCTCCTCCCGCTCGGGAACACGACTTGTCTCGATCGAGTGATCGACGCGTGCGCGAAGGCCGGGCTCGCGCCAGTTCACGTCGTCGTCGGGCACCGCGGGGGAGAGATCGCCGCGGCCGCCCGAAGGCGGGGCGCCGCGATCGTCTGGAACGACCGCTACCCAGAAGGCCAGCTCACATCTCTCCAAGCCGGCCTCCGCTCGCTCCCCGGCGATGTCCGCGCGGCGGTCCTCATCCCGGTCGACCTCGCGCTCGTCCGCTCCTCGACGATCCGGAGCCTCCTCTTCGCCTACCACGAGGAGGGAGAGGGGAGAACCATCTTCATCCCGACCTTCGAGGGAACGGGCGGGCGGCCGTATCTCGTTGATCGATCAGTCGTTCCGGAGCTCCTCCCCCTCCCTTCCGGCGCGATGGGCCGCACCGTCCTCCTCCGCGACCCGGGGCGCGTGCGCGAGGTTCCCGTCGACGACGACGGCATCCTGTTCGACCTCGACACCCCCGACGACTATCTCGTCTTCCTCCAGAAGATCCGCTCACGCCGAAGAGCGTAGCTTACGTCGTCCCACGGGGGCTTACCGCGCGCCGCTGTGCTTGCGTTCGCGAGCGCTCACCCTTACGCTTTCCCCGTATCGCTTCCAGCGAGAACGCCCGGCGGCCGTCCCGGCAGGCGCCGGACCGGGCGTCGCCCGACCACAAGGCGAAGGAAAGGAGTCATCGCCATGCGCAAGGCAGTCGCCTTGTCGATCCCCCTGTTCCTTGTCTTTCTCTCGTGCGGAGGGGACAGCACGAACGAGCCGGACACCACCGCCCCGACGGTCACGATCCTCCAACCGACCCACAACGCCTCGGTCCCGTCCGGGAATGTCTCCATCCGCGCGACGGCGACGGACGACGAAGGGGTCGCGAAAGTGGAGTTCCACGTCGACGGAACGAAGATCGGCGAGGACGCATCGGCCGTCGCGAACGTCTACGAGCACACATGGAACGCGAGCGGGCTCGCGGCGGGAAGCGCGCACACGATCCGCGCGCGCGCCGTGGACACTTCGGGGAACGACGCGTCCGACACGATCTCCGTCACGATCTCCTCGACCGGGGGAGGTCCGACCTACCATTCGGAGAACATCACCACGAACGAGACCTGGTGGCCATCCGGCAACCCGCACATCGTGACCCAGGATATCGCCGTTTGGGAGGGCGGCTCGCTCACGATCAAGCCGGGTTGTATCGTGAAGTTCGATTCCGGAGCCTCGATCGGCTGCGGTTGGACGACCGCAGGAACGATCGTGGCCGTCGGCAAGGCGGACACCACGATCACCTTCACCTCGAACGAATCGCCTCCGGCTCGCGGCGATTGGGACGGATTCGGCTTCTTCGATGGGACCACGTCGAGCACGCGCCTCAGCTATTGCACGATCGAATACGCCGGCGCCGAGGGCCAAGCGATCCTGATCGACTGGGGCGCCGCTCTCAAGATGGACCACTGCACGATCCGCCGGAGCGCGGGCCGCGGGATCTTCTACGAGCGTGCGGGCCACGTCGAGCAGTTCAACAACAACACGATCACCGAGTGCGCGGGTTATCCGCTGGCGACCGACCCCGAGTACGTGCGCCATCTCGGCACCGGCAATGACTACACGGGGAACGCAAGCGGCTTCGACGCGATCGAGGTGTACTACGGAGGGGTGGAAACGAGCGCGACGTGGCGGGACCAGGGGGTTCCGTATCGCGTCACTGAGAACAGCAACGTCTGGGTGGGGAGCACGACGACGCCGATCATCCTCACGATCGAAGCGGGAACGACGATCGAGTTCGAGGCGAACGCGGAGATGACGATCGGGTACACGGTCCAGGCGGGGATCATCGCCGAGGGAACGAGCACGAACCCGATCACGTTCACGAGCGCGGCCGCGAGCCCGAGCAGCGGCGACTGGAGACAGCTCTGGATCGCGGGCGAGTCGGTCGATGCGCAGTGCCGTCTGACGCACTGCATCTTCGAGTATGGCGGCGACGGGAACGTCGGGAATCTCTGGATCTACTATTCGAACCCCCAGGTCGAGAACTGCACGTTCCGCTACAGCTCGGGGTGCGGGATCAAATTGGAGGTGGAGGAACCCGACGCGGCGGCCCTCGAAGCCGCAAACACGTTCGCCGGCAACGCGAGCGGAGACGTGTGCGTGCCGTAGGGCAAGCGAATCACGAATCGGTCGAGGGCTCTCCCTTCTGCGGCGAGCCCTCGACCAGACCCTCGTAGATCTCGATGTAGCGCCGGGCGGCGTCGCGGAGAGCGAAGTGGGTCTCGACCCGCGCGCGGCCGGCGCGTCCCATTCGCGCGCGGAGGTCCGGATCCCGAAGAAGCCGGACCACGCGCTCGGCGAAGAGATTCGCGTCTCTCGGAGGGACGAGAAAACCGGTCTCTCCGTCGAACACGACCTCCGGATTTCCCCCCACGCGCGTCACCACCACCGGAAGCCCGTGCCCCATCGACTCGAGAAGCGTGAGGGAAAGGCCCTCGGAGAGCGAGGTCAGCACCGAGACGTCCATCGCTCGATAGAAACGCTCGATCTCCTTGCGGAACCCCGCGAAGACGACGCGCTCTTCCACGCCGAGGAAACGCGCGCGCGCGCGAAGCGGCCCCTCTCCCTCTCCTCTTCCCAAGATGAGGAAACGGGCCTCGGGGACCTCGCGGAGAATCGCGGGGATCGCGTCGATGAAGTAGCCGACTCCCTTGATCGGGCGGTTCAGGTTGGCGACCATCCCGACGACCAAGTCCTCCGCCCCGAAACCGAGCGCGCGGCGAAGATCGAGATCCCGCGCGCCCTCCGGCGCCGGCTCGATCCCGTTCCAAACAACGACCGTCCGCTCCGGGTCGAGACGCTCCCTCTTCAAGACGGTCCGCCGCACCGAATCGGAGACGCAGATCACTCGGTCCGGCGCCGAGCGGGTCAGGCGAAGCAGCGCGTACTCGTGCCGCCCCCAGTTGAAACCGTGGTCCTCGCGGTTCTCGATGAGGCGCCGAACGACGCCGAGCTTCTTCAACATTCGTGCATAAAGAATCGACCAGAAGAAGTAGGCGTGCACGATCGCGGGCCGGCGGTCGAGAGCCAAACTCCGAACCTGCGCGAAGCGCGCGATCTGCGCGAGCGGATAGAAATCGCGCCGGCCGAGGGAAGGAAGCTCGCGGATCTCGATGTCGGGCGCCTCCCGCGCGGTGACCGGCCGAGGGCTCGCGATCTCGACCCTCCAGAGGGAGCGGTCCCACCGGCGGGCCATCGAGAGAACGTGGTTCCCGGTTCCGCCGCCGAGATCGTCCATCAGGATGAGAACGCGGCGCGCTTCGTTACCGGACATCGGCGTCCCGTCTCCGGCGCGTCTTCTCCGCTGTCGATCGACCGTCGGACGCGAGAGGCGGGTTCGGCTCGATGCGAAGCGGGCTCCGGCGGAGCTTCTCGCGAAACGCGCGCTCCCGTCCCGGCTCGAAGAGGAGGCGATCGATCCGATCGCCCCCGTCCCCCGCGATCTCGCGGAGAAACGAAGCGAGCCCGATCCGCTTCGTCTTCGCGAGCGCGCGTCCTGCCTTCGCGCGAAGCGAGCGGTCCGGCGCCCGGCGGGAGAGCTCCCGCTCGTCGGAGAGGGGCGCGCTGATCGCGGAGAGGTGCCGGAAAAACTCCGCGCGCTCTTCCCCGAGGGACGGGCGAACCGAGAGATTCTCCTCGATCACCGTCGGCTCGATCGTGAGCGACAGGAGTCCCTCCCGTCCGAACTCGAGGAACACGATCATCCCCTCTCCGATCCGCTCCGCGTAGGGGGAGGGAGCCGAGCGCAGGTACGAATCCCCGATCGGAACGAGGAAGCTTCCGAGCCCGTGGGCGATCACCGCGCCCCGATCGATCTCGATCCCCTGCACCGCGTGCACATGATGGCAGAGAACGGCGGAGGCTCCCTCCTCGACGAGAGAACGGGCGATCCGTTGCTGTCTCAACGATGGATAGAAGAAGAAATCGGTTCCCGCGTCCGGATTCGCGTGAATCGAGACGATCGCGTGATCGACGCGCGCCCGGAGAGCGCGGACGTCCTCGCGCATGAGATCCGGATCGGCCGGCGCGCATCCGGGGATCGAGTCGGTCGCGATCTGATAGTGGGGGAAGGTGTACGCGAGGAACCCGAGGCGGAGCCCGTTCTTTTCGATCACCGCGGGCGAGCGGGCGAGCGCGAGAGACGAGCCGGCCCCGACCGCCCGGATCCCCCGCGCGGCGAGCGTGCGCACGGTGTCCGCGAGCCCCTCGACCAAGCAATCGAGGATGTGGTTGTTCGCGAGACCGAGAACGGAGAAGCCGGCCTTCGCGAGAAGGTCCGCCATTTCGGGCGGTCCCTTCCTCGTCCGGTGCCTCACGAGCGGATGCCTGGAGCCGGTCCTCGTCAGCGGGTACTCGAGGTTCCCGAAGAGAAGATCCGCTCGCGAGAGAAGAGGCCTCACGGGCCGGAACGGGTCGATCGTTCCACTCCGCTCGAGGACCGAGGCGACATCGTCGCTCAGGATGAGGTCCCCGACCGCCGCGACGCGAAGGCGCGCCTCTCCCGATCGGATCGGGATCCGCCCGTCTTGAATCGCGAGGCGCGGACCTTCCTTCTTCTCTTGCCGATCGCCCATTGGCTCCTCTCGAACGCTCGCCGGACACGAGCATCTCTCAAAAGCGTCCGGCCGTGTCAAGCATCGCCGATGAGACGCGCGCCGCCCAGCGGGAAGTTCGCCGGCCGCCGGAAGGACCCGGTTGCCCGGGGAGAGGGCTCGTGGTATCATCAATCCGTCGAACGAGTTCCCCCTTTCCCACGAACCGATCCCGTCTCCGGGAAGAGGACGGCGCGCATGAACACTCGAAACACTCTCGCGATTCTCGCCCCGCTCGCGCTGTTCGCGTCCCTCGCCGCGCCGGCGGCCGGCGCGACGGATCCTTGGAGCCCGCAGCCCCGCGAAGGGGAGGTTCTCTCTTCGCGTCTCGATCGGGCCCCGAAGACCGCCGAGGGCGACCGGAAGGCATGGGTTTTCTTCACGGATAAAGCGATCCCCGACGAGGCGATGTTTCGGATCGCCGCATCCCGCTTCGCGATGCGCCTGGACGCGCGGAGCATGGTGCGGCGCCAGAAGATGGGGCGCGCCGAAATCGTCGGCTTCCACGACCTTCCGGTCCACCAGGAATACGTCGACCAAGTGCTCGCGCTCGGCGCGAATAAGCGCGCGCTCTCTCGCTATCTCAACGGCGTGAGCGTGTCGGCTCCTCTCCCCGTTCTCCGCGCGATCGCAGAGCTTCCGTTCGTTCGGTCGATCGAGCCGGTGCGCGCGTTCTCGCGCGCCGAGGTCGCTCCGGACCGGCCCCGGCCGGCAGAGGCGGCGGCGAAGCGAGCCTACTCGCTCGACTACGGCCCTTCCCTCGGACAGCTTGAGATGATGCAGATCCCCCCTCTGCACGACGAGGGATACGACGGCACGGGGATGCGCGTGTGCCTCCTCGACACCGGCTTCAAGAGAACGCACGAGTCGCTGCAGAACGTGGTCGTGATCGCCGAGCGCGATTTCATCAACGACGACGGCAACACCTCCGAGGAGCCGGGCGATCCGCCGGGGCAGTTCGCCCACGGCACAAAGATTCTCTCCCTCATCGCCGGCTACAAGCCGGGGAGCCTGATCGGTTCGGCATACGGGGCGGAGTTCCTTCTCGCCAAGACCGAAGACACGAGCCAAGAGCAGCCGATCGAGGAGGATTGGTGGGTCGAGGGGATCGAGTGGGCGGACAGCATGGGGGCGGACGTCGCCTCGAGCAGTCTCGGATACAGCGATTGGTACACATATCAAGATATGGACGGGAACACCGCGACAACCACAATCGCCGCCGACCTCGCCGCGTGGAACGGAATCCTCGTCTGCACGTCGGCGGGGAACGAGGGGAGCTCCGATTGGCGCTACGTGACCGCCCCCGCCGACGCCGACACGATCGTCGCGGTCGGAGCGGTTTGGAGCGACACCGTGATCGCCTCCTTCAGCTCGCGGGGGCCGACCTTCGACGGCCGAGTGAAGCCGGAGCTCGTCGCGCAGGGCGTGTACGCCCACTCGGCGGATCCGTATGACGACCAGACGTATTCCACGTGCCACGGAACGTCCTGCTCAAACCCTCTCCTGGCCGGCGCGGCAACGCTCGTGTTGCAGGGGAACCCGTTCCTCACGCCCTACGCGGTCATCGCGGCGCTGAAGACCACGGCGACCCGGTCCGAATCCCCAGACACCGCCTATGGATGGGGCCTCGTCCAGGCGGAGGACGCTCTGTACCTCGTGACCTCGGTCCGGAACCAGGACGATCTCGTCCGCTGGGGCGGGAAGCTGCCCCCCGCGGAGAAGACCCTCGAGCTCCGCGCGTCGCCGAATCCTTTCAACCCGACGGTCTCCTTCTCCGTGCAGGTAAGGATCGCGACCAACCTCCGCATCCGCCTGTACGACGCGAGGGGCGCGCTCGTGGACACGCTCTTCAACGACGCCGTCGCCGCCGGGGAGCACGAGGTGGTCTGGAGCGGGACGGACCGAGAAGGGAAGCCGCTCCCCTCGGGAGTCTACTTCGCACAGGCGGAGTGCCCCGGGGTCCGCGTGACCGAAAAGCTCACCCTCGTCCGGTGATCGGGCGCGGACGCCGAACGGGTAGAACTCACGTACTGAAAACGGCTTGCAGCTCGTTTCGGGCATCGTCAACGCAAACGGAATCTTAACAAACCTAAACGTCGACTCCAGCGTCCCCCGTCCGTTAAGATGTCAGGCGCCGGGAGCGACTCCGCTCCGCCGGGGCCCGTCCCAACCGACCGATGCGTAATGCCGAGGAAGAGCGAGTGAGATCGCGAGCGAACGATCCCCGCGGCGGAGAACCGACCGTGGACATTCCACCCCTGCGCGCGCGCCGCCTCGCGAGAAGCGGCCGCGAGCGCTCGACGGAGAATCGACGTTGGATCTGCTGACGCCGGGCATCTTGTTCGTCCTCTTCCTCATTCTCTGGGCGGAGTTCGTCAACGGTTGGACCGACGCGCCCAACTCGATCGCCACGGTGGTGTCGACGCGCGTTCTCTCGCCCGGCGCGGCGGTGGTCATGGCGGTCGGCCTCAACATCCTCGGCGCGCTCTCCGGCACCGCGGTCGCCGCGACGATCGGGAAGGGGATCATCGAGCCGGACTTCGTGACCCCCGCGACGGTCGGGGCGGCGATGGTCGGGATCATCTTCTGGAGCACCCTGGCCTGGGTCTACGGGCTCCCGACGAGCGAGAGCCACGCGCTTGTCGCCGGGCTCACGGGAGCCGGTCTCGCGGTGAAAGGACCCGCGATCCTTCTCGCGGATGGCTGGAGGAAGGTCGGCCTCGGGCTCATCTTCTCGACCTTTCTCGGGTTCGGGATCGCTCTTCTACTCATGACGATTGTCTACCGTCTGTTCTACAAGTCGCCGCCCGGGAAGATCCGCTCTCTCTTCTCGCGGCTCCAGGTCCTTTCCGCGGCGTTCATGGCCTTTTCGCACGGCTCGAACGACGCGCAGAAGTTCATGGGGGCGTTCGCGCTCACGTTGTACGCCGGCGGTATCATTTCGCACTTCTACGTTCCCGTCCTCGTGATCCTGATCTGCGCCGGGGTGATGGGGATCGGAACCGCGGTCGGCGGATGGCGCATCATCCGGACGCTCGGGACCCGCGTCACGAGGCTCGAGCCGGTGCACGGGTTCGCCGCCGAGACCGGCGCCGCGACCGTGATCGAGATCGCCTCGCGGGTCGGCATCCCGCTCTCCACCACCCATACGATCTCGACGGCGATCATGGGGGTCGGATCGACCCGCCGGCTCTCGGCGGTCCGCTGGGGGGTCGCCGGGGAGATCGTCTCCGCGTGGGTTCTCACGTTCCCGATCTGCGGAGTGCTCGGCTACTTGTCCGTCGTCTTCTTCCGCTGGATCGGCCTGCACTAGAGGAGGTGCGCACATGCGACTTAGCCTGGTACCGGAGAACCGCCGCTTCTACGACCTCATCGAGGAAGCCGGTGAGAACATGGTAGAGGCGACGCGCGCGCTGGTCGATTTACTCACGAACTATTCCGATGTCGATCAAAAGCTGACCCGCATCCACGATCTGGAGCACAAAGGGGACGAGATCACGCACAAGGGGATGGACGAGCTGAACCAAACCTTCGTCACCCCTTTCGACCGCGAGGACATCGCGTTCCTTCTCCAGCACATCGACGACGTGGTCGATCAGGTGTGGGCCGCGTCCGTGCGTCTTCAGGCATACTCCGTCGAGGAGATCACGGAGACCGCCGCCGCGTTCGGGGAGATCATCCATAGCCAGGCGGAGGCGATCCAGAAGGGGATCGCCATGCTCAGGGACCGGAAGAAGATGCGGGATATCTTCGAGTTCATGCAGGAGGTCCACGTGTTGGAGAACAAGGCGGATGATGTCCTCCGCAACGCGCTCGCCAAGCGCTACAACTCGGGCCCCCATACGGTCGAGACGCTGATCCGCGGCATGAAGTGGAGCGAGATCTACACGATTCTCGAGAAGGCGACCGACCGCGCGGAAGACATCGCCGACACGCTGCAGGCGATCGTTCTGAAGTACGCGTAAAGCGCGCGCGATCGGCCGCGTTCCTCCGCCGATCGCGCCGGCACGAGGAGAGCGCCGCCATGACCGAAGAGAAGAAGATCGTTCAGGGAAAGATGGAGATCGCGGGGGTTATCGGGCCGCTCTGGTTCGCGGGCTGGCTCTTCACGATCGGGTACGCGCACCTCGCTCTCGGAAAGGCAGTTCTCGCGATCGTCCTCTGGCCGTACTACCTCGGCTCCGCGCTCGGCTAACCTTGATCCGACCGAAACTCGACCGGTGTCTTATCGGCTGCGCAACGAGCACTCCTCTGACGGACTGAGTCAATCCCGCATTGGCCTACGCGATCGGGCGGAGCGGCTTCCCCTCCATCGGCCAAGGAGACGGAACACCGAAGAGAGCGAAGATCGTCGGGGCGAGGTCGAGGATCGTGCCGGGCTCGATCGCTCCGCCGCGCGGAATCCCCTCGCCCGAGGCGAGGATGAATCCTTCACCCCTGTGGTTTCCCGAGCGCCCGTCCGGATTCCTTCCGGGCGTCGGCCACGGGATCGTTCCGTAACGATCCGAGACGACCGCCTCGTGCCGAGCGGCAGGAACGTCCGACCAGACGACGACGAGATCGGGGAGTAGACCCGCCCGCTCCCCCGGCGGGAGCGCGCGATCGGGTCTTACGACCTCGGCGACGATCGACTCGCCGCTTCGCGCGTCGCGCCACGTGCGCATCCCTTCGGCGATCGCATCGCGAAGCTCCTCGTATGATTCTTCCGGAAACGTCCCTCCCGCCTCGCGGCCCCGAAGGTTGACGCGAACATAGCTGTGCTGGTCCGCCGGAAGGGAGAACGCCTCGGCCGCGTCCCACGCGCTCGGCGACCGCCGCCAGAACGCGCTCAGGCGGTCTTGGATCGAAAGTGGAAGAAGCCCTTTCACGCCGCGGCGGAGCTCGACCGGAACCGCGCCGCGCAAGCGGACGAGAGGACTTCTCGAAGAGGGCGCGCCCGAGACCCCTCGGAGGCCGTGCAGAATCCGCCTCAGCATCTCCGGGAAGAGCATCTCGCGGCTGTTGTTCGGCCCCATCCCGTGCAGGGAGAAGACGATCACGGCCGCGCCGCTCCCCGCCTCCTCCGCGAGAAGGCCGACGGCCGCGTCGAGCTCGGAGTACACGTCGCGAAACGCGGACTGGAAGAGCTCCCTCGTGCCGGGCCGGATCTCGCCGCCCGCCGAGGTCTCGTCCCAGAGCTTGTGCCCCGCGCGGTGCGCCGCCGCGAAAGCGACAAAGAAGAGATCCCACGTATCTTGACTCATGAAAGATACAGCGGCGCGGGCGAGCTGCCCGGTCGCCCGCGAGAGGAGCCGGGGGAGCTCGAGGATCTCGAGCGTCTTCTGCGGACCGTAGACCTCGGGCCGCATTACGGGTCTCCCCGCCTCGCGGCGCATTCGGGCGAGCGCCGAAGGCGGGTGCGACGCGGAAGGGCCGAGATGGTCGTGGGTCGCCCAGCCGGCGATCTCGATCCCCGCGAACGGCTCCGGCGGATAGGCGAGAGGAGCGTCGATCACGATCGCCCGCGCGCCCCGCTCGCCGATCGCCCGCCAGAAGGGTTGGATCGGAAGCCAGGCGCCGAACGGCCTCTCCATCGCGCCACGGACCGGATTCCACTGGAGAACGTGATAGCGGCCGTGCTCGCTCGGAGAGGTTCCCGTGTAAAAGGTCGACCAGGGGGATCCGGTGAGCCACGGAGCGACGGTGGCGAGCCTTCCGTAACAACCGCTCTCGCGGAGGCGTGTGAGGTTCGGGAGCGCTCCTTCGTCGCACCATTTCTCCACGAGGGAGGGCTCCGCCGCGTCGAGACCGACGAGAAGAAGGCGGGGATTCGTCTTTCGTCCGGCGTTCATCGTCGCGTTCTTCTCCCGCGGCGCGGGGCGGCCGGAGCCTCGTCCGCCACCCGCTCGTTGCATCTCCACACGCGCGGGTCGAGAAACGATATCTATCATATTTCGGGCGGGCGGGCCAGGAAACGGGATGGTTCACGTTCCGCGGGCGCCGGGGCATCGGGCTTGCGGCGCCGAGCGCGCTGTCGTATCGTTTCGCGCCGGGCTCCCCCCGCCCCAGGGAGAACGAACTGCTCGCGAGAATCGCACTCGAAACGGGTCTGTGCTTCACGGGCCGGCTCTTCGGCGCGCCGCGGGAAGCGGGAGGCGAGATCGTCTTTCACACGGGGATGTCCGGATACCAGGAAATCCTGACCGACCCGAGCTACGCCGGGCAGATCGTTGTCTTCACCGCCTCGCACATCGGGAACTACGGGGTTCACGCCGGAGATAGCGAGTCGGCGCGCATCCATCCGGTCGCCGTCCTCGTGCGCGATTTCTGCAGGAGGACCTTCCATCGGCGCGCCGAGCGCGGGCTCGACGATCTCCTCCGCCGAGCGGGCGTCCCGGCCCTTTCGGATGTCGACACGAGAGCTCTCACTCTCTCTCTCCGCGACAACGGGACGTGCCGGGCATGGATCGGGACCGGTCCCGCCGCCGCGCTCGTCGAAAAGGCGCGGGGTCTCCCGCCGATCGAATCGATCGATTGGGTCGCGCGCGTGACGTGCGACGAACCGTGGATGTATCAACCTTCTCGAGGCTGGGGGAGCGAGCCGCCGTACGAGGTCGCGGTTCTCGATCTCGGCGTGAAGAAGAGCATTCTCGATCGTCTCGCGATCGAGGGATGCCGCGCCCGCGTCTTTCCCGCCCCGACGCCTCCCCGCGAGCTTGTCCGCCCCCCGACCGAGGGGGTTCTTCTCAGCAACGGGCCCGGGGATCCGGCGAGCCTCCCCGGGATCGTCGAGAACGTGAAAGCGCTCATCGATACCGGAATTCCCATCTTCGGGATCTGCCTCGGGCACCAGCTCCTCGCGCGCGCTCTCGGAGCCGCGACGGTGAAGCTCCCTTACGGGCACCACGGGGCGAACCATCCGGTTCGGCGGCTCTCCGACGGAAAGGTCGAGATCACGAGCCAGAACCACAACTACGCCGTTCCGGCGGAGAGCCTTCCCGCCTCGCGGGCGCGGGCGACTCATGTCAGCCTCAACGATCGAACCATCGAGGGACTCGAGGCGATCGGAAGGCCGGTCTACTCGGTCCAGTTCCACCCCGAAGCGGCCCCGGGGCCGAGCGATAGCCTCTATCTCTTCCGGCGCTTCCGCGACGAGATGGTCGCGAGGCGCGCGAAGAGAAGCCGAACGAACGAGGAAACGCGCGATGCCTCGGCGTGAAAACATCGCGAGCATTCTCGTTCTCGGCTCGGGACCGATCGTGATCGGTCAGGCGTGCGAGTTCGACTACTCCGGCACGCAGGCGGTCAAGGCACTGAAACGCGAGGGTTATCGCGTCGTTCTCGTGAACAGCAACCCCGCCACGATCATGACCGATCCGGAGATCGCCGACGCAACGTACATCGAGCCTCTGAAGCCGGAGTTCGTGGAGAGGATCATCGAGAGAGAAAGACCGGACGCGCTCCTCCCGACCGTGGGCGGGCAGACCGCGCTCAACCTCACGATCGCGCTCCACGACCGGGGCGTCCTCGAGAAGGCGGGGATCAAGCTGATCGGCGCCGACGCGCGGTGCATCCGGCTCGCCGAGGACCGCGAGCAGTTCAAGAAGGCGATGGAAGCTTCCGGAATCCGAACCCTGCGGAGCCTCCTCGCGACCTCGCTGGAAGAAGCAGATGAGGTCGTTCGCGCGATCGGGTTCCCCGCGATCCTCCGCCCGAGCTTCACGCTCGGCGGGGCCGGAAGCGGGATTGCGCACGACCGGAGCGAATTCCTCGAGATCCTCGCGGACGGGCTCCGTCTCTCCCCCTCGGGGAGCGTGCTCGTCGAGGAGAGCGTGATCGGATGGAAGGAGTACGAGCTCGAGGTGATCCGCGACCGCGCCGGGAACGGAATCGTCGTCTGCTCGATCGAGAACTTCGACGCGATGGGCGTTCACACCGGCGACAGCATCACCGTCGCGCCCGCGCAGACGCTCACCGACCGCGAGTTCCAGCGCCTCCGGGACGACGCTCTCCGCGTCCTCGACGCGGTCGGCGTCGTGACCGGCGGATCGAACGTCCAGTTCGCGGTGCACCCGGAGACCGGCGAGACTGCCGTGATCGAAATGAACCCGCGCGTCAGCCGATCGAGCGCGCTCGCGAGCAAAGCGACCGGCTATCCCATCGCGAAGATGGCCGCGCTTCTCGCGGTCGGCCGCACGCTCGACGAGCTTCCGAACGAGATCACGGGGAGCACGTCGGCCTGCTTCGAGCCGAGCATCGATTATACGGTCGTCAAGGTTCCCCGCTGGGCATTCGAGAAGTTTCCGGGGACGCCCGGCTTTCTCGGAACGACGATGCAATCGGTTGGCGAGGTGATGGCGATCGGGCGGACGTTCCGCGAGGCGCTCCAGAAAGCTCTCCGATCGCTCGAGCTCGGCCTCGACGGATGGAATTCGGAGGGGAGCGCGCGGACGATCGAGGATCTTCGCGAGGACCTCGCCCGCCCGAGCAAGGACCGACTTCGCGATCTCCACGAGGCGATGCGCCGCGGGCTCACCCCGGAGGAGCTTCACACGATCACCGGAATCGATCCGTGGTTCCTCGACAACCTCGCGAGGCTCATGGAGGTCGAGGGGCGGCTCCGAAGCTACGCGCTGACCGACCTCCCGCCGGAGATTCTCCGCGAGGCGAAGCGCGAGGGCTTCAGCGACCGGAGGATCGCGCGCCTCCTTCGCGGGCCGGAGGAGTCGATCGGAAGACGGGCGGCTCGTCTGAAGGAGATGCGCGAGAGGCTCGGGATTCGCCCGGTCTTCCGCCGCGTGGACACCTGCGCCGGCGAGTTCCGAAGCGACACTCCCTATCTCTACTCCACCTGGGAGGAAGGTCCCTGCGAGAGCCGTCCATCGGCGCGGCGCAAGGTGATCGTTCTCGGCGGAGGCCCGAATCGGATCGGACAGGGGATCGAGTTCGACACCTGCTGTTGCCACGCCGTGCAGGCGCTCCGCGAGGAGGGGATCGAGTCGATCCTCGTGAACTGCAACCCGGAGACCGTGAGCACCGACTACGATCTTTCCGATCGGCTCTACTTCGAACCGCTCCGTTTGGAGGAGGTTCTTCACGTCGCCGAGGTCGAGAAGCCGGAAGGAATCGTGGTCTCGCTCGGCGGACAGACCCCGCTCCATCTCGCGCGGCACTTGCAGGACGCCGGTGCGCGAATCCTCGGCACGCCGGTCGACGCGATCGACCGCGCGGAGGATCGGGATCGATTCGGAGCGGTCCTCGACGCCCTCGGCATTCCGTCGCCGGCTCACGGGAGCGCGAAGAGCGAGGATGAAGCGCGAGCGGTCGCCGCGCGCGTCGGCTATCCGGTGATCGTGCGGCCTAGCTACGTGCTCGGCGGGCGCGCGATGCGGATTCTCTACGATGAGGAGAGTCTCGCGCGCTTCTTCGAGGAAGCCGCGCGCGTCTCCCCCGATCATCCAGTGCTCATCGACCACTTCCTCGAGGACGCGGTCGAGTTCGACGTCGACGCGGTCTCCGACGGCGAGCGCGTCCTCATCGGCGGGATCTTGCAGCATATCGAGGAAGCGGGGATTCACAGCGGGGACAGCTTCGCGGTCCTTCCCCCCTACCGAGTCATGCCGATCGAGATCGATGTCCTGCGCGAGTTCACGGTGGGGATCGCGCTCGAGCTCGGCGTCGTCGGTCCGGTCAACGTGCAGTTCGCATGCCGCGACGGCGCGGTCTTCGTGCTCGAGGTCAACCCGCGCGCCTCGCGCACCGTCCCCTTCATCGAAAAAGCGACCGGGCTTCCTCTCACCAAGATCGCGATCCGTTGCATGCTCGGGAAGAGCCTCCGAAGGCAACGCGCCCGCGAGAGGAAGGCGGTCCGCCGTGTCTTCGTGAAGGGCCCCGTCTTCCCGTTCCGCCGCTTCCCGAAATCCGACTATCTCCTCGGGCCTGAAATGAAGAGCACGGGGGAAGTGATGGGGATCGGACGGTCGTTCGGCGAGGCGTTCGCGAAAGCGGAGCTCGCGACGCGCCGGGGGCTCCCCGTTTCGGGCGCGGTCTTTCTAAGCGTGAACGACCGCGACAAACCGGGGCTTCTCGCGATCGCGCGAGACCTCAAGGATCTCGGCTTCACGCTCCTCGCCACCCGCGGAACCGCCGCGTTTCTCCGCAAGCACGACGTGCCCGCCGAATCAATCGCGAAGGTCGGCGAGGGATCGCCGAACATCGCCGACCTCATCCGCGAAGGGCGTGTTCGGATGGTCGTGAACACCCCGCTCGGAAAGGCGAGCCGCTACGACGAAACCGCGATCCGGCGCGAGGCGACGCGAACGGACATCTCTTGCCTTACCACTCTCTCCTCCGCGCGCGCGGCGGTGGACGGGATCCGGGCGCTTCGGGAAGGGCTCGGGGAGCCTGTCTCGCTGCAAGAGCTCCACCGGCGAGCCTCCGCCGGCCCCGCGCGGGCGAAAAGACTCCCCGGCGGCGTCCATGAGTGCTAAGGTAAGAGAGGATCCGCCCCGCGGAGAGGAGGAAGACCATGGCGGAAGAAGTCAAGATCGGGCACGTCTCACATTACTTCGGCAAGATCAGCGTGGCGGCGATCGAGCTCACGGACGGGGCGCTCGCCGTCGGCGACACGATCCACATCAAGGGACACACATCCGACTTCACCCAGACGATCGAGTCGATGCAGATCGACCGGGCCGATGTGCCGCGCGCGGAGAAGGGACAATCGATCGGCATTCGAGCAGTGGAGCACGCCCGCGAAGGGGACGTCGTCTTCAAGGTCGTCGGGTAGCGGCGCATCGAGAGGATCGTTTACGCCAGAACCGAGACGCCGAAGCGCGCGAGAAGCTCCACGACCCGCGTGAGCGGGAGGCCGACGATCCCGGTCGGATCGTCCGTCCGCATCCAATCGAAAAGGGCCGCGCCGAGCCCCTCGCTTCGGTACGCGCCGGCGCAGTCGAGTGTCTCCTCGCGCCGGAGGTAGTTCTCGATCTCCGCGTCCGACAAAGGACGCATGCGAAGCCGCGCGATGTCGAGCGCGCTCTCCATTCGGCCCTCCCTCGCGTCGAGAAGAACCACCGCCGTGACGAGCCGATGCTCGCGCCCCGAAAGAAGACGGAGCGACGCGCGCGCGGCCTCGATCGTTCCCGGCTTTCGGAGCGCGGTCCCCTCGATCTCCGCGATCTGATCGGAACCGAGAATCAACGCGTCCGGGAAATCGCCGGCGGCCGAGCGAGCCTTCCTCTCGGCGAGAGCGAGCGAGCGCGTCTCGGCCGGGAGAAGATCCAAACCCTCCTCGTCGCATTTCGGGGAAACGGCGCGATACGGAAGCCCGAGACGGTCGAGGAGAGCTCTTCGATAGCGGGAGGTGGAGGCGAGAACAATCTCTCTCACGGCGCTCACTCGGAAGGCTTCTTGCGGGTCGAGAGATTCTGGACGATCTGCTTGCGAATCCACTCGCCGAGCGTTTCCGGGTCCTCGACGCGCGTCGCCTGCGCGAGTTTCGAGAGGAGGATCTCCGCGCGCGCGGCGACCGGGTGCCCGCCCGCGCTCCCGACCGCTCCGAACGCGCCGCGGACGATCCGGCCGACGTCGACGCGCGGACCCTTTCCGCGAAGAATGATGATGACCCGGTTCCGGTACGTGCTCGCCACGGCGGCCACCGAGGTTCCCACCACACCGTTGAAGATATCCGCGAGGATCACGAGGCTGTCGGGCGGCACCGGCCCGGGAAGGAAGACGTAGAGAAAACGCCGGCGGATCTGCACGCGGCTGATCGCGCGCGCGAGGAGATCCAAGTCGTCGCGCGAAAGCCGTTCATGCTCGATCTGCCGGAGATGCGCGAGATTCGCCTTCTGGAGGAGGAAGGCGTACGCCTCCACGTCTTCCTTCGTCGCCGAGCGCGTGAGGCCGTTCGTGTCGGTCTTGATGCCGAAGCAGAGCGCGGTCGCGAGCGACGGTGGGATCTTCACGCGCGCCGCCCGAAGGTACTCGGTGAGGATCGTCGCGGTCGCTCCCTCCTTCACGCGCACGTCCGAGAAATCCGCCTCGAACGCGTTCACGACCGGATGATGATCGATCACGACGTGGATCTTCGGGAGCGAGAGGTTGACGAAATGATCCGGCTGTCCGTCCACCACGGCGATCTTGGTGAACGCCTGCGGGTCGATCTTATCGAAGCGCTCGCTCCGAATCTTGAGAAGCCGGACCATCGCCTGGTTCTCGAGACGTCCGATCTCCCCGATGTGGCTGATCTGGCACGATTGAACCTTCAACGACAGAAGTCGTTTCAAAGCCCACGCGGAGGAGAGCGCGTCCGGATCCGGCTTCATGAGAATGAGCACGCGATCGGCCGGCGTGAGAACCTGGAGGAGATCCTTGAGCTTCTTCGCTGGTTGGTTCATGCGTCCTCGAAGGCGCCGAGACGGAAGCCGCCCGCGCCGCCCGGATCGGGGCCTCGGCCCGAAGCATCGGCCCCGCCCGGACGGAGCTTCACGGGTTTCGGTGCCGGGCGATGGATCTCCGAATCCCCGAGAAATCAGCAGGCCTTTTTCCGCCCGCCCCCGGCGGCGAAGCGATCGGGATTCAGCCCCTCGAGCTCGGGGAGGACGAAGAGACCGTTCTTCCGGATCGTCTTCCCGTCGAAGAGGATCTCGCCGCCGCCGTGCTTCTCCGTCTGGACGAGCACCATGTCCCAATGCACGGCCGACTTGTTCCCGTTGAAGGCGTCGTCGTACGAGTTCCCCGCGGCGAGGTGAAGGCTCCCCGCGATCTTCTCGTCGAACAGGATGTCGCACATCGGGCTCTCGATCATCGGGTTGAAGCCGAGCGCGAACTCCCCGAGATAGCGGGCTCCCTCGTCGCTGTCGAGGATGCGGTTCAGCGCCTCGGTGTTCGTGGAGGTCGCATGGACAATCTTCCCGTTCTTGAACTCGAGACGGATGTCGTCGAACGGGATTCCGTGGTAGATCGTGCGGGCATTATACCGGATCACGCCGTTCACGCTCTCCTTCACCGGGCAGGAGTAGCACTCGCCGTCCGGGATGTTCTTCTCGCCGCAGCACGGAACCACGTTGATCCCCTTGATCGAGAAGGAGAGATCCGTCTGGCCGGGACCGACGATGCGGACCTTGTCGGTCTTCTTCATGATGTCGACGAGCGGCTTCACCGCTTCGGCCATGTGCGCGTAATCGACAAGGCAAACATCGAAGTAGTAATCTTCGAAGCGATCGGTTCCGACGCCCGCGAGCTGCGCCATCGACGGGGTCGGCCAGCGGAGCACCACCCACTTCGTCTTCGGCACGCGGTAGTCGACGTGGACGTGCCCGAAGACCTTCGTCTGGTAGATCTTCATCTTCTCGGGCGGGATCTTGGCGAACTCGGAGGAGTTGTTCTGGCCACGGATCCCGATGTACGCCTGGACCCGCTCCATTTGGAAGCGCTCCACCTTCCCCATGAGCTCCATCCGCTTGTCGACGTCCTCGGGAGTTCCGTTCTGATAAAGATCGCGGAGAACCTGGTTGTCCTTCCAGAGGACGAGGGGGACCCCGCCCGCCTCGACCGCGCGGAGGATGAGCGCCGAGACCATCTCCCGCGGGATATCGGTCGCCTCGATCAGCACCACCTCTCCCGGTTGGAGCCTGGTCGAGTGGGTGATCAGAAGATCCGCCAGCTTCATCATTCTCGGGTCGTTCATTCCGTCTCCTCCCCGGGGATGTTCTATTGAAAGGGCTATCCTGGCCTCCTGGCAGTATATTCCAAAAGAAGGTCGGGCCGGAAGCGCCTCGGTCGGAATCCCCCAGCCGGGCAGGAACGGCCCCCTAACCGTTTGAGCAAGAATCAGTTGCAAGAACGCTGCGCCGACAGCCGCCTCTGCACGAACCCGGTCGCTCGGCTCCTTCGAGGATTCTCCGGCGGCGGAAGCGGACGGGGGAGACCGGCTGCACGAGCCGCGCGATGGATCGCCGCACTCCTCCCCGCCCTTCTCCTCCTTCTCCCATCCTGCGCGCCGCGGAAGACCGCGCCGGCCCGACCGGATGAGGAGCGGCCCGCGCGCGCGTTCTCCTTCGCCATCGTGAGCGACACGCACACCGGCGCGACCGCGCACACCGGGAAGAAGGTCTTCGCGCGGATCATCGAGCAGATCAACGAGAGACAGCCGGACTTCCTCGTCCACTGCGGCGACTGGATCATCGCCCCAACCCCCGACAAGCTGGGGGAGGCGACCGCCGATACGTTCCTGCACGTTCTCTCCCTCCTCGATCCGGAGATCGCGTTCTACCCGGTCCTCGGGAACCACGAGGGGGACTACGAGGGCTATGCGTACGCGCGGTCCTTCTTCCCGGTTCTCGGGGACAGCGGCTGGTACTCGTTCGATCACGGCGGCGCGCGCTTCTTCGTCGTGGAGAACAACTCGGACGCCCCCGACTCGCATCTGCCGGGGTACAGATCCTGCCTTCCGAACGGCGGGATCAACACGCCGGGATCCGAGCAGAGAACGTGGCTCGCGAGCGTTCTTCGGTCCCGGCCGCCCGGGACGATCTGGACCTTCGGCTTCGGACACCGCTCGTACTACGGAGCGGAGCAGTACGCGGGCCGGAAGAACATCGAGAGCGCCCGCCGGGGCGAGGACTCGTTCTGCCGGCTGATCGAGGATGCCGGCGTCGACGTCTTCTTCAACGGCGACCAGCACTGCTACACGCGAACGAAGCCGATTCGAGACGGCGAGGCGGCGGAAGGGAAGCAGAACACGACCGTCTATCTCACGGTCGGGGGCGGGGGCGGGCGGATCAACCGCGGACAGAACATCGGTCTCGAGTTCCCAGTCCTCGAGGGGCTTCCCGCGGGCGCCTTCGTCGCGGGGACCAAGGGCAAACACTTCTTCGTTCACTGCACGGTGCGGGACCGTCTCTTCCACGCGGACGTCATCGATACCTCGGGCGCGCTCATCGACTCGTTCTCGATCCGCAAGTGAGTCGCCGGCGGTCCCCTCGTTCGACTGGAGGCAGAGCCGGCCGACGGCTCCTCCGCGCGGTTTCCCCCAAGCGAAGAGGTTTTTTGACCCGCACGGCGAAGGACGCTCCTCTCCGTTGGCCAAGCGGAGAAATCGTCACCATTTCTTGGCAAGGGGCCGACGGCGCCGCCAAGCGGAGTTGTCAGGCATAACCAGTTGCAAATCAAGCGATTCGGCTGTATGGGCCCCTAGAACCCACCGGGCGGCAACTCCGGTTGGCTCCTGTACCTGGTACCGCGCCTCGGGCACCCGGTACAGAAGGCACGGTTCGCCGGAAGGTGAGTCGTCCTAACCCATTTTCAGAAAATGGGTTGTCGCCAGCGGTCCCCGCATTGCTTTCCTCTGGTAAACAACTTGGCACGCATGTTGCGGGATGGAGAGACCGAAGGCCGAACGGGAGACCGGCCTTGGGCTTCCTCGGCACCAGTCGTCGCCGTTCTCAGTGGGGGAGCGTGAGGCGGCGGCGACCCGCCGAGGCTAATTGGGGGGCTTTCGGGCCCCCCGGTTCTTTTTCCCCCGCCGAGCCGATCCTGGCGCCCTTCTCGCGATTTCCCTATTCTGATGACGGACGGCGTCCCCTCGCCCGCGCCGGCCGATCGGGAGGAGCGCGTGAACGGTGACCGCGACATTCGGGCCACACCGGACCTTCGGAATCTGGCCGCGGAGGAGATGGCGGCGGTCTTCCGCTCGCCGATCATCGACCATCTCAGGCGGCACGGCTTCGAGATCCGATCAGGGGAGACGACCATCCGTCTCGCGGCGGAGTTCGGCTTCTGCTACGGGGTCGATCGCGCGGTCGAGTACGCGTTCGCCGCGAGACATCGCTTCCCCGGCCGCCGGATCTGGATCACCGGGGAGATCATCCACAACCCGCGTGTGAACCGCCATCTGGACGAGATGGGGATCCGCTTCCTCCCGTCGGGCGGGAGTCTCGAAGAGCGTTTCCGCGAGCTCGCGACGGGGGATGTCGTCCTGATCCCCGCGTTTGGGGCGCGCGCGCCGGAGATGGCGTTCCTCGTCGACAAGGGATATGAGATCGTCGACACAACGTGCGGTTCCGTGCTGAACGTCTGGAAGCGCGTCCGCCAGTACGCCGCGGACGGGTTCACGTCGGTGATCCACGGCAAGTACGATCACGAGGAGACGGCGGCGACCTGCTCGCAGGTCCTCGCGGCGCGCGCCGATGGGAAGTATCTCGTCGTGAGGGACCTTCGGGAGGCGGAGAATCTCGCCGAGCGGATCGTCCGGGACGATTTCTCCGAATTCCGCGAGCGCTTCGCGGCGGCGGCCGGTCCCGGGTTCGATCCGGAGAAGCACCTCTCGAAGATCGGCCTCGCCAACCAGACGACCATGCTCGAATCGGAATCGCGCGCGATCCAGGATGTGCTCCGCCGCGCGATGTCCGATCGGTACGGGGAGGCGAACCTCGAGGCGCACTTTCGCGCCTTCGACACGATCTGTAGCGCGACCGAGGATCGCCAGCGGGCGGTCCGGGATCTTCTCGCGCGCGGGATCGACCGAATGGTCGTCGTCGGCGGCTTCAACAGCTCGAACACCGGGCATCTCGTCGAGATCGCGAGCCGCAGCGTCCCCGCCTTTCACATCGAGTCGGCGGGGTGCATCGAAAGCGCGGACGCGATCCGCGCGAAGCCGCTTGGAGGGGATCCGATCCTCGTGCGCGGGTGGCTTCCTTCCGGACCGCAGACGATCGGGATCACCGGCGGGGCGTCCACGCCCGACTCGGTCGTCGGCCGCTCCATCGAGCGAATCATGGAGATTCGCGGGATGCCCGCGCCCGACTCGATCGTCTCTTCTTCTTCTTCTTAGCGGGCGCGGCGAAGGCGGCGCCTCGGCGGGCCGTGGCCACCCGCCGTGGTTGCGATGTCGGTCGTCGGACGGCGGGTCTCTCCTTCGCGCCGCATGCGCGAAGGAGCTTCCTCGCCACCCCGTCGCTCTTCGCGACGGGGTGCCCCGGCTCGTCGTGGCGGCGGCAGGTGATCGACAATAACGGCTACTTCTTCGGACCCAGCCCCTCGAGCAGGAGATCGACCGCCTTCCGGAGCTGCGGGTCGCGCCCATCCATCCAGTCGTTGTACGTGTTCGGCACGTGATGATCCGGCCTCCGGCCGTTGTTCTCGAGGTTCTCCCCCTCCAGCGTGTACGCGCCCCACGAGGGCTTTCGAAAGAAGGAACCGTCGATCAACGTCCAACTGTCCGTCCCGATCACCGCTCCCGCGGTCGGAATCCCCACGATCGGGCCGAGCCCGAGCTTCCGCCACCCCTCGGCGAAGATCTCCGCGTTCGAATACGAGCGATTGTTGATGAGCAAAGCGGTCGGCTTGTCGTATCCGTAGGAGCGCATCTTCGTCTCGGAGGTGAGCGGCTCCCCGCGGAAGCCGCGGAGCAGCCACGTCTCCCCGCTCAAGATCGAAAGCAGATGGACGGATATCCATCCCCCGCCGTTGTAGCGGACATCGATCACCGCCCCCTCCTTCTTCTCGGCGATCGAGACGAGATCGCGCCGGAAGCGGACGAGATCCGCGCTCCCCATGCTGCGGACATGCAGATAGGCGAGCCTCCCGCCGCTCCATTCGTCCACCAAGCGGCGCCTTTCCCGTTCCCACTCGCCGTACTGGAGATCGACGTGCGCGGCCCGACCGATCGGGCGGATGCGGACCGCTCTCTTTTCCTTCCCGTCGAGACCCGGGGCAACCTCGATCTCGACCCGCCGGCCGACTTTTCCGTGGAGCATCTCGTGAAGGTTCGTCCCTTGGCCGAGCGCCGCGCCGTCCACCGAAAGAAGGTATTCGCCCGGCTCGATCCGCGATTCCCGGAGCGATGCGGGGCTCTCCGGAAGGACCGACCGAACCCGGAACCTCCCCTCCGCGAGAAGCGGGTGATCGAGCTCGATCCCGAGGTAGCCGGTCTCCCGCGCGCTCCCCTCGTCCCCTCGCACCGAAATATCAAGGTGTGAAGCATTCAACTCGCCGAGCATCATCGAGACGAGCGTGTGGAAATCCTCGGTGTTCCGCGCGTGAGGAACGACCGCCCCGTACTCCTCCCGCACTCGCCCCCAATCGGCGCCGTGGAACTCCGGATCGTAGAACTGGTCCGCGAGAAGCGCCCACGCCTCTTGGAACATCTGCCGGCGATCCGCCTCGACATCGATCCGCATCTCCGCCTCGAACGACGGCGCTCCCCCCTTCCCCTTGGCGAGATCGTGCCACTTCACCTTGCCGCCCTCGAGATACCAGACCGCGTCCTCGACCGCCTGGAGGCGGCTCTTCGCCTTCTCGGACGTCGTGAGCTGCGCGAGCTTCTTCTCCTCGGCTTCCTCATCCGCCGGGAAGGACCAGAGATCGAATCTCCCCTCGCCCATCACGTTCGCCGCGAACACGACCGTCTTCCCCTTCTCCGCGAAGACCGGCTCGGATTCCTCGCTCGCGAGATCGGGGAACGCCTCCTGGCGAAGCGAGATGTTCTCGAAGTCGATCACGACCGGCTTCGGCTTCTCTTTCTCTTTGTCATTCTTCTTCTCGTCCTTCTCCTCCTCCGCTTCGGATTTCTCCTCGTAGAGGCTGTCCAGACGGTCCTCCTCGAAGCGCGGCTTCTTCGGCTGGAGCCGCACCCGGTACGTATCGGCGTTCTCGCGGAAGAAGGAGGTGAAGTAGAGATACTCGCCGTCCGGCGACCAGACCGGCCTGTGGTTGTGCGCGGCGAGAGCGCTCACCAGCGAATCGGCGCCGTCCTCGAGATTCCGCACGCGGATGTCCGTGTGATAGTCGGGCGCGTACGCCGTGTAGGCGATCCAACGCGAGTCGGGCGCCCAGGAGAACTCGGACGTGGCGTTCAAACGAAGATCGAGAAAGCGCCCCGACACGATCCGTTCCGATTCGCCCCCCGCCGGCTTGATCCGCCGGATCTCTCGGTTCCCCCGATAGAACGCGATCCACTCCCCGTCGGGCGAGACGGCCGGCTTCGAATCGTGGTCCGGCCCGATCGAGAGCGGCTTCTCCTCTCCCGTCTTCGTGTCGGCGATGAAGAGATCGAGCGCGCCGTTCCGGTCGGAGACGTAGACGATCCGCCGCGAGTCGGGGAGCCAGGCGATGTCCGATTCGCGCCAAGGGGTGTTCGTGACGCGGCGCGCGCGCCCGCCCTTCTCCGCCCGCGCGACGAAGATCTCGCCGTGAACGGCGAAGGCCGCCTTCTTCCCGTCCGGCGAAACTCGGAACTCGGATATTTCGCCCGTAAATGTTTTCTCCTCGGCCGGGTTCGTCTTGAACTCGGCCCGGAGACGGACATCGACCTTGCGGGGGGTCCCCCCTTCGAGAGGAAGCGTGTAGAGATCGAAGCCGGACGAGAAGGCGAGAAGCCCGCCCCGCTCCGCGAGGGAGAGCCACTGCACGTCCTTCTCGAGGGACGTGAGCTGCGCCGCCTCGCCCCCCTCCGCCGGCATTCGAAAAACGTTGAGCGCCCCGTTCCGCCCGGAAACGAAGTAGATCTCCCGATCGTCCGGCGAGAAGCGCGGCCAGAGATCGTGGAAAGTGTCGTCCGTGAGCGCGGCCGGACGGATTCCGCTCGTCGAGAAGTCGGAGATCAGGATGTTCGCCGCGTCGGTCGAGTTGAAGAAGCGCCGCGACCAACCGGTCGTGCACCGGTTGTCGCAATAGACGACCTTCTTCCCGTCGTTCGAGAGATCGGCGAACGCCTCGCGTTCGAGCCAGACCCCGCTCACGCGGATCGGGGTTCCGCCGCCGAGAGACGCGAGAAAGAGATCCTCCGCACCCTCGCGCCTCGACTGGAAGAGGATCGCGCCTCCGTCCGGCGTCCAATCGCAGGGGATGTCCGTCCCCGTGTGAAACGTCACGCGCGCCGGCTCCCCGCCTCGCGCGTCCGCCGTGAAGACATCCATGTTCCCGAAACGGTTCGACGCGAAAGCGATCCGCTCTCCGTCGGGCGACCAGACCGGCCACCCTTCGTAGGCAACGTGATCGGTGATGCGCGTCGCTTCCCCTCCGGCGGAAGGGACGGTCCAGATGTCCCCGTCGTAGGAGAAGGCGATCTTCGTCCCGTCCGGAGAGATCCTCGGGTAGAGCGCGAAGCGGATCTCCTCGCCGTGCGCGGGGGCGGCAAGGAGGAGGAGCGCTGCGAGAGTCGCGGCGGCGGAAGTCATCCTCTTCATCGAATCCCTCTTTTCGAGTGCGAGTTTCGATCGGGCACCCGAGGGGGCGCACGGAAGAAAGTGTGAGACATTCATGTTACGCGACCGGGGCAGGCGGGCGCAACGGCTCGGGGATGGGAGCCGACGGGGAGGAGCGAGAAGAAAGCGGGAACGGGCGAGCTGAATTGACATCGCGGGTGAAACATGTTAGAATGTCGCCAGTTAGGACTTCGAGTCTCCCCGCCTCGGATCGATCGTCCGCGGCGGGTTTCCTTCTCCCCCCGGCCGGATGAACGCGCTTCCGGACACCCCAGGCGATTCGGAAGCGAGGAAGGGAATCCTTTCGATGCGAAGCTTTTCCTTGGCGCTCTCTCTCGCTCTTCTTCTCTCGTCGGCCGCGCGGGCGACCGATCGACTCTGGATCGCCCCGCTCGAACCGGGCCGCACGATCGAGAACGCGTGGGACGCGGGCGCCTCCCTCCTCGACCGCTTCCCCGACGCCGTCCTCGCGGGCGACGAGAGCTCGGCGCGCGCGCTTCATCGCGCCGGGTTCGCCGTGCAGGGTCCGATCCGTCTCCCCACGTTCGGATCGACTTATCTCGTCCGATCGAAAGGAGACGCGCCGGTCGACGCCGGGCTCGCGCGCGTTCTCGGAGAGCGGCGACCCGCCGTGCACATCCTCTGGACGGACGGAACGAACGCGATCGTCTGGTCGCGGGAAGAACTTCCCGATACCGACGGTGTCACTACCGGAAGACCGCTTCGCGAGCGTCCTCTCCGAGAGCCGATCGCGCGCGGAGTCCTTCCCCATAGAAAGACGATCGCGACCGAGTTCCCGCCGGTCGTCGATCAGATGGTCGATCGCGTCGATTCCGCTTCCTACATGCAGTGGATCGGGAACCTCGCCGGCTCGAACGAGATCGTCGTCTCCGGCCATCCCTTCACGATCGAGACGCGCTACACGCCGAGCGCGCAATGCGACACGGCCGAACGATACGTGTATGAACAATTTCTCGAGATGGGATTCGCCGACGTCGCGTTCGATCCGTTCACGTTTTCCGGAACGAACGCGCGGAACGTGATCGCGACCCTCCCCGGGACGGAAACACCCGAGCGGATCTACATCATCGGCGGGCATCTCGACGCGACCTCGCGGAACCCGAGCGTTTCGGCGCCGGGGGCGAACGACAACGCGAGCGGGACGGCGGCGGTCCTCCTCGCCGCGGAGATTCTCAAGGACTACTCGTTCCGCTCGACGATCCGCTTCATCGCGTTCACCGGCGAGGAGCAAGGTCTCCACGGATCGACGCATTACGCCCAGGAGGCAGCGGCGCAAGGGGACTCGATCCTCGGCGTCGTGATCTGCGACATGGTCGCCTGGTACCAGAACGCCTATAAGCTGATCATCGAAGGGGAGAACGAGTGGGATTGGCTCATGCAGATCATGCGCGAGGCGTGCGTCCAATACACCGGCCTTTCCACGCGCCTCGATTACTACAGCTGGGGATCGGATCACGTCCCGTTCCAGAACGAGGGATTCCCGGCGTTCCTCGCGATCGAGAAGGAATGGGATCTCTACCCCTGTTATCACAGAAGCTGCGACACGACCGAGATGAACAAGGCGAACTTCGGCGTCGATGTGACGCGCGCCTGCATTGCGACGATCGCGTATCTCGCGGGGCCGGTCGTCCCGACCGCGGTCGCCGGCGGAGAGAGCGCGCCGCTCCTCGCGCTTCACCGGAACCGCCCGAACCCATTCAACCCTTCCACGACCATTCGCTTCACGCTCCCCGGAAACACGAGCGCGAGGCTCTCCGTTCACGACGCGGTCGGGAGGATCGTGCGCGTCCTCGAGAGCCGCGTGCTGGGCGCGGGCGACCACGAGCGCGTGTGGGACGGGACGAACGACGCCGGGCTTCCGGCCGGCTCCGGGGTGTATTTCTACCGGCTCGAGACGAACGACGGCACGCGCGCGGGGAAGATGCTCCTCGCGCGGTAGTTTCTCTCGAAATCCCCTCTCTATCTCCTGGCTGATGTTCGTCCCGCGAGGATACGGCTCCCGAGAACGACCAAGAAGACGAGGAAGATCGGAGACACCAGGAACCGGAAACGCGCGTTCTCGTTGATCTCGAAGGTGCAGCCGACGACCGTCGTGTAGATCACGAGGAGCATCGTGAACGCCATCGGCGCGTCTTCTTGGAGGCGGCGCGCCCATCGGCGCGGATCGCGCTCGCACGAACGAACGAGGGGAATCGCGTATGCGACAAGCCCGAGGGGGATAAGAAGGAAGTAGAACGATCCGAGGGAGCGTTCCCCGAGACGCTCGCCGATCCGATTCGCCGCCCACTGCCCCTCCAAGAGACGGTAATAGAGAAATTCGTGGATGTGCATCGGGAGCTTCTGGATGTTCTTCGTATGATGAGGATCCCGGAAGGGCGGGGAGGCGTACTGTCGATACGCCCAGCCGACGTTCCCGAGATAGTGGGCGGCGTCCCGGCGAAGGATCCGAAGCGCGTTTCGGAAGTACGCGCGCGAGACGTCCGGGATGTTGATGTTGTTGTAATCGTCCCGTGAAAGGACGAGCTCCTCCGCTTTCCGATCGAACCCGTGCTTCTCGTAGGCCGAGGGCCGGAAGAACGAGCGCTTGTGTTCCGTCACGACGTCGGCCGCGACCGGATCGAGAACCCCCTCCTCGACGAACCGCATGAGGTCCGGCTTCGCGTATCGGAACGAGACCGCGTTCCAGAGGTTCATCCCGTACCAGCTCGAGGAGCCGAAGAACCCGAACTTCGCGAGGTTCTTCGCGTACCACCCGGCGGGGACGAGGCAGATCAGAAGACTGCCGAGAAGAATGTTCGCGTAGTGCATGAGCTGCAAGTGATGCGCGGGAGAGAGACGGAGAAGGAGCGCGCCGTACAGGTTGAAGAACGGCGGCTGGGAGTGGAGGTTCCAGAGGCTCATCCAGAGATCCGTCCGGAGAGCCTCTGCGGGGAGCGCTTGCCAAAGCCAATCCCAAGTCATCGTCGGGTCTGCTTCGATGTCGATCCCGACCCCGTGTTTGTAGAGGAGCGCGAGAAGAAGATGAAGCGCCGAGAGACCGGCGGCTCCCCGAGCGGAGAACATCCTCGGAAGACGAAGGGACGCGGTTCTCATCGCCGTCCGCCTTCCCCACGCGCTCTTCCTCGGCGCCATTCATCGATCACGACGCCGCTCTGAAGGATCAGGAAGGGAACGACGACCACCGTGTAGCGGTCATAGACGACGCTGACCGCCGACGTGGCGAACGAGAGTGCCAAGACGAAGAGGAGGGCGAGAAGGAACTCCTCTCTTCGGAGAAGCCTTCGTCCCATGAACGCCAAACCCGCGAGCGGAAGAAAGAGGAGAACGAACCGAAATCGGTAGCCGGAGTACGCGAGCCGGGTCGCCCCCCCCCCCCGCATTCCGAGGCCACTCCCACTTCGAGTTCCACGCCCGAAGCGATCGCTCGAGAGATCCCAGACTCCTCGCATCCGCGACCGCGAAGGGATGCTCGGCCGTTTCCGGGCTCTGAGAAAGTACCGTCTGTGCTCGCCGCCGCGAACGAAGAAGACCGAGATTCCCTGGAGGACCGCGGCGAGGTACGCGCCGGGATGATCGAGAACCGTGTCTCTCGCAGTCTTCCGAAGCGCCTGATTCGTTCGCACCCATTCGGTCGGTTCTCTCGAGAACGCCCTCCTCGCCGCGCTCCCCCACCGGCGATGAGCGAGGTGCTCCTTCATCTCCGCGGCGAACGCATCCGACCCGCCCGATTTCTCTTTGTAGTGACGAAGGAGCCCCTTCACCGGGCTCTTCTCCGACCACATCCTCTCGGCCGGAGAGAGATCCGCCGGATCCGAAGGCCATGAAAGAAAGACCTCTCGAACTTCCGGATCTCGTATGTTTTCGACCTCGAGGTGCCCGCCGGTCAAGCCGAAGAGGGTCCATCCGTCGAAGTGCGCGATCCCCCACGCACCCGAGAGGACGCGAATGCCGGCGGCGTAGGGAGCGGTGAGGATGAGGAGGCCCGCGAGAAGAGCACCCCCCAAGCGAAGAAGCCGCGCCGGATCCTCGCGCCTCTCCTTCCCGAGAATCCACAGAAGGCCGACGGGAACGACGGAAAGAAGAACCGGTCGAACGAGCGCTCCGAGGCCGAGACAGACTCCCGAAAGAAAGCACGCCTCCGGCCGCCGGCTTCCGATGAGAAGAAGAAAGCTGAGCGCGAGGGGGAGGAGCGTCACGGATTCCGCGAGGATCGTCTTTTCGTAGAACGCGCTCCACGGCCAGAGGACGAGAAGGACGAACGTTCCGACCGCCGCGAACGCCGACCGAAAGCGCGCGCGTACAGCCCGAAAAAGAACGAACGAAGCGAGAAGCGCGAGGCACGCCTGGAGGAAGGTGACGGCGCGGATGTCGCGGAAGATGCCGAGAAAGGAACGAAGAAAGACCGGATACCCGAGGGGGCGAGCGAGCCCCGGATGGAGCGTCCGCGCCTCCTCGAGATAAACCGCGCTGTCCCCGAGGAGAAAGTACGGATGCGGATCGAGAAGGTGCCACGCGATCTTGAGCGCGACCGCGAGAACGATCGCGGACGCGCATAGGGCACGGCGATCGGACGTTCGAGCCGCCACTTCCATCGTGACCCCGGCGGCCCCCGGAGGCGCAACGCGCCGGCCTTGGGACCGGTGTTCGTTCTATTGTCGGTCGGCCGATCAGGCGACACAAGCAGATTTCCGGTACCAGGTACACGGACGGGCTGGTAGAATGCGCCCGGACGGAGGGAGAACCGCCTTGCGTTTTTTCGTCGCGCTTCTCGTTGCAGGGTTTCCGCTTCTCGCGCGGGCGGGCGAGCCGGCCGCACCGACCGGGATCCTCGGCGTTCACGGAACCGCGGGCGCTTCGGTCTCGATCGACGGCCGGCCGATCGGCGAGGTCCCCGTCGAATCGATCGTCCTCCCCCGCGGGATCCACACGATCCGTCTCTCGAAACGCGGGTACGAAACCCGCGAGGAAAGGATTTGGATCGGTCCGGAGCGGGGCGAATCGCGCGTGCTCTACCTCCGCGAGAAGAGAAGACAGGACGCGCTTTGGAGAAACCTGCTCGTCCCAGGCTGGGGAGCGTACTACACCGAGCGCCCGATTCATGCCGCCGCCGTGTTGTTCCTCGAGGCGGCGGTGCTCGGCTACGCGTACCATCAAGACGGCGTCTTCCACGATCGCAAGGACGACCACGAGAACGCCGCTCTCGCCTACGACCGCGCGGTCGACGACGTGGCGATCGCGGCCGCGCGCGCGGAGCGCGACCGCGCGTACGATCGCATGGCGTCGGCGGAGACGAACCGGGACCGCGCGCTCCTCGCGGCGGCGGTCGTCTACGGCCTCTCCGCGCTCGACGTGTTCTTCCGGTTCCCTTACGAGCACGATCCGGACGCAGGAAGGATCGCGCTGCGTACGGGGTTTTCGGAACGCGGCGGGGCGCCCGTTCTCGCGCTTCGCATTACGTTTTAGGAGTCGAACGTGAGGATCTCTTCTTCTCTCACTCTTCTCCTCCTCGCGGGGGTCCTTCTCCTTGCTTCCTGCGACTCGAAGCCGAGCCGAGAGGGGACGACCAACCCGCTCGATCTCGGGAACTCTTCCACGAACGGGAATCCCTATGGCCTTCAAGGATCCTACGCGGACGGTTCGGTTACTCTTCGCTGGAACCGCCTCTCGATCGACGGGCTCCAGGGATACGCGATCTTCCGCGCGAGCCGCTTGGAGAGCGAGTTCGCGCGGGTCGACACGGCCGGGGCGGACGCAACGAGCTGGACCGATCCGGCCCCCCGCTACTTCGCGACCTCGCATTATCGGATCGCCGCGATCGGCTTCGACGGCTCCGAGGCGGACACGACCGGACGGCCGCCGGTCGAGGTCGCCGTTCCTCCCCTCCTCCGGCTCGCGGGCGGCGCGGCGACGACCGCCGCGAGGGAGATCGCGATCTCCATTCGAGCCGAGGCCGCCGACCGAATGATCCTCTCGGAGGATTCCCTCTTCCTAGGCGCCGAGTGGGAATCATTTGATACGTCTAAGACATGGATTCTCACCGAAGGGAAGGGAACGAAGACCCTCTATCTTCGAGCGGCGCGCGGCGAGGCGGACACATCGAGTGTCATCGCCGACACGATCCGGACCGCCTCGACCGGCGGAATCCTCGTTCTCGCGGGCGGAGAGTCGACCGTCGCGCGCGCGCGCGTCCCCGTCGAGCTTTCCGGAACGCTCATCGACAAGATCGTCCTCTCACCCGACACTCTCTTCGGCGACGCGGCGGACACGACCCTCCTCTTCGATTCGCTCGCGACGCTCGACTCGCTCGGCATCGAGTGGGTGTTCGGAACGGATCTCTCGACGAAGACGCTCTACGCGGAGTTCTGGAACGAGTTCGGCCCGGACACGGTCGCCGCGGATTCGGTTCTCCCCGACCCGCTCACGAACGTGTCAGTCGTCCTCGCCGGAGGGGACAGCATCGCGAGCGTCTGCGAGGTCTCCCTCTCGATCGACGCGAAAGCGACGTTGATGAATCTTTCATCAATCAATGAGCATCCGCCCGAGAACTGGGTTTCCTTCCGGCCGAACACGACCTGGACGATCGGGGACACCGCCGGAACGTACGAGGTGTGGGTGCAGCTCTCGAACGACTTCACGAACCTGATGACGAGCCCTGCATCGGACGCGATCCGCTTCGTTCCCGTCCGCCTCGCGATCGCGATCACCGCGCCCGCGGAGAGCTCCTTCGTGGCGGAGGGGAGCACCGTCGCGATCACCGGGAACGTCGTCGCCGCCTCATGCCGCGCCGCGCCCGATTCGGTGGATGTCGAGATCGGGGCCTCCCTTTTCACGGTCGAGAACGGCCAGGCCGGCTGGACCGCGAGCTGGACAGTCGACGAGGAGCCGGCCGACACCACCGCCCTTCGGATCATCGCCCGGACGAGAGACGAAGCGGACTCGACCGCCTCCGATACGGTCCTCGTGTTCGTCGTCCCCTCGAAGTAGTCCCGCCGCCGAGACGCGAAAAAGGTATAATAAGCGAACGAAGTCTGAAGACGAGCGTCCACCCCGAGGACCAAGATGATGAAAACGAGGCTCCTGGTTCTTCTTCTCGCTGCGATCGTCCCCATGTTGGCTGCGTCCGCGCGCGCGGACGACGAAGATCCGATCGAGGAGTTCCGGCGGCTCGAGTGGGAACGGCGCGTCTCCTCGATTCTCGCAGGGCGGGAAGCGCCGGCGAAGATTCCGTTCCACGAACCGGTCTACGACGTCACGTTCTACGATCTCTCGGTTCGCGTCGATCCGTCCGACTCGTCGCTCGCCGGCGAGGTGTGGGTGCACGCGCGCGCGCTCGTCGACACGCTCGATCGGATCGATCTCGATCTCGTCGATTCGCTCGCGGTCGACTCGGTGGGCGGGAACGGCGTCTCGTTCGCGCACGCGGACGAAATCCTCTCGATCGATCTCGACCGCCGGTACGGGGCCGGAGAATCTTTTGCCGTGAAGGTTTCATACGGCGGGCACCCGCGTCCCTTCAACCGAAACGGGCTCCTCTGGAGGACGCGCGGGAACCAGCCGATCGTCTACACGATGGTCGAGCCGTTCTTCTCCCGCTACTGGTGGCCCTGCAAGGACGTTCCGTGGGACAAGGCGGACTCGGTCCAGGTCGCGGGG
>Ga0194127_10000176_pt1 | contig 99522 bp, 94 predicted proteins | sample TA2KigC100mmetaG_FD_148624 | JGI IMG/M metagenome (GOLD analysis project Ga0194127, IMG submission 148624) | Freshwater microbial communities from Lake Tanganyika, Tanzania - TA2015036 Kigoma Deep Cast 100m | ecosystem: Environmental > Aquatic > Freshwater > Lake | place: Tanzania: Lake...
GTGGTGCTTCACGATGTACTCCGCCCCCAGCGCCTGATTCGCAAAGCTCATGTCCATCACCGACGACGGATGCCCCTCCGCCAGCGCCAGGTTCACCAGCCGTCCTTCGCCCAGCAGGCTCACCCGCCGACCGTTACGCAGCGTGAACTCCTCCACCCCCGGCCGGACGATCCGCCGCTTCCGGCTCAGCCGTTCCAGCGCTGGAATGTCCAGCTCCACGTTGAAGTGGCCGGAGTTGCAGACGATCGCTCCATCCTTCATGCTCGCAAAATGCTCGCCCCGGATCACTTTCAGGTTGCCCGTCACGGTCACGAAGAAGTCGCCGATCGTTGCTGCCTGCTCCATCGGCATGACCCGGAACCCGTCCATGACTGCTTCGAGACCCTTAACCGGATCGATTTCCGTCACGACCACGTCCGCGCCTAATCCCTTCGCCCGCATGGCCACGCCGCGCCCGCACCAGCCGTAGCCGGCCACCACGACGGTGGACCCGCAGACCAGACGGTTGGTTCCCCGGATAATCCCGTCCATCGTGGACTGGCCGGTCCCGTACCGGTTGTCGAAGAGGTGCTTGGTATCCGCGTCGTTGACCGAGATGACTGGGAACTTCAGCACCTTCCGATCGGCCATGCTCCGCAGCCGGATGACGCCGGTGGTGGTTTCCTCGGTCCCGCCGATCACGTACTTCAAGAGGTCCTTCCGCTTGCTGTGGAGGGTGGAGACAACATCAGCCCCGTCGTCCATCGTGATTTGCGGCTTGTGTTCGATGGCCGACTGAATGTGGCGGTAGTAGGTCTTGTTGTCCTCGCCCTTGATGGCGAAGACCGCAATCCCGTCATGGGCGACCAGGGAGGCCGCCACGTCGTCCTGGGTGCTGAGCGGGTTCGAGGCGCAGAGCCGCACTTCCGCTCCCCCAGCCTGGAGCGTCTTGGCCAGGTTCGCCGTCTCGGTGGTCACGTGCAGGCAGGCCGTCACCCTCATGCCCTTGAGCGGCTGCTCCTTCTTGAACCGCTTCTTGATCAACCGCAGCACCGGCATGGAGGCCTCGGCCCATTCGATCTTCAGTTTGCCCTGGTCCGCCAGGGTGATGTCTTTCACGTCGTAATCCACGTTTCCTCCTTAAGAGAAGAGCTTATAGCAGATGGCGCATGGCACGAACAAAGAGCTTCTAGTTGATGGCTGATAGCATGAATTCATTACTTATGGCACAGACCAGGAAAATTGTGACGGCAGATCTTCCACTTCCGGCCATATGCTATATGCCATTGGCTATATGCTCTTGAACGATAGCTGATGGCTAAGAAACAGTAAAAAAGGGGACGGCAAGAACTCCGTCCCCCCGTGCTCGTTCGCTCGCCGCTTCTGTTACAGGTCTGCTTCCCGCTTTAAGACCTTGGCCTTGTCGGTCTTTTCCCAGGTGAAGGTTGGCTCGTTCCGCCCGAAGTGGCCGTAGGCCGCCGTCTTCTTGTAGATGGGGCGCCGCAGCTTGAGGTGCTCGATGATGCCGTGCGGGGTCATGGGGAAGTGCTTGCGCACCAGCTTGTCGAGGATCTCGATGTCCACCCGCTCCGTGTCCTTGGTGTGGATCAGGATGGAGACCGGGTCGGCGACGCCGATCGCGTAGGCCAATTGGATCTCGCACTTGTCGGCTAATCCCGCCGCCACGATGTTCTTGGCGATGTAGCGGGCCATGTAGGAGGCCGACCGGTCCACCTTGCTGGGGTCCTTGCCGGAAAACGCGCCGCCGCCGTGGCTGCCCACGCCTCCGTACGTGTCCACGATGATCTTGCGCCCGGTGAGCCCCGTGTCGCCCATCGGCCCGCCGGTGACGAACCGGCCGGTCGGGTTGATGTAGTACTTCACGCTGACCGGGTCGAAGATGTCCTTCGGCATGACCGGCTTGACAACGTGCTCGATCACGTCGCGCTCGATCTTCTTGCTGGTGACGTCCGGGCTGTGCTGGGTGGAGACGACGATCGTGTCGATCCGGACCGGCTTGCCGTCCCGGTACTCGATCGTCACTTGAGATTTGCCGTCCGGCCGGACCCAGGGGAGGATGCCCTTTTTCCGCACTTCCGCCAGCCGTTTGGTGAGCCGGTGGGCCAGCACGATGGGCATGGGCATGAGCTCCGCCGTCTCGTTGGAGGCGTAGCCGAACATCAGGCCCTGGTCGCCCGCGCCGCCCGTGTCCACCCCCATCGCGATGTCGCCGGACTGCTGGTGGATCGACGTAATCACCGAGCAGGTATGGTAGTCGAACCCCCAGGTCGCGTCCGTGTAGCCGACCTCCTTGATCGTCTCGCGGATGATGTCGGGGATCTCCACATAAGCCTTGGTCGTAATCTCTCCGGCCACGAAGGCGATGCCGGTGGTCAGGATGGTTTCGCAGGCGACCCGGCAGTGCTTGTCTTTGGCGATGATCGCATCCAGGATACCGTCCGAAATCTGGTCGGCGATCTTATCCGGGTGGCCTTCAGTGACGGACTCGGACGTAAACAGGTAGTTGTTTCGGCTCATTGGTTCCTCTCGAAGTAGGGTAATGGAACTGGCTTGTGTCCTGGTAGCAGGGGCTGCCGCCACGCCTGACTCTCAAATGGACGGCGTGACACCCGTGCAAGCCGCTCTCTGAAGCCCTCTCTTGTAACCCAGAAGCCGCTGATTTGTCAACGGGAAGGTGCCGTCATGGCAATGGGCTAGAGGCAAGGGGCTAGTGGTGGAGGTGGCCCAGACCGTCCTTCCACTGCGTGCATCGAGCGACCCCAGCTTTCTCCAACCCCCCTCCCTTTCACGCGGGACGACGGGGGATTCCAACTGCGGCCGTCCAGCGAGGGCCTTCCGAGGCCGCGCGCTGCGGGAGCAAAGGAATTCCCCTGTCGTTCACGCGACCCCCCTTACCGAAGCGAGCATCGTCCGCTCCACCCATATCTCCCCCCTTTCGAGTTGCGGTTTGGTCTGCCTTCAACTGCGCGCATCGAGCGAGCACTTTCTGAAGTGCGGGCTCTGCGAGCACAGAAGGGAGACCAACCGCCAGCTCCTTCCCCTTTGCCTTGACAGTGATGAGAAGCGACTTGTAAGATAGCCTGCCTTTCGCGGGCTTGGTTGGTCCTGTTTCCCGAGTCTTCGGGAGGCGAACCCCCCGCGTCAGTTGCCTCCGGTCGGTGCCGAATCTCGCGTTATTGCGGTGAATTTCTCGCACACGCCGCCCGAAATAAGGTAGAATTGAACTCACTCGAAGCAACGCCGTTCCCATTGCAGAACCAGGAATCGCTATGAACGGGGAGCGCCCGGTCGTCGTTGAAGAAGGGGCGGCGCCCAAGTCCGCGCCAAGCCTCGGCTGGCAGGAGATCTCGGCCGAGCTGGCCGAGTTGTTCGCCTCGATCAAGCTGGCTATGTTCCTGTTCATCGTGCTCGCGATGACGGCCACGATCGGGACCGTGATCCAGCAGGGGGAGCGTCCCGACGTCTACATCAAGGAGTATGGGGAAGAGGCCTACCGCTGGTTTCTCCGCTTGGGTTTTACCGATGTCTACCACACTTGGTGGTTCACCAGCCTCCTGACGCTGCTCTGCATCAACTCGCTGACCTGCTTCTATAAACGCTTTCCCGCCATCTGGCGGTCGATGCAACAGGACAAGGTGAACATCGGCCTGCCCTTCATCAAGGGGATGAAGCACCGGGCGGAGGTTCCGGTCGCCGGCTCCAAGGAGCGGGTGGCGGAGGGGATCGTGCAATGGCTGGCTGAACGGGGGTACCGCGTGCTGGCCAAGAACGAGGCCGGCGAGGCGACGCTCTACGCCACGAAGGGCATCATGGGCCGCGTGGGCGCGCACATGGCGCACCTGAGCGCCACCGTCATCGTGCTGGGGGGGCTCATCGGCAGCTACTACGGGTTTCAGGAATTCGGCGTGTGTCTGGAAGGCCAGACCTACCACATCCCGAAAGGCAAATTCGATCTTCGGATCGACAAGTTCTGGATCGACTATCACGAGAACGGCGCCGTGAAGTCCTACAACAGCACCTTGACCGTGATCGATCAGGGGGCCCCGGTGACGACCAAGACGATCACGGTGAACGATCCCCTGGTCTACAAGGGCATTTGGTTCTACCAATCCAGCTACGGAGATGCCTGGGACCGGGTCGAGATCGCCCGCCTGAATATCAAAGAGAAGGGCACGGATAAGGTGGTCGGGACGGTGGATCTGGAATGGCAGAAGGAGGTCAGCCTGGACAAGCTCGGCCTCAAGCTGGCCGTGACCGATTTCGTCGCGGACTTCGGCTTTAATTCTACGGATAAGAAGGTCTACTCCAAAACCGTCGAGCATGCGAACCCCGCCGTCCGTCTGACGATCACCGAACAGCCGAGGGTCAAGGCGACTCCGGTGCAGGCCGCTCCCTGGATTTTCTACCATTACCCGGACCTCTTCGAGATCCAGGGGTCCCGGTACCGGTTTGAGCTGGTCGGCTACCAGCCGAAAAAGTTCACCGGCCTGCAGATCACCAAGGACCCGGGCGTGAACATCGTCTGGATTGGCTCCACCATGATCGTGGTGGGCATCACGCTCTCCTCCTTCATCTACCACCGGCGGCTCTGGGCCAAGGTGATCCCCACCGGCGCGGGCGTGACGGTGCACATCGGCGGCAACACCCACAAGAGCCAGATTGATTTTCAGAAGGAGTTCCGCAAGCTGACGGAGCGGATTAAGACGATAAACACACAGATCGGGCAAGAGGCGAGTGGCTAGTGGCGAGCGGCACCGGATGAACCCGCTAGCCCCTCGCCGCTCACCGCTCGCCCAAGTTGTGGAGGATATATGCTTCGGTCTTTATTTCTATTCGACATGACCTTCTGGCTCTACCTGGCAGCCCTGGGGCTTTACGTGGGCTACGTGCTGGCGCGACGGCCGAACATGCAGCTCGCGCCGGCCGGCCATCCCTCCGGTCCGATGGAGGGCGAGAGCGGATGGGCGACTCAGATCGGCCAGGTGGCTACGATCGTGACCATCTTCGGATGGGTGGTCAACACGATGGCCCTGCTGACCCGCGCCTACGAGCGGATGCAGATCTCCGGCACCTTCGCGCCCTGGTCCAACCAGTTCGAGGCCATGGCCTACGTCTCCTGGGCGATCATTCTCGGCTACGTGCTGCTTGAGCTCCGCTACCGGATCAAGGCGATCGGCGCCTTTGTCGTGGGGATCGGCTTCATCGCGATGGGGGCCGCCTCGCTGTTGCCCTACCGGTACCAGACGGCCGAGCCGCTCGTGCCGGCGCTGAACAGCTATTGGATCTACATTCACGTGTCCGTGACCCTGACCAGCTACGCGGCTTTTGCCATGGCCGGGGGGCTGGGCCTCATGTACCTGCTCAAGGAACGGGCCGAGCGGCGCGGCAGCACGTCCAGCGTCCTGGCGGCTTTCCCCGATCTGGAAACCATCGACGAGCTCGGCTACAAGGCCATCATGGTGGGGTTTCCACTCCTGGCCTTCGGCATCATCCTGGGAGCCATGTGGGCCAACTATGCCTGGGGCGGCTATTGGAGCTGGGACCCGAAAGAAACCTGGTCCCTGATCGTGTGGCTCATCTACGGCGCCTATATCCATGCGCGGATGACCAGGGGGTGGGAGGGCCGGCGGGCGGCGATCTATGCCGTGTTCGGGTTCCTGATGGTGGTCTTCTGCTTCTGGGGTGTGAATTTCTTGCTCTCCGGCTTGCACGCCTACGCGTAACGAAGGGAAGAGCTGATAGCGTATGGCTTATGGCCAGAGAGATTTCGGATGCACGGGTTCGAGCTATAAGCCATCAGCCATCGGCTATATGCTCTTGAGTGGCATCAATGGCTGAAGAATCACTGACAAGCCCTGCGGCACAGGCACCGCCGAGAGCCGCGTCGAAACTCGTCATCGGCCTGGCGGCGGTCGCCATCCTGGCCTTGGCGTTTGGCGTCGTCTGGATGCAGAGCGCCAAGTACGAGCCGCTCACGGTGGGCAAGGTCGCGCCGGACTTCGAGCTTCCCGGCCTGGATGAACAATCCGTTCGGTTGTCGGACTTCCGTGGGAAGGTGGTCTTTCTCAACTTCTGGGCGACCTGGTGCAAGCCCTGCCGGGAAGAGATGCCGTCCATGGAAGTCCTCTACAAGAACTTCGAGCGGGACGGTCTGGTGGTCCTGGCGGTCAGCATCGACCGGGTCACGACGAAGAAGGACATCCCGCCCTTTGTGAAAAGCATGAGCCTGACCTTCCCCGTTCTCGTGGATTCGTGGGGGCAAACCGACAAGCGCTATAAGCTCATGGGGGTTCCCGAGACCTATATCATCGATCAGCAGGGGGTGTTGCGGGAGAAGGTGATCGGTCCCAAGGACTGGACCGTGCTCGACAATCTCAACACCATTACCGGCTTGCTGAAGACCGGGGCTCGATCGGTGCAGGGGGCTCCTCCGGCCACGTAACAGGGCGTTGTGAGAGAGTGAGTTTGCGGCGATGCGGGGCGAGCAAGAAGACGCAAGATGTCGATGGGCCGGATGCCGGTGGGCAAGACACCGAGGGAAAGAGTTGCTGCGGGCAGGTTTGCTGGGCCTCTGGGTGCTGGCCCCGCTGGGAGGGGCCGGCTGCGATCTGGGGCCGAGCGAATCCGCCTCCGAGCCTCCGGCGGAACCGTCGCCCGCCCAAATCCGGCCCGGCGTCAAGATCGGAGCCGCCGCACCGGACTTTCAGCTCTGGGACCTGAGCGGCAACCCCGTCACCTTGTCGAGCCAGAGGGGGAAGGTCGTGTTCATCAACTTCTGGGCGACCTGGTGCGGGCCCTGCCGGGTCGAGATGCCGGTCATGGAGACGCTCTACCGGGAGCTGCCGGGTCGAGATGCCGGCCATGGAGACGCTCTACCGGGAGTTCGGGCGGAGGGAGTTTGAGATTCTGGCGGTCTCCACCGACCAGCAGGGTGCGGCGGTCACTAGGCCCTTTCGTGATGAAATGGGCTTGACCTTTCCGATCCTGCACGATTCCGATTTCCGCGTGGGGGTCGCGTACGGAGCCAGAACCCTGCCGATGACCTTCCTGGTGGATCGGCGGGGAATCGTGAGGCACCGGATCTTCGGGGCGAGAGATTGGCAGAGTCCGGAAGGGCTGCAGCTCATCAGGTTCCTGGTGAATGCGCCGTAGGCGGGCGATATGACCGAGTCCATCCAGCAGATTTCCCTGGCGGCTGCGTTCACGGCGGGCCTGCTGTCGTTCGTGTCCCCCTGCGTGCTGCCGCTGGTCCCGTCCTACATTTCCTACATCACCGGGCTGTCTCTCGATCAACTGGCCGACGCGGCCGAGCGGGAACGGTTCCGGGCCGCCATCATCCTCAACTCCTTGCTGTTCATCGCCGGCTTTTCCTGCGTGTTCATCGCGTTCGGCGCGTCGGCCAGCCTGATCGGGCAGGTACTGATTACCTACCAGGACCATCTGCGCAAGATCGGCGGCCTCCTGGTCATCGTCTTCGGGCTCTACCTGCTCGGTGTCTTGAAGCTGAATTTTCTGCAAACCGAGAAGCGCCTGCACTTCAAGAGCCGGCCGGCCGGCTACCTCGGCTCATTCCTGATCGGCGTGGCCTTTGCCGCCGGCTGGACTCCCTGCGTGGGGCCTGTGCTGGGAACCATCCTGCTCTATGCGAGCACGACCGATGCCTTGACGGACGGCGTCACACTCCTCACCTCCTATTCGCTGGGACTGGGGGTTCCGCTCTTCGTGACCGCGCTCGGCGTAGATCGCTTTCTCGGCTACTTCAAGCAGATCAAGGCCTACCTCTGGGGCGTGACGGCCGTGAGCGGGGCCTTTCTGGTGGTGGTCGGCGTCATGATCTATGCGAACTCGCTGACCTTGCTCACGAGCTTTTTGGAACGGTATGGGATCGGCTGGTATGTGGGACAATAGTGCTCAGTGGTCAGTTAGCAGTTCTCAGTTTTCAGAAACTGACAACTGATAACTGAAGACCGAAAGCTTATCTGTTACATGCAGACGCTACCTGACATCCAATCGTACGACGTGTTGATCGTAGGGATGGGACCGGCGGGGGCGACCGCCGCCTACGAACTCAGCCGGGCCGGCATCGCGGTCCTGGGCCTCGACAAGCAATCGCACCCGCGGTACAAGGTCTGCGGCGGGGGCCTCTCCGTCCGGATCGACAAGATCCTGGATGAGGATTTCAAGAGGGTCGTCGAGCATACGGTCTACGGGATCCAGTTCACCTACGGCGGCGAGGAGCCGTTTCTGATCCAATCGGCTGCCCCGATCGCCTACATGGTGATGCGGGACCGGTTCGACCACCTGCTGGTCGAAAAGGCCCGCTTGGCCGGCACCGAGGTGCACGAAGGCGAACAGGCGATGGGCTTCCTCCAGTCGCCGGACGGGGTGGAAGTGATCACTGATCGTGGCCGGTACCGGACCAAGGTGCTGATCGGAGCGGACGGGGCGAACAGCATTGTGGCCCAACGGCTCTTTCCGGGCCGGAAGCTGCACCGGATGCCGACGCTCGAGAGCGAGTTGGGAATCGGGCAGGCGCCGCTCTACCCGGGTGAGGGCAAGGTGCTGATCGATCTGGGAGCGACGGAGCGGGGGTACGCCTGGATCTTTCCCAAGAAAGAACGGCTTTCGATCGGCGTGGCCGAGTTCCGCGGACGCCCCGCCAGTCCCAAGGGGATTTTTGACCGGTTCGTGCGCGATGAAAAGGGGCTGGCGGACATGTCGGTGCCGAAACCCTGCGGGCATCCGCTCCCTCTGTACAGCAACGTCGGGTTCGCCCAGCAGGGGTTGGTTTGCCATCGCGCCCTGCTGGTCGGGGATGCGGGGCATCTCGTGGACCCGCTGTTCGGTGAGGGCATTTACTATGCCGTGCGGTCGGGCCAGATCGCGGCCGCCAGCGTGCTGGGCATGTTTCACGACCGGCGGCGCAGCTTGCTGGACTACGAGCTGGCGGTGGCGCGTGAGATCTGTGAGGAGTTTCGCGTGGCGTCCCGGGTTGCGAGGATTGTCTACACCTTTCCGCGCCTCTGCCACCGATTGATGCACCGGTACCAGGAGGTGATCAACCTCTACTACGAAGTGCTCCGGGGCCGAGAGACCTACCAGACTTTCTTCAGAAAAGCGAAGGGGGTGGTCAAAGCCTCCTTCCGCGAGCTGCTCCGCGAAACCCTCTCCTTTTAGCGAAGAAGTTCTCAGTCGTCAGTTGTCGGTTTTCAGCCGGGAAGTGGGAACTGCGGGAGGAGTACGCGAACCTTCGTTGCCGGGCACGCTTCCGAGAACTGAAAACTAAAAACTGAGAACTAACTCAGCACCAGCTCCCCAGGCGGCAGAGGGTCACTTGTTGAGCAAGGCCGTTGCCGTTGGATGCCGCACCGCCGAAGGCGGAGGCGGGCGCGACGGCGGCGGTGGAAACCGGCGAGGGAGTCGACGCGAGGGCTGGCTGGCCGTTTGACGGAATGTCGGCCGCGACCACCGGCGGCAAAGAAGCGGCGAGCGGCTCGTTGGCGGTCCGTTCAGCCTTGGCCATCACGGGTCTGGCAGGCCGTTTGCCGTTCAGCTTGGCCAGCAACTTGTCGCCGTCTCCGGCGTATTTGTTGATGGGGTATTTTTCCGCAAGCCGAGTCAGTTGCTCCCGCGCCCAGTCGTCCGCCCCCAGTTCCTTGTAGGAGAGCGCGAGGTAGTACATGGCGTCGGGGGCCACTTCCATGTCCGGGTACTTTTTGAGAATCCCCTCGAAGCGATACGCGGCGGCCAGGTAGGACTCCCTCCGATAATAGAACTCCCCCACGAAAAATGCGTGTTTGGCGAGGTATTCGTGGCAGTCGCGAATCCTCTCCGCAGCCTCCCGTTCATAGCGGCTCCCCGGAAACTCTTTGAGCAGCTTCTCGAAGGCTTCCTGGGCCTTGCGCACGGGCTCCAAGTCACGGTCCACCGTTTTGGCCAGCCTGTAGTGGCTTTCGCCGAGCTTGAACTGGGCGTAGGGAGCCAAGGTGTGGACGCGGTGGAGATCCAGGAAGTGCTGGTATTCGATGATGGCTTCGGGATAGTCCTCTTTGTCAAAGAAGGCTTCGGCCCGTTTCATGATGACGTTGGGATCGTAGTTCTTTTCGATCGTGTCGCCGATGAAGATCTGCTCATCCGTCCCGCTCACAGACTTGCCCTGAGCGGCTTGAGCGGGGTCCTGCTTCTTCATGCTGGAACAGCCGAACATCAGGCTCACGGCCGCCAGCGCGATGAGAGGGAGTAGCCACAACGAGAAAGCACGCGCCGCCATTGTCGGGAAGCTGGTCATACGCGCGTTACGGTAACAAATGATCCGCCAAAATGCAACCGGAAAGCGTTCGTGGAGTGAGAGAGGATGATTGACGCTCGGCAAAGGGCGCCCTATAATCGCCGCGGGGTCCGACTGTGTCGGGGCGGCAGGATGGGTTAAAGCTCGTCGGGTCTCACAACGAAGGAGCCTTGTGCTTCGGAGCAGAATCGTCGGTACCGGTTCATACCTCCCGCCCCGGACGGTGAGCAATCGCGAGGTGAGCCCCGGGTCCAGGCTTGACCCGGACGCGGTGCACCGGCGGACCGGGATTCGAGTCCGTTGCTGGGCGAGCGAGGGGCAGGCGACGTCCCACCTGGCGGAAGAAGCCGCGCGCCGGGCCTGCGAGGCGGCGGGCCTGAGCCCTGCGTCGGTCGATACGATCATACTATCCACCACCTCTCCGGACGCCGCGTTCCCTTCAACGGCCTGCCATCTTCAGCGCAGCCTGGGCGCGAAGGGCGCCGCGGCGTTCGATGTGGCGGCGTCCTGTTCGGGGTTTCTCTACGGCCTGTCGATGGCGGACTGTTTCATCCGGAGCGGCCGGTCCCGCCGCTGCCTGCTGGTGGCGGCGGAGATCAAGTCCCGGTTTCTGGATCTGACGGACGAGGCGACGGCAATTCTCTTCGGGGACGGAGCTGGCGCGGCGCTGCTGGTTGGAGAGGATGGCGGAGACAATCCTCCGCGGGGAATCCTGGGCGTGCGTCTGTACGCGGACGGCGCCGGTCACGCACTCATCCGCGTGCCGGCCGGCGGCTCCCGGCTGCCGGCGAGCCGGCAGACGGTCCAGGATCGGCTGCACACGATCAGGATGCAGGGCCAACCGCTCTTTCGTGTGGCGGTGAAGCGGTTGGCCGGCGCCGTGACCGATCTTCTCAAGGAATTCGGTGTGGGCGTCGATGACCTAGGGCAGGCCGTTTTCCATCAGGCCAACGGCCGGATCCTGGCTGCCATCGGGAGGAAGCTGGGCATTCCGCCCGAGAAGACCTGCTCCGTCATCGAGCAGGCCGGCAACACCTCGTCGGCGTCGCTGCCGATCGCGCTCGACCGGGCCTTGGGAGAGGGGCGCATCCGTGCCGACGATCTGGTTCTGCTCGGCACGTTCGGAGGCGGGCTCACGTGGGCGGTCGCGCTTGTGCGATGGTGAAGCTCCACGGCTTGACAGCCGTGGCATCTTGAAATTCTTCGGCGGATACCCGCTCCGCATTCATCCACGGGCTTACACCCGTGGCTTTCTGCGAAGGCGGGTAAATAAGTCGAGTGTTGAGTTGAGAGTTGTGAGTGTTGAGGTGAATCCCCCCACTCATGACTGAAAACGCATAACTCAGAACCGGAGTAAACATGTTCGGCTTGATCCCGCGAGAAGTCGCGTTCTTCGACCTGTTTCGGAAGGCGGCTCACAACATGATCGAAGGCAGCCGCCTGCTCAAGGACATGATGGAGCAGTTCCGGGACCCGGTGGCGCAGGCACGCCGCATCAAGGACATCGAGCACATCGGCGACGGGATCACCCACGACATCGTGCGGAAGCTCAACCAGACGTTCATTACCCCGATCGATCGCGAGGACATCCACGATCTGGCCAGCGCGATGGACGACATCCTGGATCTGGTCGAGGCGGTGGCCGACCGGTTCGTGGTCTTCAAGGTGGCCCGGCCGACGGAAGCGGCCATCAAGCTGGCCAATATCCTGCACCAGTCGGCGGTCGCGGTGGGGACCGGGATTGATCGTTTGGGACAACCCCACGCTGATCTGAGCGAATGCAACGTGAAGGTCAACAGCCTCGAGAACGAGGCGGATCGGGTCATGCGGGACGCCATTTCCAAGCTGTTCGAAGAGGAAAAGGATCCCATCGCGGTGATTAAATGGAAGGAAATCTACGAAAACTTTGAAGAGGGAACGGATCGCTGCGAGGACGTGGCCAACATCCTCGAACGGATCGCGCTGAAACATATCTAGCACGACAGTGATGAATGATGAGTGATGAACGATGAACGAGAAGCTAGCGCAAAAGGTTGCCTCCTGCAGCCAACCATTCATCACTCATCATTCCGCATTCATCATTTCGTTCCACCCCTCACCCCTCACCTCTCGCCCCTCGCCCCTCGCCCGGACCCTGTCCAATGTTTGATCTGAGCGGCATGCTGCTGGTCGTCGTCGTGCTCGCCCTTCTTTTCGATTTCTCGAACGGGTGGCACGACAGCGCCAACGCCATCGCAACCGTGGTCTCGACGCGGGTCCTGAGCCCGGTGGTGGCGGTCCTGCTGGCCGGCCTGTTGAATGTGGTCGGGGCGTTCATGTCCACGGCAGTGGCCAAGATGATCGGCGCCGGCATCGTGGACCCGTCCGCCGTGACGCAGGGCATGGTGGCCTCCGCCTTGAGCGGCGCGATTGCCTGGAATCTGTTCACGCTCATGCTGGGGCTTCCGACCAGCTCGTCCCATGCCTTGATCGGCGGGCTGGTCGGGGCCGCGCTGGTGCATGGCGGCTGGTCCGTGGTCAAGCTGACGGGTTTGTGGGCCATCCTCCAGGCGATGGTGCTGTCGCCGCTGTTCGGCTTTGCGATCGGCCTGGCGATCATGGTGCTGATCAGCCACCTGTTTTTCCGGACGCCGCGGAGCGTGGCGACCAGGCTCTTCAGCCGGATGCAGATGGTCTCGGCCGGTTTCATGGCGTTCAGTCACGGCGCGAACGACGCGCAAAAGGCCATGGGCATCATCACGCTGGCGCTGCTGTCGGCCGGGCAGATCTCAAGCGCCGAGGTGCCCATGTGGGTCATTGTGGCCTGTGCGCTCGCGATGGGGCTTGGGACGGCGATCGGCGGCTGGCGGATCGTCCGCACCTTGGGGATGCGAATCTTGAAGCTCGATCCGGTCCACGGCTTTGCCGCGGAGACGAGCGCGGCGGCGGTGCTGCTCGCGACGGCCCACATCGGCCTGCCGGTCAGCACCACGCACACGATCACCTCGTCGGTGATGGGGGTGGGCGTTGTGAAGCGGTTCTCGGCGGTCCGGTGGGGGGTGACCGCCCGCATCCTCTACGCCTGGGTCTTCACGTTCCCCGGCGCGGCTTTTGTGGCGGCGCTGATCTATGCCGGGTTCTCCCGCTTCGGCTAAAAGAAGTCGAAAGTCTAAAAGTCCGAAAGCCGAAGGACTTTATGACTTTCAGACTTTACGACTTCGAGATGACGACTTTCAGACTTGATGACTTGTGGACTGGTTGGGCACAGCCTCATTGTGCCCGATCGAGGACGCGGTCGGGAGCCGCACCACGAACCGGCTGCCGACCGGTGTGTTCCCTTCCACCCATACCTGCCCGCCATGTCTCTCGACGATGTGCTTGACGATGGCGAGCCCCAGGCCCGTTCCGCCCAGTTCGCGTGACCGGGCCTTGTCCACCCGGTAGAACCGCTCAAACACGCGCGGACGGTCCGCGTTGGGAATGCCGATCCCCGTGTCGGTCACGCTCAGCTCCAGCCAGGCTTCGTCCACGGCGCGCGCGGCGATCTGAATGGTGCCGCGCTCCGGCGTGTACTTCACGGCGTTGTCGAGGAGGTTGGTCAGCACCTGCACCAGCCGCTCCTCGTCGCCGGTGACGAGCGGGAGTCCCGCTGGAATTGCGACCGTGACGGCGTGGCCCTTTTTCTCCGCCAGCGGCTTAAGCGACGCCAACGTCCGTTCGGCGATCGTGCTCAACAGAACCGGTTCCTGCCTGAACTGCACCTGGCCTGATTCGATCTGCGAGAGTTGCAACAAGTCCTCCAGAATCAAATTGAGCCGGTCGCTCTGCTTCAAAATGATCCGCAAGAATTGTTCGGCCTCCGCCGGGTTGTCCTTGGCGCCGTCCAGCAGCGCCTCCACGTAACCCTTGATGGACGTGAGCGGCGTCCGCAGTTCGTGGGACACGTTGGCGACGAAGTCTTTCCGGACTTTCTCCAGGCGCCGACGGGCGTTGAAATCCCGATCGAGCTGATCCGCCATTTGATTGAACGTCTTAGCCAACATGCCGACCTCGTCATGCGAGACGGTCTGGATCCGCTGGCCGAACGCCCCCTTCGTCAGTTGGCGGGCGACGGTCGCCATGTCCTGCAAGGGGCGGGTGAGTCCCCCGGCGATCAGGAAGCTCACCATCACGGAGACGACAAACGCGACACTCAACGCGATCGCCAGCGCACGTTGGAGATCGTAGACCCGTTGCTCCAGGATCGTCAGCGGCATGCCCACCCGGACTACGCTGGGGTTCTTGGCTCCGGCTGGCGCGACCCGTAGCGCCAGGTACACCGTACGCTGGCCGGTTGTGTCGCTGCGACGCACGTCCGTGCCGCGGCCTGCGGCAAAAGCCAGTTTGACCTCGGGGCGCGAGCCGTGATTCTCGATCTGCGCGACGGCCTCGTCCGGCACAGCGCTGTCGGCAAGGACGCGGCCGACCTGGTCGATGACGGTCACGCGGGCGCTCGCCTGACGCGCAAGTTCGTGCGCCACGGCTTGCAAGCGGAGCGGGTCAGCGGGATGAGCCAGGAAAGGCTCCAGGGTCAGCGCGGCGAGCCCCGTGCGGGCCGTCAGGGCTTCTTCCACGCGGGCCAATTCCAGTTGCTCGATCGAACGGAAGGCCAGCACGCCGGCGACAGCGAGCCCCAGCGCGATGGCCAGAAGCGTGCCGAGGGCGACTTTCCACCGGATCGAAAGCGTCATAGGAGGGTGACGCGTGACGGGGAGGAGTTGATCAGTTGTCCGAAGTTCTGGACTCGTCACTTGTCACCCATCACATGTCACGGTTCTTTCAGTTTGTAGCCGAGCGACTTGACCGACACGATGGCGTCGTTCAGCATCGGAATCTTCTGCTTGATGCGACGGATGTGCACGTCGACCGTGCGGGTCGTGCCGTAGTAGTCGTAGCCCCAGACCTGGTTCAGCAGGACCTCGCGGGTCATGACGCGACCGGGATGCCGCAAGAGATGATCCAGGAGCCCGAATTCCTTCGCGGTGAGCGACACGTCGCGTCCGGATACCTTGACCTCGTGCCGGTCCAGATCCATCACCAGGGGGCCGTAGACATGGCGCGTCGGCTCTTCATTCGCCCGTTCCAACCGGCGGAACAGGGCTTTCACGCGAGCGACTAAGGTCTTGGGGCTGAAGGGCTTGGTGATATAGTCGTCCGCCCCCAGCTCCAGCCCGACGATCTGATCCGATTCTTCCGCCTTGGCGGTGAGCATGATGATGGGGGTCATGGCGGCCTGCTGATCCGCGCGAATCCGCTTGCACACTTCGAGGCCGTCCATCCCGGCCAGCATGAGGTCCAGCACGACGAGGTCGGGATGTTCGGATTTGACTTGCTTGAGGCCGTCCAGGCCCGTGGCGGCGGTGCAGGTGCGGTAGCCTTCTTTTTCCAGGTAGAGCTTGACGAGTTCGAGGATGTCCTTCTCGTCCTCGACGATCAAAATCTTCTTGGCAGCGGCTCCCATCGAGAAAACAGCGTATAGGGAAGGGTGAGAGGTGTCAAGAGCGGGGAGGGGAGACCTCGGCTGGCGAAGGGCGGGCAGCTCCAGCGGCGACATGATGCGGTGATATGATTCGGGACCCGATGCCGCACTGTTGGCCGTGCGCCTTATCGGATTAGCAGAACGGCGCCCGACACCCTCACTCTTTTCCGACACCTCGCGCCTGCCATGCCGCCTGCTTCCGTGCCCATCCCTTCCAGCCGAGGCGGCTTGACACGGGAGAAAAGAGATACCCAGTTGACGACGAGGCCTACCGTGCCGTATGGTTAAGCCCGTTTGCACAGGGTGCGTTTCACGGATAACGGGTAGCGAATAACGAGCATGAAAATCTATCTCGCCAGTCCCCGAGGGTTTTGCGCCGGCGTGGACCGGGCCATCGACATCGTGGAGCTGTCGCTCAAGACCTACGGCGCGCCGATCTACGTGCGGCACGAAATCGTCCACAGCCGGCACGTGGTGAATTCCTTGCGCCAGAAGGGCGCGGTGTTCGTGGAGGAGCTCAACGAAGTGCCGGACGGCTCGATCGTGATCTTCAGCGCGCACGGGGTGGCCAAGGAGGTCTGGACCGAGGCGAATCGCCGCAAGCTGAAAGTCATTGACGCCACCTGCCCGCTCGTGATCAAGGTCCACAACGAGGTCAACCGCGACTACACACAAGGCTATGAGCTGATCCTGATCGGCCATGCGGGCCATCCGGAGGTCATCGGGACCCTGGGACAGGTCCCCGACAAGTTCCACCTGGTCTCCTCGGTCCGCGACGTGCAGATGTTGCAAGTCGAGAACCACCGGCATCTTTCCTATGTCACTCAGACTACCCTGAGCGTGGATGAGTGCCGGGACATTGTGGAGGCCTTGCACCGACGCTTTCCGGGGATCAAGGGCCCGCATCAGGAAGACATCTGCTACGCAACACAGAATCGTCAGAATGCGGTGAAGGCGCTCACGGGCCTGGTGGATGTCATTTTGGTGATTGGCTCGCCCAACAGTTCCAATTCCAACCGGCTGCGCGAGCTGGCCGAACGGTGCGGCGTGTCCTCCTACCTGATCGATTCGTCGACCGATATCGATCCCGACTGGATGAAGAACGTCCGCGCGGTCGGCATCTCCGCTGGCGCCTCGGCTCCGGAGGTGTTGGTGGCAGAGGTGATCGAGTACTTGAAGGGGCTGGGTGCGTCTGAAGTCGAAGAATTGACCGTGGTCGAAGAAGATGTCGAGTTCCTCCTGCCGAAAGAACTGGTCAGCATCAAGTCGACCTCGCAGAGTTCCGCGTAATCCGTTTCCCCCTTGATCCTGTTAAATACCGCCCCCTACATATAGGGTCAATACGGCTCTGCTTCCCCCTCATCCTGTGTTTTTCTTTGCTTTTTGGCAAAAGCTGTGCTACAAGGCCCGACATTGCCTGGGCAGTGGTGAGTAATGTAGGACCGGTAAGGATTGAAGGGGAGGCGAGCGCATGCGCCTGAAATCCTTGGAGTTGACGGGGTTTAAGTCCTTTGCGGAGGGCAAGCTCGATTTCCCTCCGGGGGTCACGGCGGTCGTGGGACCGAACGGCGCGGGGAAAAGCAATGTGGTGGACGCCATCCTCTGGGTGTTGGGAGAGCAGAGCACCAAGACCCTCCGCAGCGAGCGCATGGAGGATGTGATCTTCAACGGGACCGAAAGCCGGAAGCCGCTGGGCATGGCGGAAGTCTCGCTGATCCTGAGCGGGTTCGCGGACCGGCACCTCGAGGGGCTGACTTCTTTGCCCAGCCACCTCAGCGAGTGCCATGAGGTGATGATTACGCGCCGGCTCTATCGCAACGGGGACAGCGAGTACCTGATGAACAAGGTCCCCTGCCGGCTCAAAGACATTCGGAGCCTGCTCCTGGATACGAGGGCGGGGAGCAAGGGGCATACCGTCATCGAGCAGGGCCGCATCGAGCAGATCCTGAACGCCTCGCCGCAGGAGCGTCGCGAGTTGATCGAGGAGACGGCCGGCATCGTGCGGTACAAGAAGCAAAAGGCCGAAGCGCTCCGCAAGCTGGATTCCACCCAGCAAAATCTCCTCAGGGTTCGAGACATCATTGCCGAGGTGCAACGGCAGCTCAATCAGCTTGACCGGCAGGCGCGGCAGGCGCGCGCCTATCAGGGCCTCAGCCAGGAGGCCAGGTCGCTGGAGATCCGCCTGCTGGTCTGGAACTACCGAACCTTGCTGGAGAGCCTGACTCTGGTGGAGTCCGAGCTGGCTTCCGTGGAAACGAAGGAGTCCGGCCAGATGGCCGAGCAGGCCCGCCTGAGCGCCGGTCTGGAAGAGGTCCGGCTCGGGCTGACGACCGGCGATCAAGCGGTGGGGCGCATCCGGGAGGAATTGACGGGCCTGGAACGTCGGCAGGCGCAGGCGCTGGCCGCTGCCGAAGTGGAGCGGGGCCGTCTGGGGCTGTATGAGCAGCAGCGGGCCCAGGCGCTGGAAGAGCGGGCCCGCTTAAAGGACGAGCGGGAGCAAGCGGCTGCGGCCATCACGGCCCTGAGCGAACAACTGTCCCAGACCAAGGCCGAAATCCAGACGCGTGAGCGCTCCTTGGAGGAATTGGAAAAGACAGGAGAGGCGCTGGTGGCCCGCCGCGCCACAGCGTTGGAAGAGGAAGCGGTCGCTCGTCGTCGCAGCCTGGAGCTGACGGTGTCGGTCGCCAGCCAGGAGAACCTGCTGGCCGGCCTGGGAGGCCGACGAGACGAATCAGTCCGCCGTGCGCAACGGCTGGCGGGAGAGCAGGCTGAAATCGAATCGCAACGGACTGCCGCCGATGGGCGTCTGCGGGCGTCCGTACGGAGCAAAGCGGAGGCTGAAGGCAAGCTCCAAGCCCTGCGGCAGGACCAGGAGCGGTCGGAGCATGAAGACCGACGGCTGGAAGCGAGCCTCGCTGAAACCGATCAGCTCGTCAGCCGGCAGCAGGAGGAGCTGGCGGCGGTCGAATCGCGTCTGCGGGCTTTGCAGGGGGTCATTCGAGAAGAAATGGGCTATGGACGAGAGGGAGCGGAAGACGCCACCTCGTTGCGCGCCGCCTGCGGAAACGTCCGGCAGGCGATCGCCGAATGGCTGGTGGTGCCTCCCGGCCTGGAGCAGGCGATCGAGGCCGCATTGGGCGAGCGGGTGCGCGCCTGGCTGGTCGAGAGCCCGCCCCACGCGCGCGATGCCATCTCGTTCCTTAAAAAGAAAAGGCTCGGTCGAGGGTCCTTTCTGCCCTTGCGCCCCCGCTGGGCCGGCAAGGCTCACGCGGGACAAGCCGATGGCCGGTGGCCTGCGCTCAAGGACCAGCCTGGGGTGCTGGGACGGGCGCTGGATCTCGTGCAGGTTTCGGGAGAGTATCGGGATGCCTCGGCCTGCTTGCTGGGGTCCGTGGTGCTCGTCGATACGCTCGAGACCGCCATGCGGCTGTGGGAAATGGGACTCTGGTCCGCGCCGGACGGGCCGACACTGGCCACCTTGGACGGTGAGTTGCTGGATGCCGCTGGAGTGGTCACCGGCGGCGCCGCCGGAGAGACCGGCGGGCTGCTGCAGCGACGCCGGGAGATTCAGCAGTTGGAGGCGAAGCGGGGTGAGCTGGCTGGAGCCCTTGAGGAAAGCCGGCGGCAACGGGAGCAGTTGTCGGCCGAAGGGCTTTCTCTCAAGCAGACCCGGCAGCGGCTGGACGAGTCGATCCGCGAGGCAGAGCTGTCCGCCCTGACGCTGACCAAAGATGAAGCGAGCCTTACGCAGAACATGGCCGAGTTGGTCCGTCGTATCGAGACGATCCGCACGGAAGGGGAAGGGGCCGAAGAAGAACGGCGCCGGCTCGAAGATGAATTGGCGTCGGGTCGAAAACTGTTGGGCCAGTCGCGGCAGGAACAAGCAAAGGGGGAGGCAAGCCTCGCAGAATTGAGTCAGGCACTCCGAGGGATGGAGGAAGAAAGCCAAGCATTGCAGCAGCGAATGATGGACGCTCGCGTGGCGCTCTCGTCGCTGTGTTCGCGACGAGAGCATGACGAGGCGGACGTATCCAGGCTTAGCCGGGAGCAGGAAGAGCGGAACCGGCGGACCGGGAGCTTGGAGGAGCAGGTCGTCGCCTTGGCCGACGCGGCCGCTCGCAGTCTCGCCGAGCAGAAGCGGAATGAAGCCTTGGTCCATGAACTTGAAGGGCGCGCAAGCCGGGTGCGGTCCCAGTTGATCGAGGCCCAGGACGCGCAGGCTCGGGACGCCGAACGCGCCAGGCAGGTCGAAGGCGAGCTGGCGGCTGTTCGAGAGGCCTTGACCGCAAGTCGAGAGGCGCGCACGACCGTCGAGATCCGTCGGGCCGAGATCAAAACCCAGCTCGGCTCACTGGAAAGCACCCTGACCGGCACCTACCAACTCTCCGTGGCTGAGGCCCTCGCGCAGGCCTCGGCGCAGGAGCCGGGTGAAGCGGGCGCGGCAGCGGAGGAAGCGGAGGAGGGGAGCGGCGAGGGTGCGCCGGCTGACCCGACTCAGGCGCTTCGGGACCGCCTCCAGAAGATCCGCGATCGCCTGAGCCGGATGGGAGCGATCAATCTGGCCGCCATCGAAGAGCACCGCGAGCTGGAAGAACGGCACCGCTTTTTGACGGCCCAGGAAGAGGATCTTGCCAATTCCATTAAGTCGTTGCGAGAGATTATCCATCGGATCAACCGAACTACGAAGCAGATGTTTTTGGACACCTTCAACGAGCTTCAGGAAAAGTTCGGAGAGGTTTTCGCCAGGTTCTTCATTGGGGGGCGTGCGGAACTGATCATGGTCGAACCGGAGGCGGGCCCGGATGGAGAGGAAGGCGCCGGCGAGCCGGGCGTGGACATTGTGGCTCAGCCGCCGGGCAAACGCCTCAAGAGCATCACCATGTTATCGGGGGGCGAGAAGACCTTGACCGCGATGGCGCTCATCTTCGCCAGCTTCCTGATCAGGCCGACGCCCTTCTGCATCCTGGACGAAATCGATGCGCCGCTGGATGAAGAGAACATCGGCCGGTTCACCAGCGTGCTGCTGGAGCTGGCGGCGGGGGCGCAGTTTATCGTGATCACTCACAACAAGCGGACGATGGCGGTGGCAGACTCGCTCTTCGGCGTGACGATGGAAGAAGCGGGTATTTCCAAGCTTGTCTCGGTTCGCCTCGCAGACCTCCAGCCCGCCTAACCGAACGAGGCCGTCACGGACACCCGTAGCCGGGGAGCGGTGGTTAGTGGCCGGTAGTCCGTGAACACTGACCCCTCACCACTGACCACTGTCCCCCGCCGATTGCTTGACAGTCCCGGAGGGGGTTTGTTATAAAAATCACCCATGCTACGAACGTCATTGCTGAACTCCAGCCTGTCCGGTCTTGCCCTCGTGAGGCAGGTGCCTCCTTCCTCTGGGTGTTTGTTCGCCGCCAGGTGAGATGCCGCAGCCTATGAAACTCCTGAAGAGTCTGATTACTCGTCTGTCCGATAGTCTCTTTGCGTCGGTGCCCGGTCGCTTGGATGGTGCCTCGCGCAGAAGCGCCGCGCCCCCGTTGCGGGTGGTCTCGCGCAACCCCCATCCGGCCGTGATGGCCGAGCCGGCGGTGCGTCGGCCGGCCGGCTCCACGATCGGCCAGTCGGAGTCCGTTGATGAGGCGCTCCGACGCAGCCAAGCCTGGCTCTTGGCTCGGCAGCATCCCCAGGAAGGCTATTGGGTGGCGGAGCTGGAGGCCGATACGACGCTGACCTCGGAGTACCTCATGCTCCGACGTTTTTTGGACCTGGTCGATCCTGAGCGGGAGCGCAAGGCCGTTCGGTACCTGCGGGCCATGCAACTGCCGGATGGAGGGTGGCCGATCTACTACGGCGGGCCTTCAGAAATCAGCGCCTCAGTCAAGGCCTATTTTGCCCTGAAACTGTCCGGAATGTCGGCCGACGAGCCGTTCATGATGAAAGCCAGAGAGGCCATCCTGGCCAAGGGCGGGGTGGTGGCGGCCAACGTCTTTACCAAAATCGCGCTGGCGCTCTTCGAGCAATATGATTGGCGTGGCATCCCCAGCATGCCTCCCGAAATCATGCTGCTGCCCAAGCGATTTTATTTCAACGTATACTCCCTGTCCTATTGGTCTCGAGCAGTTCTCGTTCCCCTGCTGATCGTGTTCGCGCGCCGCCCGCGGTGCCCCATTCCATTCGAGCAGGGCATTGATGAGCTGTATGCGCAGCCGCGCGAACGGGTGAAATTCAGCCGGGTGCCGCCGCTCAAGAAAGATGAAGCCTGGTTTACATGGAGGAATGTCTTCATCACCCTCGATCGCGGGCTCAAGCTCTACGATCGCCTGCCGATTCGAGCGTTGCGTGAGGCGGGGATCCGGAAGGCGGCGGATTGGATGCTGGCCCATCTTAAGGGCACCGGCGGGCTCGGTGCCATCTATCCGGCCATGGCCAACTCAGTCGTGGCCTTGCGTTGCCTGGGCTATGGGGTCGATCATCCGCTGCTGGTCAAGGCCTTGCGGGAAATCGAAGAATTGGAAGTCTACGAGACCGTGCAAGATGGCCAGGGAGCGGCTGAGACGTTGCATCTGCAGCCCTGCTTCTCGCCGGTCTGGGATACCGCGCTCCTCATCAATGCCTTGGTCGAAGCCGGCCTGCCACAGGACCATCCGGCGTTGAAAAAAGCGGCAACCTGGTTGCTGTCTCGCCAGGCCAGTGCCGTGGGGGACTGGAAAATTTCCTCGCCGGATGCCGAGCCGGGAGGCTGGTATTTCCAGTTCGAGAACGAGTTCTATCCGGACGTGGATGACTCAGCCGTGGTGCTGATGGCCCTGGCGAAGCTCCGTCTGCCCGACCGGGAAGTCCAGCGGGCTGCGATCACACGGGGGGCTCGCTGGGTGCTGGCCATGCAGGGCTCGGACGGCGGCTGGGGCGCCTACGACAAAGACAATAACCGCATGGTCCTCAATCTCATCCCCTTTGCGGACCACCGCGCTCTCCTGGATCCCAGTACGGCGGACGTGGCGGGCCGCTGTCTGGAGATGCTGGGGGTGCTCGGCTACGACCGGACGCATCCGGCTGCCGGCCCCGGGTTGGACTTTTTGCAGCGAGAGCAGGAGCCGGACGGCAGTTGGTATGGCCGCTGGGGGGTCAATTACATTTACGGAACCTGGTCTGTCCTGGCAGGCCTCCGTGCGATCGGAGAAGACATGACGGCGCCCTTCATCCGCCGGGCCGTCGCGTGGTTGGAGTCCCGACAGAATCCCGATGGAGGGTGGGGGGAGTCCTGCCTGTCCTATGCCGAACCGGCGACGATGGCCGGTCGCGGCGAAAGCGCGCCTTCCCAGACCGCCTGGGCGCTCCTGGCCCTGCTCTCGGCCGGAGTCAGTGATTCGATCAGCGTGGTCCGGGGCGTCAACTACCTGCTTCGTCATCAGCGGGAGGACGGCTCATGGGAGGAGGTCCGTCACACCGGGACCGGGTTCCCGCGCGTCTTCTATCTCCGCTATCACTGGTACTGCCAATATTTCCCTCTCTGGGCGCTGGCCATGTATCGGAACATGCGGGCTCACGGCCAGACGAAGGCCGACGAGTTGCGGAAGACCGCCTGCGAGACGGGAGGCTTCCGGTCTGAAGTCTGAAGACCCTGCCTCTTCTCTGGCGGTAGTGATGCGGCATCGCTGGTTTGTCGCGGCTGCAGAGGCCGATGAGGCGGCAGGGTCCTTGAAGCGACTTGGGATTTTTACGGCAACCAGGTGGGAGCTCAACGCGGTCTGTCGGGCTGTCTCGGTTGAGAAAGAGATGCGCCTGGCTGGGTCCCGTTGCGTGATCGGAGGCCGGGGCAACTGCAGGCTCTATACATTCCAGACCGGGGTGGGGACCGCCAGGGCCGGCGCGGTCTGCCGCGAGGCTCTTGCCGCTCAGCCCTTTGACCTCGTCGTTTCTTCCGGGTTCGCCTGCGCCCTGACTCCCTCACGGATCGGCGATCTGCTGGTCGGCACGGATGTGATCATGCTGCAGAACGCCCATCCCTTCGCTCAGACAGAGGCGGTGTCCTGTGGGGAGCGGCCTCGCGCCATGGCGATCCGGGCGGCGCGGGATGCGGACCTTGCGCTGCACGAGGGTCGCGTTGTCACCCTGTCGCGGGTGCTCTGGCGGGCCGAAGAGAAGCGCCGGGTGGCGGAGGCAACCGGCGCCGTCGGCCTCGACATGGAAAGCGCGGCTCTGGGGCGCGCGGCGGTCAACCGGCAGGTCCCTTTTGCGGTCGTGCGTGCAGCCTCCGATCTGCTGGACGAGGATCTGCCGCTTGATTTCAACCTCTTCCTGAGCCAATCCGGCGGGATCGGCATGATGGGATGGTTGCGAGGAGCCGGCCAGTGCCTGGCTCGGCCTTCCCGCCTGGCGGGTCTCAACCGCCTCCGCCGGCAGAGCACGGTTGCCTCGGCGCGCATCACCGGGTTCTTCGAGAGGTTCCTGGATGAATTCGAGTAGGCCGATGATCATTCTCCGGACCGACGCGGCGCGAACATGCTCATGCTGACCGCCGGCATCGAGCGGATCGGCCGCACGACCCTGTTTCTGATCGGAGAGATGGGGCGGATGCTCCTCTTCCTCCTGTCCACCTTCGCGTGGCTGCTGCGCCCTCCTCTCCGCCCGTTCCAGATTCTCAAACAATTGCATTTCATCGGGTTCAAGTCCACGTTCGTGGTGGTCCTGACCGCTGCTTTCACCGGCATGGTGCTGGGTCTGCAAGGCTACTACACCCTTCGGAAATACGGGTCCGAAGCGGCCCTGGGAGCCGCGGTCGCGCTGAGCATCATCCGCGAACTGGGGCCGGTTCTGGCGTCGTTGATGGTCACGGCGAGGGCCGGTTCGGCTATGACGGCCGAGATCGGCATCATGAGGATTACAGAGCAGATCGACGCGCTCGACACCATGGCCATCAGCCCCCTCCAGTACCTGATCTCCCCGAAGATTGTCGCCGCGCTGATCGGAGTCCCGCTGTTGGTGGCGATTTTCGATGTGGTGGGGATCTACGGCGGCTACGTGGTCGGCGTGGATCTCCTCGGAGGCAATTCCGGCGCCTATTGGAATTCCCTTGAGTCGGCCGTGGAATGGAAGGATGTCTATGGAGGAATCTGGAAGTCCATCAGTTTCGGCCTGATCGTGAGCTGGATCTGCTGTTACAAGGGCTATTACACGAGAATGAGCGCGGAAGGTTTGGGCGCTGCCACCACGGAAGCGGTGGTGCTGGCCTCCGTCTTGATCTTGATCTGGGATTATTTCCTGACGTCGGTTTTGCTCTAAGACGTGATAGGTGATGAGTGATGCGTAATGAGTGGGAAAATGAGCCTGGCGAGGGAGGTCTGTTCCTGCTCCGTTACCCATCACCCATCACCCATCACCCATCACTGGTTCGTTGCCGTGATTAGACTCGTCGGGGTCGAGAAAAATTTCGGGAATCAACAAGTCTTGCGCGGGGTGAACTTGACCATTCCGCCGGGAAAGCTGACAACCGTCATCGGACCCAGCGGGGAAGGAAAGAGCGTCTTGCTCAAGCACATGATCGGCTTGTTGCAGCCGGACCGGGGTGAGGTCTGGGTGGACGGGGTGGAGATCACCAGGCTCAGAGGAAAAGCGCTGAACGAAGTGCGCAAGCGGTTTGCCATGCTCTTTCAGGGCGCGGCCCTGTTCGACTCCTTGACCGTTTTTGAAAACGTGGCCTTTCCCTTGCGGGAAAAGCTCAGGCTGCCGGAGCCCGATGTCGCGCGGCGGGTTGAGGAGAAGCTAGAACAAGTCGGGTTGTCCGGCATGGGGCACAAGTATCCGGCCGAGCTGAGCGGCGGAATGAAGAAGCGAGCCGGCCTGGCGAGAGCGCTGGTGATGGAGCCGGAGATCATTTTGTTCGATGAGCCGACGACGGGGCTGGACCCGTTGATGGCCAAGACGATCCACGATCTGATCCTGGCCATGCATCGGAAATTCGGGTTCACGGCGGTCATGGTGAGCCATGAGATTCCGGAGATTTTTTCGATTTCGGACTGGGTGGCGATGCTGAAAGACGGCAAGATCGTCGCCATGGCCCCGCCGACGGAGTTTCAGCGGAGCGCCGATCAAGCGGTGCGAGAATTCATTGCGGTAGGGATCGAGGTGTGAGGCGTGAAGCGTGCAGGGTGATGAGTAACGGGTGATGTGTCGGACAGATGTGAGCGGGGTCGTTGCCCCTCACGCATGACACGTCGCGCATCACCGGGGGAGCAGACATGGACAAAGCCAAACTGGAGTTGGTAGTCGGGGTCTTTGTGCTGGCGGGCATCGTCTGCCTGGGCTATCTCTCCATCAAGCTGGGAAAACTGGAGGTCATCGGGGGGCACCTCTATGAAGTCGAAGCTGAGTTCACGACGGTGACCGGCCTGAAGCCGGGCGCCTCGGTGGAGATCGCCGGGGTGGAGGTGGGGCGGGTCAAGGCGATCAAGTTGAAGGAAGATCAGGCCTCGGTGACGTTCGCGATTCACGATGGCGTCACGCTGTACACCGATACAATCGCCTCGGTCAAAACGCGCGGCATCATCGGGGACAAATTTGTCGCCTTGTCTCCCGGGGGGGGTGGCGACGCGCTCAAGGCCGGGGGCAAGATCAGAGATACGGAAGCGGGACTTGATCTGGAGGAATTAGTCAGTCAGTATATCCATGGCAAGGTGAATTAGCAGGATGTTGAAAAAGGCCGTCAGCTTTGTTCTCACATCGCGCAAGGCCTCAACGTACCGCAAGGAGTACGCCTCGGCCTTTTGCTCGTTGCGGCCGCGCTGGACGGCCTTTTTGACCATCCTGCCTGGCTCTTTGCTCGCCTTTTCTGACTGGCTGCGTTCCTGGGGCATCGAAGAGCGCACAGATCATCGTTCAACAACCTGCTAGACACGGAAGGGGTGGTACCGGTGAAAAGAACCAGAATGAGCCTTGGGTGGCTGAAGAGCCCGGCTCGTGGCGTGCGCGTGACGAAGTGCATCGGGCTGCTGGCCGCGGTTGTGTTGGTAGTCAGCACGCCGCTGGCGGTTGCCGGTGGGTCGGCGACCGAGGCGATGAAGAGCACGATCGATCGCGTCCTGGAGATTCTTGCGGATAAGGAGCTCAAGAAGCCAGATCGGCTCGAAGAGCGCCGGCGCATGCTGGAGAAGGTCGTCGCCGAGCGGTTCAGCTACGAAGAAATGGCGACCCGATCGCTGGCGGCGCAGTGGAAGGCACTCAACGAAAATGAGCGGAAGGAATTCGTGGAGCTCTTCCAGTCGCTGCTCACGCGCACGTACGCGGACAAAGTCGAGAGTTATTCTGGCCAACCGGTGCAGTACGTGAACGAACGGCTGCGGGAGGAAGGTTACGCGGAGGTCCGCACGAAGGTGGTCTCAGGCAAGGCGGAGATCCCGCTCGACTATCGACTGACGCGCCTCGCCGGAGACTGGCGCGTCTACGACGTCGTCATCGACGGCGTCAGCCTCGTCAGTAACTATCGGGGACAGTTCTCCAAAATCATCAAGTCTTCCTCCTACGCGGACCTTGTCGAGAAGCTGCGCAAGAAGTCTGACAAGATTGCAGCACCGTAGAGGCGCCTACTCCATGAGGGCCGTGTCTGCTTGGTCCGGTTCAGCCTGAATGATGCCGGCTACTCGCCAGCGACGCTTGCGGCGGCCTCGTCCGATCCTCCTCCGGCTCTGTACGTCCATGACTAAAGGTGGCCTGGCGGCCCTCGCGAGCTGGTGCGCGTTGGCCGGGGGGGCGGCAGCCGGCGCGGATGGGTACGGGCCCTTTCCGGTCAGAAACTTCCAGCCGATCCAGGTGATGATTCTGGGCATGTTCGGCGACCGGGCTGCCGTGGTCAAGAAAGGAACGCTGGATGTGCGCGTCGAGCTGGCCGACACCAGCACGATCGTCGATGATCGAACCCCGCCCACCACGACGACGATGAAGTTCGAACAGGTCCGATCGGGCGTGTTCCTCCGCTATGGGTTGACGAATCAGTTTGAAGTCGGGGTCGAGGTTCCTGCTCTTTATCGTTACCAGGGCATCCTGGAGGGGATGATTACCCAGGTCGAACGGCTGACCAGCGGGCTTGCGCCGGCGCGGGCTGCGCTCAGCAACAGAGGGTTTGCCTATAGCCTGACCAAGAACGGCCGCACGTTGTTCAGCGGGGGAGACGGCGATCTGGGACTGGGCGACATCACGTTGTTCGGTAAGTACCAGATGCTGTCCGAGAGCGAGGGAAAACCGGCGGTTTCCTTGCGGCTTGCGGTGAAGACTCCGTCGGGGGATTCCGGCCGGTTCTTCGGGAGCGGCCATGCGGATGTGGGGATGGGCTTGGCGGTTGAAAAAAAGGTGGTCGATCACGTGATTCTGTACGGGAACCTGAACGGAATCTTCCCCACCGGCTCCATCTCCGGTTTGACGCTGCAGCCGGCCATGTCCGGTCTTCTTGCGGCTGAATACCTCTGGTCCTCCTCTCTGTCCCTCACCGCTCAGTTTGACTACTACTCCAGCCCCTTTCATGGGACCGGCACGCCGGTCTTGGACCAAGGGGTGACCGAAGTGGCAGCCGGGTTCAACTACCGTCTGAGAAACAACCTCCTCTGGCAGGTGTACGGGGTCGAGAACCTGGACTTTATCCGAGGGGGGGCGGCTGATTTTACCCTCTCCACGGTGATGACCTATCGCTTTGCCGATTGAACAGGGGTAGCGGTCCAGATCGAATCGTCGTAAACGCTTGACATTCTTGCGGGGTTTATGCGAAACTCCCCACACTTATCGCAACTCCGGAAGCCCTTCCACACCCTAGTTTTCTACCCAGAGAGATCGTGCTTCCGATACCAATAGTTGAGTTGTACCAGCGGAGGGAAGGAGCGCTATGTCCTTGCTAAAGAGTATACACAGCCCGGTTGACCTCAAGCGGATGCCGCCGGATCAATTCCCGGCCCTGTGCCAGGAAATCCGCGAGCAGATCATTTCGGTCGTGTCGAGCGTCGGCGGTCATCTGGCGTCCAACTTAGGGGTGATCGAACTGACGGTCGCTTTGCAGTATCTCCTGGATACGCCGAAGGACAAGCTTGTGTGGGATACGAGCAATCAGGCCTATGCCCACAAGCTGCTCACCGGGCGTCGGGAGCAGTTTCACACGCTGCGGCAGTACGGCGGACTGAGCGGGTTCTGCAAACGGGAGGAGAGTCGCTACGACACTTTCAACGCCGGCCATGCCGGCACCGGAGTCTCGGCAGCGCTGGGGATGGTGGAAGCGCGCGAGCAGCTCGGCCAGACCCATAAGGTCGTCTGCGTGGTGGGCGACGGCGCGATGACCGCCGGCATGACCCTGGAGGGGCTGCACCATGCGGGGGGGCTGAACAAGGATTTCGTCGTGATCCTGAACGACAACCAGATGTCGATTTCCAAGAACGTGGGCGCCATTTCGGCCTACCTGAACCGGACCTTTACGGGGGAATTCTATACCCGGTTCAAAGAGGAAACCCGGCATCTGCTGCGGGCGATTCCCCAGATCGGCCAGCCCATGCAGAAACTGGCCCGTCGGGCGGAAGAGTTGGCCAAGGGCATTATCCTGCCGGGACTGTTGTTCGAAGAGTTGGGGTTCCGCTACGTCGGCCCGATCGACGGGCACAACTTCGAGCATCTGCTGCCAACCCTGGAAAACGTGTTCAGGCTCAAGGGGCCCACGCTCCTGCACGTGATCACGAAGAAGGGACTGGGCTATGAGCCGGCCATGCAAAATCCGGTCTGGTTCCATGCCTGCCCGGCCTTCGTGCGGGAGACGGGCGAGCCGGCTAAGAAGGCCGCGCGGCCGTCCTATACCACGCACGCGATCAACGCCCTGGTGGCCTTGGCCAGGCAAGATCCGCGGATCGTGGCGATCACGGCGGCCATGTGCGAAGGGACCGGCCTGACGGCGTTCGAGAAGGAGTTCCCGGACCGGCTCTATGACGTGGGGATCGCGGAGCAGCATGCCGTGACGTTTGCCGCCGGCCTGGCGGCCCAGGGGATGAGGCCGGTGGTGGCCATGTACTCGACCTTCCTGCAGCGGGCGTATGACCAGGTCATCCACGACGTGGCGACTCAGAATCTGCCGGTGACGTTCTGCATTGATCGGGGCGGCCTGGTGGCGGAAGACGGCACCACGCACCATGGGGCGTTCGACTACGCGTACCTCCGTGCCATGCCCAATATGGTGGTCATGGCGCCCAAAGACGAGAACGAGCTTCAGCACATGGTCAAGACCTGCCTCCAGCATGAGGGCCCGGCCTCAGTACGCTATGCCCGGGGGGTCAGTCTGGGCGTCCAGATGGATCCGGAGCCGGTCGCGCTTCCGATCGGGAAAGGCGAGTTGTTGAAGGAGGGGACCGATGTGGCGATCATCGCCGTCGGGGTCCAGGTCTGGAAGGCGGTCGAAGCGGCGGAGCGGCTGAGGCAGGAAGGCATCTCTGCGGCGGTTGTCAACGCGCGGTTCGTAAAGCCGCTGGATGCCGCGCTGATCGGCTCGATGGCCCGGCATGTTCGCTGCCTCCTGACTGTGGAGGAAGGCTGCAAAATGGGCGGGTTCGGCTCAGCCGTGCTGGAGTCGCTCTCCGACCAAGGGATTCAGATCCCAACCAGGATCCTGGGGCTCCCGGACAGATATATCGAACAGGGGCCTCAAGACCTGCTGCGGGAGAAGTACGGATTGACCGCAGAAGGGATCTATGAGCAAGCCAAAGAGCTCATGGCACAAGTCTCCCTGGGGACGGCGGATACGAGAGAGTCGGCAAGTCCCAGGAGCGTTGCTGCCGCCTCTGGAATAAGCCGGGAAGCGACCGGGGACGAACAGGGAAGCTGACGGGGAAAGCACGCCGGCACACGATGCACATTACCAGACGCAAGACCAGACAGATTACGGTGGGCAAGGTCAAGATCGGCGGGGATGCGCCGGTCTCCGTCCAATCCATGGCCTCGACCGACACCCGCGATGTGAAGGCGACGGTGGAGCAAATACGCCAGTTGGAACAGGCTGGGTGCGAACTGGTCCGTGTGGCGGTTCCCGACATGGAGTCAGCCCAGGCGCTGCCGAAGATCAAGGCCCAGATGACCGTCCCGCTGATCGCCGATATTCACTTTGATCACCGGCTGGCGCTGAAGGCGGCCGAGGTGGTCGACTGTGTACGGATCAACCCGGGTAACATCGGGGCCTGGTGGAAGACTGCCGAAGTCATCAAGGCGGTGAACGACCACGGCATTCCCCTCCGGGTCGGCGTCAACGGCGGCTCGCTGGAACGGCACCTGTTGGAAAAGTACGGCTATCCGACGGCGGAAGCCCTGGCCGAATCGGCCCTCAACGCCGTGCACGCGCTCGAAGACGTCGGGTTCACCAACATGAAGGTGTCGCTGAAAGCCTCGGACGTGCATATGGCAGTGGACGCCTATTGGCTCTTTTCCCAGCAATCCAACTATCCGCTGCACATCGGCATTACCGAAGCCGGTACCGCGATGACCGGGGCGGTCAAATCCTCGATCGGCCTCGGCTGGCTCCTCTCCCAGGGCATCGGCGACACCTTGCGTGTGTCCTTGGCCGCCGATCCCGTCGAGGAGGTCAAGGTCGGGTTCGAGATCCTGAAGTCGCTGGAGCTGCGCCACCGGGGGATCAATGTGATCGCCTGCCCCACCTGCGGGCGGGTGGAAATCGACGTGGTGCGCATGGCCAACGAGCTAGAGAAGCGGCTCGGCCACATCAAGGTCCCGCTGAATGTCTCGGTCTTGGGCTGCGTGGTGAACGGAATCGGCGAAGGCAAGGAAGCGGATATCGGCATCGCCGGCGGGGAGGGCGTCGGCATCCTGTTTAAGAAAGGCAAGCTGGTCCGAAAAGTTCCCATGGAGGAACTGATGGACACGCTGATCCAGGAAGTCGAGCTCCTGGCCAAAGAAAAAGAAGCGGAGGGGGCGGGCGACGGCCTGGCGGCGGTGACCGCGAACGACGGCCACGGTGAGCCGATGTGGAGCGCTTCCGGTCTGGCCCAGGATTATCCGTCAGACCGTCGGGCGACGGTGAGCCGGGAGATTCCTGTCCTACCGAACAAGCGGTAAACGCTTCCACTGATCCTTATCACGCATCGGCATTTCCCATTGCGCCGCCGAGGGGCAGGGCGTTCGAGGCTCTCATACATTCGTTGAATCGCCGCGGTGAAACGGGGCTCGTTGTGCTGGAGAGGGGGAGGCCGTTATAATGCGCCTCACGAGAGAGGATGGGGCGCCGTACCCAAGTGGCTAAGGGAGCAGTCTGCAAAACTGCGATGCGGCGGTTCGAACCCGCCCGGCGCCTCCATACCAAGCTTGCTAGAGCCGCCGCCTTCGATCGCTCGACCCAGAGGCTCTCGACCCCTCGACCTCGCTCGGGGTCGAGCCTGAGCGGCCTGCGACGAGCTCAGTCGAGTCGGGTCGAAGGCTCGACGGGTCAAATGGCGGCGGATTGTGACTTTGCCTCACGTGAGCGTAAATTCTTCGGTTGAACCGGCGGCTCCCCAGCGCCTTAGCGAAACGATTGCTGCCGAGGAATACCGTTGACGATGCGCGCGCCACGGTGCTAGCATCTCACGATTTCGCACGGCGATAATCCGGCGGGTGGGCCTGCCGGCTCGATAAAGGAGAGCAGGATGGCGGTTCCGGTTTCTCAGATGTACCAGGTGGTCAAGTATGTGCTGACGCAGAAGGTCAAGGGCGTCAAACGCTATCCGCTCGTGCTGATGATTGAGCCGTTGTTCCGCTGCAATCTGGCCTGCGCCGGATGCGGAAAGATCCAGTATCCGGAGCACGTGCTGGACAAGCGCCTGACGCCGGAGCAATGTTGGGCGGCGGCCGAAGAATGCGGCGCACCGATCGTCAGCATCCCGGGCGGGGAACCGCTCATCCATCCCGAAATGCCGGAGATCGTCCGCGGCCTGGTTGAGCGCAAGAAGTACGTGTACCTCTGTACCAACGCGATTCTCCTGGAGCGGAAGCTGGACGAGTACCGCCCCTCCAGATACCTGACCTTCAGCATTCACATGGATGGCCTGCGGGAAGAACATGACATGGCCGTCTGCCGAGACGGAGTCTACGACGCGGCGGTCAAGGCGATCCGCGCGGCCCTCAAGCGGGGGTTCCGCGTCACCACGAACACGACCCTGTTCGACGACGCGCACCCTGAGCGCGTGCGCGCCTTTTTCGATGAGATGATGGCGCTTGGGGTGGAGGGGATGATGATTTCCCCCGGGTACAGCTACCAGAAGGCTCCGGACCAAAAGAATTTCCTGAAGCGAAACCGTACCCGCGAGCTGTTTGCCCGCGTACTCAGCGATCGCAAGCGCGGCTGGCGCTTCAATCAATCTCCCCTCTTCTTGGAATTCCTCATGGGCAAGCGCGACTATGAGTGCACCCCGTGGGGCAACCCGACCTATAATGTTTTCGGGTGGCAGAAGCCCTGCTATCTCCTGCAGGAAGGCTATGCCAAGACCTTCCAAGAGTTGATGGCGGACACCGAGTGGAACCGGTACGGAACCGGACGAAACGAAAAGTGCGCCGACTGTATGGTCCACTGTGGGTATGAGGCCTCGGCTGTCGAGGACACCTTCGGGTCCTGGTCCGGCTTCGGTCGCACCGTGAAGGCCACGTTGCTGCCGAACGCCTAAGCGGCTTGGTTCTCCCGTCTTACCCACCGTCCCTTGCTTCTCTGGCATGACTGATTCCAAGAATCACAGTCCTGAGGCCGGGTCCTTGGAAGGCCGCGTGTTTCGCCCGCGAAACCCCAAGGAACTGGCCGAGGCGGTGGAGCAAGCGTTTGACTACCGCGGCGACGTCACTCTCAAGCTGAGGACCGGCGAAACGATCGAGGGGTATATCTTCAACCGGACTCCCACCGGCTCGCGGCCTTGCCTTCAGTTGTTTCCCAGGGGAGAACTTGGGGAAAGAATCATTGCCTATGAGGATGTGGTCTCGATCGCCTTTACCGGAAAGGACACCGCGTCAGGAAAGTCCTGGGAAGCCTGGGTTGCCAAGAAAGAGTCACAGCGCCGCGCTGAATCCGCGCAGGCTGCGGCAGAGGCGAAGTCTCGTGGGCACTTGTAAGGGCTCTCTCCGTGGTCCATGGATTCGCGACACTTCCGCCCGTTCCTGACCCCATCCCCTCGGAGTGCCTGCCACCATCTCCCGTATCGATTTTTCCTCTGACGGATGTGCCGCTCCGGTCACCGTAACACGCGGTCGCGGATGCCTTTTCTGGGGGACGAATTCCCTTTCCCAGGGTCGAAATTCGCCGGTTTTCTGAGGCCTGGAGCGGGCATTGACGTTGTTGACAAAGACCATTGCCTGTGCTAGAAAAGGCGCGCTCAACATCAATTTGCACCGTGATTTTGCAGGGTTTTTTGAAGGTTAAAGCGCAGCCGAACAGTCGGGGATCGGAAGCGGGGACCAGGCCCCCGAGGCACATGGGGGACGGGCGACGGAGGGGGGCAAGCGCGGCCGACTTGGTCGTCAGGCTGACCCTGCGAGCGGCGTGGATAGGGGTGGTCGTGTCCGCGCCCGCGGTGGCGGTCGCGATGCACGAGGTTGATCACCGGTTCACCGTCGAAGGGTATGTGTGCAACGCAGACGGCACTCCGGCGGCGGAAGCACAGGTGGTGGTAAAAGACACGCGGGTGTCCGTCGGCACGACTGTTTTTGCCGATGGGGGGGGCCACTACAAGGCTACGCTCCACCTGCACAACGATAATCGGGGCGACCCGATTCTGGTCACCGCCCTGGAGCAGGAAAAAAAAGTCACGGCGCTGTTTGATGTCAAGGATGTCAAGACAGAGCGTCACGTCACGGTCAATATCGGATCAGGGTGTGAAGTCTCCGCGGGCGAGCCGTCGCGCTGGGTCTACTACGGAGCCGGCATTGGCCTTGCTGCGGTAGCCGCTGTAGCTGGTGCGCGGTTGGTCAGGAAGCGCCAGCGGTCACAGCAGCGAGGGAAGGGGTATCGAAAGTAACGCTCTTGAAAGGTGTCTGGGTTCTCGGATTGTCCGGTTCTGTGTCGAATCGAGGCAGGCCGCAGAAAACCCTGGTGGTCTGGGCGATGGCGCTTTTGCTCAGGTCAAAAAGCCTGAGCAAAAGCGTCTTTATTTGTTTTCATAAAGGATGGATCGTGAATGCGAAGCTGAGCGGTGACGACGTTATGACAGGGCAATCAGGTTCGGTCTAGGAAGATAGTTTAGGAAAAAGAAAGGAGCGGGGGAGATCATTATGAAGCGCATGGATTGGATGAAAGCAGCCTTCTTTGTCGGGGTAGCAGGCGTCGGTCTGACGATCGCTGGTTGCGGTGAGGGGGGTGAAGGGCCGATCGTGGCGCCGCCGCCTCCGCCGGCTGAGTATGCGGACAAGCACATGCCGGCCGGTTGGTGGGCGGACGAGAAGATTATCGAGGAAGGCCGTCAGATTTTCATCGGCGCCAAAAATATTGATGTCAACTGTGCCAGCTGTCACGGCAAGGACGGAAAGCCGGTCAAGGCCGGGGCCCGCGACTTCCGCGTGACCGAGCGGATGAAGCTCTACTCGGACTCGGTCTGGTTCTGGCGGATCTCAGAAGGCGTGCCCAACACCAAGATGAAACCCTGGAAGAGCAAGCTTCCTGAAGAAGACCGGTGGAAGGTGATGGCCTATGAGCGTACCTTCGGGCTCAAGGGGCAGGAGTGGGATGTTGCCAAGAATGCCTGGGTGCCGGTTGGCAGCGCGGCTTCGGCCGCGGCTGGAGCCGCGCCGGCAGCGCCGGCTGAGGGGGCTAAGGATGGAGCGACCGCTCCTGCGGCGCCGGCTGGCGGAACGCCTGCGGGCGGTGCGCCGAAGGCTCCGGCTGGCGGCAGCAAGAAGTAGGTCATTCGGATTCCGGAGGAGGGGCGGCGAGACAACATGAAAACATGGCAGCGAAGTCTCCTGGTACTGCTTGGCCTCATGGCCCTGTGCGGCACGGCGGCCTATGCCCAGGTTCCGAACCCGCCTGCTACGGAGTTCCCCTATACCGGCAACAGGATGGCCGTGTGGATTGTCGCCCAACTCCACATTCTGTTCGCCGCGTTCATCCTGGGGGCTCCGATTTTTGTCGTCATCTCGGAATGGCTGGGCTACCGGAAGCAGGACCCCCGTTATGACCGGCTGGCCAAGGAGGTCATGAAGGTCACCGTCATCCTCTACAGCATGACTGCCTTGACCGGCGGATTGTTCATCTTCGTCCTGCTGGCCACCTACGCGCAATTCACCACCTGGCTGATCAATCACTTCTTCCTCATCTTCGCGGTGATCTACCCGCTCCTGTTCATCGGGGAGACCATCGTCCTCTACCTCTACTTCTACACCTGGGACTCCTGGAAGGGGGAGAAGAAAGGGCGCCACATTGCGCTGGGAGTCCTGCTGAACCTGATCGGCACCATCACGCTGTTCGTCATCGACGGGCCGACCTCATTTATGAACACACCTTCCAAGGCAGTCGAAGGCATTTCGCTCGTTGATTTTATCCAGACTGCGTCGCTCTGGGAGAAGGTGTTCAACTATAGTTGGATGCCGATGAACCTGCATCGGCTGGTGGGGAACGTCACGTTCGGTGGGTTCATCACCGGCCTGATCGCCGCCTACATGTACATGGGGGCCAAGAACGACAACGAGCGGTCCTACTACGACTGGATGGGGTTCGTCGGCAACCTCATCGGCGTGGGCGCGCTGCTCTTCCTCCCCTTCATGGGCTATCTCCTGGCCTACGAGCTCTGCGACTACGACGCGTCGATCTGTCCCTACATGATGGCGGACCAGCTCTCGATGTTCTTTGAGATGCAAGGGGCCATGGTTGGGCTGATCTTCCTGGCCAGCAACTATTACATCTGGCTCAGCATGAAGCGTATAGAAGGGGTTGAGCGGGTCCGCATGTCGGCCCTGACCATGCTGGTGATGATCGCCCTGCCCTTCGTCATGACTTATGCTTGGACGATCTTCCCGGTTCCCGATCCCACATCGCTGGGGGTTCTTTTGCCGCTGGTGCTGGCCCCTGTGATTCTGGGCAAGGTCATTCCGCCGCTCGGCCGCATCACCGTCTCATCCCGTACCTTCATCAAGGTCGGGTTCTTGATGGTCGTGGTCGGAAACGCGATCTGGATGACGCCGCACGGGTTCGTCGCGACCCAAGCGTTGGCTACCGAGCATCTGGAGCTGCCGTCCGACTGGGGTTTCCTGGCCCTGATGCCGGCCAAGAACAGCGCGGCGTTTACGCTGGTCTTTGTGACGGTTGTGAACTACATCCTTTACAACCGCGCCATCCGGCAGGGGACGATCGTCTGGGGGAAGATCGACTTTGTCTCCCAGTTTGTGCTGATCTTTCTGGCCTTCAGCGCGATCTGGACGATGGGCCTTATGGGGGCGGTCCGGTCGCTGCTGCGGAAGTATTTCCACACCTATAACCTGATGCCCGATTTCACCGCCGAATCGTTTACGCCTACGCTGTCGTATTCGGCCTGGTGGATCACGGCCATCACGCTGGCGTTCTACATCATCGTGAGCTTTGCGATCGTGGTGACCCTGCGGGTATCCGAGGGCAAGGCCCATGCGCCGGAGGCCAAGCCGATTCCGGCCGGGGCAGAGTAACCGAACGGTGAACGCGGCACGACTTTGAGTGAACAGTTCTCAGTTTACAGTTCTCAGTTTCTGAATTTTCCAGAACTGACAACTGATGACCGACGACCTTTAGCATTCTGCATTCATCATTGAGGTACATATGGCCGAACAGCCGAGCTTGATCAAAAATATCATCAAAAAGGGAATCATCGGACTCATCGTAGGAGGCGTCCTGGTGGGTGTGGCCAAGGCCCTGACCTTTCCGCCGGTGTTTCAGGTGATGTTTTTCAGCTACGCCATTTTGGGGGCGGCGGTTTTCATCCTATTGGATGCCCCCTCGATCAAGCCGATCGGCGGGCTCAAGGCCATCGTGGCGTTGGTCGCCTTCTACGCCGTGCTCTCCGGCGCCTACATCGGCGGCGCGACGTTTCTGCCCCAGTATGACCCGGAGGATGAAAAGGGGAAGATTGAAAAGCTGTTGAAGGCCAAGCGGGCGGCATCGGAGCAGGGGAAGGCAGAGGAGTTGCTGGCCCGCGCCAAGGCCTTGTCCGAGAAAGCCGATGCCATCATGGCGCGTCTACAGACCGTCGGCGGGGTGGCGGAGGCGCCGGCGGGGGCAGATGGGGCCAAAGCGGCCGGCGCCCCGGCCGGAGGGGACCTCGTCGCCTTGGGGAAGGAGCAGTGGAACCTGCAGGAATGTTACAACTGCCACAAGCTGTTCGGCGAGGGGGGAAAGAAGCGGGGCCCCGAGATGGATAACATCGGCAATTTGATGAAGCCGGATGAACTCAAGCAAAAGGTCATGGACCCGCAGACCTGGATGGCTGAGGGCTTCGAGAAGGAATACGAAAAGAAGAAGATGCCGAATAAGTACAAAGAGTTGATGGAGGAGAAAGAAGTGGATGCCCTCGTGGCGTTTCTCTCCTCGCTGAAGAATACGGCGGTCAATACGCCCAAGCCGATTAAAAAGAAGTGAACGGGAAAGAGTGAAGAGTTAAGTTAAAAGGAAGAGCCAGTGCAGCCCAAGCTCAAATCGAAAGTGCGGTGCACCGACCGGGAGGTCGGCGAAGTCACCAAAGTCATCCTCGATCCGCTCTCGCGCGAGGTGAGCCACATCATCGTCGGGGGAAACGGGGGGCCGGGGCGCCAGGTCCCGATGGCCCAGGTCCAGGCGGTGACGGACGATACCGTGCAGCTCCGGGCCGCCTCGGGCGACCTGGAGCGGTTCCCGCTCTTGAAACGTGACGAGTACGTCACCACCAAGGAAGTCGAGATCGCGCACCTGGAGGATCATCTCCACGTCGAGCCGGGCGAGGTGCTGGTCCCGTTGCCAGAATTGGAGCGTGACGTCAAGCGCCGGACCTTCTTCACCAACTTCACGCACGCAATCGGGGCGCTCATGGTCATGCCGCTGGCCTTTCCCGTCCTGCGGTACCTCATGAAGCCGATGTACGCGCCCTTTGACAACCGATGGCTCAGGATCGGCAACGCGAGCAGGATCAAGACCGAGGACGTCGGCGTCCAGTTCAAGTATAAGAAGAAGGTGAAGGAGGCTTTCATGCCGGAGGCCGAGGTCGACAAGAACGTCTGGGTCCTGAAGGCATCTCCCGCCGTCCTCGAGGCTGTCTATAAAGGAAAAGACATGGACTTCAAGGATCACGCGGGGCACGTGGTCTGGACCAACAAGCGTGATGTTCCCTATGTGGCCTATTCGGGAAAGTGCCCCCACCTCGGGTGCGGCTACAAATGGCGGAACGTGCCCAAGCTGGGCCGGCAGATCTTCCTCTGTCCCTGCCACCTGAGCATCTACGACGCGAGCGGCACAGTGCTGGACGGGCCGGCCCCTCGTCCGCTGGACCCTGTCCCGATCCGCGTGGCTGCCAGTGGCGACATCGAGATCATCGACATCGAGTACAAGGCAGGAACCAAAGCGCAGATTCGGATCGTGTGATGAACGGACAGCCCAACGTCCTTGAAAAGATCATCGCCTTCGTCGACGAGCGGGTCGGCCTGAAGACGCTTCAGGCCAAGATGCTCAACGAGCCGGTGCCCGGCGGCTCGCGTTGGGCCTACGTGTTCGGCTCGGTCCTGTTGTTTATCTTCATCATGCAAGCCGTGACCGGCATCCTGCTGATGTTCTACTACGTGCCGAGCGCCGACCATGCCTACGCCAGCACCCAGTACATCATCCACGAGGTGGACTACGGCTGGTTCCTGCTAAGCTACCACTTCTGGGGCTCCTCCGCGATGGTAGTTATGGTGTTCGCGCACATGTCGCAAGTCTTCCTGTGGGGTGCTTATAAAAAGCCGCGTGAGATGATCTGGTTGGTCGGGCTTGCGTTGTTCGGCCTCGTGATGGCGTTCGGCTTTACCGGGTACCTCCTCCCGTGGGACCAACGTGCCTACTGGGCGACCACGGTCGGCGTGGAAATCATGGACAAGACCCCGATCGTCGGCGACTTTATCGCCAGGTTTCTGAAGGGCGGACCCACGCCGGGCCAGATGACACTGAGTCGGTTCTTCGTGATCCATGTCATGATTCTGCCTGCCGCCCTCATGGGCTTGGCCGGTCTGCATCTATTCTTCTTTAGAAAAGCCGGTCCGGCCGGGCCGTTCCGCGGGAGCTCGGAGGAGCTCAAGGCCAAGACCGACTATTTCTTTCCGAGACAGGTCTGGAAGGACATGGTGGCGATGGCGGCCGTGTTCCTCACGATCTGCAGCCTGGCCTTTATCGAGCCGGTGGTGCTGCTGGAGGAGGCGACGCCGGACCCGGGCGATTATCATCCGGAGCCGGAGTGGTACTTCCTGTTTCTGTTTCAAATGTTGCGCTTGAAGATCTTCGCCGGGGAATTTGGGCAGTTCCTGGCCGGGGTCGCTATTCCGAATGCCTTCCTGTTGCTGCTGGCCGCGCTGCCGTTTATCGATCGTAATCCCGAGCGCAATATTTTCAAGCGGCCCATCGCATTGGTGGGCTGGCTGATTGTCATGATCGGCATTCTTGTTTTTACCATGTCGGCGATCATTAATCGGGAATTCCTGGACTAGCAGTTTTGAGTTTTGAATTGTGAGTTTGTAACTCAAAACTGAGAACTCAAAACTCATAACGCGCCGTTCGAGAGTATGACGGATCAGCCTTCGAGCATGTCGTCGGTCAAGCTGGGCCTGGCTGTCGCCTGGCCCGCTTTCTGGACGGCCGTTCCCGCAAAAATCGTGTTCGCCCTGCTCCTGCTGGCGGCCGGGCTGCATCCCTGGGAGGAGGCAGGCCTGGTGTTGCTTCTGCTCCTCTCGATCCCCGTCGACATCTGGGCTCTCAGCGTCAGCGCCAGGACCGTGTTCCTGGAACGGCTGCGTCTGCAGCCGCCGGATCAGCTCGGTCTCACGCTCTGGTGGCAAGGCGCCCTGCTCAACCTCGTCTATTTGCCGCTCGGCTATGTCATCGAGAGCAGCACCAAGGCCGGGGCCAAGGCGGTGGTGGAGAAGATCCTGGAGATCGAGCTGCTCAAGGGCCTGCCGGTGGCGGAGCGGATCAGCGTCGAGCTCGTGCTCTGGAGCGTTCCCTCGGCGGTCATGCTGCTGCTGCTGGTGCTCGGCTGGCTGTTTCTCTTCGGATGGATTGTTCGCCGTCAGACCGCCGCCGCGAGGGCATCGGACGAGTCCTACCAGGCCCTGGTCAAGCAGTGGGACTTGATGCGGGTGCCGGCCGACCAGCCCCTCCTGCTAGCCGTGTTTGCGGCCTCGGGTGTGGGACTGGTTCTGCTGTTCTGGGCCTTCATGCCGGTGACGACTCCACATCCCCACGAGCTCTATCAAAAAGAGGCGGTCAAGGTCGTGCCTCCCGTCAAGCCGGCCGAGGTCTTGCAGAAAACCGAGAAGCTGATCGCGCAAGCAGAGGTGGCGGTCCAGGCTTTGGAGGAAAAGGCGCAAGAAGAAGCCAAGGCCCAGGCAAAGGGCAAGGGCAAAGGCCAAGGTCAGGCAAAAGACAAGGGGACGGGAAAAGAAGCCGCGAGCCCCAAGGCCCAACCGGCCGGCTCTGACGCGAAAGCCGTCAAAGCGGAGAAGGCGCCGGCAGCCACGGGACAGACAAAGTAGTTAGCCGCTCAGAGGCGGAAGGCTCTCAACACGAGCGCCGGCCGGCATACGAGGAGATTTCCATGAAGAACCACGGCGGACATCCGGGACTGATCGCCAGCCTGTTCCGCGAACAGGGATCGTTGATCGCCGGCCTGTCCTTGCTGATCGCACTGTTGGGGTTCCCCTTGGCGGGGCTGGCGCAGGATGCAGCGAGCGCCTCGGCGGCCGTCGCGTATCGTGATATTCCTCAGGTCGGCGGCAGCCGGAACATTATCTGGGTCGTTGCGCAGCAGCACCTCCTGTTGGCCGGATTTGTCCTGGGCGTCCCGATTTTCGCCTGGGTCTGCGAGATCGTCGGCTGGAAGAGCGGCGAAAAACGGTACGACAAGCTGGCCAAGGAGTTCACAAAGCTGCTGACCTCCGCCTACGCCACCACCGCCCTGTTCGGAGGCATTCTACTATTCCTTCTGATCGGCTTCTACCCCAAGCTGATGACGTACCTGACGGATATCTTTTTCCCCTCTTTTGTCGTGTACTGCGCCTTGTTCCTTCTGGAAACGGTGACGCTGTATCTCTACTGGTATGGGTGGGAGGCGATGCAGGGTGGCGGCATGAAGGTGCTGCACCTGTTTTTGGGCTTCCTGCTGAACGTGTTCGCGTTCTTCATCATGATCGTCCCAAACTCCTGGGCCACGTTCCAAGCCAGCCCGGTCGTGATTGCGGAAGGCTCGGCCCTGGCTCGAGCCTGGGCCGCCACATGGAATCCGACCTGGTGGCCGGTGAACATCCACCGCCTGATCGCTAATGTCGTGCTGGGTGGCTTCATCTGCGGCGCCTATGCCGGCATTCGCTATCTGTCAGCGACCACGGCGGAGGAGCGGGATCACTACGACTGGATGGGCTACGTGGGGAACTTCATCGGCGTCTTCGGAATGTTGCCGCTGCCCTTCGCCGGTTACTGGCTGATGCGGGAGATCTACCAGTACAACCAGCAGATGGGGATTACGTTGATGGGCGGATTCCTCTCCTGGTTGTTCATCCTCCAGGCCGTGCTGATCGGCGCGTTGTTCCTGGGCGCGAACTATTATTTTTGGCTCGGGATTACGCACCGTATCGAGGGGGCCGAAGCCAAGTACCGAAAGCCGATTATGGCGATGCTGGTGATCCTGCTCCTCTGCCTGGGGGTGTGGATGACCCCTCACTCGCTGGTGGCTAGTCTGGAGGAGGCGAGGAAGATGGGCGGCACCCACCATCCTCTCCTCGGGGTGTTCGGGGTGATGTCGGCGAAGATGACCGTGGTCAATCTCATGATCCTGGTGACGTTCATGAGCTTTGTCATCTATTGGCGCGCTGGCAAGGAAGAGACAGCCACCTGGGCCAAAGTCGCCAAGGCGGTCATGGGCGGGGTGCTCGGCCTGGCGGCTATCGTGGTGATCATCTTGGGTGTCTGGGGCTATTTCGTGCCGGCGATCGTGCGCATCAACTACTTCTCGGTAGCCCAGGTCTTGATCGTGCTGTTCGTGATGCTGACGATCACACCGCTCACGGCCCTGCTGTTGCGCAGCGCCAAGACGACCACCGAGATGGTGTGGGGTCGCATGCCGCCGAGGGCGGGCTATGCACTGGTGATGAACGCGGTGATGGTCATTCTGCTGATGACCCTGATGGGCTATGCGCGGTCATCCTCCCGGGTGCACTGGCACGTCTACGGCGTGATGCGAGACTCCTCGCAGTACGCCTACTCGCCGGCGTTGGGCTATGCGGCGGTCTTTATGTCCCTGAACACGTTTGTGTTTTGCCTGCTGGTCTCGTTCATCTTCTGGGTTGCCACGATGGGGGATAAGGGCAAATCAGCTGAGGTGAGCGGGAAGGGCAAGATGCCAGCCGGGGCTGTGCCGGCCATGGCGGGAGGGTCGCAGAAGTTGGATGGGAAATAGCCTTCAGCCATCAGCTCTCAGCGGTCGGCTTCGGAGCTGAAAGCTGATCGCTGACAGCTTCTCAGCTTTCAGAGAGGACTTATGAGCGAAGTTGTGTTGCTACAGGTGATCGGGCTCTGCGTGGTTGGCCTCGGGGTGGTGATCCTTCTATTCATTCAAGCCCGATTTCTTCGCGTGGTGGGGTTCGTCATTATTGTGCTGGGGATATTTGCCTTGATTGCGTTGGGTGTGCCCCAAATGGCCTCGCTCCCCCCGGCGGAAGAAAAATTCGACGTAGCCAGCATTAAGACTGCGACAGATATGGCCGCGATCGGCCAAAAGATCTTTTTCAGCAAAGGGCAATGCGCCCTGTGCCATTCGATCGGCCCCAGCGAATCGGCGCGATGCCCGGACCTCAAGGGGATCGGTGCCAAGCTGACTCGCGAGTTCATTTACGAGAGCTTGACGCAGCCCCAGGCCTATATTTATCTGGACTTCCGGCACGAGGGACCGCCGAAGGAATATCCGGCCAAGATGCCCCAGATCAATAAAAACCCGATCGGCCTCTCCAACAATGAAATCCTCTCGGTGATTGCGTTCTTGCAGCAGATGAGCGGAGAGCCGATCACGGTCAGTCCGTCCGAGATCACGCAGCCGGCCGGCCAGCCACAGAAGGTGGCGGCGCTGATTCCGATCGTTCACGGTCAGTGAGGTCTTCTGAGGGAAGGAAAGAAGCTATGAAAGGCGGAGTGCTTCTCAAAGGCGCGATCCTCACCGTCGGCATCTATCTGTTTTTGAAGTTGGCTCTGCCCCTGTTCACAGCGCCACTGCCGGCCAGCCTTATCTTCATCTACCTGGCTCTGACTGTTACCGGCATCGTGATTTTCGCCACCCTGAGCGGCCAGTCCACCGAGGCGTTTTTTGGCCCCATCTCCCGGTTCCTGAGCGGGGAGGGGCAGACTGGTGCTATGAAGACGGCCCGTCTGCTGGTTCTGGTTCTGTTCCCGCTGCTGGTGGGCTGGCAAACCTATTCCAGCACGGCGCCGAGCGACCAGCCTCCGGCGGAAAACCGGACGATCCACCCGGCCCCACCGGGCGAGTTCGTGGGGCTGTCGAACCCGATCCCGAATACGCCGGAAAACGTGATGGCAGGCAAAGGACTCTTTGCGGCCTTCTGTTCACCCTGTCACGGGAATTTTGACGGAAAGGGGCCGGCCGCCAGGGGCTTCAGTCCTCCTCCGGCGAATTTCGTGGATCCTGGAACCATCGCCCAGCTCCAGGAGTCGTATGTGTTCTGGAGAATTAAGAACGGTGGGGTCGGATTGCCCATCGAGGGCATGCCCTGGAAGTCGGCCATGCCGCGCTGGGAAGTCGAGTTGAAGGATGAACAGATCTGGAAGATCATCATGGGCGAATACGATGGGGCGCATCAAAAGCCCAGGACGTGGGAATAGAAGAAGTGAAGAGTGAGCAGTGAGAAGAAGATAAACGGAAGCGTGAAGAGTTGACGTGAAGAGAGAGAGGGCAGGGGCATGAATCGGTCAAGAGCGTGGCGTGTCAGCGTGGTCGCTGGAGTGGCCCTTTCCGCAGTGATCCTGGCTTCTGTGGCCGGTTGGGCTCAGGAGAGCGTGGCGGTGAGGGCCGCGCTGGTCAAGGACAACCTCCCGGCTGAGGATCCGACCGCTGCGGCCTGGAGCAGCGCGCCTGTTTCGGAGTTCCCCCTGTCTCCGCAAGTTCACTGGGCGCCTCGGATTCAGGAAGTCACAGTCAAGTCGGTGAAGGTGCGCGGTCTGCATGACGGCCAGCAAGTGTCGATCCTTCTGGAGTGGGCGGATCCCTCCGAAGATCCCGATGACGCGGCGGCCTTGGAGTTCATGGTCGGAGACAAGAAGGCCCATTTCGCGCACGGGCAGCCGATGGGGCAGGTGGAGGGAGGGCCGGTCAACATCTGGTTCTGGAAGAACAAGGACGCCAAGGTCCTGGACATGAACGCCAAGGGGTTTGGCACCTTGAAGGCTCAGGACCAGCAGGATGTGAAGGGCAAGGGAGTCTATCAGAACGGCACCTGGAAGGTTATCTTCACCCGTTCTCTCTCCACGCCCGACGCGGAGGACGACGCGCAGATCAAGCCGGGGGACTTTATCAATATCGCGTTCGCGATCTGGGATGGAAAGCGGGACGCGAGCGGCGACCTGAAGGAGAAGGGGTCGCAGAAGGCGGTCTCCTCCTGGTGGTATTTCCGCGCCGAGCCGCCGCCGGATTATTCCGGCTATCTCTACGCTGCGCTGGCCGTCGGGCTCGCGGCCGGGTTTCAGTTCGTGGTGATCCGGAAGCTGAAGAAAGGGTCCTCGTCATGACGGCCGCGCGCAAGAGGGCAACAACGAAGATTCGAAAGCTCCTGCTGGCCGGAGCGGTGGTGGCGGTCGGCGCGGTGGCGGGGACGGCCGGCTGCGCGCTGTTCCAGAGCGAGCAGGTCGCCAAAGGCCAGAAGCTCTACGCCCACTACTGCATGCACTGTCACGGCGAGCATGGCCGGCAGAATGAGGGGTATAACTGGGGGCAGATGCCGGACCCCCGCCCCAAGGACCTGTCCAACCAGGGGGAGATGTCCACCTTCAAGGACGAAGAAATCTACGGGACCATCTCGCGCGATATGAAGGACACGACCCCGGAGGTGGGCGACAAGATCGGGGACGACGAGTTTGCCGTGCCGACCATGCCGACCTTCAAGTACACGCTCTCCGAGGAGGAAATCTGGGCGATCGTAGCCTATGTTCGGACGTTGCACGGGATGAGCCTGACCTTCAACGTGGAAGGGCGGAAGAAGGAGTTGCAGGACCAGCTCCAGGCTGCTCAGCAGAAGGCGGATCAAACCAAGCAAGCTTTGGAAGCGGCTGAAAAGAAGGCGGAGGATGAGGCGGAGAAGAAAGGCGTTGACGTGGACGACGCCGCCACAGCCAAGGAGCAGGAAGCGAACGCAGCGGTCGCCAAGGAACTGGAAGCGGCCAAGACCGCCCTCGCCAACTTTTCCTCGAAGCCGAAGTTCGCCGCGGTTCAACGGCCGGACCTGACGATGGCCGAAGCAGAAGCGGCCAAGCAGGCTGAGACCGGCAAGCGGCTCTACAGCAATAAATACGGCTGCAATGCCTGCCATCAGGTGGGGGATGCCGGCGGGATCGTCGGACCGGCTTTGGACCGGGCCGGCTTCCGGCTGAACAGCACTTGGGTCTACCGCTGGATCAAGTATCCGCAGAGCATGAAGCCGGAGACCCGCATGCCCAACCTGGGTATCAGCGATCCGGACGCCAGGGCGATCGCCAGGTACCTGGCCACCTTGCGGGCGCCCAAGCCTGAGAAGCCGATCGAAAAAGCCTCGGCCAAGTGATTGAATCGTTCGACTACCACACCAACCCTGCCCAGATACCGGCCAGAATGGCCCACCCGATCCAAATATGCTGTTTGAAGAGGGTGAAGGCCTGAACCGAGGACACAGGGCCTCGTAACTGTCGGACTTGCCGCCAGGCAAACCAGCCAACCAGAGCCAGTGTCGCATAAAACGCTGGTCCCAACCGAGCCACCCAGCCGGTGAGGCCAAGCAGGGTCAGCATCCCGCCCATCGCGACGGCTACCGCCGCCCAGGTCAGCGGCCCGAAGAGGATGGTGGAGGATTTGACGCCGATTCGTGCGTCATCTTCTCGGTCCTGGAGCGCGTAGATCGTATCGTAGGCCAGGGCCCAGAGGACCGTGCTGGCGAAGAGGAGCCAGCAGGGGAGGTCCAGGCTATCACGGACCGCCGCCCAGCTCATGACCACTCCCCACCCGAACGAAATCCCGAGCATAGCCTGAGGCAGGTGCAGGACCCGCTTGGAGAAGGGGTAGGAGGCAGCCAGCAGGAATGCGACAGGGCTCAACAACAGAGTGAGTCGGCTCACGAACACCAGCAGACCGGCTGCGAGGAGGATCAAGAACGTCGCCGCCAGCAGAGCCTCAGGGACGGTCAGGGCGCCGCTGGCCAAGGGACGTGACTTGGTTCTCGCCACTTGGCGGTCGAAGGAGCGATCCGCTACGTCGTTGATGACCACCCCGGCGCTGCGCATCAGGAACGAACCGGCCAGAAAGACGGCGATCAGCTTGAAGGGGGGGTGTCCCTCTGAGGCAAGAAGCAACGCCCAGAAAATCGGGAGCGCCAGCAGCAGGGTGCCGGATTGGTTGGACAGCCTGATGAGCTGGGCCAGGGTCCGCCAGTCGGGGAAGGCCCGCGGGCGAGGGACACTGGCAGACTGGTCGGATTCCAGGGCGGCTCGCATGAGAAGACCATAGCCCAGCAAGAACACCCTGTCAACGACGGGGGGCCAAGGCCTGCACGAACCTTTCCGGTTGCCTTGTGAAAGGGTTTCCGGTATATACACGGGGCTGTGTGGGCTGTGGCTGTCTTGTCAGCCCCCGTCTCTTCCCTTAAGACCTCTGTGACTCACCGCATGGCTCGATTGACTTGGCTGCTGCTCCTGCTGGCCGGGCTCACCGGTTGCAGCGGTATGACCTCCAGGCCCTGGTTCGGGTCAGACCCTCAGGGGTACTGGCTTCCCTTACGGGTGAACATGAAGCTGGACTCCAGCGTCACGAGGGCCGGCCTCGACTATACGAACGGCTGCCAGGAGCCTGTGACGGTCCCCATCGGTGGTCGCCTGACCACGGCCTTCTCGCGCGAAATCGGGACGGTCTTTGAGAAGGTCCAGACCGATACCGGCGCAGCCGGCAGCGCCCCAAGCGGACCGTTCGACGGGGAGGTGCAGATCTCTCTGGGACTCAAGGAGCTGGAACTCTACATCCCGCGTCGTGAAACCAACAGTTACGACGCCACGGTGATCCTTGGCGGCACAGTGGCCTACGTCGACTCAAGCGGCGACGTGCTCTTTTCGAAGAAGCTGCGGACCGAAGTCAAGGGGAAAGTCGAGACAGACCGGGATCAGTGCGCGGTACGCGGCCTGACCGACATAGCGAACGAGGCGGCTGTCAAACTGGCGCAGGGGTTCAAGAAGAATCTTGGAGATTCGTTGAAAATTCGACAGGCAGCCCGCTCACGGCCGGAAGACAGCCGAAAGCCGCTTGCCGGATCTCGGCCCGGAGGGGCTGCGGTTGTCTCCTCCGGTTCGGTCCCGACTCCGGCACAGTCCCAAGCTCCGCCGCAGGCTCCTGGTTCTGCCGGCTCGCCGGTGCTCTCCTTTCGAGCCATGCTGAAGGACGAAAGCCTGGATCAAGTCCTCGAAGGGGGAGAACAGGTGATCGTCAAGGTCGAGGTCAAGAATATCAGTCGCGAAGTCGTCAAAGGGGCCGTGGTGGACCTGAGCGGAAGTCCTTCGCTGGTGCAGATGCTTGCCGGACAGATCCCCGTGGGAGACCTGCAACCGGACGAATCCAAACAAGTGGAAGCTAAGGGGAGAGTCCCGCCCGTTTCGGCCGTCCAGCAGGCGGAGCTGATCGTGTCCGTGTTGATCCCGTCCGCCTCGGCCGGGCAGCCGAGCCCCAAGAAATTCATCGCCGCGTTGCGCCCAGCCAAACTGCAGAACGTGGAGGTGTTGTCGGTGGATGTGGATCAGGTCCCCCAGCCGGTACGGGGCTTTGAACGGCGCAAGGCGGTCGGGATCGCCATCGGGATCGGCTCTTTCCGTAACGCCGATGTGCCGGGTGTGAAGTACGCGGCCCGTGATGCCAAAGTGATGGCCGATTATTTCCGGACGGCGGGTGGCATTCCGGCCAAGCAGATCAAGTTGATCACGGATGACCATGCGCTGAAGCAAGATCTGGCCGAAGTGTTCGAGGACTGGTTGCCGCAACAGGTGGAGCCGGGCTCGCTGGTCATGATCTTCTTTTCCGGTCGTGCGGTGGTTGATCCTGCGACCGGGTCGGTGATGCTGCTTCCCTATGAAAGCAGCCCGGAAGCGCCGGCCCGCTCCTTCTCCCTTCGCCGGCTCCAGACGGGGCTCGCGCGCCTGCCCATTCAGCAGGCGGTGTTGCTGCTTGATGTCGCGCTGATGACTCCTTCCGCAGCGGTCCAGCCGCATGTCAAAGGACCGGTCTGGCTCCCTCCCGATCAGGCAGGCGGAAAGGTGGTGCAACTACTCGGGGTCAACAAGATCCAGGAGGCCCATCGGTACGACTTGGGGAAGCACGGCCTGTTTACGTACTATCTCCTCAAGGGTTTGGCTGGAGCGGCCGACCGGGACCACAACGGTTTTGTGGCTCTGGGAGAGCTCTATAACTACGCGCGGGCCGAGGTATCCAAGACCGCGCAAGCGGAATACGGGAACGAGCAAGAGCCCGCCTGCATTCCCGCCCTTGCCCCTACCTCGAAGGCGTGGCACCTGCCGTTAGCCCGCATCCAATGAGTGCGCCGCAGCAAGCCGGGGACCTCCCGCCAGCTCCGATGCGATTGACAGGCCGGCAGCGGGCTGAGTATGATGCGCGGGCGTCTGCGGACTGCGTCAAGGTCCGCTCGCAAGCGACTGGCGGCCGGCGTAGCTCAGTGGCAGAGCAGCTGATTCGTAATCAGCAGGTCGGTGGTTCAACCCCACTCGCCGGCTCCAGCATCTCGCCTGGCTCTCACCCACCGTTGCGTTCCCTGCTTGTGCTTCCCCGTTGAGCGAAAGCTTTCCTGGTCATCGTCTTGGAAAGAGTAGGTTCATGGTTGACGAAGATCTCCATACGACCTTGAAAACAATCAAGATCGCGATGGCCTTGTGGGTTCTTCTTGTTTGCCTTTGCCTCGGTCTGCCTTTCCCGTCCGGTGTCGCCTATGCGGCCGAGGGGGAGCAGTCGGTGAAGGCGATCAAGGAAGAATCGTTGACCGAGGGTGTCAAAGCCGTCATTGAGGATGCTGGAGCCCTGGTGGTCGCGCCGCTGCACATGGACCGGTACGATGCGATGAAGCTGGGCGGGGCGATGGCGGTCGTCGGAGGCATGTTTGCCGCCGATTCGAGTATCAGGAATCTGGTCAATCGGAACCAATCGACCACCGGGAAAAATGTGGCCGATGGTCTCAGCGCTTTCGGGAGCGCCGGCACGCTGGCCGGTCTGAATGTCGGCGTCATCGCGATCGGACTGGCCCGTGAGTCCTACGGCGGAGACAGTCAATGGAAAGAAGCCGGATTGGTCGGCCTGGAAGCGGAAGCGTTCGCGGTGGCTGCGACGGCGCTGCTTAAGGAGATCACCGGCCGCGCGCGCCCTGAGGCTAATCAGGGCGCGACCCATTTTCGTCCCTTCACCGGCCTGAGCAGTTCGTTTGCCTCCTCATCTGCGGCGGCCAGCTTCGCCGTGGCGACCGTCTTTGCGGAGCGGTTCGAGTCGCCGGCGGTGGCATGGATGGCTTATGGTCTGGCCACCGCCGTGGCCGCCTCCAGGATCTATACGAACAAGCATTTTGCCTCGGATGTCGTTGCGGGCAGTTTGATTGGCTGGGGGCTGGGGCATTTTATCAACCGGCGCCACTCCGGAGATCCCACAGACTGGCAAATCCGTCCCATGGCGATGGAGCATGGGATGGGTGCGGGACTGATGGTGGGCAAACGGTTCTGACTGCTCTGCAACGCTGGCACTGGTAGGTGTTGGCTTGACACCCCGTTTCGGCTGGCGATATCCTCATCCGAGCTGAACCAGCCATAGGGTGACGATGGCTCGGCAAACGACCACATTGAACGGAACCGGGACCTCCAAGGGGAGCCGCACAACCGGCTTCCACAACGGCGCGCCGCTCTTGATCCCGCGTCCTCTGGCCTCCGCGCTGCTCCAGCTCTATGACGTGCCTGATCCTCGAAAGCCGGAGAGACTCATCCGCGGCTACGACCGGCCGCACGCGTTCCGCACCGCGCGCATGTGCGCTGCCGTCGCGCTGCGACTTGGACATCCGCTAAGCCGGGTGATGTCCTACCAGATGGCCTGCCTGCTCCATGACTTGGGGAGGGCGGGGTTGGATCGGCGGCGATTCGGGGCGGTGTGGTCGTGGGCCCGGCGGCATGGCATTCCGACCAGGCCGCGGGAATGGCGGGTGGCCCACCCGGGTACTCCCTATGGCCGTGAAACGGAGGCGTTCCTGTTCCGCTACTCGCGCGACTTGGAAAATGCCGGCATCCCGATCGATAGCTGGACTCGGGAACAGGTGGAAATGCGGTTGGGATACGCAGGACGATTGGCGCGGCGGTTGCGCGCCGTCAAGCCTCGCCTGACCAAGCTGGGGGTCAGGTGGTCCTCATGGATGACCCGCGTCATGCTCTACTATTACTATCCGGAAAAATTGGAGGGGGCGCCGGCCTGGGTGCGCCAGTTGGCCGAAGTGCTGGTCGCCTGTGAGCAATTCGAGGCATATTGCAATCGGCGGCGCGGACGGGATTATTACACGCGCACGGGGGAAAGCGTGGCAGATGCCTCCGCGTATCTTGAAAAGCTTCGGGTCGAGGGGATTCTCGGCGATCGGGTTGTGACCGCGCTGCGGGAACTGGCTGCGGAAGGGGCGTTCGATCGGATTCTGGCCGAAGCACAGGGCGCTCCTTTGCCCAGGCGGGAGATTCAGGCGCTGCGGACGCTGGCGTCGGGAGCCGCCCCATGCCGGTGACCACCGTCCCGCTGCGGCTCACCCTGCAGGGTGGGACTCAGATCGAGAACGTCACGAAGCTGGTTCAGCAGACGTTGACGGACACGAGGCTTAAGGCCGGACTAGTCACCCTCTTCATCAAACACACGACCGCATCCGTCATGATCATCGAGGATGAGCCGGGCATCCGGGCCGATACGAAAACGATCTGGGACCGGCTGGTGCCGGCCGATCCTGTCTGGCAGCACAATACCCGCAATCCCGGGGAGGACAACGGTCACAGTCACCTGCGCGGACAGCTTCAGGGGCCGTCCCTCACGATCCCGTTCAGCGACGGGACGTTGATGCTGGGTACCTGGCAGCAGCTCGTCGTGGTGGACTTCGACACGAGATCTCGCACCCGCGACCTGGTGGTCCAGGTCATGGGAGAGTAGCCGACAGCTTAGTCGGGCCTGAGCTGCGCTCCTGTCATGTCCCTGCCTCGCCGCCGGAGATGATAACGTCCAACAGGCGATTTTCCACCCAGTAGGTATCTTCGTTCGGACGTGGCCGCTGAAAGAACCCGCAGTGACCGCCGTGCCTGGGCGCGACCAGCCTGATCGAGCAGTTGCCCAGCAGCGCGGGGTTTTCGAAGATCCGGTAGGGGATGAAGGGATCGTCCTGCGCCGCGAAGATCACGGTTGGGACCCTGATCGTCCGCAGAACGTGTCGCGCGCCGACGCGCTCGTAGTAATCCGCGGCGCTTTGAAATCCACCATCCGGCGCTGTGTAGAGGTCATCGAACTCGCGCAAGGTCTTGATCCTCTCCAAAGGGGAGAGGTCGTACTTGCCGGGGAAATGCACGGCCTTCCGGCGCAGACGGGCCGTCGTACGGGTCAGGAAATACCGCTGGTAGAACCAATTGGACGGCTGCTCGAGGGCGGCGACGCAGGCGTCCGGATCGATGTTCGGGCAGACCGCGATCACCCCTCGGAGCGCCGGATGTGACAATCCGGCCTCACCGGCCATTTTGAGCACGAGATTTCCGCCCATCGAGTAACCGACTGCCCAGATGTCGGCCAGGCCGTCCTTTGCGGCCAGTGTGGAGATAACTGCCGCGAAGTCCCCGCTCAGGCCGGAATGGTAGAGGGTCGGTGTCAAATGCTCGGTGCCCCCGCAGTTCCGCTGGTTGAGGCGGATGATGTTGAGCCCGGCGCGCCAGGCCTTGCCGGCGATGCCCAGCATATAGTGGGAGTCGCTGCAGCCTTCAAACCCGTGCATGAGGACGAGCGTCCGATGTCGCTGCCGGTCCGGCTGCCAGTGGCAGTAACCTAGGATTTGGGAGTCAGGGGCGACGGTGAAAAGACGAACCTCGGTCGGAACGCCTCGAAGCAGCCCACTTCGCGATCTGACGCGGGGCCACACTGTCATCAGATGGGGGTGAAAGCAGAGGGGGTGCGGATGAAAGTCAAACCAAGCCATGAGGGTGTCGAAAGTCTATCATGAAACAGGGACAGTGGGCAGGACAGGTTCAAAAACGAAGTGGAGTGGCTCCCAAATCGGTACCAGTTGCGAGCCGTTTCCGGTCTATTCAAAAAGGATCATGAGCCGCCGGGCCATTGAGGAAGACGCGCTACTCGACTTCGTTCGAAGATGTGCGCAAGGACGTTGCCAGGCTCAGGGCAGCCAAGCTGAAGATCAGCCACTTCGAGGGATCGAAGTTGTACCAACGGGGGCCATTGCGGTAATCGCTTTGGTAGGTGTGATGATAGTTGTGGTAGCCCTCGCCGAAGGTGAGCAAAGAGACCCACCAGCTATCCCGGCTAGAATCGGATCCGCCGTGCGGCTGGCTTCCCCACAGGTGGCAGATGGAATTGATGCAGAATGTGGAATTGAGCACAAAGAAGGTCCGGCCTACGCCCGCCAACAGGAAACAGCCTAGGCCCCCGATCCAGCCGTTATAGAGAAAGCCCACCAGAAAGGGCAGCGTCAGGCCGGAGAGCACGATGGGCACATAGTACCGGTGCTGCCACATCACAATCGGATCCCGTCGCAGGCGCGCACTGTATTTCTCGTCCGCATACGGGTCAGTGAAAAAAATCCAGCCGCAATGGCTCCACCAGAACCCTCGCTGCGCGTTATACGGGTCCTCTTCCTGGTCGCACCGAGCGTGGTGGCGGATGTGGCTTGAGGCCCATTTGAGCGCCGTGTTTTCCAGCGCCCATCCCCCGGCGATCAACAGTCCTGCCTTGACCCAATTGGGGCAGTCGAAGCTCCGATGGGCCATCAAGCGATGATAGCCGACCGTGATACCCAAACCGGTGACCACGTACAGGAGCCCGAACATGGTCCAATCGACCCACGTGTAATCGTAGAAGTAGGCGAAAGCGGGGAGCCCGATCAGCGCAACCAGGGTCACGATGCTAAAGAGAATGGCAGGCCCAAGACTAAAGGGGCGGACGAGCGGCACAGTGGGGGATGTGATGGACGTCATAGGGAAAACTCCTTGGCGGGGGTGGAGGAGCGACTCTCTTGAGCCACCTTCACCGCACGCCTTGCTGAGCGGACTTTAGAAGCGATTACGCCCGCGGTCACCACCGCGGCCGCCGAAGCTGCCCCCACCGGAGCGGGGCTCCTGGGGCTTGGCCTCATTAACCGTCAACGTCCGGCCGTCCATTTGGGTGCCGTTCAGCGCCGCGATCGCGGCTTTGGCCTCCTCCGCCGTGGACATCTCCACGAAGCCGAAGCCCCGTGACTGTCCCGTGAACTTGTCCGTGATCACCCGCGCGGACTCAACGGTGCCGTGCGGGGCGAACAAGCCATTCAACTGCGGCTCGGTCGCCGAATACGGCAACCCACCAACATAAATCTTCGAACCCATGGGGTTCCTCCTTTGAGATAGTGATATTGCCTTGGACGCGAGAAAGAAAGAACGAAAGGAAGGAACGGGCCGAAGACGCGAACACTGAAGCGGCTTGGGTCTGGCTTCCGATCAAATTCCCGGACAAAACAACATCGGTTACGGGCCTTGCTCACTGCCGCTTCACCACAGGCCCGACGCGATGAAGCAACAATACTATATCACGCAAGAAGCCGAAAAACAACCCGGTGCTGTTGTCCTTTACCGGGTAGCTCCTCGACGATCCCGACGGGCGGTCTCGAGGTGTCGGTCCGAGTTGGAACCTTGCTCGCCCTGGAGCAGGCGCCGAGCCCGTACACCTTGTCCGAGTGCTCGGCCTGCCAGCATCAGCACTTGTCGCCGGATCTCGTCCATTGGGACAGGCTGGCGCTCTTTCGCCGGTGTGTCCAGTCCCAAGTGCTCCCAGTTGATCTTTGTGGCCTTCCGTCTCGGTTTGATGCGCTGCTCTTGGTGCAATCGTTTCCAAGCCATGCCTATCTCCTTTGTCGTCTCGTACATTTCTCTTTGCTCGTTGCCCCGCTCCTCACGGTTGCACAGATCGGCGCCAGCGATTGTCGGGCCCAACGGGCAAGTTCGGCCCAGGCCAGATCAAGTAGGGAGGCCCTTTCATGCCACTTGCTTTTTCAGGGTACTGACGACTGGCATAGCGGAACGCTATGTCCTGGGCCTCACGACAGGTTGGCGCCTCAAGATGATCTGAAACGACTCTCAAGTCCAGCCTGTCCTTGTTGCACGGAACCGACAGATACAGATCGCATGTAAAGCTGCCGGCCCCGGAATATTGTGTGCTGACCAACAACTGCGAGCCATCCGCGAACGTGATTATCGGCTCAACATTCATCTTGCTCATTCGCGGTTCACCTACGTTTGCAATACTGTGATGAGCGTCTTGCGAGCCACCGATCCACATCCTGTTCGGCTGTTGGGCAACAGCCGACAGAGGGATCGTGGAAAACAATCGAGCCTCCAGGCCAGCTCACCTCCACGCGCTTCATCGAGTGGAGTATGATGCTCGGCCGTAAGAGCAGCGTGTACTAGGGAATCGATCGCGCAAGGGTCAGATCGGAAGGTGCGGACGCGCGAGAGATAGGATAGTGACCGTGGCTCGTACGGTGGCTCAGTCTAACACACTCCATGCGGAGTAGCTACCACGGGTTTTGTGCTGGATTTTGAGGCGTCGAGGCTTCGTGGAGATTCGTGGAGTGGAAGGTGCCATAAACGTTGAGCATGATTCCCAAGCAGCACAGTCACTTAGAACATCACGTAATCATTCAACAAACGAGACCAAATAAATGCCGGTTGCGCGGACTTCCCTTTGCGTGTAGTATGTAGGATGTATTGAGCCACGTTGACTGTCCTATCCCTCGCGCTTCCTGAACTCTCCTTGCGCGTCTGATTCCCCAGTCTCCGCCGCTCCTCACTCTCCAGCGCTTCTCTGCGGCGCTTCGTGCATGGCTTTGAAGACAGCACCGGAGCCATTCGTTATTCACAGGGCGACGTTGGGGCCCGGTCTGGTCCCTGGCCCGCTTGCAACAGCTCCCTGTCGGTTGTGAGCTTCGAGAAGGCGTGCTGACGCAAGACCGTATCTACCCGGGGAGAGGTCAACTGATGAACTGCCCACGTTGCGACGCCCAGATGACAGCTTGCCGGTTCGAGGATGCCGGGAGCACGACGAGCCGAGAATCCTTCCCCGGCTGGCAATGTTTGCTCTGTGGCCAGGTCATCGACCCTGGCCCTGGCATCATAGCTGATCGGAACAGTCATCAGGGACGGGTACTGTACCCGGCTCGTCCTCGATGTAGCACCGTGCTGGCGGAGTCCAGTGGCTCTCAAGAGCCGAAGGAGGCGAGTGACTCGTCCCTGTTCAATGTCTGGAAGCGATGGATTGCGAACCCTCTCCGCTGGGTAGAGCGAGCCTTGTCACGACAGGCGCGTCCTTCGCCGCACTGAGCCTCGCGACGCCGGCAAACGGTATGCACATGTTCTGTTATAAGGAGGTACCATCGTGGCGAACGAAGGGAAACACGAAAAGTCGGTGATCGCAAGAAAGTGGCTGAGAATTCCTGATGGGACAAAGGTGAGGTGCCGCCTAGAAGGGTATGAAGGGGCCATTGACGGCCTGACGGAGATAGTCCACGGTTCGGGCCTGAATCCTGATGGGAGGACTCAGTATCGTGTCGATATAGGCACGCCTAACCGGAAACTTGCGGCCGAGCAGGATCTTCTGATTCTTGCGGATGATGACGGTCTTGTCATCATCCGCAAGGCGACCGTTGAGTACCGCCGCCACGTCACGGAGCAACTTCGCGGCATGTTCACTGAGAACAGGTTTGTTGCACCTCTTTGATGATTCACCCGCCTACGCAGGAAGCCACGGCTGCTCGGCCTTCGTAGCCGAGTCCTCCGCCGAAGGCTCCGTCCCCCCGCAGGCGGAAGCTACTCTCGCCCGCCAGAGGCTTCCGGCGAGCGGGTCGGCGGAGTGGGCTAAAGCCGTGGGGCTTCACTTGCGCTTCTCGGCAACGTGCTTCCGAGAAGGTCTTGAATTCTTTGGAATAGACGCGGGCGAGGGGAGGATCAAGCATGGTAGTCCTGCCTGCTGGTCTGGAGAGACGCTCGTCGTAGCGATTCTTCAAATCGCTCGTCGCGCCGAGATAGAGTGACCCAGATCGCAGTCGCAGGGTGTAGAACCAGGCAGGCCTCGCGCTCGCGCAAAATTGAGGAGATGGCCCCTCGACAAGCTAAAGGCCATTTCGACGCTTTTGGATCGCATGGCCGAAGGCCTTGAGCCTCTCGACATGCTCGGGGCCTTGAGAACATCGAAAGGCAAGAAAGGGGCATGCATCTTCGCGATGCCGCCCCTTTCGCGTCGAAATGGCTCCCCGGGCAGGACTCGAACCTGCGACCAATCGGTTACGAGTGCCCCCAACGTTTCCGCTGGGCTCGGACTATCTCTTCACCCGCCTGGAAATCCAAGAGAGGGTGTCGGGCGCTGGCGAGGCGTTATTGGGAAGGCTCCTCAGCCTCTAGTCTCTGCACGTTCCTGCCTAAACCATCAAGAAACTGATGGGCCCTTCGGCAGGCTTCGCTCAGGGTTACCATTCCGACTCGGAAGGACGTCGAGGCAGGCTTCCCTGAATTCACCCGATGTTTCAACCACGGTTTCCCGTGGAAGCTGCAGCCCGGCGTGAACTTCGCGGTGGCAGTTGGCGCACAGGAGCATACATTTATTGAGTTCTTCACGGACCTTGGTCCAGCTTCGAGTGTAGCCCTTGCCGGAGATGCCAAAATCCTTTTGCGAGGACTCTAAATGATGAAACTCCAGGGCTTCCATACATCGATCGTAGCCACAACCCTGACAACGCCCGCCCAGGTAGGCCAGAGCCTTCTGGCGTAGCACCTTCCGCCGTTTCCGGACAGCGTCGATCAGGTACTTGCGACGATCAGCGTATGTGCGTCGCTCAACCACCGGTTCACCCTTCTTCTACAGCCGATCGCTCTACCAACTGAGCTACCGGGGAACACTATCAGTGGTGTTGAATGTTCTGCCGATTGCACCTCCTAAGCGGTTACAAACTAGACCATATATTAGCACAGAAGGCCAGCCAAAGCGTCATGTTTTGAGTCGGTGGGTTGTGGGGGGGGGGAACAATGGGCACAGGAAGCCCGGTCTTACACGTCGAAGTCTTCCGATTCATCCTCGTCATCGCCGCGTCCGAGCTGCCTTCCGAGAGCGCGGCAAAGTGGCGGGCCCAGGTGATGTAAAGATTTCCGCTGTCACGCATGGCATCGGCGCCCTTGGCGAGCTTGCTTGCCAACTCGGGGTCCTTCCCAGTTGCCTCGATTTCAGCGGCACGGTGCTCCAGGACTTTGGGGAACCGATTGAGCAGGGTCGTGATCTCCCCAAGCAACTCTCTCACCACATTATCTTCGTTCGTCATGGAGCCTCCGCACTTCACGGACCTCAATAAAAAAACCCCACAGCGCTGGCGCCATGGGGTTTCTCGTTCTCTCGTTGCCGCGCGAGTTGTCAGCCTTGGTAGGCTTGCCCCAGGCCTGCGGATTCACCCTTGTGGGACATGAGCGCGCCGCTCGAGCTAACCGCCTGCATCTCGATCGCGTTATGCTTGGCGGCATTGCAAACGACCACGCAGAGTTCGCAGCCCTTGCAGCGGTTGATAGTCACTTCCGCTACCATCTTGGTCACGTTCAAGTCCAGGCAATTGGCTTCCGGACAGTACATGATGCAAAGACGGCAGCCCTTCTTGGCTACGCATTTTTCTTCAATGACCTGCGCGATGTTATACATGCGTCTGGTATCCCCGTTCGTTAAGCCGCTGCCATGGCCGCCACTTGCAATTCAAACTTGTTCTTCTCGGCCCATTCGATGCCCAACTCGTAGGCCCGTTTCACCGTGTCGAGGTTTTTCTGGAGTAACATTTCCTTCTTGGCAAACTTTTTCTTGATCGCTTCGTCCAGGGTGGCCGTGCCGCCGGAGGCTACGAATTTTTTGCCGAAGCGCTCCTGGAGGGCCAAATCGAGCGCGTTCATAGACACACATTTGGTGATTCCCGCGACGGACCCGATCATGGTCATGTTCGTAGACAGCTCGGTGCCCGCAACCTCCAGGGCGACCTGTGTCCCGTTGATGTAGAACACAGCCACGCGCAGATCGTTCAGCCGCTGGATATCCTCCTCGGTGAGCAGGGGGGCGTCCGAGTTGATGATAACCAAGCCGCCTTCCTTGATGCCTGAATAGAAGGGCATCGTGTAGCTCTTGCCCATCGTAATCACCTGGGGGTGAAACACTTCGATCACGTCCGGGAACACCAGTTCGCCCCGATCATAGATCCGCTCTATGCCGATCCGACAGTAGCTTTCCGCCGGTGCCATCCGCTTCTCGGCGCCAAAGAACGGATTTGAAATGGCAAACTTGCCGTCCTTCGACGCGGCCATGGCCATCACGTGCGCGGCGGTCACCGCGCCTTGCCCACCCAGTCCGGACATCCGGATGTTGAGTCGTTTCTTGATCATGCGTGCTGCCTCCTGCGCTGCGCTGCGTCCATATCTTAGGCCTGCTGAGCCGCCAACTGTTCCTTGGCCGCGGCCTTCTTTTCCTTCTCCTTAGCGGCGATCTCTGCGAGCAATTGCTTGGCCGGCTCGCTGATGTACTCCTTGTAGGCGAAGCGCTCGGTTGGCTTCTCCGAATCCCGCATTTCCTGGAGGCCTTCCATGCTGTTCTTGCCGATCTCCAGAATGCAGGGGGTGTAGAGCTGGAGATAGGTCGGGCCGATCTCACGGGCCACGTGGACCGCGTTCCTGATGACCTTTTCCACGAGGGACGGCTTGCTGACCGTGCAATTCACAACATAGTGGCAGCCGGACTCACGGGCGATCTCGGGCAGGCGTACTTTCTCGAACATCTTGCCGACCGGTGCCATCTTGGCCACGAAGCCCTTCTGCATCAAGCCGCTCTCCTGGCCGCCGGTGTTGGCGTACAGCTCGTTGTCGAAGCAGATCGTGGTGAACTTCTCCTGGCGGAACCAGGCCTGCAAGGTCATGTCCAGGCCGATGTCCACCGTGGCCCCATCTCCGGCCAGCACCACCACGTCCTTGATCCGGCCAGGGAAGCGCACGGTGAGCGCGCGCTTGAGGCCCGAGGCGATCGCGTTCTGGTTCCCGAACAGCGAGTGGATGTTGTGCACAGCGACGTGGGGGAAGACCAGGCTGGTGCAGCCGGTGGATCCCACCATGACGGTATCTTCCGGGTTCGGCAGAGAGGCCAGGATGTAGCGGAAGGCCATGGACTCCGGACACCCAGCGCAGAGCGAATGTTCCTCGATCAGTTCCTTCGCCGTTCCGATATCCTTCCAGCCCCGGTCTTCTTTGCCGTATGTCGCCCGGTTGACCAGGTCCTGGTACTCGGGCGGCATGATCTCGAAGAACTCAGGCGCGATTTTTATCCGCTCTTTGCTCATGAAAGCCTCCTCTCAGGCTGCTGTCTCTCGCCAGTATCGCCAGTATCGTTTGGGTGGACCGTTCCTTGTCTCGTACCGCTCAGCTCCCGCGTCCGGCCAGGGCATGGTCCCGCATGCCGAGCACATTCTTAATCTCCGACACGATGATCTCCGGCGGCATGGTCATCCCGCCGCAGACGTGCGGGGCAGCCACGACGCGGTCGCTGTCCGGGATGCTTGCCTTGATTTCCCGGGCAAGCCAGCCGGCCACGTTGAACTCCGGCACAATGATGTGCTTGGCGTTCTTGGTGGCTTCGCGGATCTCCTGCCAGGGCCAGGGCCGGATAGTCTTGATCTTTACAAGGCCGACGCGAATGCCTTCATCGGCCAACAGGCGGATGGCTTCCCGTCCCTGCGATACGGCGGTGCCGGACGAGACGATGAGGATGTCGGCGTCGGTGTTCTCGGTCTCGATCAGCCCATCCAGCCATGCGATCGTGTGCTTCCTAGACCGCTCCACCGCCGCCCAGACTTCCTGCTGCCAGGAGGCGTGCGTCGCGTAGCTGATGTAATTGCTCTTCATCACGAAGGGGTCCCGCATCATCCGGACCGGAGGACACTCCATGTCCATGCAGGGCACCGGCGATCGGTAGGGATCATACGGTGGCAAGCACATGTCCGCTGGCGTGAGGTTCACCACGTCCTTCGTGTGGGTCACGAAGAAGCCGTCGCAGCAGAGCGCCAGGGGTAGGTGCACGTCCGGTTCCTCCGAGACCATGTAGCCCTTCAGGATCCAGTCATAGAAGTCCTGCGCGGTCTCTGCGTGCCAAACCAGCATGCCGGTTTGGATCAGATACGAAATCTCCAGGGTGTCGGGCTGGATGGACAAGGGGGAGTTAATGCCGCGACAGGTCACGATCATCTGAATCGGCAACCTGGCGCCGGCCCACATGGGGAAGTTCTCCATGGCCCGCATCGTGCCAGGTCCAGCGGTCGTCGTGAAAACCCGTGCGCCTCCGAAGGCTGCGCCGGCGCACTGGGACATCACCGCGAACTCGCTCTCGCCCCGGAAGTACTCCTTGATGTACCCTTCCGCAAACAGCTCGCCGATCAGCGCGGCAGCCTCGCTCTGCGGCGTGATGGGGTAGGCGATCATGACATCCACGTTGGCACGCCGGATTGCTTCCTTGATCACCTCGCTGCCCGTGTAAAAGGACGGGGTGCGAGGCGCTTCAAACATCATGTGGCGCACGTCCGTGATGACCTGCCCCTTTTTATTTTTCGTCCCGATGAGAGAAGTGGTTTCCATGGACCCGGCCTCCTTATGAGTAGGCCCCGCAGCAAGCTGCGGCGGCAATACAATACATTGGCTCAGGAACCCTTCAGCAGGTCAGTTTGAGGACCCGCTCTTGGACACGAACTGCGACACCGTCACGGACCCCTTCAGCTTGCGCACCCATTCCGCCAGCTTCATGATCTTTTCCACCGACGCGTCGCGGAACGAGAGCATGGCATCCTCATGTCCCGCCTGCGCGCACATCGCAATCGTGTAGCAAGAGGTGCCACCGCGGATGATCTTCAACGAGAGATTGGCTTGGTGGCAATGGACCCCCACGAACATACAGCAGTCGATCTTGTTGTGCCAGATCGTCAGGTTCGGGTGATTCGGATTGATTTCGACTTCAGGATTGATTTTGGGATACTTCGGCCGGTAGTCGGGCATCGGGATGAGCATGGCCTGCTGCTGCGGGGTAACGCATTCCTTGAGCGTTTCGTACAGATGCTTGATCGCCGTCGCCTTTTTCGCCGCCTTCTCGTTCCAAGCCCACAGAACCAGAGGACCGGGGAAAATCGTAGGGACCTTGGCCATCAAGAACTGGCGCGCAGCCTCTTCGTAGGCCTGCTCCTCTGGTACGATGACACCGTTGATATGACCTTCCCCGGGATTGGGCAACCGAATTCCCATGGAGGCCGCCGCCGGAGGAAGGAAATGCTCCGGGCCAGGCAACACTCTGTATTGACTCATTCTTTTCGGCTCCCTCCGCGCCTTCCGGGCCCTATGAAGCCAGATTGAAAAAAAGACCTACAAACGGACTGTCCACACTCTATGCTTGTCTCCCCATTTATGCAAGCCGGCAGAAGGCCCACCCACATGAAATTATGGGCTATGGCAGGGTAACCATCTAGGCCTTTTGAGCTAAGCGTTCAGCGGAACAATCATCAAATCTCACGCCCACTTGAGGTGACCGAGTATAGCTGGCGATCGTATCGGATGTCAACGAGAAGAAGCAGGGAGTTGAGGTTGGTTCCGCCTTCTCTCGCCCTGCAGAATGTGGGAGAACCGCGAAGTCCGACAACATGCCGGGGCTGTCGCCAGGTGGCGATCTATCGTCGGGAGCGGTCCGATTAAGAAACCGCTCGATGCATATCTAACAAGTTGATTTCTAGCGCAATTCTGTGCAGGCTTCTTCTGTTCCCATCGCGCAGGCCTGTTCGAAATCTTCTTTTGCCAGCCGGCCTTGCCGCAGCTTCTGGTAATGTCGGGCCCGCAGGACCAAGGCCTTCGTGTTGGCAGGGTCCACTTGGATGACCGTGCTGAGGTCGGCGACTGCACGATCCTGGTCGCCGAGTTGCTCGTAGACATGGGCCCGCAGCAGCAAGGCGTCCTTTTCTTGAGCGGCCCAGTTCTGATGAGGCGCATTCTCCAGGATACGGCTCAGGGTGGCCAGGGCCTGGCGCCACTGCCTAGCGGCGGTCTGTTTCTTGGCGATGGTGGTGGAGAGGGCGATGAGTCGCTGCCGTGCAACGTCGAACAGAGGATCGAGCCTGAGGATCCGCTCGTAATCTCCGGCCGCCTCCTGGAGTTTTTTCTGCCAGGTGAACGCATCGCCCCTGCCCAACAGCGCCCAGGTGCTGGAAGGGTCGAGCGTGAGCGCCTGGTCGAAATCCGTGATTGCCTGCGCTACATAGGGGTCGAGTTCAGAGCGGCCGCCTTTTTTGGAAAATGTCAGGGAAGCGATCCGGAGATAAGTTTGTCCTCGGATGATATAGGGGTCGACGTAGAGTGGGTCGGCGGTCATAGCGCGGGCGGCCAGGTCGATTTTCTCCGGGAGGCTGCGCGATTTCACGGCCGTCCGTGCCAACTCGACGGCGGTCCGCCGACCTTTCAGCGCGGCGGCTGGTTCCCGTTGAGCCTTGGCTGATGTCTGCAACTGTTCGCGCAGGCCCTTCAGCTCGGTCTTGAGTTGGCTGTTTTCGGTCTGGAGCTGACGGTGGTGGGTGGCCAGCTGCTCGTCGGACTTCAGCCGTTTGACCGCCTCGGCCAGCATGCCCAGGTGGACGGTGGCTTTGATCTTCACGTAAAACGCCGGACGGTCCCCTTCCAGTGAGCGTCGCTTGTCCAGGATTTCGGTCTCCGTGACGGCAGCGGCGATGGTCCGTACGCTCAGCTGGTTCAGGTGCGATGGGGTGCTGCCGGCCTGGGTCTCGATGTCCGTTGAGGAAGCCTCGATGTAGACCCCTGCCTCTTCGACGGCCTTGCGCTTGGCTCGCAGCAAGGCGTTCTCTTCCGCTCCGGCCAGCGTATCGGAATCGCCCATGACGCAGGCGCCTTCTGCCACGATCACTTTGGTGTCCTGCGCACCGGCATGATCGGGGGCCAAGAGAGACAGGATCGGGCCGGCGATCGCGACGATCAGGCAGGCTGGGAACAAGCGAGGGCGCATAGATTTACTATAACGCGTCGGCTGAGATCAGGCAATGCAAGAGATTGTGTGCAGTGTTGGCTGAACGAAGTTCGCGGTGAGGGCCCGTTCCTCCGAACGAGGAGCCGGCAGATCGGTTCCTGCTTTACGAGGGGGGGTTCTCTTGGGGATACACTTGCGTAAAAGGATGGACTTCCACCCGTTGGAAAACCCCGTGCAGGGTATAGGGGTCCTCCCGGGCGAAGGATTCGGCTTCCGCCAGCGAGTCGGCCTCGATCACGATCAGGCTGCCAGCCTTGTCGGTCAACGGGCCGGCCAACACGACACGCCCCTGAGCGTCCAACGCGTCCATGCGAGCCAAATGAGCTGGCCGGTGAATCTTGCGTCTCGCGGCGCCTTCGGGCCCATCGAAACCGAGGATCACAAATTTCATCGTCCGCTCAGAAGCGGGCCGGTCTGTAGCCAGCCCAGGGCTTATTCCCCCTAGTCCAGATCGTTTCCGAGGGGCTGGCGGCCCGTGTACCCGCTGTTGATTTCGTGCCACCACCGCACTTCCGTCTCGCCCAGCTTCCAACAGAGGTACACGACTCGGCCGTTGAGCATGTGGGGGAAATCGCAGAGGCCAATGTCGAGGTCCTTGACGAGCACCCCCAGCTCCTGGATCGCCTGCAGGTTTTCACTGACCTGTTCAAGCGCGGTGATGTAGTGCGGGCCGGCCGAGCTCCCCCCGCCCAACTGGGCTTTCGCGCTGGCCCGTTTGACCTCGTCCTTGGTGCGAAGCAGGACGGCTTTGGCCTGCTTGACCGCGATTAAATGCTCTTGCAACTGGGGAATGAGGCAATTGGCCTCGGTGAGGGTAAACAGTCGCTCCAGATTTTGCCCTTCTTCACGTTGTGCCATACCGGTTGGGGTTGTAGCATAGATGCGGCTGCTGCGCAATGTTCTGCTGAAGGGGAGCCGGCCCGCCGGGGAGACGGCTGGCTCGATGGAAAATAGATATTGACAAAGAAACCGCAGGCCGATATTATGATCCTGTAATTCTAGCTTCCCGGTACACGATCACAAGACGCTTCCACCTCCAGCATAGCTTCCCGGAGCAGATCTCGAGTCAAGCCGTCGTTCTGGACCAGGGGGTCGAACGGGGCGAATGTGGTGCCGCCCACGCGTTAGCGGGAGACACGGGTTATCAACAATGGAGACCTTAGGGCACCGATAGCTCATCCTTCGTGGGCCACCCTCTCCGAGCACGTACCATCACCTTTACAAGAGACATGTCGCACGACTTGCTCCGTATCGTCGTCACCGGACTTCGCGCCCACCGTGGGCAGCGAAGCCATTGAATATCATGTTAAGGGAGAAGACCATGCATCTTGCCGAGCTCAAGCAGAAGTCCATTGCCGACCTCAACGAAGTGGCGCGGGATTTGAAGATCGAGGGCGCCCCCAACCTGCGCAAGCAGGAATTGATCTTTGCCATCCTCCAGGCGCAGACCGAAAAAAACGGGGTGATTTTCGGAGAGGGGGTTCTGGAAACATTGCCCGACGGGTTCGGGTTCCTCCGGGCGCCGGATTCCAACTACCTCCCGGGCCCAGACGACATCTACATTTCGCCGTCGCAGATCCGGCGTTTCAACCTCAGGACCGGCGATATCGTCTCCGGCCAGATCCGCCCGCCGAAGGAAAGCGAGCGCTATTTCGCGCTGCTCAAGGTCGAGAAGGTCAACTTGGAAGACCCCGAGATCGCCCGGGACAAGATCCTCTTCGACAACCTGACGCCGCTCTATCCCGAGGAGCGGATCAACCTGGAATTCGATCCTGAGGAATACTGTACCAGGGTGATGGAACTGGTCACCCCGATCGGCAAGGGGCAACGGGGCTTGATCGTCGCGGCGCCCAGGACCGGCAAGACCATGTTGCTGCAAGCCATCGCCAGAGCGGTCCTTAAGAACCATCCCGAAGTCACGCTCATCGTGCTCTTGATCGATGAGCGGCCCGAAGAGGTGACGGACTGGCAGCGGCAGGTCAAGGCGGCCGAAGTCATCAGCTCCACGTTCGACGAGCCGGCTCAGCGCCACGCCCAGGTGGCGGAGATGGTGCTGGAGAAAGCCAAGCGCCTGGTTGAACACAAGCGGGACGTCGTGATTCTGCTGGACAGCATCACCCGGCTGGCCCGGGCGTACAATACGATTGCGCCGCCCAGCGGCAAGGTCCTCTCGGGCGGGTTGGATTCCAACGCGCTCCAGCGCCCCAAACGGTTTTTCGGCGCCGCCCGCAATATCGAGAACGGCGGGAGCCTGACCATCATGGCCACAGCCCTGGTGGACACCGGCAGCCGGATGGACGATGTGATTTTCGAAGAGTTCAAGGGGACCGGCAACATGGAAGTGCACCTGGATCGCCGCCTGGCCGACAAGCGGATCTTCCCTGCCATCGACATCAGCCAGTCCGGCACCAGGAAGGAAGAGCTGCTGGTGGACCGGGATCGCCTGAACAAGATGTGGATTCTCAGAAAAGTGCTCAGCCCGCTGGGAACGATGGAAGCGATGGAGTTTCTGATCGACAAGATCGGCGGGACCAAGAGCAACCAGGAATTTCTCCAGTCGATGAACCGGTAATCCCAGGGAAGTCGGTAGTGGTGAGTTGGTAGTTCTGAGTTGCAGAAACTGAAAACTCGGAGTCATCATGAAAAAAGGCATTCATCCGGACTACGCTGAGGCCACCATTAGTTGCGCCTGTGGGGCGAAATTCAAAACCCGCTCCACGGTCGGGGACTTCAAGGTGGACATCTGCTCGCGGTGCCATCCCTTCTTTACCGGCACGCAGAAGATCGTGGATACTGAAGGGCGGGTGGAGCGATTCAAAAAGAAATATTCCAAGAAAAAGTAGGGTCGTCTTGGGACTGCACAAAGAACCCTGCCTCGAGGAGGGGCGGGGTTCTTTGTTTTTTGGGCTTTACACAACAGGCGAGTAGAGGCCGTGACTGACACGCAGACTGCCGAGCTGAACGAGATGCCGCTGCTCTCGAAGTGGGAGGGCGTGGCGCATCGCTACGAGGAGCTGACCCTGCAGCTCACCGACCCGTCTGTCCTCAGTCAGCCGGCCCTCCTGCACAAGCTCAACAAGGAGCGGACCGAGATCGAAGGGCTCGCGCGCCTGTTTGCCGAGTATCAAGGACTCCTGCGGCAGCTGGCCGAGACGGCCCAGTTGCTCAAGGAGCCGAGTCTGGAGGCCGAGCTGCAGCGGCTGGCAACGGACGAAGCGCGCAGCCTGCAGGAGCGACGGCGCGAGATGGAAGAGCAGGCCAAGGATCTCCTCGTGCCCAAAGATCCCCGCGACGAGAAAAATACGTTCGTCGAGATTCGCGCCGGCACAGGCGGTGAGGAAGCGGCCCTGTTTGCGGGGGACCTCTTTCGGATGTACCTGAAATACGCCGAGCGGAAGAAGCTGCGCGTAGAGGTGGTGGAAGCCAGCGAGACCGGCATCGGAGGATACAAGGAAGTGGTCATGCTGATGGAGGGCAAGGGCGCGTACGGGCGTTTCAAGCACGAAAGCGGGGTGCACCGCGTGCAGCGGGTGCCGGCGACCGAGGCCAGCGGGCGCATTCACACCTCCACCGTGACGGTCGCCGTCATGCCCGAAGTGGACGAGATCGACGTGCAGGTTGATCCCAAGGATCTCCGGATCGACACCTTCTGTTCCTCGGGGGCCGGCGGCCAGAGCGTCAACACGACCTATTCGGCGGTGCGGATCACGCACATTCCCACGGGGGTCGTGGTGACCTGTCAGGACGAGCGGTCGCAGCTCAAGAACCGGAACAAGGCGATGCGGACGCTGCGGGCCCGTATCGTGGAGGCAGAGCGAGCCAAGCAGGAGGCGGAGATTGCTCAGAGCCGCAAGTCCCAGGTGGGGACCGGCGAGCGGAGCGAAAAGATCCGCACCTATAATTTTCCGCAGAACCGCGTGACCGACCATCGGATCGGCTTGACCCTGCACCGGCTGGAGCAGGTGCTGGCCGGCGATCTGGACGAGATTGTGGAAGGCCTCAAGGCAGATCGGGCCAAGGCTGCCGCACTGGGGACCTGAGGGCGACATGGCGGAGATGACGCAGCAGGCAAGGCCGGCAGAGGACACACTCGCGGGGCTGCTCCGTGAGGGGCAGGCCCTCCTGGCTCACGCCGGGGTCGAGAATGCGGAGAACGAGGCAACCTGGCTTGCAGAACGAGCGCTCGGTCTCGACCGGCTGACGCTCAAGCTGGAAGAGGGGCGCGACGTGCGGCCTGCCGACCGGCGACTGGCCATGGAGCTGTTGGCCCGCCGAGCCTCCCGCGAGCCGCTTCAGCATATCCTGGGCTCGCAGGAGTTTTGCGGCCTGGAGTTCGAGGTGAATCCACACGTATTGATCCCTCGACCCGAGACAGAGCTGTTGGTCAAGCACTGCGCCGCCGGCCTCCGGTCAGTCCCGCAGCCGCTCATCGCCGATATCGGAACCGGCTCCGGTTGCATTGCCGTGGCTCTGGCGGTGGCCGTGCCCACGGCGGTCCTCTATGCCACGGATGTCTCCCCAGCGGCGCTCGAAGTAGCCAGACGGAATGCGGTCCGGCACGGGGTTGCCGAACGGGTGCGGTTTCTGCCTGGGGACTTGTTTGCGCCGTTGCAAGGGCTTGGGCTGGACGGAAGCTTGGCGGCGGTTGTCTCGAACCCTCCCTATATCCCTGAGGGCGACTTGGCCGGTCTTCAACCGGAAGTAGGGTGGTACGAACCGCGGCTGGCGCTGGCCGGTGGGATTGATGGGTTGGCAGTGTGCCGTCGGCTTCTCAAAGAAGCGGCGGAGTTCCTGGCACCGGGAGGGAGGCTGCTGGTCGAGGTTGGGATGGGACAGGCCACGGCCGTCTCGCGGATAGCCGTGGCGCAGGGCGGCTATAATCCGGCGCAGAGGCTCAAGGATGCGGCCGGCATTGAACGGGTGGTCTGCTTCGTCAGAAACAGTGACAAGTCGCAAGTGACCAAGTAAGCAAGGCAAGGCGGTCTGCCGCTTTCGCTTGTAACTTGTTTCTTGTCACTTGCCACTCGAATGAGCGCATGGATCGCATTCTTATCACGGGCGGGAGCAGGCTCCAGGGCACCGTCAGGGTCAGCGGCGCCAAGAACGCCGCCCTGCCGATCCTGGCTTCGACCATCTTGGGCGGAGGGGAGTGTCGCGTGACCAACGTTCCGGCCGTGGTGGACGTGGTGACGATGGGCAAGCTGCTCGGGATGTTGGGCGCGTCGGTCAAGATTGAGGGAAATCGGGCAGCCGTCGGCGTTGAGCACGTGCATTCCACCGAGGCGCCCTATGACCTGGTGCGGACGATGCGTGCGTCGGTGCTGGTTCTGGGCCCTTTGGTCGCCCGCTGGGGCGAGGCCACGGTGTCGCTGCCGGGCGGCTGCGCGATCGGCACCAGGCCGGTGAATCTCCACCTGGCCGGGCTGGCCAAGCTGGGAGCGGAGGTGGCGATTGAGCACGGGTACATCAGGGCCAAGGCCACGCGCCTGCGCGGGGCGCGGATCGCGCTGGATACGCCGACGGTGACGGGAACTGAAAACTTGATGATGGCCGCCTGCCTGGCTGAGGGAACGACGGTGATCGAGAATGCCGCCAAGGAACCGGAGATCAGCGACCTGGCCTCGTTCCTGGTGAAGCGCGGCGCGAAAATTTTTGGGGCGGGGACCGATCTGATTACGGTGGAGGGGGTGTCGGCGCTCCGAGGAGCCGACCACGAAGTGATTCCGGACCGGATTGAAGCGGGGACCTACTTAGCGGCAGGCGCGATCACAGGTGGGGACGTCTGTGTGGAGGGGTGCCGGCCGGAGCACTTGGAGGCGGTCATTGTGAAGCTCCGGGAAGCCGGCGCCGAGGTGACCGAAAAGAAAGAGAGCATCCGGTTGAAGGCGCCGCGCCGGCCCAAGGCCGCCGACGTCAAGACCTTCGTGCACCCGGGATTTCCGACCGACATGCAGGCGCAGATCATGGCGCTCCTGTGCGTGGCCGAGGGCACGAGCGTGATCACGGAAACGGTCTTCGAAAGCCGGTTCATCCATGTCCCGGAGCTGCGGCGCATGGGAGCCGACATCAAGGTGGATGGCAACCATGCGGTGGTGAACGGGTCGAGCCACCTCACCGGCGCGCCGGTGATGGCCTCGGACCTGCGGGCCAGCGCCGGTCTGATCCTGGCCGGCCTGGCGGCGGAAGGCATCACGGAGGTCTCTCGGGTCTATCATCTGGATCGCGGGTATGAGCGGATTGAGCAGAAGCTGCGCGGTCTAGGGGCCTCGGTCAACCGGGTTCATGGGACGGCCAAGGGGGCGGCCGGTGCCGCGGCAGGGATTCCGTCGTGATCACGGTGGCCCTGTCGAAGGGAAAGTTGCTGGGCCCCACGCTCGCGCTGTTCAAGCGGGCTGGCTACGTCATGGACAATCTGTCGCCGGAGAGCCGCCGCCTGGTGTTTGCCTGTCCCGGCCAGGACCTGACGTTGCTGATCGTACGGCCGAGCGACATTCCCACCTACGTGGAATATGGGGCGGCCGATGCGGGGGTGGTGGGAAAGGACGTGCTGCTGGAGCAGGACCGGGATGTCTACGAGCCGCTGGATCTCAGGGTTGGAGCATGCCGGATCTCGGTCGCGGCCCTGAAGGGGCAGGCCCTGCGCGACCGGCTGTCCGCCAAGGTCCGGGTGGCCACCAAGTATCCGAACATCACCGAACGCTATTTCAACCGGAAAGGCGTGCCGGTAGAAATCATCAAGCTGTACGGATCGATTGAGCTGGCGCCCATGGTAGGGTTGGCCGAACGGATCGTGGACCTGGTGTCCAGCGGGAAGACCCTCAAAGCCCACAACCTCGTGGAGGTTGATGTGATTGCGCAATCCACCGCGCGGCTGATCGTCAACCGCGCCAGTCTGAAGATGAAGCACGCCGGCCTGGCTGACCTGATCGCCAGGCTGGAGCGTGGACGCCCGAAGCGGGCGCAGTGAGCGCCGGAGCGGGCCGTGCCGCCTTCAGGCGACCCGGCGATGCTGCAGGGGGGTGAGGATGAAGGTCATAGCGAGCAAGGATCGGGCATTCAAGGGGATGGTGAAGCGCGTCGCGGCTCGGTCCGTCCCTCAAGGAGGGGCGGTCGAGACCGCCGTCAAGACCATCCTCAAGGCGGTGGAACGGGCCGGGGACGGCGCCGTCGTCCGCTACACCAGGAAGTTCGACCGGGTGACCCTCAAGCCGGCTCAGTTCCGGGTTAGCCCGGAACAGGTGAAGGAGGCCTACTACCAGATCCGGAAGGAAGAAGGCGACGCGCTGCGGTACGCCGCTCAGCGGATCATGGTCTTTCATGAACGGCAGCGGACCAAGACCTGGATGTACCAGGACAACGGCGCGACGTTGGGCCAAGTGGTGATGCCGCTCGATGCGGTAGGGTTGTACGTGCCGGGGGGCAAGGCGGCCTACCCCTCGTCGGTCCTGATGACCGCCATCCCGGCCAAGGTCGCCGGCGTCAAGCGGGTGGTCATGTGTACGCCCGCGGGCAAGGGGGGGATCAGCCCCTATGTGCTCGTGGCGGCCGATATCGCGGGGGTGGACGAGGTCTACCGGATCGGAGGCGTCCAGGCGATCGGGGCCATGGTCTACGGCACCAAGACCATCAGGCCGGTGGACAAGATCGTCGGGCCCGGCAATGTCTACGTGGCCACGGCCAAGCGGTTGATCTATGGCCGGGTGGACATCGACATGATCGCAGGCCCCAGCGAGCTGCTGGTGATTGCGGACGAGGCCGCCAATCCCGTCCACGTGGCGGCCGATCTGCTCTGCGAGGCGGAACACGATGAAGAGGCGCAGGTCTGTCTGGTGACGACATCGGACCGCCTGGCCAAGGAGGTGGTCCGTCAGATCGGCGAGCAGGTGAAAAAGCTCGCGCGCCAGAAGGTCCTCGCGAAGTCGATCGGCCGGCACGCGGTGGCCTTCGTGGTGGGCACGATGGACGAGGCGATCGACCTGGCCAACGAGATCGCGCCGGAACATTTGGAGCTGGCGGTGGACCGGCCCTTCGACTACCTGGAAAAAGTCCGGCATGCCGGGGCGCTCTTTCTCGGCCGATACAGCTCTCCGGCCGTGGCGGACTACGTGGCCGGCCCCAATCACGTTCTGCCCACGGGAGGGACGGCGCGGTTTTTCTCACCCCTCTCGTTCGACGATTACGTCAAAAAGAGCAACATCATCGCCTACAGCAAAGAAGAGTTGATGAAGGTGAAGGACCATATCGCCCGCATCGCGCAGATGGAGGGGCTGGATGCCCACGCCAAATCGTTGGAAAGCCGATTCTCATGAAGAAGGCACGGAACGCACCGCCGCGGCGCGCGGTCGTCAAGCGGGCGACCAAAGAGACGGACATCCGGGTGGACTGGACGTTGGACGGCACCGGCCAAGGGCGGATCAAGACGACGATCCCGTTCCTGGACCACATGCTGGAATTGATGGCCAAGCACGGGTTGTTTGATCTCACCGTGCGGGCGAAGGGCGACACGCACATCGACGACCACCACACGGTTGAAGACGTGGGCATCGTGCTGGGCGAGGCGCTCAAGCAGGCGCTGGGCGACAAGAAGGGCGTGCGGCGATTCGGCTTTGCATCGGCGCCGCTGGACGAAACGCTGTCGCAGGTCACGGTGGACCTGAGCGGGCGGCCGTACCTCATCTATAACGCCAAGCTGCCGCACCGGCGCATCAAAGGCTTCGATCTCTACCTCTTCGAGGACTTCTTCCAGGCCTTCGTGACGCACGGGGCGTTCAACCTGCATGTGAACGTGCTGTATGGACGAAACCCGCACCATATTATGGAGGCGACCTTCAAGGCGCTGGCCAAGGCTCTCGATCAAGCCACCTCCCTTGATGGGCGGGTGTCGGGCGTGTTGTCGACGAAAGGGAAGCTGTAGAACAGGTGACGGGTGACAAGTGACGAGTGACGGGAAGCGAGGAGAGTTCTTCATATCCGACTCGTCACCTGTCACTCGTTACGCGTCACGGGGTTTCTTGAGATGATTGCAATCATCGACTACGGCATGGGCAACCTGCGGAGCGTCCAGAAGGCCTTCGAGACGGTCGGACACCGGGCGGTGGTGACGAGGGAGCGCCAGGTCATCACCGATGCGAGCCACGTCGTGCTGCCGGGCGTCGGCGCCTTTGCCGACTGCATGGCCAACTTGGACCAATACGGCTTGATCGATCCCATCAGGCGCGCCATCGCCGGCGGCAAGCCCTTTCTCGGGATCTGCCTGGGGTTGCAACTGCTCTTCACCGAGAGCGAGGAGTTCGGGCTCCACAAGGGACTGGACCTCGTGCCGGGCCGGGTCAAGCGCTTTGTCTCAGGTGCCGGCTCAGGGGGGGAGCGTCTCAAGGTCCCCCACATGGGCTGGAACGAAGTGACCGTCACGCGGCAGGCGCCGCCTCTGCGGGACATCGGCAGCGGCGGCCACTTCTATTTCGTCCACTCCTATTACGTCGAGCCGGCCGATCCTTCGGTCGCGTGCACGGTCACGGACTATGGGGTGTCCTTTGCCTCGAGCATCTGGCGGGACAATATATTTGCCTGCCAGTTTCATCCGGAAAAGAGCCAGGCGGTCGGCTTGCAGATCGTCAAAAATTTCGGCGCCTGGCGCCTCTAACCGTGAGGTGTGAACGTGAAGCCTGAGAGGGTAGACATGCGACATCACGGGGCATGCGTCGTACGCCTCCTCCCGTGCGTGCTGGTTGCAGTCGGCATCGTGCTGGCCGGTTGCCCTCCGACCAAAGTGACGGTGGACACCTCGCCCGAGATCGAGAAGTACCGGGTCAAGATGGTCGCGGTCATGCCCTTCGACGCGCTGGCCACCCCGCAGGTGGCCGAGCGGCGCGACGTCGAGCTGCAGGCGCCGCAGGGGATGCTCAGATCCGACATCACCTTTGCCATTCCCCAGACGGTGGAAAAGTTTGACAGCCCGACTGCGGTGGTCCCGCCCCATGTGGCCGTGAAGGTCACGGAAGCGGTCTACGAGAAGCTGCGCCGCTTGGAGGGGCTTCTGGTGCTGTCTCCGGAGGCCACCGGCCAGGTCAAGGACTCGCTGGGGGCAAAGGCCTCCGGCTTGGCGGCGGCTGACCTGGCCAAACAGGTGGCGGCCAAGATGTCCGCCGATGCAATCCTGTTCGGACGGGTGCTGGTTTACCAGGAGCGGGTAGGCGGAAGGTGGGGTGCCACGCCGGCGACGGTGGGGTTTGAAGTGAAGCTGGTCGCGGCGGACGGCAGGACCCTCTGGGTCGGCAACTACTACGAGAAGCAAAAGCCGTTGAACGAGGACTTGGGCGGCGTCTTCCAACGGGGGATCGGGTTCGTGACGGCCGATGAGCTGGTCCAGTACGGCGCCGATCACGTCGTCCAGCAGTTCGCTTTCGGCGGTCCGGCGTCCAAGTAGCAAAACAGAATGATGAGTGATGAGTGATGAATGGTGAACTGATGAGCGGCCCATTCATCGTTCAGCGTTCCGCATGCATCATTGGGTTCCGTGATGCTGGTCATTCCCGCCGTTGATCTCAAGGACGGACGCTGCGTACGTCTGCGGCAGGGGGACCTGCACGAGGAGACGGTTTATTCGGAGGATGCGGCGGGGACGGCTCTGCGCTGGGAGCGGTTGGGCGCTACGCGGCTCCATGTCGTGGACCTGAACGGCGCGGTCGAAGGACGTCCTCACAATCTCCCTCAGATCGAAGCCATCCTCAAAACTGTGTCGGTGCCTCTCCAAGTGGGGGGCGGCATTCGCACTCTGGAGACCGTCAAGCAGTACCTCTCCCGGGGAGTCAGCCGCATCGTCTTGGGGACCGCCGTCCTGCAGGACCGCTCGCTCCTTGACCAGGCCTGTCGAGAATTTCCCATGCGCATCCTGGTCGGCATCGATGCCAGGGACGGCAAGGTGGCCGTGCGGGGCTGGACCAGCCAGTCCAACGTCTCGGTCAAAGAGCTGCTGCCGACCCTCTCGGGCTATCCGCTCTGCGGGGTGATCTACACGGACATCGCCAGGGACGGGATGTTGGAAGGGCCGAACTTGGCAGCGCTCCGTGAAATCGTCGCCGGCTCGCCGGTCCCGGTCATTGCCTCCGGCGGGATCACGCGGGTCGAGGACCTGCAGGGCATCAAGGCGCTGGGACCGAAGGTGGAAGGAGCCATCGTGGGCAAGGCCCTCTACGACGGCAAGCTGGACCTCGCGGCGGCGTTAAAGGCAGTGCAGAGTGCTGAGTGATGAATGCTGAGTGGAAAGCGGGTTCTGTTCGGTCTCACTCATCACTCATCAATCAGCCGTCATCACTTCTTCAAACATGCTGACGAAGCGCATCATCCCCTGTCTGGATGTCAAGGACGGCCGGGTGGTCAAGGGCGTCTCGTTCGTCAATCTGAGGGACGCGGGCGATCCGGTCGAAGTCGCCCGGGCCTATGACCAAGAAGGAGCGGACGAGCTCTGCTTCCTGGACATCACCGCGTCCTATGAGAATCGAAAGACCATCTTTGACGTGGTGACCAGGACCGCGGAGCAGGTCTTCATGCCCTTGACCGTGGGAGGCGGCGTCCGGACGCTCGAAGATATTCGGGCCTTGCTGAAGGCCGGGTCGGACAAGGTCAGCATCAACACGGCGGCAGTCGAGCGGCCGGAATTCGTCAAGGAAGCGGCGGAACGGTTCGGCACGCAGTGCATCGTAGTGGCGATTGATGCAAAGCGGCGGGCCGCCCCCGCAACCGGCTGGGAGGTCTTCACGCACGGAGGGCGCAATCCCGCCGGCATTGACGCAGTGGAGTGGGCCCGCAAGATGGAGAGTTACGGGGCCGGCGAAATTCTCCTGACCAGCATGGACCGGGACGGCACCTTGAACGGCTACGATCTGGAGCTGACTGCAGCGGTGGCCGAGGCCGTGTCCATACCCGTGATCGCCTCGGGCGGAGTGGGCACGCTCGAACATCTCTATGAGGGATTCGTCAAAGGCAAGGCGGACGCGGTGCTGGCCGCCTCCATCTTCCACTATCGGACGCATACGATTTCGGAGGCAAAGACGTATCTCAAGCAACGGGGGATTCCGGTGAGACATATGGAGGGCTAGAGGCAAGGGGCGAGAGGCGAGTGGACGGACCTAACCTCTAGCCACTTGCCGCTCGCCCGAGTTGAGCATTATGGCAGACTTCAGCCAACTCAAATTCGACGGACAGGGCTTGATCCCAGCGGTCGTGCAGGATTGGCGGGACGGGAGCGTCCTGATGCTCGCCTTCATGAACAAGGAGGCCCTGCAGAAGACGCTTGAAACCAAGTCCGTCCACTTCTGGAGCCGATCGAGGAACAGGCTCTGGGAGAAGGGCGAAACCTCCGGCCACAAGCTGATCCTGAAAGACCTCTTCGTGGATTGCGACGGGGACACGGTGCTCGTCAAGGCCGAGCCGGTCGGGCCGACCTGCCATACCGGCGAGAAAGCCTGCTTCTTTACGCGCCTCGAATCGACCGGGAAGACCGAAGGCGGGAAGACGCCGGACGCTTTCGGAGGGATTCTGGAGCGGCTGCATCAGACGGTCCTGGACCGCAAGCGGTCGCCCAAGCCCGATTCCTATGTCTCCTCCCTGCTCCAGGGCGGCGCCGACAAGGTGCTCAAGAAGGTGGTCGAGGAAGCGGGCGAGGTGGTCCTGGCCGCCAAGGGCGGCAAGCGGGACGAGATTATCTACGAGGCGGCCGATCTCCTGTTCCATACCATGGTCGCGCTCGGCTATCACGACGTCAAGCCGGAAGAGGTCTATCAAGAACTGGCGGGCCGGTATGGGAAGTCGGGCTTGAAGAAGGGGAAAAGCCAATGAGCGACTGTCTCTTTTGCAAGATCGCCGAGAAGAAAATCCCTTCCAAGATCGTGCACGAAGACGACCGCACCGTGGTCTTTGAAGACATCCATCCCCAGGCGCCGACCCATCTCCTCATCATTCCCAAGACGCACCTGGCGTCGCTGAGTGAGGCCAAGCAGGCGGATCGCGACCTCCTCGGCCACTTGCTCCTCCTCTGCGCGACGATCGCCGAGGCCCGGGGCTTGACGCAATCGGGCTATCGGGTCGTGTCGAACACCGGGGCCCAGGCGGGCCAGAGCGTGTTCCATCTGCACTTGCACCTCCTCGGCGGCCGCCCCATGCACTGGCCGCCTGGGTAAAGGATCTAGCAGCCCGCGTCGCGCGCCTTGCCCCAGCCATCAAAACCTGCTAGTGTCTATACAATTGCCATGCGTCTGACGAGGAGACTTCCATGACCACAGCGGCATTGCTCCGAAAGGCCAGGCCCGTGAACGTGCGACAGGCGCAAGCCCGGCTGTCCAAGCTGATCAGTTCTAAAATGCCATCGCTCGTGCTGTCGCACGGCAAGCCGATGTCCTTTTTGATGCCGTACGAAGAGATGCTCGATCTGTTGGAAATGCTGGAAGAGCTCAAGGACCAAAAGCTCCTGAAGGAAATCGCCAAGGCGCGGTCGGAGTATACCCAAGGGAAGGCGGTTCCGGCCGAGCGGCTGTTCCGCAAAATGGGGCTCTAGGCGGTGTCCTATGAAATCGTCTTTCCGAGCGAGCGGGTAGAGCGCAACTTCGAAAAAGCGCTGGAGAAACTTCCCGCCGACTATCAAGCCGCAGTTGCTGAAAAGGTCCGGTCGCTCAGTCTCAACCCCAGACCCGAAGGGAAACGGTATAAGAAGCTCAAAGGCGAGGTGGTTGTCGCGCAATTCATCGCGCAATACCGGATTCGGATCGGTCCCTACCGCCTCCTGTACGATATTGATGAGACGCGCAAGAAAGTCATTCTGCTGAAGTTAGTCAAACGCGACGAGCACACCTACGTGTAGCCAGTCTGTATGATTTCGAAGGCGCGGCCGCAGCTATGCGGGGACTGTCGCCGAGCGCTCTAACTGAAAGATGGACGCGGCTGACGAACGGATGGAGCGGGGTGGCATGGCCCGACGTTCCCGCGCTTCCCGGAACGATTCAAGACTCGGCTGACGAATCGGAGCGGGTCATCGAAGTGATGGAAGTTGCTCCGGTGTGTACCCGCCTAGCTGCTGTAGCGACCGGTAGAACGGCTGCGGCTCCCCCCATCCCCCACATCGGAATGCAGGGGTTCTCCGATCCGCCCATGCCTGGTTCCCACAGGCAAGGGCGGTCGGACCTCGCTCGTTCTCCCGCTACGCACATCAGCACGGCGGTCCCACAATGTCGCTTTTTCCACCACTCCGACGTCTCCGTGTCTATACCCTGCCAGCCGAAAAAAACAAAAAGTGGAAAGGCGACGAGTCGCTGATAGACCCGTCGCCTTTCTGCGCGGTGAAGCCCCGCGCCATTGGGAAGCCCGCCCTAAGCCCCGGCAGACCTCGGAGAGTTGACACAATCAGGAGAAGAATGAAGCCCTGGAAACTTGTTAGGGGAGCTATCACGGGCCTTAACGCATTCCGCAGAATCTAAGGCTACAGGTGGCAAAGGACCACTCCGCCGCGAGTTGACCCGTCGAGCCTTCGACCCCGCTCAGGCTCGACCCCGAGCGAGGTCGAGGGGTCGAGAGCCTCTGGGTCGAGCGATCGAACGCGTCTGCGCGCCAGAGCGCTTCGGTGCGCGGAGGCGCGGCGGTTCAAGCGAAGCTTGGTATAGTGGCGAAGAGACCACGGGGCTGCTAGGGCGATAACTTGTCGATTGCTCTCAACTACCCTGGAGCAACTCAACGAACGTGGCGAAGCGTCAAGGCGACAGGCTTGGAAAGCGGCCTGTCGCCGTTTCATTTTTTATTTGTGGCGACTCTGTACTTCGTCTAGGGCGGCCTGGTTGTTCCCTAACTGCGCGCGTCCAACGAGGGCCTTCTGAGGCCGCGCGTTGCGCGAGCAAGGGGAATAACCAGGCCGCCCGCCTCCTTACCCCAACATTTACGTTTCGTCGTTCAATCTCCACGATCCTCGGCGCGTGGGTTGTTTGAGCGCTTTTGCCAGGGCTGTGAGGAAGCGGGCTCGTGGCCAGGGCGTGGCGCCGAAGCGGGCTAGGTGCTCCGCGTAGATCTGACAGTCCAAAAACTGAAACTCCCAGGTCCGGAGCTGCTTGACCAGGGTGACGAAAGCCGCCTTGGAGGCATCGGGACGTCGGGTGAACATGGATTCCCCGAAAAACGCCGCACCCAGCGAGATCCCGTATATGCCGCCCACCAGTGTGTCCTCGCTCCAGGCTTCCGCAGAATGAGCAAACCCCATCTTGTGGAGCTTGCCATAGGCCCGGATGATCTCTTCGGTAATCCATGTGCCGCGCTGTCCGGGACGCCGGACCGTGGCGCAGTGCCGGATGACCTCGTCAAACGCGGTATCGAATCGGATGTCGAACAGGTGTTTCTTGATGGTCTTGTGTAAGCTGCGGCTCACGTGCAGCTCGGCTGGTCGGAGCACCATGCGAGGATCGGGAGAGAACCACAGGAGCGGCGTGCGGGCATCGTAGGGCCAGGGGAAGATGCCTTGCGCGTAGGCCGCGAGCACACGCTGGGGGTTCAGGTCGCCCCCGTAGGCGACGAGGCCCTCGGGGTCGGCCTCGCGGGGGTCGGGAAAGCGGAACCGGTCGGTGAAGTAGCGTGACGACATGGTTATCCTGTCACGTGCCTTCTGTGGCGCTCTCATTATAACGGCGCGTGGTTCCCGTTCACAGTACGCGCACGACGCTGATATTTTTGAGAGCGTACCTCGAAATCGGTATGATATAAAGGCCCTTATGGATCTTGATGCGTTTCGGCAAATGGTCGCCAAGAATCCGAAGGGGTTTCTGGGGCGGTACGGCCTGGGGAACAAGATTCTGCAGGAAGGCGGGGATCTGGAGGAGGCGGTCGAGCATCTGCGCGTGGCGGTCCAGCTTGACCCCGTCCATGTCGCGTCGCACCTGGCCTTGAGCCGCGCCTTGATCGCCCTGGGAAGGAAAGAGGAGGCCAAGCCGGTACTTGCGGCCGGGATCAATGCGGCTGCCTCGGGCCGGTCAAGTGGCGGCGTTGATCTTATCCCGGAAATGCATGCGTTGCTTCAGACGTTGGGCTAAGTCTTGCAGTTGCAAATTGCTTTCTCGCCGCTCCTGGCTTAGAATTCGAACACCTAGAGGATGCGTGATGGCCACACCGACCTCATCCCTGATCTCTTCAAACCCTGACGTGCTCGGTGGGACGCCGGTCTTTCGCGGTACGCGGGTACCCGTCCAAACGCTCATCGAGTATCTGGAAGGGGGGCAGACAATCGACGACTTCCTCGAAGGATTTCCCACGGTCACTCGTGAGCAGGTCATCGCCTTCCTCGAAGAGGCGAAAACCAGGATGCTGACCGTCGCTTCGTGAGAGTGCTTCTCGATGAGTGTATCGACTGCCGGTTGGGCCGGGAGATTACGGGCCATGAGGTCGTCACTGTCCCGCAAGCCTGGTGTGAGGTAGACGCATGAAACCGGAAGAAGCCAGGCGGCGGATTGAGGCTGCGATCGCACAGTATGGCCAGCAGGCCGGCATGGCCATCGAGCTGGTCATCAACGAAGTGCGCTCCGACCTCGGCGCGTCAGCCGTCAACGCGCTCATTGACGAATTCGACCTCGAACTGCTGTACAACATCGCCCCGCTGGAATCGGATTACTCGAACAGCTGACTCCGACGCGCATGTTGCCGGATGAGCGGTCTTCGTTCCGAGAGAGGGGAAAGGCTCCAAGGCGCCTTTCCCCTCACCTTCTCTCCCCCTTTGAACGGCGGCTCGGCTACGCGCATCCGCCTACCATATCCAAATTTTTCTTCCGCGGGGTAGCCTGATCGTCCTGTACTGCGCGCATCGAGCGAGCACTTTCCGAAGTGCGGGCTCTGCGAGCACAAGGACGGTCAGGCTGCCCCCCTGCGCTTGCTTTTTATGTGTGCGTGGTGCGTGAAAACGAGGGCTCATGGCCGCGTCCTTCCCGCCGTTGACACCCCTTCTTTCGTCTGTTAGATTGACCGGTCATTACTTTCAGGATTTCAAGCCCTTCCGGCTGGCGGCGCACTCGGTTCACGGCAAGACAAGCACAGGAGCGGTACCGGCGTGAGCCACGGGGTTATTCCTCAGGAAGTCATCGATCAAATCAAAGATCGCACTGACATCCTGGACGTGGTTTCCGGGTACGTGACGCTCTCCAAGGCGGGTCAGAACTTCAAAGGCCTCTGTCCCTTCCACGCGGAGAAGACTCCCTCCTTCATGGTCAGCCCTTCGCGGCAAATCTTCCACTGTTTCGGCTGCGGCGCCGGCGGCAACGTGTTCACCTTCGTGATGAAAATGGAAGGCACGTCGTTCCCGGAGACCGTGCGGGAATTGGGCACCAAGGCCGGCGTCGAGGTGCCGGTGATGCAAGGGGCCAGGCCCTCGCAGGATTCGGGGAACAAGGAGCGGTTGGAGCAATTGAACGAGGCGGCGCAGGCCTGGTTTCGGCACAATCTGCACCAGGCGGAAGTCGGCCGGGATGCGCGGCTCTACCTCAAGGATCGCGGCATGTTCGACGACACGCTGGAAACCTTCGGCTTCGGCTATGCGCCGGAAAGCTGGGACGGCGTGCTGAAACATCTCCTCAGGAGCGGCTACACGCTGCCGGACTTGCTCGCGGGCGGGTTGATCACGCCGAAGGAGAACGCCGGGCGCAACCCGAAGGACGCTTCCGGCTACTACGACAAGTTCCGCTCGCGGGTGATGTTCCCGATCTGCGACCTGCGCAAAAAAGTGATCGCCTTCGGCGGCCGCATCCTGGGCGAGGGGATGCCGAAATATCTCAATTCGCCGGAGACGCCCCTCTTCAGCAAGGGCCGCGCCTTGTACCTGCTGGAGCGGGCGCGGGAGACGGCCGGCAAGACCACGGACACCCTCATCATCGTCGAGGGCTATTTCGACGCGATTGCGCTGCACCAGGCGGGGATCACCAACGTGGTGGCGACGCTGGGCACGGCGCTGACGCCCGATCACATCAGGACGATCCGGCGGTACGTCACGAAGGTGGTGCTGCTGTTCGATCCCGATCCGGCCGGCGTGCGGGCGGCCTTGCGGACGCTGGACCTCTTCGTGGACAGCGGGATCGGCGTCAGAGTCGTGTCGCTGCCGGCGGGGGATGATCCGGACACCTTTATCAGGGCACAAGGTCCCGAGGCCTTCCTGCAGGCGCAGGAGCGCGCGCCCAGCCTGCTGGATTTTGCCGTGGAGCACAGTCTGGCGCAGGCCGCCTCCGGGTTGATCGAAGATCGAATCCGGAGCGTGGATGAAGTCCTGCGCATCCTTCAGAAGACCGGCCACAGGATTGAAAAGGAAGAATGTCTCCGCCGCGTCGCGGAGCGACTGGGGATCAGCCAGCAGCGGCTGATCGAGCGGTATCCGGAGCTGGTGGCGAAAGAGGAACGGCTGGGGGGCCGACGGGCGAGCCGGGGAGGCGGGCGACAGGACGCCGCCGCCGCGCGGCCGACGTCGGACAGCCGCTTCAAGGGCAGTGCGGAAGAGCGGGACCTGGTCCACCTGCTTCTGCTGGGACAATTGACGGCCGCCCAGGTGCGGGTCTTGGACGCGGAGGCCTTCTCCGTGCCGGCCTGCCGGCGCATCGTCGAGATCGCGCTCCGGCACCTGGATCGGGATGGTCGAGTGCTCATCCGGCCGATGCTGGACGAGGCGGTGGCCGACCCCGACTGCGGCTCCGTGACGACCGAGCTGTCGATGACGGAACGGCACGACGAAGACGTGCCGGAGCAGATCCGCGGGTGCCTGGAGACCCTGGAGCGGAAGCGCCGCGAGCAGGCGCTGGCTGAGCTCATCGTGCAGCTCCGGGCCGCGGAACAGACCGGGCGAACGGACGATGCCCGGCGCTTGAACGCCCAGGTCAATGACCTGCGCATGAAAAAGGCCGGCGTCCCACCGGCCCCGACCGCGTAACGAGCTTGTTGAGGGAGTGGCTATGGCGAAAGATGTCTTGCTCGGAGAAGTCAAGAAGCTGATCTCCCGGGGAAAGCAGAAGGGCTACCTGACCTACGAGGAGCTGAACAGCACGCTGCCCGCCGACATGGTCTCGTCCGAACAGCTCAGCAATCTCATGACCATTTTCGGCGAGATGGACATCGAGATCGTCGATGCCGCCGACGGGGAACGGCAGCAGAAGGCGGCCGACGGCGAGGAGGTCGCGGAAGAGGCCGAGGAAAAGGAGGAGGCCGAGGAAGAGGAAAAGGAGATCGATCTGACCCCGGGCATCCTCAGCCGGACCGATGACCCGGTCCGCCTCTATCTCAAGGAAATGGGGAGCGTCTCCCTGCTCAGCCGGGAAGGCGAGATCGAGATCGCCAAGCGCATTGAGGAAGGGAAAAAGGACATCGCCTCGGTCGTCTTCGGCATGCCGATGTCCATCCAGTTCGTGCTGGCGCTGCGGGACAAGCTCAAGGCCAAGAAGATCTCGATCCGCGAGCTGGTTCCGGTGGTAGACGAGGATTTTGAGGAAGATGAAGAGGTCGAGCCCGACGACGAGGAGCTTCGGGCCAAGACCCTCGAGGCCCTCACCAAAGTCCGCCGGGTCTCCCAGACCCTCATGGGGCTCTATGAGAAAAGCCGCCGCACGGGAGGCGACCAGGCCAAGCAGAATCGGATCAAGACCCAAACCAAAGAAATCCGCCAGCAGGTCGTCGAGAAGATGGAGTCGGTCAACTTGCACGCCGCCATCAAGGATCGGATGGTCCAGCGCGTCAGGGACCTGGCCCACGAGATTCGTACGGCGGAGCGGGAGGCGGCGCACTGTCAGCGGAAGCTGGGCGTGTCGGGCGAGGCGGGCCTGGAGTTGCTCCGTCGGTTGTGCCGCGGTCGGCGCGATTTGTTGGCTGTGAAACGCAAGGTCGGGTTGTCGGAAGAGGCACTCCAGGAAATCAAGAAGACGTATCAGGCCGCGAGGAGCAAAGTCCGCCGGTTGGAGACCGAAGAGGCGCTGGTCTCGGCAGACGAGATCAAGGAAGCTGTCCGCCACCTGGACCTGGCGGCCGAGAAGGTGAAGCGGGGGAAAGCCGAGCTGGTCGAGGCCAATTTGCGATTGGTGGTCAGCATCGCCAAGAAATACACCAACCGGGGGCTGCAGTTTTTGGACCTCATCCAGGAAGGCAACATCGGCCTGATGAAGGCCGTGGACAAGTTCGAGTACAAGCGGGGTTACAAGTTCAGCACCTACGCCACCTGGTGGATCCGGCAGGCCATCACCCGTGCGATTGCCGACCAGGCCAGAACGATCCGGATTCCGGTGCACATGATCGAGACGATCAACAAGCTGATCCGAACCTCGCGCCACCTGGTCCAGAAGCTCGGCCGCGAGCCGACGCCGGAGGAAATCGCCGAGCGGATGGACTTGCCGCTCGACAAGGTCCGCAAGATCCTCAAGATCGCGCGGGAGCCGATTTCGCTCGAAACGCCGATCGGGGAGGAAGAGGACAGCCACCTGGGGGACTTCATCGAGGACAAGAAGGCCATTTCACCGCTCGAAGCGGCGATCCGGTACGATCTGCAGCGCCAGATCAACAACGCGCTGGAGACGCTGACGCCGCGCGAGGAGAAGGTGCTCCGAAAGCGCTTCGGGATCGGCGAAAGCACGGACCATACGCTCGAAGAAGTCGGCCAGGACTTCGAAGTCACGCGCGAACGGATCAGGCAGATCGAAGCCAAGGCCCTGCGAAAATTGCGCCATCCCAGTCGGAGCAAAAAGCTCAAGAGCTTCGTGGAGAGCCTATAGAAACCGTGAGGGGTGAGGCGTTAGGTGTAAGGGGCCGGAGGAAGGCTGATTCACGTCTTAACTCTTTGCAGGTCTACCATTCACCCCTCACGTTTCACGCCTCACGGTTAAGAGGGGCCCATAGCTCAGGTGGTCAGAGCGGCGGACTCATAATCCGTTGGTCCCAGGTTCGAATCCTGGTGGGCCCACCATACCGAGCTTGCTAGAGCCGCGCGCTATTTATCGTTGTATCGAGTTTGATGCGCGCGGAGAAAACCATCCAGAGATTCTTTCATGTCTTTCGACCATACCGCGCTTGCGAGAGCCGCCTGCTCCGATTGTTGTTGAAAGACCGCCCGGCTTCGCGTTACGATCTTAAAATTGTTGGAGGCGAGTGATCTGATGTCAGAGAGGTCCTGTTGAATCCCCAGCTTGCACCGCTGGTCGAACTGCAAGCTCTCGATCTCCGGATCGGGGAGATCAAGGAGCAACAACGAAAAACCCCGCAACTTGTTGAAGCCGCCGAAGCCCCCTTCCGCGAGGCCACCCGCCTTCTGAAAGAAGCCACCGCCACCGTTGAGCAGCTCATGAAAGAGCGCCGGGACCGCGAGCGCGATCTGGACGCCCATGAGACGCAGATCGACAAACTCAAGGCCGGCGTGACGGAGCTCAAGACGAACAAAGAGTACCAGGCCCGCCTCTTCGAGATTGAAATGGCGAACAAGAAGAAGGGGGAGGTCGAGGAGCAGATCCTCGTGCTCATGGAGGGGATCGAAGCCAAGCAGAAAGAGGTTGCTCAGGCTAAGGATCGAGCGACCGAGGCGGAACGGACGTTCACGCAGGAAAAACAGCGGCTCGAATCAAGCGCGGCGGGCCTTCAGTCGGAATTGGTCCAGTTGGAGCAGAAGCAAGGGGAGCTGGCTGTCAAGCTGGACCGGGCCCTTCTTGACCGCTACAACAAGCTCAAGGCCACCAGGAAAGAGCTGGCGTTGGCGCCGGTTCGGAACGGCACCTGTTTTGGCTGCAAACTGCAGTTGCCGCCGCAGCTTGTGGCGGAAGTCAAACGCTCACAGGAAGTACTCTCCTGCAATTACTGCCAGCGCATTCTCTATTGGGAAGGGGGCCCGGCTGCGGAACAGCCAGTCGCAGCCGGCGCGCCTGCGAAACATGAGCAGGATGAGGCCGGAGAGGCGGTCTAGGCTTCTTCTGTTTTCCCCAGCACGGACTTCGTCGTTTTAAAATGCAGTTTCGCGACGGTCCCCAGCCGGTCCTTCCCGTGTTTCTTCACGACCATCCGCGCCGCTAACTCCACGTTGGATGCGCCTTTCGGGAGCGCGGTGCCGACTTCCTCCGACAGTCGCTTCAGCCTGAGCAGAAATTCGGCTCGGGCGAGTATCGAGGCGGCAGCCACGGCCAGATCGTCTTCCGCTTTCGTGCGCTGCACCAGTTGAATGCGTTTCCCTTTTTCCAGCAGGGCGTTCAGGATGTACCGCTCGTCCCCGAACTGATCCGAAATGGCCAAGTTGCAGTCGGCCCGCTCAAGCAGGTTTTCCAGCGCGCGCGCATGTCCCCAGGCCAGCAGCCGGTTCAGGTTCCCGATCTTGGCATAGAGTTCGTTGTAGCGCTGGGGGCCGATGGCGACGATGCTGTGTTTGCAGACCTGACGGAGATCGCGGGCGATCTCCAGCACCCGGCCGTCGGAGACCTTCTTGCTGTCCCGGACTTCCATGAGCTTGAGATCCGGTTCAATGTCCGACGTCACGTGTACGGCTGCGATCACCAGCGGGCCGAAATAATCGCCCTTGCCGGATTCGTCGATGCCGATGCGGCTCCGGTTGTCGGCTGAGGTTGTGGCGGTCATCGTGGTCTCGTGTCGAGAGGTGCTTGGCGGGGACTCTAACAAACGGACGCCGGCCGGTCAATTTGCTTGCGCGGCTGTGCGGCGGAGGGTATACTGCCTTTGCGCGTTGGAGAAGGCCGGATGATCGCCCGCCGGCTCGACCGGCGGGAGGAAAGTCCGGACTCCACAGGGCGGGGCGCTGGGTAACCCCCAGGCGGAGCGATCCGACACCGGCGCAACAGAAAGCAGACCGCCGATGGCCCGCAAGGGCTCAGGCAAGGGTGAAACGGTGGGGTAAGAGCCCACCGCGTCTGTGGTGACACAGGCGGCACGGCAAGCGTCGCCCGGAGCAAGGCCAAATAGGAGGGCGCGAGGAGCGGGGACCGGTGCCGCTTCTCAACGGTCGGCCCGACCGTGGCCCTCGGGTAGGCCGCATGAGGCTCGTGGCAACTCGAGCCCAAGAGAAATGGTCATCCCCGCCAAAGCCTTTGGCGAAGGCGGGACAGAATCCGGCTTATAGGTCTCCTCCAGCGCGCCCTTTTGATGGCCTGCCGCAGGTCCCGCTCCATGATCCTGCCGGACAGCCGCTCGACGCGATCGATCAGCACGACCGGAATCCGGGACCCGTAGCGGGCGGAGAGCGCCGCATCCTCGTCAATATTCACCTGACTCAGATCAAACGGCATGTCGCTCTGGAGCCGGTGAGCCATCTTGGCCACCACTTCGCAGAGGTGGCACCCCGGCCGCGACAGGATCGTGACCTGAATGAGTTCTTCGGTTGGCATTCCCGGGAGAGCTGTTCCTGAGTGATCGCCGCCTGTGACGGGATTGGGTGGGCTGTAGACTAGCCGACTTGTGGGTCCCCTCTCAACCGAGTGGTGATGAGTCATGCAGTTGGAGTTTTGAGCGTTGAGATCCTCAAGCAACGCGCAACTAAAAACTCAAAACTGATCGCCCAGCACCCATTACTCCTTACTCCTCTTGCTGGAAGGTGGTTCCAGTTGACTTGTTGGATAACGGATGCTAGTATAATAGACTCTTTTCCCTTGTTTTTCAGCAGGATTTGTGCGCATCGGGTAACAGGAGAGGCCAGGCGGCAGCCCTGACGGCGAGGGCTGTTTTTGAACTCATGGGGCAGTCCATACAGAGGACAGAGCGATGAAACTTACAGGCGCAGAGATCTTTGTGGAGTGTCTCAAGCGCGAAGGGGTCAAGACGATCTTTGCTTTACCCGGAGGGGTCGTCCTGAAAATCTTCGATATCCTGCATCAGCAAAAGGACATCCAGGTTATCCTCACCCGCCACGAACAAGGGGCGGGCCATATGGCCGAGGGGTATGCCAAAGCGACGGGCAAGGCGGGCGTGGCGCTTGTGACCTCTGGGCCCGGCATGACCAACGTCGTGACGGCCCTGGCCGACGCCTACATGGATTCGGTGCCGCTCGTCTGCTTTACCGGTCAGGTGTCGACCAGCCTGATCGGGAACGATGCGTTTCAAGAAGCCGACAACATCGGCCTTAGCCGTCCTTGCACGAAGTACAACTTCCTCGTCAAGGATGTCAACGACCTGGCCGTGACGATCAAAGAGGCCTTCTACGTCGCCACGACCGGTCGACCGGGTCCCGTGCTCGTGGATATCCCGAAAGACGTCTCCATGAACAAGGCGGAGTTCAAGTATCCCGGCTCCGTGTCGATCCGGGGTTACAACCCGACGTATGACGGCAACAAGTGGCAAATCAAGCAGGCAGCCGAGGCCATCACCAAGGCCAAGAAGCCGGTCCTCTACGTGGGCGGCGGGGTGATCTTCTCCGGGGCCTCCGAAGAACTCCTCGAGTTGGCGGAGCTGTGCCAGATCCCGGTGGACATGACGCTCATGGCCCTGGGGGCCTTCCCCGGCGAACACCCTCTCTCGATGGGCATGATGGGGATGCACGGCACCTACTGGGCCAACATGACGGTGCACTATTCCGACTTGGTGATCGCGGTGGGAGCCCGCTTCGATGACCGGGTGACTGGCAAGGTGTCCGAGTTTTGCCCCCATGCCAAGGTCATCCACATCGACATCGATCCCACGTCCATCAGGAAGAACGTCAACGTGGATATCCCGATCGTCGGCGATTGCAAGCGTGTGCTGCGGGAATTGAACCAAATCCTGAAAGCGACGGTGAACGGGGAGCAGAAGGAGCTGCGGAAGCCCTGGTGGGACCAGATCAACGAGTGGCGGCGGGCCCATCCCCTGGCGTACGAACAGGACTCCCAGGGGCCTATCAAGCCGCAGCATCTCATCAAGCGGCTGTATGAGCTGACCAAGGATCGGGACCCGATCGTGGCGACGGATGTCGGGCAACACCAGATGTGGACGGCCCAGTATTTCAAGCTGGCCAAGCCGCGCCGGTGGCTGACTTCCGGCGGGTTGGGGACGATGGGGTTTGGATTCCCGGCCGCCATGGGCGCCCAAGCCGCGTTTCCGGATCAGCTCGTGCTCTGCGTCGCGGGGGACGGCAGTTTTCAGATGAACACGCAGGAACTGGCCACGGCGGTGGTGAACAGGCTGCCGGTCAAAGTCTTTATCGTCAACAACCGTTACCACGGCATGGTGCGCCAGTGGCAGGACCTTTTCTACGAAGGCCGCTACGCCTCCAGCTACCTGGATGCGACGCCCGACTTCATCAAGCTGGCGGATGCCTATGGAGCCGTCGGGTTGCGCGCCGCCAAGGTGTCGGAGGTCGATGACGTGATCAAGGAGGCTCTGGCCGTCAACAAGCCGGTCTTGGTGGACGTGCCGGTGGACCAGTACGAGAACTGCTATCCCATGATCCCGGCCGGCGGCTGCAACCATGAGATGATCCTGGCCGATCCGCCGGAGCTCAAGAAGAAGCAGGCGGGCGTGAAAGTGGCGGGAGAAGACAAGGATACGGTCCTGACGGCGTGAAGAAAAGAGCTAATGGCTTATGGCGTATAGCTGATAGCAGGAACCTGTCGTTCTCGGTTTCCTCGCAGCCGGCCATCAGCCATCAGCTATAAGCTCCGGTCTGAAGATGGAACACATTATCTCGGTCATCGTCGAGAATAAGTTCGGCGTGCTGTCGCGGGTGGCCGGCCTCTTCAGCGGGCGCGGCTTCAATATCGAGAGCCTGTCGGTGGCCCCAACCCTCGATCCCTCGATGTCCATGATGACGATCGTCACCAAGGGCGATGACCGGATCATCGAGCAGATCGTCAAACAGCTCAACAAGCTGATCGACGTGATCAAAGTGGTGGACCTCAACGAGAGCGAGTTCGTCGCGCGCGAGACCGTGCTCATCAAGGTCCATACGAAGCCGGAGGATCGGGCCGAGGCGTTGCGCATCACGGATATTTTCCGCGCCAACGTGATCGACTCCACCCCCACCACCTACACGCTCGAGGCCACAGGGGACGTCCACAAGATCGAGGCGATCATCAACTTGCTGCAGCCGCTGGGTATCAAAGAACTGGCGAGGACCGGCCGCGTGGCCATCGCGCGGGAGCCGATCCGCCCCGCGGCGGTCCAGCCGAAGCGGGTCGCGAAAGAATAGGCAAGGGGTAAGTGGCTAGAGGCTAGAGAGGAAATCGATGTCGGGTGCTTCTCACCCCTCACCCCTTGCCTCGCGCCTCTAGCCCATGCAAGAGGAGCCATCATGAAGATGTATTACGATCAGGACGCGGATCTCCAGCAGATTCGGAACAAGGCGGTGGCGATCATCGGATTCGGCAGCCAGGGCCATGCCCACGCTCTCAATCTGAAGGAAAGCGGCGCCACCGTCGTCGTAGGGCTCAGGGAGGGTGCCTCCTGGCGCAAGGCCGAGGCGAGCGGGCTCAAGGTCATGCCCGTTGCCGATGCGGTCAAGAGCGCAGAGGTGGTGATGATCCTCGCGCCGGATGAAGCCCAGGCCGCCATTTACAAGAACGAGATTGCGCCGCATTTGAAGAACGGCGCCTACCTGGCCTTCGGGCACGGCTTCAACATCCACTTCGGGCAGATCGTGCCGCCCGCCGGAGTCAACGTGTTTATGGTGGCGCCGAAGGGACCAGGCCATTTGGTCCGCTCGGAATATACGAAGGGCAGCGGGGTTCCCGTGCTGCTGGCCATCCACCAGGATCCCAGCGGAAATACGCGGGCCGTCGGTCTGGCCTATGCCAGCGCGATCGGCGGCGGACGGGCGGGGATCATCGAGACGACGTTCCGGGAGGAGACGGAAACCGACTTGTTCGGAGAACAGGTCGTCCTCTGCGGGGGCCTCACGGCGCTGATCCAGGCCGGCTACGAGACGCTGGTAAAGGCCGGGTATTCCCCGGAGATGGCCTATTTCGAGTGCCTGCACGAGGTCAAGCTGATCGTCGACCTGATCTACGAAGGCGGGATCGCGAACATGCGCTATTCGATCAGCACGACCGCCAAGTACGGGGATGTGACGCGGGGACCGCGAATCATCACCGATGAGACCAGGCAAGAGATGCAAAAGATCCTCGAGGAGATCCAGAGCGGTCGCTTTGCCCGTGAGTGGGTGCTGGAAAACCAGGCCAACCGCCCGGTGTATAACGCGCTGCTGGCGAAGGGGGAGGCCCATCCGATCGAGGACGTCGGCGCGAAACTGCGCGCGATGATGCCCTGGCTGAAAAAGGGCAAGCTGGTCGATAAGAGCAAAAACTGAAAAAGAGGTTATCAGTCGTCAGTGGTCAGTTTCAACTGAAATGACTGATAACTGACAACTAAGAACTCAAACCAATGGCAGATCGCGCGGTCGGTATTCCCATTGTCAGAGAAGGGCTTCCGTTCGTGGCCGGTGCCGGCGGGGCCGCCGCGATGGCCGGGGCCCTCGGCTGGGCTGGGCTGATGCTGCTGCTGGGAGGCGCAACCCTCTTCACGGCTTGGTTCTTTCGCAATCCCAAGCGGGCTGTGCCCCAGGTTGAGGGGGCCGTGGTGGCGCCGGGAGACGGTCGCGTCATCGCGATCGAAACAGAATACGAGCCGCGATTTCTGAAGGACCAGGCGAAGCGGATCAGCATCTTCCTTAACGTGTTCGATGTTCACGTGAACCGGGTTCCTTGTGACGGAACGATCCGGGACATCGCGTACCAGCCGGGCCGGTTCGTGGCGGCCAATCGGCCGGAGGCAACGCTGCGGAACGAGCAGAACGCGCTGATGATTCAGACCCGGCAAGGGAGCAAGGTGCTCTGTGTCCAGGTCGCGGGGTTGATCGCGCGTCGGATCGTCTGCTGGGCCAAGCCGGGCGAGCACGTGAGCCGCGGGGAACGGTATGGGTTGATCCGGTTCGGTTCGCGGATGGACCTGTTCCTCCCCCTGGCGGCCAGGCTGAACGTCGGGATCGGAGACTGTGTCAAGGGCGGGGAGACGATCCTCGCTGAGTTGGCGGATATTTCACTAGAGGCAAAGTAACTCCCCGCCGCGTGTGACCCGTCGAGAGCCTTTGGGTCGAACGATCAAACGCGGCGGCTCAAGCAAGCTGGGTATGGAGGCGTGATGCGCGGCACCTTCTTGAAAGACAGCAAGACGGTTCTTAAGGAATCCAAGCGGAGACGGGGAGTCTACTTGATCCCCAATCTGCTGACGACCGGAAATTTATTCTCCGGGCTCTTCTCAATCCTTGCCGTTTTCAACGCCAACTACGTGACGGCTGCCGTGGCCATCCTGGTCGCGCTGATCTTCGACATGCTCGACGGGAAGTCCGCTCGCTGGATGAACAGCACCAGTCAGTTCGGGGTGGAGTATGATTCCCTGGCGGATCTCGTCTCCTTCGGCGTGGCGCCTGGGCTGCTGATTTACTCCTGGGCGCTCAGCACCCACGGCATGGCGGGGTCGGCGGTCATGTTCGCTTTCGTCGCCTGCGGCGCCCTGCGCCTCGCCCGGTTCAACGTCATGGCGACCACCTCCGAGAGCAGGTATTTCACGGGCTTGCCGATCCCGGCCGCCGCCAGCGTGATCGCGTCCCTGGTGATTTTCGATCATCACATCGTCCGCATGGGGGCGGAGATCAAGCCGCTGTTGATTTTAGTCATGACCCTCGGTCTGGCTTTTCTGATGGTCAGCACGGTCAAGTACCGGAGCTTCAAAGATCTCAAGTTCAAGCGGGGGTACCATTTCAACTATCTGGTCTGGGCGATCTTGGGGTTGATGCTGGTCATCGCCTGGCCCCAGTTGATGCTCTTCGTGGTTTTTGCCGGCTATGCAGCGCTGGGCCCCGTCGAAAAGGGCGTGAGCCTGCTTGCCAAGGCGTTCGGCAAGAAGGGAGTTGCCGGGTCCGAGCCACCCGTGTTAGACTCCAGGCAGTAGAGCGGCGAAGAAGAGGAGTAGTAGGCGGTTCCGACGGTCACCAGAGAGCTGGCGGCGTCCTTCTGGAATAAGGGAGGACAGGGTGCAAGCCAGCCCGTCGAGCGCCGAACTCGCCTCGGAGCCGAGCCCGTGAATTCCCCCTCCTCGGGATGGTAATGGGTTCCGCCTGACCCTCGAGATGGGTCCTCAATGAAGGGTGCCCGCGCGTCGTTCGAAGCAGGGCATCGAAGCAGGGTGGTACCACGGAGCGCGCGAGCCTTCGTCCCTGGGTGGGATGAAGGCTTTTTTGTTGGGGGTATGCCTAGGGTTCGTCCTGTGCTCCCGGAGCGCGCACGATCAGAATGCGCCGGGCACCCGTTGCTCTGTGTTGAATGCAAAGGGTGATGACGGCCGCAGTTGGACGAACCCCAGCCACCCCCAATGGTTGGGGATTGATGATAGAGAAAAGATGAGGTGAACCATGGCGCGCATGATCCGAATATTCGACACGACCTTGCGGGACGGCGAGCAGTCGCCGGGGGCGAGCATGAACGTCGAGGAAAAAGTCATGATCGCCAAACAGCTGGCCAGGCTGGGTGTGGACATCATCGAGGCCGGCTTTGCGTACAGCTCTCCCGGCGATTTCGAGGCGGTCCGCCGGATCGCTCAGGAAGTGGACGGGCCCACAATCTGCAGCCTGGCCAGGGCCAGGCCGGAAGACATCGATCGGGCGTGGGAGGCTCTGAAGGGGGCTCCCAAGGTTCGCATCCATACCTTTCTCTCGACCTCGGACATCCATCTCACATACCAATTCCGGATGACCCGGGCGGAGGCCTTGAAGCGGGCGGTGGAGATGGTGCAAAGGGCGCGCGGCTATGTGCAGGACGTGGAGTTCTCCCCCATGGACGCCACCCGCTCTGATCCTGGCTTTATGCACGAGGTGTTGGAAGCGGTGATCGAGGCCGGCGCCGCCACGGTGAACATCCCGGACACGGTGGGCTATACGACACCGCAGGAATTTGGTCGGTTGATCCGCGGGATCCGCGAGAAGGTCAAGGACATCGACCGGGCTGTGATCTCCGTCCATTGCCACAATGACCTGGGCTTGGCGGTGGCCAACTCGCTGGCCGCCGTGCTGGAAGGGGCCGGACAAGTGGAATGCACGATCAACGGCATCGGGGAGCGGGCCGGCAATGCCTCGTTGGAAGAGATTGCCATGGGGCTCAGGACCCGCAAGGACTTCTATCAGGCCGACACGGGCATCAAGACCGAGGAGATCTCCAAGACCAGTCGCTTGGTCAGCAAGATTACGGGCATGGTGGTTCAGCCGAACAAAGCCATCGTCGGAACCAACGCCTTTGCCCACACGTCCGGCATCCACCAGGACGGGCTGCTGAAGGAGAAGAGCACCTACGAGATCATGAAGCCCGAAGCGGTCGGGCTCAAGCAGAGCAAGATGGTCATGGGGAAACTGTCCGGTCGGCACGCGTTCCGGCAGAATCTGGAGGAGTTGGGCTATAAACTGTCCGATGAGGAACTCAACCGTGCCTTCGAGCAGTTCAAACGGCTGGCGGACCAGAAGAAGGAGGTCTACGAAGAAGACTTGCAGGCGATCGTCTCAGAAGAGATCGCCAAGGTGCCTGAGCGGTTCGTACTCAAGCGCCTCTATGTGGAGAGCGGGACCGACAAGCCTCCCACGGCCGATGTGGAGCTGGAGATCGACGGGAGGCTGGTGAAACAGACCGGGACGGGCGACGGCCCGGTGGATGCGGCCTACCGAACCATCGCCGCCATGACGAAGACGAAGAGTCGCCTGCTGAGCTATGCGGTGGAGGCGATCACGGGCGGGACGGAAGCGCAGGGCGAGGTGTCGGTCCGAATCGAAGAGGAGGGCAAGACCACGACCGGTCACGGGGCGGACACGGACATCATCGTGGCCTCGGCGAAGGCCTACTTGAATGCGCTGAACAAGCTGGCCTTCTGGGCCTCCAAGCACTTCGATCCGGCGAAAAGCGCCGGCTTGATTTGGCAGTAGTTGCGGGGTAGAGTCACAGGACGTGGATCGTGAGCCGTTCGTTGCCACAGAGGGTCCGCTTGCGTCCAGATCACGATTAACGGTTCACGCCATGTCCAAGGGAGCGTCTGAATGAAAGCCACGATCGCGGTGCTGGCTGGTGACGGCGTGGGGCAGGAGATCGTGCCGGAAGCGGTCAAGCTGCTCAAGGCGGTGGGCGAGCGGTTTCACCATACGTTTGAGTTTGTCGAGGGGCTGGTCGGAGGGCAGGCGATCGACCGGGTGGGAGTCCCCTTGCCGGACGAGACATTGGCGCTGGCGCAAAAGAGCGACGCGGTGCTGTTGGGTGCGGTCGGCGGTCCCAAGTGGGAAGGACTGGAATACAAGCTGCGCCCGGAGCGGGCCTTGCTGGGCCTGCGGGAGCGACTGGGGCTCTTTGCCAACCTCCGTCCCGCGAAGCTCTACCCGATGCTGGCGGATGCCTCGACCTTGAAGCGGGAGGTGATCGAGGGCATTGATCTCCTGGTGGTGCGCGAACTGACCGGAGGGATCTATTTCGGCATGCCCAAAGGGATCGAGAAAACCGCGGAGGGGGAACGGGGCGTCAACACCGAGGTCTACACGACCCCGGAGATCACCCGCATCGCCAAGGTGGCCTTCGAAGCGGCGCGCAAGCGTCGGCGCAAGGTGACCTCGGTGGACAAGGCCAACGTGCTGGAGTCCTCCGAGCTGTGGCGACGCGTGGTGAGCCAGGTCCATCGCGACTATCCTGACGTCGAATTGTCCCATATGTATGTAGACAATTGCGCCATGCAGCTCATCCGGAACCCCAGGCAATTCGATGTCCTGGTGACCACCAACCTGTTCGGCGACATTCTCAGCGACGAGGCGGCTATGTTGACCGGGTCCATCGGCATGCTCCCGTCCGCCAGCGTCGGGACCAAGACCGGCATGTATGAGCCGATTCATGGGAGCGCACCGGACATTGCCGGGAAGAATCTGGCCAACCCCATTGCCACGATCGCCTCCGCCGCCATGCTGCTGGCCTACCAGTTGCGTCTGGATAAGGAGGCGGACGCGGTGGAACAGGCGATCGTCAAGACGCTGGAGCAGGGGTATCGGACCAAAGACATCCAGGGGGCGGGAACCAAGTTGGTCGGCACGAAGGAGATGGGCGACACGATCCTCAAGAATTTGGCGAAGTGAGATTTGGTGATCTGGTAATTGAAAAGCATCCAGATGCTCGACCGACACTTCACCAGATCGCCAAATCACGAAATCACCAGATCGAACACCATGCTTGTGCAAGCTAAACCAGGTACCATCGTGACCCTGGCAGGCACCGGTGAGCCCGGCTACGCCGGCGACGGAAAGCCGGCTGTCGAAGCCCGCCTGAATGAGCCCAAGAGCCTCTCGCTGGATGGAGCCGGACGGCTCTACATTGCGGACTCGGAGAATCACGTCGTCCGGATGGTGGACCTGGCAAGCGGCACGATCTCAACTGTTGCCGGGCGGCCTGGCGGCTCCGGGGCGGCCGAGCCCGACCGGTCTACGGGCGTGGGAATTGCGTCGGACCAGTCGGATGACGATCCGCTGGGGGGGCCGACGCAGCAGATGCCGGAGAAGTTCGCCCAGTTGGGAGACCTAAGCGGCACGGTTCGGTTCGTCGTCGGGATCGCCCCGAAGGCCGGACGGTTTCAGGGGGACGGAGGGCCGGCTCTTCAGGCCGCCTTGAATTTCCCGACGGCTGCGGTGGAGGATCGCGAGGGGCATCTCTATATTGCCGATACCATGAACCACCGGGTTCGGAAGGTTGATGCGGCCACCGGGATCATCACGACCCTGGCTGGGACCGGCCAGCACCGCTGTTCCGGTGACGGGGGGCCGGCTGCCTTGGCCAGCCTGAATGAGCCATCGGCTCTGGTGGTTGATCATGAGCGGGGAGCCCTCTACATCGCCGACCAAAGCAACAACCGGGTCCGCAAGGTGGACCTGGCAAGTGGGATCATCACGACCCTGGCCGGAACCGGCCAGGCTTCCTACACGGGGGATGGAGTTCCGGCAGCCGAGGCGAGCCTTGCCGGGCCGAGCGGCTTGGCCTTGGGACCGGACACGCTGTATATTGCCGATACCTTCAACGGGCGGATCAGGGCTGTGAATCTGGAGACCGGTTTGATCAGCACGGTGGCCGGGGATGGAGGGGAGTATCGGTACCAGGGTCTGCCCAACGAGTTTTCCACTAGCCTGTCCCGTCCGTACGGGATTGCGTTGGATCGAGACGGCCATCTTCTGATCACTGATTCGGACAGCCATCTGATCCGGCGCTGGGACCGACGCAAGAAAATCGTCACGCTGGTGGCTGGAAACGGCAGGGCCGGTTACGGAGGGGACGGCGGGGTGCCGCAGGAGAGCAGCTTGAATTATCCGTTCGGGGTGGCGGTGGCGCCGCAGGGTCATATATACATTGCGGACACCTTCAATCACCGGGTCCGGGTGATTGTCGCGTAGGAAAGCTAAGAGCTAATGGCTGATAGCGTATAGCAGACGCGAGGAATGGGCCTGAGGCCAATGACAAAGGCATGTTGAAGAAAAAATCGTCATACAATGTGGCGGTCGTCGGCGCGACCGGGGCGGTTGGGGCCGAGATGATCGAGGTCCTGGAGGAGCGGAAGTTTCCAGTGGACAAGCTGATCCCTCTGGCCTCCTCCCGCTCGGCCGGCGGCAGCGTCTCGTTTCAGGGTCGTGAGATCACGGTGCAGGAGTTGACGACGGATTCCTTCGCGGACGTGGACGTGGCGCTTTTTTCAGCCGGGAGCGACGTCAGCAGGGAGTTTGCCCCGATTGCAGCTAAGGCTGGCGCCGTCGTCATCGATAACAGCGCCGCCTGGCGAATGGACAAGGAAGTCCCCCTGGTGGTGCCGGAGGTCAACCCCCACGATCTGAACAGCCACCGCGGGATCATTGCGAACCCGAACTGCTCGACGATTCAAATGGTGGTGGCGCTCAAGCCGCTGCATGACGAAGCTCGCATCAAACGGATCGTGGTGACCACCTTCCAATCGGTCTCGGGAACCGGGAAAGAGGCGATGGACGAGCTGATGGAGGAATGCAAGGCCCTGCTGGGGTTCAGACAGCCGGAACCCAAGGTCTATCCTCACCAGATCGCCTTCAACTGTTTGCCGCACATCGATGAGTTCTTGCCGACCGGCTATACGAAGGAGGAGATGAAACTGCTCCACGAGACCAGGAAGATCATGGGCGACCCTTCGATCCAGGTCACGGCCACCACGGTGCGGGTGCCGGTCTACATCGGCCATTCGGAGTCGGTGAACATCGAGACGCAACGCAAGCTCTCGGCCAACGAGGCCCGCGTGATCCTCTCCACGGCTCCGGGTGTGCAACTGTATGATGATCCGGCCCATGCGATCTATCCCATGCCGCTCGATGCAACCGGGAAGGATGAGGTCTATGTCGGCCGCATCCGGGAGGATGAGTCGATCCCGAACGGGCTCAACCTCTGGATCGTCGCGGATAATCTGCGGAAGGGGGCCGCGTTGAACGCGGTCCAGATTGCCGAACTTCTCGTCAGGTGATCCGCTCGGATGATGTATGGAGGACTGGAGTTGGCTGGGCAAAGTCTTAATCCTGGCAGGCGTCGTGCTCGCCTGCCTCGGTGGCTTCCTGACGCTGCTCGGCAAGTGGCCTGCTCTGGGCGAGGGGGTCGGCACTCTGTTCGGCCCGCTGTTGGGATGGCTCGGCAAGCTGCCCGGAGACATCCTGATCAAGCGGGATCACGCCACGTTCTACTTTCCTTTGGCCACGAGCCTCCTGATCAGCCTGGTGGTGAGCCTGTTGCTGTATTTCCTGTCAAGGCGGTGAAACGCATGGGCCTTCGTGCAACAGCCTGCAGCCTGCTGGCAGTCCTCCTCGCGGCGCCGGCCTCAGCAGCCGACTCCGTCCGCGTCCTGTTGATGCAGGATGTTCAGCAGATTACCCTCTCGGCCGAGCAGGGGCTGGCGATCCGCCCGCTGGCCGGGGAGGAGCGGCTGCTCCCGGGACCCCTCGTCGTCACGACCGGGGCCGACAGGACCGAAAA